>JAAIGE0100850037.1_pt1 | contig 11699 bp, 9 predicted proteins | sample 6487951 | NCBI WGS metagenome assembly JAAIGE01 (sample SAMN13974128, study PRJNA590717) | phyllosphere metagenome | biome: tomato field; feature: multiple bacterial spot infested tomato fields; material: tomato leaves; isolation source: leaves from tomato fields | host: Solanum lycopersicum ... | reverse complement strand
TGGTACTGCCCAGCACCACCGCCGCGATCACCTGCAACTCGAAGCCTTCGCCCTGGTTGGAGGAGCCGCTGCCCAGACGCGCGGTGATGATCATGCCCGCCAGCGCCGCCGCCATACCGCTGAGGATGTAGACCTTCATGGTTACGGCTTTGGTGTTAATGCCGCTCCGGCGCGCGCCTTCCGCATTCGCGCCAATCGCCGTGACATAGCGACCAAAGCGCATATGATTCAGCGCGATATGGCCCACGATCAGCGCCACGATGCCTATCAGCGCGGGCATTGGCACGCCCAGTACCCAGGCGCGGCCCATTAAAGCGAACGGGCTGTCGGCAGGGATGGGAATGGAGTAGCCCTGGGTAATCAGCAGCGCCACGCCGCGCACCACCGCCAGCGTCGCCAGCGTGACGATAAAGGCCGGAATGCCTTCGTAAGCGATAAAGAAGCCGTTAATGGCCCCCACCAGCGCGCCCAGCAGCAAGCCGCCCAGCAACACCACCGGCCAGGGCAGGCCCCAGTTATTCAGCGCGATAGCGGAGAGGGCGCCGACCAGCGCCAGCGTCGATCCTACGGAAAGATCGATCCCGCCCGTGGTGATCACCAGCGTCATCGCCGTGGCGACGATCAGCAGCGGCGCGCTCTGGCGAATGATATTCAGCCAGTTAGCACTGCTGAGGAAGTTGCCGGTGATCAGGGAAAACACCACGCAGCAGAACACGAAAAACAGCGCGATGCTCACCACGCCAGAGTGGTTGTGCAGCAGACGACGCGGCAGCGAGTGCTGTGTCATACGGGAACTGCTCAGATTCATAATAGTCATCCTGTTACCTCGCTCAGTGCGCGGCGGCCGAGCGGGCGACAAACTTCTCACCCACGATCAGATTGACGATCTCGGTCAGATCCGTTTCGGCCACGCGGCGCTCCGCCACATTGGTGCCCTCGTACATCACCATGATGCGATCGCACACCAGGAAGAGATCCTGTAAGCGATGGGTGATCAGGATGACGCTCACGCCCCGTGCCGACACCCGGCGGATCAGCTCCAGCACCGCCTCCACTTCGGCGACGGCCAGCGCGGCGGTGGGTTCATCCATAATCAGTACCTTGGGATCGAAGGCGGCAGCGCGTGCAATGGCAATCGCCTGGCGCTGCCCGCCGGATAAGTTGCGCACCAGCAGCCGGGTATCCGGGATAGAAATCCCCAGCCCTTTCAGCATTTCCCGCGCGTCAGTGTGCATTTTTTCTTCGTCCAGAAACGGGATGCCGAAAATGGACTTCATCGGTTCACGTCCCATAAACAGGTTGCCTGCCACATCGACGGTGTCGCACAGCGACAGGTCCTGATACACCATCTCAATATGGCAGCGGCGCGAATCCGCCGGGTTAGAGAAATGCTGCTCTTCACCATCAATACGAATCGTGCCGCTGGTCGGAACGACCGCACCTGACAGCACCTTGGTCAGCGTGGATTTTCCCGCGCCGTTGTCGCCCACCAGACCCAGCACTTCACCCGGAGCCAGTTGCAGGTTGACGCCCTGCAGAGACCGGATCGCGCCATAGGTCTTGGTAATATTCACCATCTCTACCCGTGTCAGGGCAGTGTGTGCCTGCTGCATATGATTACTCCCATCACCACTAACGGGACCGTTACTCTGCATGTAAAAAGGGGCTATCCGGCACGGTTTACGCCCTTGTAAACCGGTTTACCTGCAGGATAAACCCTTTGTCACAACACACAGAACAACACGCTACACGATATTTGTTTGCCGGGTGAGACAGTGCAGCTTCCGTGCCAGTCTGTGACCCGGCGTGGCACTTAGGATCTAACTCACTGTAATACAGCACATTTGCCGTTTGACTTCTGGTAAACCGGTTTACTGAACAGAAACCGGCAAAATAAAGGCGCTCACTTTTTGCGCCACTATTGTGCGCTTTTGCGCCATTCTGGATCGTGGTTAACGGATCCGTATCGAGTCGCGCGCCACCCATTCAACCTGCAGACGGGTTTCGGCGGGGACGGGGAGGTCATCATTCAGGATACGCAACATGATCTCTACGGCCGTGCGGCCCAGTTCGCGTGCGGGCTGGCGGATGGTGGATATACGCGGCTGGGTGAAGTCAGCATAGGTGGCGTCATCAAAGCCCACCAGCGACAGCGCGTCGGGCGCACTGAGCCCACGCGCGCGCAGGCCATCCATCAATCCCAATACCAGAAAATCGCTGGCGGCAAAGACGGCGGTGGGGCGCTCTGCGCGGCTGAACAGCTGTTCCAGCGCCTGTTTACCGAACTCACGCTGGTATTCGCCGTACATCACCCATTCGGGCGGGACACGCAGGCCAGCCTGCTCCATTGCGGTGCAGAACCCCTGGTAGCGTTCGCGTACACTCATCAGTTCCGCCGGGCCGCCGACAAAGGCGATATCCCGATGACCCGCAGCAATCAGATTTTCGGTAGCCATCCGTCCACCCTGAACGTTGTCGGCAAACACTTTGGGCACGACGCTGCCAGGGATGTCCTCATCCAGCAGCACGATGCGCTGGTGGCGGTTAATCTCTTTGCGTAACAGACCGTTATCAGGATGGTTGGTGGTAAACAGCAGGCCATCCACCTGGCAGGTATCCAGCCAGCGAATAAACTGACTCTCTTTGTCCGGATGGTTGCGGGTAATACAGAGGACCAGGCTGTAGCCATGGGCAGAGGCGGCTTCTTCGGCGGCATCTGCCAGTTCGGCAAAGAAGGGATTGGTAATATCGGGCAGCACCAGCCCCAGGGTTTCGCTGCCGCCCTTGCTCAGGCGACGCGCCAGGCTGTTACCGCGATAATCCAGCTGACGAATCGCCGCTTCAATGCGATCAATCGTCTCCTGCGGCAGCATAATGCTTTGATTCATATAGCGGGATACGGTCGCTTTAGAGAGCCCGGCCAGCGCTGCCACATCCGATAACAGCACCCGTTTTTTACTCATATCACCTGCCATCTTGCCCGGAATCGGCTATCAGTAACACAGTTGCGCGCAGCGGAGACAGTTTTTCCATGCCCGCTGACGATAAAATAATCGCTTGACAAAATTTAGCCAGAAGCGAATGTTAAAGGCAGTTTACCGCACGACCCGGGAGTCACTCCCAAACCCGATTAATTCCTTTCACACGTGCACCATAATGGACGGTGTGCAGAAAGTCGATTATTCAGGTTCTGGCTGAAGCAGCCATTCAGACGATATTTGCCCGCCAACACTATTCCCTCTGCATTTTAATGCGGAGATCAACTGGTTATCGCTCATTCCCGACGAGGAATTTTAAGATGATGGCATTTAACACCAGAAAACTGCGTACTGTTGCGCTGGCAACCGGCTTACTGTCTGCGGGTTCATTATTTTCACTGGCAAAAGCCGCGCCCACTTATGCGCTGGTTCAGATCAATCAGCAGGCCCTGTTTTTTAATCAGATGAATAATGGCGCCCAGGAAGCAGCGAAAGCCAGCGGTAAAAATTTAGTGATCTTTAACGCCAACGATAATCCAGTGTCTCAAAACGACGCCATTGAAACCTATATTCAGCAGGGTGTGAAGGGCATTATGGTGGACGCGATTGACGTCAACGGCATTATGCCAGCGATTAAAGAAGCGGCCGCCGCCAGAATACCGGTTATAGCGATTGATGCGGTATTACCGGCGGGCCCACAGGCGGCACAGGTGGGCGTGGATAACCTGGAAGGCGGCAAAATTATTGGTCACTATTTTGTCGACTACGTGGCGAAAAATATGGGCGGCAAAGCGCGACTGGGCATTGTGGGTGCGCTGAATTCGGCCGTACAGAACCAGCGTCAGAAGGGGTTTGAAGAAACCATCAAAAGCAATCCGGGCATCACCGTCGCGGATGTGGTTGATGGCCAGAACGTGCAGGATACGGCGATGACGGCGGCAGAAAACCTGATCACCGGTAACCCGGATTTAACCGCTATCTACGCGACCGGCGAGCCGGCACTGCTGGGCGCGATTGCGGCGGTGGAAAACCAGGGCCGCCAGAAAGAGATCAAAGTCTTTGGCTGGGATCTGACGTCCAAAGCCATCAGCGGGATTGATGGCGGTTATGTCACGGCTGTCCTGCAACAGGACCCGAAAAAGATGGGTGAAGAGGCGGTAAAAGCCCTGAACGCGATTACCGCAGGCAAAACCGTGTCGAAAACCATTCTGGTTCCGGCCACGGTGGTGACCAAAGCCAACGTGGACAGTTATCGCGCAATGTTTAAATAACCGCTGGCTCGCCGCCTGACTGGAGCAGCGCGGCGAGTTCCTCTGCGGTGGGGAAGGCCTGACGTGTCCCATGACGGCTGACAGTCAGCGCCGCAGCCTGACTGGCATGCGTCAGTGCTAATGCATCGATTTCCCCCCCACGCCGGATCGCGGAAGCCAGCATCACGGCAAGAAAGGTATCGCCTGCGCCGGTGGTATCTGTGGCATTAACGGGTTGCGCCGGACAAAACGTTCGCTGGTCACCCTGTGTCAGCCAGGCGCCCGCACTGCCCAGTGTGGTCACTAACGTTTTCACTGCGCGGGGCTGCAGCTGCAGCGCTTCGTGCTGATTGACCACGGCGATATCGACCAGCGACCAGCATGAGGCAAAAGCGGCGTGCACGGGTGAGGGGTTAAATACGGTTATCAGGCCGCAGGATTTGGCCAGGCTGAACAGTGCATGGGTTTTTTCGGGCGAGAAATTGCCCTGCTGCACCAGCAGATCGCCCGGACGCGCGCTGGCCAGATGGTGGCTAAGCGTATTGATATCCAGCGCTTCTGCCGCCGATGTACTGGTAATAATGGCGTTATCGCCATCGGCGCTGTGCAGAATAAGCGAGGTGTCGCTCAACGCAGTCATCGGCTGCGTGGGCAGTAACGTCACGGGCTCGTTCATGAGCTGCTGACGGATCCATTTTCCTTTGCTGTCGTGACCGGTTGCGGCAATTAAACAGGTTTCAATGCCGCAACGGGATAACACTATCGCCTGATTCGCGCCTTTTCCGCCGATATCCTGCGATCGCTGATAACCGTGAACAGAGGCGCCCTTAGCCGGAATATCGGTAACAGACCAGGTTTCATCGACAGTAATATTTCCAGCCACATAAACACGCATAGTGTTTTCCCGAACAGGATAAAGAAGCGATGGTTGCTATATCAGCAGGAAAAATTGATGCAATACAAGCGATATTTTCACGCCCTAAAGCGGTTATTGGCGTCATTCACTGTGACCCCTTCCCGGGTTCGCCAAAATATCGGGGCAAACCTGTCAGCGCGATAATTGATCGCGCATTACGCGATGCGGAAAATTATATTGCTGGCGGGGTGCACGGCCTGATTGTGGAAAATCATGGCGATATTCCTTTTTCAAAACCTGAGGATATTGGCCCGGAAACGCCGGCGCTGATGGCGGTGATTACGGAAAAAGTGCGCGAGCGTTTCGGCGTGCCGCTGGGCATTAACGTGCTGGCGAATGCCGCGCTGCCTGCCTTTGCCACCGCGCTGGCGGGCGGGGCGGATTTTATCCGCGTCAATCAGTGGGCGAATGCTTATATCGCCAACGAAGGCTTTATTGAAGGGGCTGCCGCGAAAGCGCTGCGCTACCGTAGCCAGCTGCGGGCCGAACATATCCGGGTATTCGCCGACAGCCATGTTAAACACGGCAGCCACGCGATAGTGGCCGATCGCTCCATTCGGGAACTGACCCGCGATGTCGACTTCTTCGAAGCGGATGCGGTTATCGCCACCGGACAACGCACCGGCGACAGCGCCACGCTGGAGGAAATCGACGAGATCCGCGCCGCCACCACCTTACCGCTGCTGGTGGGGTCGGGCGTGACGCCCGCCAACGTCTGCCAGATTCTGGCGCGCACGCAGGCCGTGATCGTGGCCAGTGCGCTCAAAGTCGATGGCGTCTGGTGGAATGATGTGGATCGGGAGAGGGTAAAAGCGTTTATGGCGGTCGCGCAGCCTGCGCTGGAGCAGCCATAACCGCCCTTTATTGCCTGACGCAGAGAACAAAAAACCCCGCAGGGAGGCGAGGTTTTTTGGTTACGTCAGCCCAGCCAGCCTTTCAACACCGGCAGTACGGCGGGAAGCTGCGACAGCAGGTAGAGGATCAGCCCGATGGTGCCACCCACCAGCGTCCCGTTGATGCGGATAAACTGCAGATCCTTACCGATGTTCAGCTCTATCTGCTGCGACATATCCCGCGCATCCCAGCTTTTCACCGTGTCGCTGATATGGCGCGTCAGGAAGCGGGCAAACTCCGGCGCGACGCTGCGGGCGGCCTGCTCCAGGTGCTGATTCATTGAGTCGCGCAGCGCCGGATCGGCGGCCAGGGTTTCGCCCAGCCAGCGTGCCGCATCGCCTATTTTCGCCTGCACGCGCGACTCTTCGCTGCTGAAATCTGCCTTGAGCCAGCTGCGCATATCATTCCAGAGCTCGCCGATATAGCGGTTAAAGGAGGCATCCTCTTTCAGCCAGCCTTTGATCTCGTCGGCGCGGGCTGCCATTTCCGGGTCGCTCTGCAGCTTCACGATGAGCTTCTCAACCGCCCGGTTAAAGCCCAGCCGCAGTTCATGGCCCTGATCCAGCGCCACATCATCCAGCAGGGAATCCACCGCGTTCGCCACCAGTTCTGCGCTGTGCTCGCCCAGCCACTCGGTCGGCAGCATTTTCGCCTTGATGGGATGCTCGCGCTTCAGCCAGCGCACCAGCTGGTTAGCGATAAATTCCCGGGTGGTGGGTTTGTGCAGCAGCTTCAGCAGCTGGTCGATTGCCGCATCCAGCAGCGCCTGGTGACGATTGTTCTTCGTCAGGCTCTCCAGCACCAGGGCACTGGTCTGGCTGAGATCGACTTTGTCGATAGCGCGATGCACCGCACGACGCATAAAGGTCTGGATGCGGGTGTCATCGGTCAGATCCAGGAAGCCGCGCATCACCTGCAGCAGATGGCGACCCACGCGGTCGGCGTTACCTGGCGCATTGAGCCACTGCGCCAGCAGGGTGGAGGGATCGTAGCGGCGGATCAGATTCAGCAGCGAATCGGTATCCAGAAACTTCTCCTGCACAAAGCGACCCAGATTCTCACCGATGCGATCTTTGTTGCGCGGGATAATGGCCGTATGACGGGCAATAAACGGCACCGGCACGCGGCGAAACAGCGCTACCACCGCAAACCAGTCGGCCAGTGCGCCGACCATCGCGGCTTCCGCTATGGCTTTGATGCCGCTGACGTAAAAGCTGGGCGGCAGAAACAGTGTGACGACAAAGGTGAGGGCGGCCAGCAGCAGCAGCGAGAGCGCCAGGCGTTTGGTCCGTTTGAGTTCGCGTTGTTTATCCATATCCTGATCTTAGCAGTTTGCCTGCTTAACAGGTCAACGTTCTCCTCTCCCGGTCGAAAAGTGCAGTTAAGTCTGGCACGGATTTATGCGGTCTTAACCGGACGGGCGAGGCGCTGACCAGACTGTTCCTAAAAACTAATCACCTTAAAAATTACCACTCTGATAAACAGTTACGGCGGTGTACATTCCGGAGGCAGTCTCCTTACGTTGACACACCCTATCCATGGAACCAGACCAGGAGAATTCACGTGAAAGCAATCGCAACGGCAACCGCCAGTCTGTTGATGTTAATGAGTGGTATCGGCGCGCATGCAGAAGGGCTGACCACCTCTGCCGATGGAAAAAATCTGACCGTCAGCTTCGGCAAGCCCACCATTAAGCAGGTCCTGCATTACCGTAAAATGTACGACAAAAAACCCTTTCCCGATGCCGAAATTTATTACTACGACAACGGCACCTATAAAATCATCTCGCAGGGTGAAAACCATTACGGCGTCTACGTGATGCAGGGCAGTTTCGATGATGAGACCTTCACGGTGCGCTTTATCTCGCTGCCCTCCAGCGACTGGGGTAACAAGACCGCCTTCCATCAGCTGACCTTTGTGCGCGGCGATAAGCAGAACGTGTTTATCCAGAACGCGATTGTCAATACCGGCGAAGCGATTGCCCAGCAGAACGGTACCTACACGCAGGAAAAGAACACGGTCACCAACCCGGTCTCCACCCACTGGAAACATCAGTAGCGTTAAGGTGGCAGCCCGGCTGCCACCCACCTTTAGCGGCGACGACCGCCAAACAGGCTGCCCAGCACGCCGCGAATGATCTGGTGAGTAATCTGACGCCCGGCGCTCTTCGCCATGGTCTGCACCACACCATCCCGCTTGCCGCCGCGCGGACCGGTGCTGCCAAACAGGATCTCTTTTAATCCCCCCAGAATCCCGTCATCGACCGCTACCGCGTTGCCTTTGGCTGCAGGCGCATTGGCCTTGTCACTGGCGGCCTGCACGCCCTGTTGCAGCCGTTCATAAGCCGATTCCCGATCGATGTCCGTGTCATATTTGCCATACAGCGGCGAATGGTTGATCAGACCGTTGCGCTCATCGCCTGTCACCGGCCCCATGCGTGAACCAGGCGCAATCACCATGGCGCGCTCGACGACCGACGGACTGCCTTTGGCATCCAGGAAGGAGATGAGTGCTTCGCCGGTGCCGAGTGCCTGAATGGCCTCTGCGCTGTCAAAAGCCGGATTGGCGCGCAGCGTCTCTGCGGCGGTTTTCACCGCCTTCTGATCTTTGGGGGTGAAGGCGCGCAGGGCGTGCTGTACGCGGTTGCCAAGCTGGCCCAGCACCCGATCCGGGATATCCGCCGGGTTCTGGGTCACAAACCAGACGCCGACCCCTTTGGAGCGGATCAGGCGCATCACCTGTTCGATCTTCTCCAGCAGCACCGGCGGCGCGTCGGTAAACAGCAGGTGCGCCTCATCAAAGAAGAAGACCAGCTTAGGCTTATCCAGATCGCCTGCTTCCGGCAGACGCTCATACAGCTCTGACAGCAGCCACAGCAGGCTGGTGGCATAGAGTTTCGGCATCTGGTAGAGCTTTTCAGCAGAGAGGATGTTAATGACGCCTTTACCGCTGCTGTCGACGCGCATCCAGTCGGCGATATCCAGCATCGGTTCGCCAAAGAAGTGCTCTGCACCCTGTTGCTCCAGCGTCAGCAGACCGCGCTGAATCGCGCCGATCGAGGCGCTGTTGATATTGCCATACTGGGTCTGGAAGCTCTTCGCGTTGTCACCGATGTACTGGGTCATGGCGCGCAGATCTTTGAAGTCCAGCAGCAGCAGGCCCTGATCATCGGCGATGCGGAAGATAATCTGCAGAACGCCGCTCTGCACCTCATTAAGGTTCAGCAGGCGCGCCAGCAGCAGCGGGCCGAGATCGGAGACGGTTGCCCGCACCGGATGGCCTTTCTCACCAAAGATATCCCACAGCACCACCGGATTGCTCTGCGGTTGCCAGTCGGTGACGCCGATCTTCGCCAGTCTCTCCTGAAGCTTTTCGCCGGACTGACCGGCCATCGCCACGCCGGTTAAATCGCCTTTCACGTCGGCCATAAAGACCGGCACGCCGCTGGCGGAGAAGGATTCGGCCAGCTTCTGCAGCGTGACGGTTTTACCGGTGCCGGTTGCGCCGGTGATTAAGCCGTGGCGGTTCGCCATTTGCGGTAACAGATGGAGTTCGACGTCAGGCGTCCGGGCAATCAGTAGCGGAGATGTCATGATTTTCCTCTCTCGGGCAACGGGTTATGCCTGAAGGATAGCAAGCGAAGGGCAGGGAAGAGGAGAACAATTCGTCAAAAGCGAGGCCGTTGCGCTGTCCTGCAACGGCCTCACTTTTACTGGCGTCATTTCAGGCAGGCTGCCATCCCTGCCGGGTTTTCTACTTCTGCACCTCTTCAAAGTTGAGCAGGCTGACGCCGATACCCTGCTGCAGGCTCTTCAGGTTGCTGCGCACGGCGACCTGAGTTGCGCCCTGCAGCAGCAGAACAAACGGCGAATCCTGCTGGACGCGGGTCTGCAGGGCCGTGTAAAGGCTGCGACGTTTTGCGGCGTCACTCTCTCCGGCGGCGGCGCGGGTCTGCGCGCTGAGTTCAGGGATCGTCCAGCCGACGCGCCAGGCCAGGGTTTTGCCGCCGCCGGGTACGTTATAAGCAAAGGCGCTGGCGTTGGTGTTGGGATCGACGTAGTCCGCGCCCCAGTAAGAGAAGATCGCCTGGAAGTCACGGCTGCGCATTTTGCTCCACAGCTCCGATTCCGCCACCGGCTGGAGATCGAGCTGCACCTCGGCTTTGGCAAAGCTCGCCTGCAGCGCCTGCGCCACATCGATGTAAGGCGGCTGGTTGACCACCGTCAGCGCGATATGCGTGCCCGGTTTAATGCCGCCTTTCTGCAGTATTTCCTGTGCCTTTTTCAGATCGTAGTGAAACGGTGTGGTATTCAGGGTGCCGTCAAACCCGTCCGGCAGGAAGCTCTGGTGAACACGGTACTGACCCTTCAGCAGCTGGTTCGCCAGGCTCTCATAGTCCACCAGCCAGCGCGCCGCCTGCCACAGCGCCGGATTGCCCAGCGCCGGTTGCTGCGGACTTTGGGTGTTAAAGCCGAGGTAGTAAACCAGGCTCGACGGGAAGGCCTCGACGCGCACCCCCGCCGTGTTCTTCAGCGCGGCGATCTGGTCCGGGCCGAGCTGATAGGCGACATCCACATCTCCCTGCTGGATCAGCAGCCGGCGGCTGCCCGGATCGGCCACCCCTTTCAGCAGGACGCGCTTCAGATGCGGTTTTTGGGTGCTGTAGGGATTGGCCTCCAGAACCAGCGCCTGCAGCGGCACAAACTGCCTGATGGCGTAGGCGGCGCTGCCTGCCGAGTGCACCTTCAGCCAGCCGTTGCCGTAGTCACTGTTACTGGTGTGCTGCCGGACCAGCCTGCTGTCGACAATCGAGGCAACCGGCGCGGTCAGCAGGCGCAGCGCCAGGTCGCGACCAATCCCCGCCGGCCAGCGCAGCTCAAGCTGGTGGTCGCTGATCACCGTGAACTGCTGGTCGATATTCTCTGGCGTCCAGCCAAACTCGCCCAGAATAAAAGAGGGTGCTTTATTCAGCTTCACCGCGCGGGTTAAGGAGAACACCACATCCTGAGCGGTCAGCGGATTACCGCTGGCGAAGTGGGCCTGGGGATTAAGATCAAACACCAGACTGTGCGGCGTTTTGCCCGCCTGCCAGCGGGTCGCGGCCAGCGGCGAAAGCTGCTGCGGATTGTGATGATCCGGCTCCAGCAGAAGCTGGTAAATATTACGCAGGCTGCTGTTACTGATAGCTTCAAAACTTTCCGCCGGGTCAAAACTGATGATGCCATCCAGCGGAACGGCCACTACCAGCGTATCGGCGGGGGTGGCGGCGTGTGCGGAATGAACCAGAGTCAGCGCCGTTAACAGGGACAAAAGCGTTTTTCGCATAGAGAGGGTTATCCTGAGTCGGTAATGGCTCTACTCTAGCGGGCGTCCGATAATCTCAAAATGCCGGTTTGTTCTGAGCTTTGCACAAATATTCGCGTCAGATTCAGGCGGACGGGAAGGCGAATATAATGGCGGATGGTGATTATTTTTTTAAGACTCTTTTCGAACCGGAAATATTATTCCGGCTCACTGAAGCAAAAGCCCGTTATCTGTAACTGACCACCTTAAAAAAGCGGCCTGTTTAAAGCGTGGCGTGCTGAAAAGACAGCGAGCAGGGAAGCGTAATTCTTTTATCGATCAATGAGCGTGATAATGACAATATGAAAATATCCCGCC
>JAAIGE0101597025.1_pt1 | contig 11707 bp, 9 predicted proteins | sample 6487951 | NCBI WGS metagenome assembly JAAIGE01 (sample SAMN13974128, study PRJNA590717) | phyllosphere metagenome | biome: tomato field; feature: multiple bacterial spot infested tomato fields; material: tomato leaves; isolation source: leaves from tomato fields | host: Solanum lycopersicum ... | reverse complement strand
GATCTCTGGCGAGAATTCGCAAAATCAGGAACGTAAAAATTCCTGTCGGTATTGCAGTGGAGCCAGCCCGGTGGTTTGTCGGAATTGCCGGTTAAAGTGCGAAATATTCCCAAATCCACTCTGAAAACAAACTTCCGAAACCGTCAGGTCACCATCCGAAAGCAAAAGCTGACTGGCGTACCGAATTCGGTACTCGTTCAGCGAATCGATAAAGGTCTTTTTCGTGACTTTCTTGTAATACCTGCAAAAAGACTGGGGCGTCATGTTGATTAGCTCGGAAATGGTTTCCAGACGAATCTCCTGCCGGAAATGCTCGGCCATGTACGCGTAGATTTTATTCAATCGTTCATAGTCCGTTTTCGGCAATTGGGCAAAAAACTGACTGGTATCCAGCGTATGTACTTCCTGACTATCGGCCAGCGTATGGAGCAAATCAAGCAGGCCCAGCAACCGGTGAAAATGGTTATCTTTCAGCAAATACTGCATTTCCTTCGTGGCCCGTTCCGCCGTTTTACCGTAAAAATGCAAACCGGATTTGGCTCGTTGCAATAAACGGGCAATGGGTAAAAATTCAGGCTTCCGGAAAAATTCAGGACCTAAAAATTCTTCCTTGAACTGAATGACAATCGAATGGGCCGGGTCCGTATTGTTCTCGTTTTTCCAGTAATGAGGCACGTTGGGACCTATCAGTACTAGATCGCCCGCCTCAAAATCCGATACATTCGTACCCACAAAGCGTTTACCCCGGCTCGAAAGAATCAGCGTTAACTCAATTTCAGGGTGAAAATGATACGGAGCATCGAAGGCTTTCAGAACGTGCTCGCGAAAGGTAAAAGAACTATCAGGTAAAGCATCTATGTGTTCAAAAGATGGCTTCATCTTGTATGATTTTGATCCTTGATTTAACAAAACTATAGATTCTGGGTAGTATTACATAAGGTTCTGTTCAAAATATATGCACACTGCTTTTTAATAACTTTTTGAACGTTATCAACTATACGAAATAAAAATACCGCAGAAAGTTGCCTTGGCAAACTTCTGCGGTAAACAAACGTAGTACTTGGTATTATTTGCCAGCTCCGGATTTCAGTAAAGACTCGTAGCGATTCATGTCTTTGAAAAGCTTGAGTGATTCCCGGATTTCGGGATCTTTACTGAATGAATGTTCGCGTACTCCTTTTTGCAGGTAGTACCGTAGGATGACTTCCTGTTCCAGCATGTACCGGATTTCATCTTTGAATTTCAGAAGATCCGAATCTTTACTGTGAGCAAATTTGGTCTTCAAAACCTTCAACTGCTCCTGTACCACATCGTAGTATTTTTCTTTTCGGGCGGATACTTCCAGTTCCTCGAATTTCCGTTCCACGTCAGTCGTGTAATCGTAATCCTTGTCGCTCAGCCACTTCACAAATTCCTGATACTCCGCATCCGAAAGGCTGAACTCACGACCGTCTTTAATACTGGGGTGTTCCGCCCGGTATTTGTTGGCGTAATCGAAAATGTAGCCTTTCCGCAAAAGACTCACCAGAATGGCCGACTGGGCCGGACGATCTACGGTAACGTCTGGAGCAATGCCGCCGCCGTCATACACCGTGCGACCGCTCTTCTTGGTCTTAAACGCCGTTTGCAGAGAATCGGGAATTTTCCCCACTGATCCATCCGGATTCCGGTGACCGTAATCAATGGCCTGAATACAGCGACCTGAGGGAATGTAGTACTTGGCCGTAGTAATCTTGAGTTTGCTGTTGTAGCTCAGGTCACGCGTGATCTGTACCAGACCTTTACCGAAGCTTCGCTGCCCGACCAGTACGCCCCGGTCGTAATCCTGGATTACGCCCGCTACAATCTCGGCAGCCGACGCACTGCGACTATTGGTCAGTACGACCAGCGGAATTTCGGCATCCATGGGTGGGTTTAGGGCCGTGTAGGTTTTGTTCCATTCGCTGACTTTACCTTTAGTACTGACAATTTCAGAATCTTTATTGACGAAGATATTCGAAATATCTACGGCCATATTCAGTAGCCCACCCGGATTGTCCCGCAAGTCCAGAATGACTTTTTTCATTCCTTTTCCTTTGAGATCGGTGAAGGCCTGGCGTACTTCCTTGGAAGCCGTTCCGGTAAAATCTTTCAGGTCAATGTATCCTACTTCCTGGTCAATCATGCCGTAGTAGGGAACATTCGTCATTTTCACCACATCCCGTCCTACGCTAATTTCTTCGCTATTCTGCTGGCCATATCGCCGAATGCTCAGTTTCACGGTCGTACCCGTTTGCCCTTTCATCAGCTTATCGACGTTCATGCCGGGCTTTTTAATATCCAGGCCATCGATTTTCAGAATCTCATCCCCAATGCGAATTCCCGCTTTTTCGGCGGGCGTTCCTTCGTACACCATGAGTACCGTAAATTTGCCCTGCCGTTGCTGCGTCAGGATACCGATGCCGTTGTACTTCCCGGTCGTCATGGTCATATAATCCTCAATATCATCTTCGGGATAATAGACTGTATACGGATCCAGATTTTTAAGCATCGCGTCAATGCCCGTCCGAATGGTTTTGTTCGGATTCACATCGTCCACGTAATACGTATTGAGTTCTTTAAACAACGTAGCGAAGATGTCGAGATTCTTCATGATCTCGAAGGTCCGCTCTCCCGGGTCCGTGAAGGAAAACAATCCGAGGCCTCCGACCAGGCAGGTAGTAAGAATGCCGACTTTCAGAGCGGTACGTTTCATGCGAATAAGGGCTGGCGATGAAATCCTGTTTTTAAGAACAATTTAGCGATTTTTTTTCAATTTTCGGTTATCTAACGGCGAGATTTGCAAATTCGCCGGAGGCTATTGCCCGTTTTCGTATTAGGAAAGCGTCGGTGTACTGGTTTTCCCGAGTTGTTTGAGTACGAATTTCATCTTTTTCTCGATGTCAGCGAAAGGCAGGATTTCTTTGGCTACGTACACAAAAGCAATCGCCACGGGTACCGATTCGACCTCCGTAATGAGGGCTTTATGCAGGCGATACGCTTCCCTCATCCGGCGTTTAATTAGATTTCGATCAACCGCTTTCTTGAAGTTTCGCTTGGATACGGATACCAGAATCTGCGGAAGCGGAGCCGTACCGGAAGCCGGCAAGGCATTCACTTTCAACGGATAACTGAATACAGCCATACTCGTATTGTCCTTCCGGGCAAACAGCTGGTCAAGCATTTTTTTGCTTTTCAATCGTTCCGTTTTCCGCAAACGCTGATCCATGGGTCGGGCTCTAAGTAAGAAGGTAATCGCGATACCTGCGTTCGGATTTCTTCTGAATGAATGGAAATGAATGAACGGCAAAGATACGGCGAAAGTACTGCAGGCCGTTCCAGAAATAAGGAAGCACCCCAAACCGATGTCCACGATGTCTGCCAAACAAATACTCTTAGTCGAAGACGATCAGCGTTTATCCGAAAGCATTTCGCGAACGCTCACCCGTAAGGGTTACGAAGTATCACCGGTTTTTGACGGTACGGCCGGGTTACAGGCGGCCCTGGGCCAGCGATATGATCTCGTCATTCTGGACGTGGTTCTGCCCGGTCTGGATGGCTATGCCATTTGCGGCGAACTCCGTCGGCAACGCCCGCGGCTACCCATTCTGATGCTCACGGCTCTGGATGATACGGAAGATCGCCTGCGGGGCTTTGAACAGGGCACGGACGACTATCTCGCGAAGCCCTTCGATATTCGTGAACTGCACGCCCGTATGCTGGCCCTGCTTCGCCGGAATGAATTTATGGACGAGATTCCGATGCAAACCCGGCTTCAGATTGCCAATCTGGAAATGAACCTGTTGAGCAAAACCGTCACCCGGGATGGCGAAAAGCTGGAGCTGACCGCCAAGGAATACGCGTTGCTGGAATACTTACTGCTGCATCAGAATCAGCTTATCACCAAAATGGAACTGCTGAAAGAAGTCTGGGGACTCAACTTCGATCCGGGCACCAACATCGTTGAGGTGTACATTGCCTACCTGCGGAAGAAAGTCGATCGTCCCTACGAACCCAAGCTCATTCATACTAAACCCAGCCAGGGATACATTCTCCGGCCCGAGTACTAATCATGTTCATTCGCTACAAACTGGCCTTGCTGTTTTCACTGGTCGTGGCCGGATTACTGACCTTATTTTCAGCCGTGATTTACCAGATTTCCGCTTCGTACCGCGAGGAGGAGTTTCTGGGCCGACTGGAAAACAAGGCCCGTACGACGGCCCGTTATCTGATGGATGTCAAGGAAATCGATAATGAATTGCTGAAAATCATCGATCAGAATTCGCTGACGTCCTTATTCGAAGAACAGGTTCTCGTGTTCGACGAGCATAATCGGTTACTGTATTCGAGTCTGGATGATCAGCCACCCCAGTATGATCCCGCCTTGCTGGCTGAAGTACGCGAGGAAAAGCGGGTGGAGCAAAGTTCGGCCAAAATTGACCTGATTGCCCTGGCTCTGCCCTCAAGTCTGAAAGCTTCGGGCAGTGAATACGTCGTGATGGCTTCGGCCTACGATAAATTCGGTAAAAGCAAGCTCATTTATTTGCGAAATACGCTGATGATCTGCTGGGTCGTGGGCGTAGGACTGACCGTAGTCGTCAGTGGTCTGCTGGCGGGTTTGTTTCTGCGGCCCATCGCCACGATTAATACCCAGATTCAGCAGATTACGGCCCAGAATTTGAAAGAGCGTCTTCCGGAAGGCAATGGGCGGGACGAAATGGCTCAGCTGGCGATCAACTTCAATCAGATGCTCAACCGGCTTAATCTGTCTTTTGAACAACAGAAGAGCTTTGTATCCCACGCTTCGCACGAGCTTCGAACGCCCCTGGCGGCCATGAAAACCGATATTCAGTCGGGTCTGGAAGAAGCTTTATCCTTGGAAGAATATCGCCTGATCCTCCGGGATTTATTTCAGGATACGCAACGTCTCATTGGGCTGACCAATGGCCTCCTGCAACTGGCTCGTCCGCTGGACCCGGTACTTCGCCGGAAACTGATTTCCATTCCTGAATTATTGCTGGATATTTATGCCGAACTCAGTTCATTGCGAAAAGCTCAAAAGCTGGTCTTTGAGCCCGTACTCGATGAACGCCGGGAGCTACTGGTACCCGGTGACGAAGCTTTGCTGAAGACTCTTTTCACGAATCTGATTGATAACGCCTGCAAATACTCGTCTACGCACGAAGCATTCATTCGGATCGGAAGCGATGCAACCCATTGCCTGATCGCCATCGAGGATAAAGGTATCGGCATCCCGCCTGAAGATCAGGAACGGGTTTTCGGGCCTTTTTTTCGGGCGAACAATGCGTTGATTTATAGTGGGTATGGCATTGGCTTGGCCGTTAGTCAACGGATTGCGGAATGGCACGGAGGCAGCATTTCGCTCCACAGTACGCTGGGGCAGGGGAGTACCTTTACCGTTCGATTACCCCTGAGCTAAAGGCCCTTTGCCCGTTTATTTTAACATCGCTCGAAATGCGAACTTTATCCCGGTAATCAGCATATTCGCCGCTTTGAAATTTGATACGAAATGTACTTTCGTACTTTAGTGTACAACAACACACGGACGACTTGTGCGAGAATTTAAGACGAAAACTTTTACTCAATCGTTGACCGGGCTGATGCACCTGGCATTCTGGGCATTTTTTCTGTCCCTGCCATTTCTGCTTCGTTCCCCCCAGAACCCGCCGGGTACGCCCAAGGTAAAGGTACCAGACGAGGTGGTGATTCTATTACAGATGCTCACCATTCCGCTGTTTTACATTAACGCTAATTTTCTGATTCCCCGGGTATTACAGCGTCAGGGTGTCTGGTATTACCTCGCCTATATTTTGCTGTCGGTAACGGGCGTTTTATCCATCAATCTGAGCTTACGTAATTACGTTTTCTTTCCCGAACTTCCTTCCGCTCGCATCACCTTTTACACCCTGTTTCCGGTCTTTTTCATTCTGGCGATTAGTACCATTTACCGTCTCCTGAGTGATTATCTGTCGGATCAGCAAGAGCGGAAAGAGCTGGAAAACGAACGACTTAAATCCGAATTGAGCTTCCTGCGTTCGCAGATTAGTCCGCACTTTATGTTCAACGTGCTTAACAGTATCGTATCGCTTTCCCGCAAGAAATCGGATATGGTTGAACCCGTAGTCATTCAACTTTCGGATTTGATGCGGTATATGCTTTACGAGTCGAATGGCTCGCGGGTTTCGCTGGAAAAAGAAATCAAATACCTCAACAATTACATTGATTTACAACGAATTCGTTTTGGTAACGATGTGAAGATTCATTTTCACGCGGATAATCAGCTCACGCACCAGTTAATTGAGCCGATGCTGCTGATTCCATTCGTTGAAAATGCATTTAAACACGGGGTTGGTCTGATTAGTGATCCGGTGATTGAAGTGTCGCTCGAATCCAGGGATCATACGCTGATCTTTACGGTGCGTAACAAAGTCAATCGTCGGTTCAAGGAGGTTAAAGACGGTAGTTCAGGCATTGGTTTGCCTAATGTAAAACGCCGGCTGAGCCTGTTGTACCCCGAATCGCACGAATTAGTGATTGACGAAAATTCGGACTGGTACGAAGTAAAACTTACCCTGCACTTTACCAATGACCACCCTTTGAAAGACCGCTCCTGGAAAGAAGCTGTGAATCACTAAACAAATTCATTTTTCGAAATGAATCAGTAGTGAATCCAACTATTTACTTTTGCGGTGTACCCAAAACAAACGAAACCATGATGAACTGCCTCGCCGTTGACGATGAGTCGTTAGCCCTTGACTTACTGGAAGATAACATACGAAAAGTACCCTTTCTGAATTTAGTAAAGCGTTGTAAAAATGCCTTCGAAGCTCAGGAGGTGATGCAGCAGCAGCCGATCGATCTCCTATTTCTGGATATTCAGATGCCGGGCATCAGTGGGGTACAGTTTGTCCAGAGCATGACCCAGGCTCCGATGGTCATTTTCGTAACGGCTTACGAAGAGTTTGCCCTGGAAGGATTTAACCTCGACGTACTCGATTATCTGCTCAAGCCCGTCTCTTTTGAACGCTTCTTAAAAGCAGTCAATAAAGCGTACGAACTCCATAATTTGCGTCATCAGGAAACGCCAGTAGTAGCCGAGCCTACGCCCGCTCCCACCCAGGAATACCTGTTTGTTAATGCCGATTATTCCTTAGTAAAAATCCGTATTGCTGATATTCTATATGTAGAAGGATTAAAGGATTACGTAAAGATTTATCTCGAAGGACAGAGCCGTCCGGTAATTACGCGACTGACGATGAAAGCCATGGAAGAAAAGTTACCCAGCGGTCCTTTTCTACGCGTTCATAAATCGTTCATCATTGCATTCGATAAAATTGAATCGATTCGTAACTTACGGATCAAAATTGGTCAGGTACACATCCCCATCAGTGAATCGTACGGAGAGGCCTTATTCAAAGCCATCAATGCGGGTAAAGTTGAATGAGTTCGCTTTTTGATAAGACTGAAAAATTTTTCGTCTTATCTCTCTTTTATACGATCTGATCGGCAGAAAATTGAAGGGAGTATATTTCCGATTTTTACGCTAGTGGCTTTCCGCTCAGATTGATTTTTATTTGATTCAGTATTCCGCAGCCTCTTACGGGCCTGCCCTTTTCAAATTCGATTATTCGCTGATTTTCATAGCCCGGCTAATGCTACGAGCACGAGCCGAAAAAGGAATCCCCTTGTGGGTAGTTTAAGTTTTGGGGTGAGAGTAACCGTCGTTTCTTTGAAGCGACGGTTCTTTTTTGTACCTAACGTCCCGCTTTCACACAAACTCTTTTTACGGTATGTCCACGTTTCGGGATCAGGTCGTCTGGATTACGGGAGCTTCGTCAGGCATTGGCGAAGCCTTAGCTCATGCCTTCGCCCGCGAGGGGAGTCGTCTGGTACTTTCAGCCCGGCGAGAAACCGAATTGCAGCGGGTGGCTCAGGAGCTGGCTCTGCCCGCCGACCGCGTCCGGATTGTGGTGATGGACATGAGTCAACCCCATACGTTTACTGCTTGCCTTCAGGACGTCTTACAAACCTTTGGCCGTATTGATATTCTGGTACAGAATGCGGGGATTAGTCAGCGGTCACTGGCTCTGGAGAGCTCCATCGACGTGGATCGTCGGCTGATGGAGGTCAATTATTTTGGCGTCGTTGCCCTGACCAAAGCGGTATTACCCACGCTACTAGCTCAAAAAAGCGGCCTGATTGTACCCATTTCAAGCATTGCCGGATACGTCGCTACGCCGATGCGGACGAGCTATGCCGCCTCCAAATTCGCCATCCGTGGTTTCTTTGATTCGCTACGGGCCGAAATCTGGCGGGAAGGACTTTGGGTGACGATCATCTGTCCGGGTTACATCAAAACCGCTATTTCACTTAATGCCCTGAACGGTCGCGGCGAAGCCAATAACCGGATGGACGAAAATCAGGCCCGGGGCATTTCCGCCGACGTATGTGCTGAACGTATCCTCAAGGCCCTCCGCTCCCGCAAGCGGGAAGTGTACATCGGAGGCCTGAAAGAAGTAGCCGGGGCCTATCTCAAACGATACGCACCCGGCCTGTTGTGGTTGATGATCCGTAACTACAAAATTCGCTCCTAACGGCTGCTGACTTTAGCCGACTTGTGCTGGTCGGCGTAGTCTACGACCAAATGACAGAAGGCCCGGATGCCCAGTTCAAACCCGCCTTCGTCAATGTAAAAGTCCGGCGTATGGTGTGGAGCGGTTTGTGCCTGGGATTTGTTAAGCGGAGCTCCGCCCAGGAAGAAAAACAGTCCGGGTACTTTTTGCTGGAAAAAGGAGAAATCTTCCGCTCCGGTTACGGCGGGTGTCAGCAGAACGTTGTCTTTCCCGGCCACTTCTTCCAGCGAACCAACCATCTGATCCGTCAGGGCCGGATCATTATAAGTAACGGGATACATGACATCAATTTTCACATCCGCTTTGGCTCCCTGACTTTCGGCTGTTTTTTCGGCCACCTGCCGGAGGTTGTCATGAATCACCTTTTGCATCGGAGCATCCAGGTAGCGGATGGTCCCCATCATATTCACCTCTTCGGGAATAATGTTCTGCCGGATGCCCCCGTGAATAGCCCCGACTGTTACGACAGCCGCTCCGCTAGTCAGATCCAATTTACGACTAACGATCGTTTGCAGGTTATTGACAATCTGAGAAGCCGTCACAATCGGATCGATACTCAGCCAGGGATAGGCTCCGTGCGATTGTTTGCCTTTCACTTTCACACTGAAGAAGTCAACGGCGGCCATAGTACCACCGGGCCGGTATTTGATTTGCCCAATGGGCGTCTGAGCATTAAGGTGTAAGCCGAAAATAGCATCTACTTTAGGGTTTTCCAGTACGCCTTCCTTAATCATCAAAGCCGCTCCGCCTTCTTCGCCCTGCGGGGCTCCTTCTTCGGCGGGCTGGAAGATAAACTTGATCGTACCTTTCACTTCATTCTTTACTCCCGCCAGCACTTCGGCTACGCCCATCAGAATGGCCACGTGGCCATCGTGACCGCAGGCGTGCATGACCCCCGTTTGCTGTCCGTTATATTCGGTGGTAACCTTTGAAACGAAAGGAACGTCTACGCGTTCCGTTACGGGCAAGCCATCCATGTCCGCCCGTAAGGCAATGACCGGGCCGGGTTTGCCCCCTTTCAAAAGGGCTACGACACCCGTCTTGGCAACGCCCGTTTTTACCTCTAGCCCCAGAGCCTTCAGGTGGGCCGCTATCTTCTCGGACGTACGGAATTCCCGGTTTCCCAGCTCCGGATGTTCGTGAAAATCCCGCCGCCAGGTAATCACTTTTTTCTCAATCTCTTTAGCCATCTGATCCATGCGTTTTTTAACGGGATCCACTGCAGCGTGACTCCCTAGAGAGACCAGTAGTAAGGCGGCCAAAATAGAATTTTTCATAGTTTTCTCCGGTTAGAACAGACCTTATTCTGAAAATGATAACAAAATATAATTTTGCCTTATAAGCTTTTCAACCAATGAAATCGGGCATCGTCAAGACTCATAAGAAAAAAACATAGGACATTTCGTAAAAAAAATACTTTCCTATTGCCTGACAAAATAAACCTCATACTTTTGCAACCCATTGAATTTCCCTTAACCAAAACTTCATCAACATCGTGATTACTTTTTTCCTTACATCCCCTGAACCAGGGCCGACTTTCTGCGGCTGTCTGGTCTTCTAATCATCGTCAGCTCTTCTGGGATTACTCAGGTATTCATTCGGCCTGAGCCGGGATTCTATGTTGCCAGGTTTACCGGCAAGAGTCTGGTTATTCATTCCTGTACTACCTCCCGTTCATTATCGCAACCCTGAGGGCTTACGTACAGGAACGTGCAGTAGCGGCTACGGCTACTATGACTGGTGCCGATAAGTTTATTCTGATGTCATGAGCAGGGAAACGAACTATGGCGTAGTTACAAACGGCACGGCTAGCCGATGAACCTCTGAATTTAGCAGCGTATCACAACTGTTTCAGCAGTTGTATGCGATCTTAAGAAGGGCGGTAATGTTTCCACTGATGGTTTGACTTCTGCCGTAGGAAGCCAGAGTTACAACGCACCTCGCTAGGACCAGGCAAACAACCACATTTTGCTAAGGTGGGTTATGGATTGTTTAATCGCTAACCTACAGACGGATTCTCGTTCTTAATATTTCCGCCCCGGTTTATACCAAATACCTCTGATCGATTTCAGCTTTTGAACAAGCCAGCGCCGCCCTCGATAAAGCCCTGGCCGACTCGGTGCTCTATGGCGTGGAATGCAACCGCGACTACCTGCGCCAGATTCTCAGCGACGCCCCGTTCGCCAGCGGCTCGCCCTGGACACGCTGCCTGGAAAACCTGGTCTACCAGGCCAGCACATTCGAGGTACTCAGCGCCGGCACCCAGACCACCGTGCAGGACTTTCCTGGCCGCATTGGCTACTGGGCCGTGGGCGTGCCACCGTCCGGGCCGATGGACAGCCGCGCACTGCGTCTGGGCAATCGCCTGCTCGGCAACGAAGAAGGCGCCGCCGCGCTGGAAATCACCATGAGCGGCCCGCTGCTGCGCTTCAATACCGACGCGGTGATCGCCATCACCGGTGCCGAGATTCCCCTGAGCATCGATGGCGTGGAACAGCCGATGAACACCGCGCGGCTGGTCAAGGCCGGCAGCACCCTGGCCCTCGGCACCATTGCCGGTGCTGGCGCGCGTAGTTATCTGAGCATTCGTGGCGGCATCCAGGTGCCAGATTACCTGGGCAGCAAAAGCACCTTCACCCTAGGCCAGTTCGGCGGCCATGGCGGCCGCGCCCTGCGCGCCGGGGACGTGCTGCACATTTCGGCTCTGGCGGATCGCCAGGCCGGCAACCAACTGCCTGCCGAGCTGTATCCGGCCCTGCCCGCGGTGCGCGAAATCCGCGTGATCTATGGCCCCCACGGCGCGCCGGAATACTTCACGCCCGCCTATATCGACACCTTTTTCGCCACCGCCTGGGAAGAACCCGGCTTCTGCCGCGCCGGTGAGCAGGCGCAAGGCGTAGAACTCGGTCGGTGTGGTGACGAACAGCAGGCAGGTCGACAAGGTGCCCCAGGTGATCATCATCAGGGCGATCCAGCGGCGTGGCCCGAAGCGGTTGAGCGCCAGGTTGCTCGGCAGGCCGCAGGCCACGTAGCCG
>JAAIGE0100730340.1_pt1 | contig 11710 bp, 9 predicted proteins | sample 6487951 | NCBI WGS metagenome assembly JAAIGE01 (sample SAMN13974128, study PRJNA590717) | phyllosphere metagenome | biome: tomato field; feature: multiple bacterial spot infested tomato fields; material: tomato leaves; isolation source: leaves from tomato fields | host: Solanum lycopersicum ... | reverse complement strand
TCAAATCGCTGGGATTGGGAAACGTTGCGTGAGCAGGTAAAAACTCACGGCGTGCGTAACTCCCTGCTGGTAGCTCCGATGCCAACGGCTTCCACGAGCCAGATCTTAGGTAATAACGAGTGTTTCGAGCCTTTTACTTCCAACATCTACGTGCGTCGCGTACTTTCAGGCGAATTCGTAGTAGTAAATAAGTACCTGTTGCGTGACCTCGTGAAAATGGGCTTATGGAACGAAACGATGAAAAATAAACTCATCGCAGCCAACGGTTCCGTACAGAACATTGCTGAAATTCCTGCCAACCTGAAAGAACTGTACAAGACGGTTTGGGAAATCAAGCAAAAAACCATCATTGACATGTCAGCCGACCGCGGGGCATTCATCTGCCAGAGCCAGTCGCTGAACATCCACATGACGGATGCCAACTTCGGTAAAATCACATCCATGCACTTCCATGCCTGGGAGCGGGGACTGAAAACGGGTATGTATTACCTGCGTACCAAAGCCGCTGCGGATGCCATCAAGTTCACGGTAGAAACGCAGGCTCAGGTAGCGATTCAGCCCAGCACGGCAACCGTGCACGAAAAGGCAATGAATTACCTGGCTACTCCCGAAGCTCAAGCAGCTCTTTCCACTCCAGTGATGATGAAAGACGCCGAACCGATCAAGTGGTCTGAAGAAGATGCGAAGGCAGCCATTGCCTGCTCTCTTGATGACCCCGAAGGTTGCGAGATGTGCGGATCGTAAAGCGTTAATATTGGATAAGTAATACAGAACCCACTTTTAGAAGTGGGTTCTGTCATGAATTGGCTTTTGGTTCTGACTTAAACTACCCAATATTAATGCTTAATGACTCCTATGAAATTACTGCCACAAGTAGTAATTCCAATCCACCTACCTATACATTTAAGAGCACAGGCACAAACGGGACAATCGAAAAAGTCGTACAATTTTCGCCTATTGATAATATGCCGGGAGTTTTCAATCTTGGTTTCGGTGATTACATTGATAATCAGATTGATGACACTGCAAGATCAGGAAACGGTGATATGAATAAAGTTCTGCACACTGTCGCTTTCATTACTTCCAAGTTTTTAGAGACTAACCCTAATGCAACTATTATAGCAGCAGGCTCTACTATGGCCAGAACTAGACTCTATCAAATGAACCTAAATAAGTATTACTCAGAGATTTGTGAGAATTTTGAGTTATGGGGTTTGTCTAAAAGAGAAAAACAATGGGAAGCTTTTGAACTAAATAAAAATTACGATGCGTTTGTAATACGGAAAAAAAGATGAATCTTCCGATATGAAAACGCAAAAGGGACTAATTAAGAAACTTTCTCAAGCCAAAATTGAGGTTGATCCTAATCTCGATGAAAAATTTCAAGGGACTGTGTTATTTCCTAAAAAAATCGCATCAGCAAAGGAGATTATATCTAAATATGGCTTACCCTCAATTAGTTATCCTAAAAGATAAGTAACTCAAAAGGCAGACGGCAGCGTCTGCCTTTTTCCTTTTCCTACAGGGCTATTCTGGTGCTTCATCGTCTCTTCGATAATCTACTCGAATAATCGATGAAAACATACCTCTGGACTTTAGTACTCTTACCCAACCTGTTACTGGCCCAACGCATTGATCGACAGGCTCTCGTCGAGCGTCATTCGGTTATTACCAAGAAAATGGATACGCTGGCCTCGGTATCCGTAGGGAACGGCAGTTTCGCATTTACCGTTGATGCCACGGGTTTACAGACCTTTCCGTCGTACTATGCTCAGGGGGTTCCCCTGGGAACGCAGTCGGAATGGGGCTGGCATAGTTTCCCTAACCCCGAGAAGTATACCCTCGAAGAATCGCTGAAGCCTTATCCGCAACAGGGCAGGCAGGTAACCTATGCCGTTCAGAAGGGAACCACGGCCCGGGAAAAAGCGGCCATTGATTTTGTTCGTCAGAACCCGCACCGCCTTCAGTTGGGTAACCTAGGTCTGGTTTTACTGAAAAAGGATGGAAGCGAAGCCCGGCCTTCCGATCTCACCCACATTCGTCAGGAGCTGAACCTATGGACGGGAACCATCACCAGCCATTTTGAGCTGGAAGGTACGCCGGTCGATGTCATCACCTATGGTCATCAAAGCAAAGACGCCGTAGCCACTCAGGTTAAATCGCCTTTACTAGCTCAGAAACGGTTGAAAGTCCGGTTGCGTTTTCCGTATCCCACTAATCAATTCGTGGATGCCGGAGCGTATTATGAGCATTCGAATAAACATACCTCACGAATTGTTACCCAGTCTGGCACAGCGGCCCGAATTGAACACCAACTCGATCAGGATCACTATTTCGTTAACCTGAACTGGACAGGTAAGGCCACCCTTCAATCCGCTCAGCCGCACGAATATCTGCTTGATTCGACCGAACCCACCTTAACCTTCGTAGCCTTATTTACGCCCGAAACGGGCAGCACTCCAGGCTTCGCCGAAACACAAACCAGCAGTATCAATGGCTGGAAAAAATTCTGGATGTCAGGAGCAGCCATTGATTTTTCCGAAACTACTGACCCACGAGCCAAAGAACTCGAACGCCGCATTATTCTTTCCCAGTACCTCACCAAAATTAACTGTACGCAGGCCATGCCGCCGCAGGAAACCGGACTGACCTATAACAGCTGGTACGGCAAACCTCACCTGGAAATGCACTGGTGGCACGGCGTCCATTTTGCACTCTGGGGCCGAACGGAACTGATGGAAAAAAGTCTGGACTGGTACCGAAAAACGGTAGATAAAGCCAAAGCCATTGCCGTTCGGCAGGGGTATAAAGGAGTAAGGTGGCCAAAGATGACTGACCGCGAAGGCAACGAAACCCCGTCCTCGGTAGGATCTTTCCTGATCTGGCAACAGCCCCATTTTATTTATCTGGCTGAATTATGTTACCGGGATAAAACCAATCCGGGAGTTTTGAAGAAATACTCGGATCTGGTGGAAGCTACGGCTGACTTCATGGCTTCTTACGCTACACTGGAAGGGAACCGGTATGTATTGGGTAAAGGATTAATTCCAGCTCAGGAATGCTTTCATCAGGAAGAAACCTTCAATCCTACGTTTGAACTAACCTACTGGCGATGGGCTCTGGAGACGGCTCAGCAATGGCGGGAACGGCAAAAACTGGGACGTAAGAAAGCATGGGACGACGTACTACAGAAGCTTTCGCCTCTGCCTCAGAAAGATGGCGTTTATCTGGCCACCGAAAGTGCTCCCGATTCCTATACCAATCCTGACTGGATGATTGACCATCCCGCCGTATTAGGAGCTTTAGGGGTTATGCCGCAACAGACGGGAACGGACTCCACGGTTATGCACCGCACCCTGAATCTGATCTGGGAAAAGTGGAACTGGGGTCATACCTGGGGCTGGGATTTTCCGATGACGGCCATGACGGCCACCCGCCTGTACCAACCTGAAAAAGCAATCGAAGCGTTACTGATGCCCGTTCAGAAAAATACATACCTTCCCAATGGTCATAATTTTCAGGATGGACGCTTACGCATTTACCTGCCCGGCAACGGTGGCCTGCTGGCCGCAGCCGCCTTACTCTGTGCGGGATTTGATGGCCACACGCGGGAAAATCCTGGCTTACCCCGGCACTGGAAAGTGAAATGGGAAGGACTTAGAAAGATGCCTTAAAGAAAAACCCGGCTGGAAGATTCCAGCCGGGTTTTTCTTTAAGGCATCTGATAGGCATCATCAGGGATTGGTACCGAGCATTTCCAGCGTTCCCAAAGCGTAATCCTGAACGGCGGTCGTATGGTCTTTACCCGTCAGAGGCGTGTACTTAACCTTCGTCGCTCCTTTGGCTTTCATGGCATTGAAGGCCGTCTGGGAATTGAGAACCGGAACCAGATCATCCGCCGTACCATGATACATCCAAAGCGTAGTATTCGGCTTCCAGTCGTACACATCATTATCCTTGACGGCATTCAGAAAGGCCGTATCCGTACCATCGTTGAGTGCTTTTTTGAAGGAATCCGTAAACGTATTGCTGATACTGGTATTGATGTTCAAGGCTGACAGATCAGTCAGATTCTTTACCTGTGCCGGAATTTGTGAAGCATACGGCTCTTTGAAATAATAACTCGCCGGCCGGTTTAAGCCGTAAATCCGGTTATAGGTCAGTAAAACCCAGGCGTATAACCGGTTGTACCCAACCGTAGTGGTCGCCTGATTATTGACAATGTATTTCATAAATTCCGTTTTGTTATAAGCTCCTGAACCGACGGAAACCGCCCGAAGATTAAACTCTCCCGAAGCTTCTTCTTCCATCTTTTTCAGTAAGGACATGGTGGCATATCCTCCTTCTGAATAGCCCGTGAGGTAAAGCCGCTTATCCCAGTAACGGGTATCTTTTTTTGCAAAATATTCTTTCGCTGCCCGCAGTAAATCCAGACTGGCCTGGGAGAGTCCCTGGCGATGTTCGTAGGGATGAGGCAGATTTTTTGATACGCCATAGCCAATGTAATCGGGAGCCACGGATACATATCCCAGAGCCGACAGCAGGATAACCAGTTTGGAATCCGTACCTGCCGGATTGAAATTAGAAGGAGCCTGCGACTCGGTAGCAATCGTTCCGTGCTGATAACTAATCATGGGAACAGCTTTGTCATTCGTACCGATCAAAGGAATCACTACCGCACCAGAAGCTTCGATTTCCTGGTTATCGGTATTTTTCGTTTTGTACGTAATTCGATAAGCTTTAACTCCGTACCGTACAAAACTGGCATATAAAGCATTCATGGCCCCTACCTGCGTTCTGACCTCATTCACCGAAAGCGAATCAATGGCTTCGGCTTTAACCAGGTATTTATCCGGTTCCGCAGGTTCAGGATTGGGGCTTTTCCCACAGGACAACAAGGCAAAAGCGAAGAAAAGCAGCAAGGCCTGCGAAGGGAAAAACAGTAAATAAGGTTTTTTCATGGATCTAAAAGAAAACTGGGTATAGTGTATCTCCGGGGATACGAGCCGAAGATACTCAAAAATTATTCGTAACTCTCTAATAACTAAGCCTTTTGACGGGAATAAAATCCGTACCAATCCATCGTTCTGAGAAAATTTTCGCTCCTTGAATGCGTTCAGATACCAGGAGATATTCGAACCTAACAAACGATATAATCATCGGATTCCATACATCGAGGTATTAATTCCAGTGATTGAAGCAGGGATTATTCTAAGAAATCAGCTACCTCCGTGTGCAGGATTACCTATTAATTCACTGGGTTTATAGCTTCATTCCTGAGTTTTAAAATGATTCTTTATCAAGTACCTATAAGTATATCGATACCATACAAAATGAATTATTAATTTAAACTATTAACAAATTTTACATTTAAATAAATGATCGATTAAACTTATCTGCATCCCATTAGTCAGACCTGCAAAGGCCATTCATCAATCCATTTATAGACTTAAATTTCTGTTTTAAACACCCTTTCAAAAACAATAACAGATTTGTATTAGTTGTAGAATACTAGTAACAAAGCAGTATCCAGGTCCAAATTCTTTGAATAACATATATAAAAACTTCATACCTATCGATTTATGAGATGAACGCGTTTGTTTTTTAAATCATAAATCAGATATTTGTTTCGTTACTATACACAAGCAGCACAATTAATTATTTATCAATTCATGAAAAAAAAATCAATTCTTTTCTTTTCTCCTAACGACTACGTAGAAGAAAAGAAAAAATCAGCCAAAACAAAAGAAGCCCCCACTACTTCCATTTCTAAAAAGGGTAAACTGCTGTTATCTCCTGCAGTACTGGAATTACTGGAAGCTGATCCTGCTTCAACCAAGTTCAAAGTAGGTACGGAAGAGAGAAAAAGAGGGGTTGGTTCCTTCTTCCTGGTGAAGGCTGATGACGCGGATTCAGATGCTTTCCCAATCGCGAAAAGTGGCCGTGGCCATGGCATTGCTTTAGGTACAATCTTTGACAGAACCGGATTAGATTATAAAGCATTCGATTATACGTTCGATATTAAGCCTTTCACTTACGAAGAAGATGGCATTAGCGGATATGAACTTTCAATGAAAGAAAAAACTCCTCGTACTGCAACTTCTGCTTCAGACGAAGAATAGGTTTTCTTAGTAACAAAAAAGGTTCGGCTGAAAAGTCGAACCTTTTTTGTTGATACATCTATAACAGGCAGGCCGGGTAATGCGAACTACTCATCAGCTGATTTTTAGGTATAGCTTGCTGTTAACAGGACGGGGAGTTCGTTTTTATAGATTTCATACAGGTTTGTCTATACCTGCCTTTTAATCCCAGCCTAAAGAACTACTTCGATCACATCGTTGCGAATCTCAAAGTTCAAGTCTTAACTTTCTTTGTTTACTTAAAGTTAACTTCTTCAGATTTTCAAACTGTTGTTTATGTGTTATTAATTCCGGGTACTTGTTTAGTTATTAGCAGATAAAATAAGATCATTTTCTGGTAATATCAAAGAATGTAATTTTCAACGTATAAGGTAGAGGAAGCGTAAGGATAAAATCCCGGAAATTTCGAAACCGTCTGGTTTAGAGCTAAGTGGAAACTTGATTCTGATTCGTGTCCTGAAAATTCTAACAAAATTCTAATTCCTTTCAGAAGGCACTCTTGGCAAAAAAGTGGAATTTTAAGGTTCTTTACTAGTACTAAAGAAAATTGGGAATGGACTGACCGGGAAATTTTATCCCGGTCAGTTTTTTATGAACCCCCACAGAACCCCAAAGCAGAAGTTTCTAAAGATACAGGTCTTGATTTTCAAGGCGAGGGCAGCCTCACTGCTTTCTCTAATCCTTGCAAATTCGGCTATTTTAGAACCATCCTTTGGTAAAATACCGTATATCTCTGCATAGTATACTGGGAAACACTCTGGTATATTTGCATCCGAAAACTGAATTTGCTAAACATCCCCTTTAAAACTAGTATCCACATTATGAGAAAAGTTTGGGTAATGCTGGCTTTGTCCACAGCCGTAATGACCACCTCCTGCGTGAGCAAGAAAAAAGCCCGGGCCCTGCAAACCCAGGTCAACGACTTGCAAGCCGAAAACAGCCGCCTCTCCGAACGCATCCGCGTCGAGCTCGGCGACTGTCAGCAAAAATCAGCCTCCCTGCAATCACAGCTCGATTCCAGAAACTCCGAGCTCTCGGCTAAAACCGCCCGCGTCAAAGAAGTCGAAGATCAGCTTGACTACCTCAAACGCACCAATGCCGGGCTTTTAGACCGCATGGCCGATCTCTCCATCGTTTCCAAGCAGGGGGCCGAGTCCATCAAACGCTCCCTGGAAGCCATCGACTCCCAGAGCAAATACATCCAGAGTCTGAATACCTCCATCCAACGCAAGGATTCTTTGAACATGACCCTGGTGATGAACCTCAAGCGTTCGCTGGCCAATGTCAACGATGAGGACGTGGAAGTGCAGGTTAAAAAAGGCGTCGTTTACGTTTCCATCTCCGATAAGCTCCTCTTTGCCACGGGTCAGTCCAACGTCAATGCCCGGGCCGAAGAAGTGCTGGGTAAAGTCGCCCGCGTCATCAACGATCACAGCGAGCTGGAAGTCATGGTACAGGGTCACACCGATGCCGTGCCCATCGCTACGGAAGTCAACCGCGATAACTGGGACCTGAGCGTTCGCCGGGCTACTTCGGTGGTGCGTCTGCTGCAAAGCAAGTTCAAGGTGGATCCCGCCCGTCTGACGGCGGCTGGTAAGGGTGAATACGAACCCAAGGACTCCAACAAGAGTGCGGCGGGTCGCAAAGTCAACCGCAGAACCGAGATTATCCTGACGCCCCGTCTGGATGAATTCTTCCAGTTGCTGGAGAAAAAATAATCCTCCTTCCTCAGCAGGATTGATGCATACCCAAAGAACCCCGGCTCAACTCTGTGCCGGGGTTCTTTACTTTGGTACGAGACGTCCATTGATGGCGTCTATACAGTTTTAGATTACCTTAGCGGAAATTGGGGCTTTGAAACCTGTACTCTGGCTGAATCATTGCCCATTCCTCTTCCGTTAGTCCCGACTGCTGAATCCATTCTTTCACTTCCGGCATATTCATATCCTGAATGTAATCATACTGATGCCGGGTATTGATCCGCTCGGCTACTTCCCGGCCTGCCGTTTGTTCAATCAGATACCCTATGGCACAAAGGGTTCCTTCCCGATCCATAAGACAGGGACGACGTTCTTCGGGGTAATCGTGGTTTTTCGGGAAATGGCCCGCGTCTCGGTATTGCTGTAATAACGTCAATAATTGCTGCCGCTTTTTCTGTAATGGTTCAGGTAGATGGGTCACCTTCCGGGAACGCAATTTCTGTTCTACATAGGCCAGATGCGTTTCGATTCGCAGCGGCTCCGAAGTCTGAAGATCCGGGCGACGACCGAAGGTTTCAATAAAACTTTCGTCGCCAATGACGGCATTAATGGGCTGAATCTGCCTCTGGGTCGAGGCTAGCGTCATCCCCAGGAAGGCCGCTATCGCCATAAAGGCAATCATGGTTAAAACTTTCATAAGTAGGCAGGTTATTGAAGGACATTGGCAGGACACCTATTTCATCAGAAAAGTTGGAACGCCAGGACTATACGACAAAATAAATATGTTTTAGCCCTCTCAACTGCCCGCAAAGGGCTACCTTTGTTGTACTGATCGCATAAAGGGGTGCCCTACCCAACGGGCTGAGATCATACCCATTGAACCTGATACGGATAATGCCGTCGAAGGGAACGCGTTGAAAATTCCGAAAGTGTCATCCGTGATGCATCGAATTTTTCACCTCAACTATCGTTTCATTTATTAGCAGTACTGAACCCAGACGGGCTTCAGCCCCTTTACCTGTCGTTTTGCGTTATTTCGTATGCATGCGACTTTTATTTCTCACGCTCAACGCACAGTAGCCCTGTTCAGGGTCTTCCTGTGCGGATTTTTCTTTCTTTCCCTTTCTACCTATGCCCAGCAAACCATCACCGGAACGGTTATCGATGCGGCGGATAAACAACCCCTTCCCGGTGCCAGCATTCGGGTTATAGGCACGCAGCGGGGCGTGGCAGCCAAATCCGACGGAACGTTTTCGTTAAGTAACGTTCCCAGCACGGCTCAAACCCTGGAGGTTAGTTACCTGGGTTATGAGAAGCAACGCATTACGCTAACTCCTTCACAAACGCTTCAGATCGAGTTGCTTCGCAGTTCGTACATGGCCGATGAAGTAGTAGTTTCAGCTACCCGGGCCAACCAGCGAACAGGAATGGCCTTTACCAACGTCGGCGGGGAAGAAATTCAGAAGCAAAACCTGGGTCAGGATTTACCCGTCCTGCTCAACTTTCAGCCTTCGCTGGTGAGTACAAGTGAAGCCGGGGCGGGCATTGGGTATACGGGTTTCCGGATTCGCGGATCGGATGCCACCCGTATTAACGTAACGCTGAATGGCATTCCTTACAATGATGCCGAAAGTCAGGGCTTGTTCTGGGTTAATATGCCGGATTTTGCCAGTAGCACCACCAGTATTCAGATTCAGCGGGGTGTGGGAACTTCCACCAACGGAGCGGGTGCTTTCGGAGCCACCGTCAACGTACAAACCAACGAATTTCGCAAGGAAGCCTACGCGGAAACGAATCACAGTGCCGGCTCTTTCAACGCCATCAAAAACAACGTTCTGGTGGGCTCCGGGCTGATTAATGGCAAGTTTACCGTGGATGCACGATTATCCCGGCTTACTTCCGATGGGTATATCGACCGGGCCAGTTCAAATCTGAAGTCGTTTTACTTATCAGGGGCCTACTTCGGTAAGAAATCTTTCGTCCGTCTGAATGTGTTTTCTGGTATTGAAAAAACCTATCAGGCCTGGAATGGCGTACCGCAGTCGTTACTGAAAACCAACCGGACGTTCAACGAATTTACCTACGATAACCAGACGGATAACTATCAGCAGGATAACTATCAGTTGCTGAGTTCCCATCAGTTGAGCCGTAACTGGACTTTCAATTTCAACCTGCATTATACGAAAGGTCGTGGCTATTACGAGGAATATAAAAAAGGCCAAAACCTGAGCGATTATGGCTTATTACCCGTGGTCATCGGGGGCGTTACGGTAGACACCACCACGCTTATTCGCCGGAAATGGCTGGATAACGATTTCTACGGAACGGTGTTCTCGTTCGATTACGATTCCTTCAAAAAGCTGAAAGTAAACATTGGTGGCGGCTGGAATAAGTACAAAGGCAAGCATTTTGGTGAAGTCATCTGGGCCCGCTTTGCGAGTAATTACAACATCCGCACGCGGTATTACGACGACGACGCCATCAAAACGGATCTTAACTTTTACGCCAAAGCCTATTACCAGTTGACCGAACAGCTCAATGTTTTTGCGGATGCTCAATTCAGAAAAGTACATTATGATTTTTACGGGATTGGAAGCCTCGGCCAAAACACGCAGCAGCAGGCTGATCTGAACTTCTTCAACCCCAAACTGGGTCTGAATTACCAGATTAATGAGCAGCATTCAGCGTATGCTTCCTTCAGCGTAGCCAACCGCGAACCGAACCGGAATGACTACACCGAGTCATCGATACTGAGCCGCCCCAAAGCAGAAGGACTTCAGGACTGGGAAGCGGGGTACCGCTATCAGGCTGGCAAGCTGGCTCTGAACGTGAATGGATATTACATGAACTATCGGAATCAGCTGGTCTTAACTGGAAAACTGAACGACGTAGGAAGTCCTACCCGTACCAACGCCAGCAAGAGTTACCGGGCAGGGATCGAAGTAGAAGGAGCCTATCAGCTGACTAAAACCCTGACGCTGAATGCCAATGCCACCTTCAGCCGGAACAAAATTGAAGAATTTACAGCGTATTACGATAATTACGACGCGTACACGGAGGAGGGTTTCCCTACGCAGACACAGGCCACATTCCGGAATACGGACATCTCCTTTTCTCCCAACGTGATTGCCGGGGGGCAATTACTCTGGAAACCGGTCAGAAACCTGGAACTGGGCTGGCTGGCCAAATACGTAAGCAAGCAGTATCTGGATAACACACAGGATGAAAGCCGGACTTTGAACCCTTACTTTACGAATGACATTCGGGCGATTTACAGCATCAAGCCCAAGTTTGTGAAGGAAATCAATGTCAGCTTTTTACTGAATAACGTTTTCAACAGACTTTATGAATCCAATGGCTACACCTTTAGCTATACCTCAGAAGGTCAGTTTATGACGGAGAATTATTACTACCCACAAGCTGGATTTAACTTTCTGGCTGGCGTAGGAATTAAATTCTAACGCAGGGTGTACACACAAAAAAATCCGGTAAGATCACTCACCGGATTTTTTTGTGGACTGGATAAAGCCTGCTTTCCTTAGAAAGATCTGTTTGCTTCTGATTTTGCATCTGCATACGTTTGACGTACGTCATCCGCGAAATCGTCAGCCTTTGCTTCGGCTTTACCTTTCAGTTCAAAAGCTTTGTCGCGGGCTTCATCGGCGTAATCCTCCAGATTGTCTTTACCTGCCTGAATTTCATCCAGCATTTTGGTAGCCCAATCATTAATAAAACGTTTTACGCTTTTGAAGTTTTTGCTGCCTTTTTCAGGAGCTACAACGATACCGATCAATACACCTACTGCTCCGGCAGCTGCGTATCCTAACAAACTATTTTTAGCCATTGGTTGAATGTGTTTACTAAGGGTAG
>JAAIGE0100053003.1_pt1 | contig 11715 bp, 11 predicted proteins | sample 6487951 | NCBI WGS metagenome assembly JAAIGE01 (sample SAMN13974128, study PRJNA590717) | phyllosphere metagenome | biome: tomato field; feature: multiple bacterial spot infested tomato fields; material: tomato leaves; isolation source: leaves from tomato fields | host: Solanum lycopersicum ... | reverse complement strand
GGGAGAAAGCGACAGCCGAGGTGCTGAACGGCGCTTTCTGGCTCGCGTTCGCCGAGGCCGACAAGCGGCGGCTCGTGGCCCGATATGCGGGGCTGGTGCTTCGCATTGCGGACGGGCGGCCGTTCGATCAGCCGGTGACGTCGAAAAGCGCCCAACTCCGCGGCGTCATCCCCGTGTGGTCGACGGCCCTGAAACCCGTCACGTTCAACACCGATCAAACGTCCGACGACTTCGGCCAGCCGACGATTTGGGAGTACACCACCAGCCGACCAGACGGCACCGTCGGCCAACGCGTGAACGTCCACGCCGACCGGGTGTTCATCCTGGGCGACTGGGCGTCCGATGCCGTCGGGTTCCTGGAGCCGTCCTATAACAACTTCGTCAACCTCGAAAAGGTCTCGGGCGGTTCGGCTGAGGGGCTGTTGAAAAACTCCGCGCGGCAGCTGAACCTGAATTTCGACAAAGGGGTCGACCTGAACAACATCGCGGCTATGTACGGCGTGCCGCTGTCGGAGTTGCGCGATCAGTTCCAATCCGTCGCCCGCGACCTGAGCGTCGGTAACGACACGCTCCTCGTGACCCAGGGGGCCACGTCGCAGCCGCTGGTAGCGGACGTCCCCGACCCGAAAGGGGCGTGGGAAATCAACGTCTCCGAGGCCGCCGCCGGCACGAACATCCCGCAGCGCATCCTCGTCGGAAACCAGTCGGGCGAGCGGGCCAGCAGCGAGGACCGAAAGGAATTCAACGCGACGTGCCAGAGCCGACGCGAGAAGACCCTCAGCCCGGAGATTCTGCGGCTGGCCGTGCGCCTGCAGCGCTTCGGCGTGCTGGGCGACGCCTCCGACGTTGTCTGCGCCTGGGACGATCTGCGCGAGGCCACGCGGGGCGAGAAGCTGGCGAACGCCAAGACCATGCAGGAAATCAACACGGCGGCGGTGAGCGCGGGCGACGGCCTGCCCTTCGACCTGAACGAGATTCGGGTCGAGGCGGGTTTCGAGCCCCTCGCAGAGCAACCACCGATGCCCGAGGGAGGGCCGGACGATGGCGACCAGACTCCGCCGGCCGCAGCCTAAGCCGCCGATCCTCCCGCGGGACTTTCGCGACCCGACGGGGCAGGACGCGCTCGAACGGCGGGCAATGCAGGATTTCCGCGGGCGCATCCGGCGGATCCTGCGCGCCTACCGCGAGGCAGTCGACCGCTTCTCCCCCGAACTTGTGGTCAACGCCCGATACGCCTATCGCCTGGAGCAGGCCACGCTCGCGACAGTGCTAGGCCAACTGGGCTACGAAGTTGATTCGGTACTGCTGGAGGGCGGCGAGACGAGCCTATGGTTCTTCAATCGCTATGTCGAGGTAGCGGCTACCCGCGGGCTCGCGGCGCAGTTTGCGAATCTTTCGCTGCAAACGCCCGCATACCGCGAGGCGCGCGGGTCCGTCGGGCAGATCCTGAACAGCGACGCTTACCAACGCCGGCGCGCGCTGCTGCAGGCCCGCGAATTCGAGGAAATGAAGGGGCTCGCCGGCAGCGTCAAGGCCGACATGGCCCGCGTGCTCACGGACGGCATGTCGCGCGGCCTGAACCCGCTCGAAATCGGCCGCAATCTGACGGAACAGGCGGGCATTGAAGAACGCCGGGCCGAACGGATCGCGCGCACCGAAGTTTCGACGGCCTACAAGCGGGCGCGGTGGGACGAGGCGGACGACGCCGCAGATGAGTCGGGCATGCAAACGCGGGAAATGCACCTGTCGGCGCTGTCGCCGACCACGCGCGCCACGCACGCCGCGCGCCACGCCAAGCTGTTCACGACCGACCAACTGCGCGACTGGTACAGCGTCGATGGAAACGCGATCAACTGCAAATGCGGCTCGACGACGGTACTTGTGGACGCCGAAGGCAAACCGCTGGTGCCGGGCATTCAAGCGCGCGCACGGGCCACTCTGGAGAAACAAGCGGCCCGGGGTTACGCCTGGGCTGAGGATGATGGAAAATAGCGCCCGATCAGGAGAAACCGAAATGACCATTCAAGTCAACGTTACCGCGCAAGTCAACGCGAAGGCCATCCGTCGCGAGACGATCAACGGCCGCCCGCACTGGATCGTGCCGAGCTACACGCTGCCGGCAAACGTCGTCATGAATGAGGTGCTCTACCCGGCCTCGGAAATCGAAAAGCACTATCGGAGCCTGGAGGGTCGCCTCGCGCCGCTGGGCCATCCGATGGTGAATGGCGCTTTCGTGTCGGCGTCTGACCCCGAGGCGATCAACCAGAACCACCACGGCGCTTTCAATCGCAACGTGAAGCGGGCCGGCAATCGCATCTATGCGGAAAAGTTCATCGACGTCGAAGTCGCCCAGCGTACGGAAAAAGGCCGCGAGCTCCTGCAGCGGCTGGAGGCACTGGAGGCGGGCACCGACGGCACGCCGCCGATTCACACAAGCGCCGCGCTGTTCATCGAAAAAATCGCGGCCAACGCCGAAGGCGAGGCCCAGGGCTACAAGTGGGTTGCGAAAATCCAGACGATCGACCATGACGCCATTCTGCTGAATGAGGTAGGGGCGGCGACGCCGGAGCAAGGCGTCGGGCTGATGGTGAACGCCGACCTCGCCACGCCGCTGCAAGCCAACGTCGGCGCGCTCACGGGCGAGAGCTACCGTGAGAAAGAGGCCCGCCTCGACGCTGCGGCCCAAGCGACTTTCGGCGTTCCGGGCACCGATTCGCGCGCTTGGGTGATGGATTTCACCGACGATCAGGCCGTTATCGGCCGCTATGGTTTTGAGCCGACGGTGTTTGGCTATAAGATCGAGGCCGGGAAAATCGTTTTCGACTCCGAAGGCTCGCCGGTTCAACGCCAGAGCTTTTGGGCTCCGGTCGTGAACAAAATCCGAAATTTCATCAACCCGCAGGCGCAGCCTGTAACCAAAGGAGGCGATATGCCTTTGACGACCGAAGATCAGGCCGCGGTGACGAAGATCGTCACCGATGCGCTGGCGGCCAACTCCCAAGCCCTGGCCGAACAACTCAAGCCGCTGGCGCAAACCGTCGGCGAGCTCAAGGCCAATCAGGAAGCCATGAACAAGGCCCTGACGGCGAACCAAGACGCCGAGGAAAAGCGCATGCGCGAGGCGGTTGCCAAGGTGCACACCGAGGTCGTCGCGAACGCTCTGTCGGGCGAGGCGCTCAAAGCCATGTTCGACAAGCTGCCCGCCGCGCAGAACCTCGCCCCCAATTCGAGCACCGCCGCGGCCGCCCAGGCCAACGCCACGCCCGACGCCGGCACCTATTTCAACTAAGGAGCACGACATGCCCCGCTATCGTCGCACCAACATCGACGGGAAATCCCTCTACAAGACGGAAACCCGCAAGACGGCCGCCGCGCTCCTGCCCGGCACGCTGGCTTTCATCAACTCGTCCGACCTGTTCGCTCAAGCCGTGGTCGCCACGCCCGCGAGCACGCGCCTGTATGTGATCGGCTGCGCCGAACACGAGGGCCTCGGCATCCTCGACGCGGTTCCGCAGGGCCATTCGGCCATCGGCGGCTACCTCGAGGAGGGCCGCGAGTTCGCTGTGCGCATGGGCGCAGGCACCTACCGCAAAGACCAGCCCGTGACGCTGAATGCGTCCGGCCAAGTGATCGCCATTCCTGCCGGCGCAGGCACCTACCCGGTGCTGGGCTACGTGCAGGAAAACGACCCGGTTACCCTGACCGCCGCCGACTTCATCCGCATTCGTGCGAAGTCGGCCCCCGCCATCGTGGTTTCCTGAGCCCCAAGGGAGAAACAAGAAATGTTCTTCGATAAAAACACCCTGGCGGCCAACAGCCGCATGCTGCCCCACTGGGGCGCGCTGTGGGCCGAGCGTCGCGTTTTCGACATGCAGCAGCAAAACCTCGTGCGCCAGTTCGGCGAGGCAATGCGCGGTGACGGCGCGATGCTGGCGGCCAACAACCTGCAGAACATGCACCCCGAGGCCGTTCTGCAGAACAACGCGCTCGCCGGCCTGCCCGCCATGTTCTGGCAGCAGATCGACTCCCAAATCGTGCAGATGCGCGACCAAGAAGTCGGCATGGAAATCGTGATGGATCTGATGGGCCTGCAAACCGTCCTGCCGATCGGCAAGACCGCGCGCCTGTACAACATCGCGGGCGAAATCGCCGACGACGTGAGCGTCAGCCTGGACGGCCAAGCGCCTTTCAGCTTCGACCATACCGAGTACGCCAGCGATGGCGACCCGGTGCCGGTGTTCACCGCGGGCTACGGCGTCAACTGGCGGATGGCTGCGGGCCTGAGCACTGTCGGTATCGATCTGGTGCTCGACTCGCAGGCCGCGAAGCTCCGCAAGTTCAACAAGCGTCTGGTGGACTACATGCTGAACGGCGCGTCGAACGTGCAAGTCGCCAGCTACCCCGCGCAGGGCATCAAGAACCACCGCAACACCGCCAAGCTGAACCTCGGCGCGAGCGGTGCGAACATCGATCTGACCTCGGCCACGCCGGAGCAGCTGGTTACGTTCTTCTCCTCGGGTGCCTTTGCGCAGCTGCTGGAAACGAACAAGATCAAGCGTCTGGGCAAACTGTGGTTCTCGATGCAGATCATGCGCCGCCTGGGGCAGCCGTACCTCATCACGCTGGGCACGAACGGCGCGACTGTGGCCGGCACCGTGTTGGACGCTGTGCGGCCCTACATCCCGGCAGACTCGATCGAAGGCACCTACGCCCTGGAGGGTAACGAGTTCCTGGGCTACGAGCGGTCGCAAGCGGTGATTTCGCCGCTGGTGGGCATGCCTACCGGCACGGTCCCGCTGCCCCGCACGATGCCACAGCACAACTACAACTTCCAGATCATGGCGGCCATCGGCCTGCAGATCAAAAAGGACGCGGACGGCCTCTCGGGCGTCATCTACGCGGCCGATCTGGACTGACCGAAAGGGGAACGAAAATGGCAAAGAAAACCTACCTCGTGACCCGCGGCGGCGTGCTGGGCCTGACGGTCGGCCAGCGCATCCAGCGCGAAAACCTGCATCCTTCCCTGGAGGCCCACGTTACGCTCGTGCCCGACGAGAAGGAAGACGGCGGCGGTGCCAAGCTGGAAGTGGGCAAGCCCCTGAACGCTACCGAGAAGAAAGCGATTATCGGCAAGCGCCTGGAAGAACTCGGCATCGTGTATTCGGCAGACCTGAGCGTCGTCAAGATGCTGGAGTTGCTGCCGGCGGGCGAAGCCGAGGCGATCTTCCCCAAGTAGCCGCACCCCGGCCCATCCCGTAGAATGCCCGCCTAGGTGGGCATTTTTTATGCCCGAGGAGTTCCTGCCCATGATTACCGTCGAACAAGCGCGCGAGTACCTCGAAGGGATCGGCGTCACCCTGCCCGATTTCGTTCTTGAGGTGCTGGTCGAGCAGGCGAATTCCATTGAGGAATGCCTCGCGCTGCACTACTCGGCGGCCGTCGCGCGCATGATTCAGGTTTACCTCGTGGCGCTCATGGGTATGGCTCAGGGCGACAAGTACGTCAGCAGCGAATCGGCTCCCTCGGGGGCCTCTCGTTCCTACAGGTACAAAAACGCGGGCGACGCGTGGCGCGGCACGCTGGGCCTCCTGCGCCAATGGGATCCGCACGGCTGCGCTACGGGACTCGTACCGCCGGACCCCACGGTTACGGCCCGGGCGGCCATTTTTTCCGTGCGCGGCAATGACTGCGGCGGCTGTGGGTGCTGAACCATGTCCAACATTGCGCGCTGGTCGTACAAAAACGTCGCAACGGTGCGGCCCTTTGTGGGCCGTGACAAATTCAACAGCCCGAGCTACGGGCCGGAGTACGAAATCGCCTGCAATTGGTCGGCCAAGGTCGAGCGTCGCACTGATCCGACGGGGAAAGAGTTCGTCAGCCAGCACGACATTTTTACCGAAGACCCGCGGCCGAAATATCAGGATCAAATCAGCTTTGAGCACTCCAGCGGCTGGCAGACGATCAAGGCCGTTACCTCGTGGGACATGGCGATGTTCAAGACCACGCCCGATTTCAAACTGACCACCTGATGCCATGCCCGCACGAGGAATTGACCGCGTCCGGCGGAGTCTGCAAGCGAAGATCGGGGAAATCAGCGGCCCCCGCACGGAGGCAGCCGTTTTCGAGGTGCTCCAGGCCATCAAGGGCGCGGCGGATACCATGGTTCCCCAAGACACAGGCAACCTGCTGAACAGCGGCATTGCGCCGCAGATCACGCAGACGAAGGGCAAGACGACCGGGCTTGTGGGCTACGGGGCGCGGTACGCTATGGCAGTCCATGAGGCTTCCGGCAAGCTCAAGGGCCAGCCGCGAGAAGACTTCGGGACTACTCGATCGGGCCAAGCCTTCGGCGGCGGTACGCGGTCGGGCAACTACTGGGATCCGGGCGGCGAACCGCGTTACCTGGAGAAAGGCGGCGACCTCATCAAGCCGGCTATTCCGGCGATTCTGAAAGCAGTTTATGGCCGCGGTACTTGATTTTGAAGAGTGGATTGCCCCGCTCTTGGCACCATTCGGTTTCGACGGCTACGTCGGCGAGTGGGACGAGGGCACAACCGATGCCGACAAACGCTACTCCGCGGTAATGGGCGGCGGCGGCCCGGCCGCTTCGGCGCAAGTGCGGCGGCCCCGGGTGCAATTGGTGCTTCTGGGCAAGCGCGGCAACCCGGGCGGCGAAGTGCCGAACCTGTTGTCGGCGGCGGACGCGCTCGGCGAGATTGTGGTTAATACCCGCGGCCCATGGCCGTGCGGGGCCGCAAACGTCCAACTCGTGGGAGAATTGACCGGCCCAGGCTTTACCGACGAAAATCGGCCGTGGGTCCGGCTGGATTTTCAGCTAATTTTTTAGGAGGCCACACCATGGCATGCGATATTTCCAAGTACGTCGGCAAAGACGTGATCCTCGAATACTTCATCGGCTGCGGCGACGTGCGGCCCCTGGAGTCGGACTGGAAGAGCCTGGGCGCGATGCGCACGAAAGAGCTCTCCGGCGAGTGGGACACGGCCGACGGCACGGCCGACGACTCCGTCGGCGGCATCCGCGAAATGCTGGCGACGTTCATGTCGGTCACGGTGTCGGGCGACGGCGTGCTGCGCAAGGCGGGCGGCGAAAACCTGACCGAGCTCACGAAGCACTTTTTCAACCCGGTAGCGACGAGCGGGCAGCCGGCCGTCTGGTTCCGGCTGACGTTCCCGGACGTGACTTTCACCGCCTACTTCCTGCTGTCGAGCTTCGGCCGCAACGCGACGTATGACGACGTCGCCACGTACAGCCTGGAAGCGCAAACGACCGCCAGCGACTTCGGCGTCATCATCGACGACACGCCGGCCCCTGGCGCTGTCGCAGTTACCGCTGTGGATGCGTTCCCGACGACCCTCGACCTTGACGTCGGCGAGGCCGCCCAGGCTGTCGCGGCCGTGTCCCCCGTCGGCGCTCCGACCGGCCTGCAGTGGTCGAGCGCAGCACCTGGGACGGCCACGGTGTCGCAGGCGGGCGTCGTCACGGGCGTTGCCGCGGGCAGCACGACCATCACCGTGCGCAGCACCGCCGACAACACGAAAACCGACACCATCGCCGTGACCGTGTCGTGATCGTCACCGAAGCCGGCGAGGTCGGCGTTTATGCGAGGGGCCGCTCTTATAAGTTCGTCCCCTCGCTTCTCGCCATGACCAAACTAGGAGCACCCGCCGAAATCGTGCGGGTGTTTTCGTCTGCGATGACCGAATTCGAGCACCCATCGCGCACAGGGCATTGCATCGACGTGCTGTATGCGTGCTGTGCCGACGACGTCGCCCCCCTCGTGGGCTCTTTCTGGCTCATGGGGCACTACGACGAGGCGGGGGCGTATCAGCCGGGCAAAATGACGCGACTCCCGGGGCTCATGGGCGAACACGAAATCGTCACGATCGCGCAGCACCTCCTAAAACATGGGGTCGTAGGCGATGCACCGCCGCTGCCCCGCAAAGAGGGAGACGCCCCGGAGTACGTGCCGGAGTTCGACGCCCGGGGGCATGTGGCCGCCGCAATCGCCCATTTGGGGGTATCCAGCGCCGAAGCCTGGAACATGACAATGACCGAGCTCGTGCTCGCTTTTCGTGCCAAGTTCCCCCCGATGGCGGACAATAAGCCCGCGAACCGCGCACCATCGGTTGAAGACCTCGACCGCGCTATGGAATGGTTCGCACCGATCAAGGAAAAGCGCCTACAGGCCGGAAAGTAAGGAGCCCCTATGGAGGAAAGCGTCGGCAGTGTCGTTTATGAGGTGAAATCGGATACCGCCGGCTTGCTGAAAGGGGGCGCGGCGGGAGAGAAGGCGCTCGACGACCTGCAAAAAGGTTTTGCGGCTACCGACAAGGCCGCACAGAAGACCTCCTTCCAAATGACGAAGACGGCCTCGGCCGTACAGCAGCTGTCCCGCGAAGCGAGCGGGGCCTCCGGCGCGCTGGGCGGTCTGTCGCGGATGATCGGCGGTCTCGTGACGCTGCAGGCCGCCAACGGCCTGATCCAGATGGCCGAGGCGTACAACGAAATGGGCGAGCGCGTGCGCATGGCGTCCTCGTCGCAGGCTGAATACGAAATGGTGCAGGCCCGTTTGCTCAAGACGGCGAACGCCACGTATCGCTCCATGGCTGAGGCGCAAGAGGTTTACATCCTGACGGCCGACACGCTGCGCGCCATGGGGTACAACACGTCGCAGGCGCTGGACATTACCGACTCGCTCTCGTTCGCCTTCGTGAAAAACGCAACCACCGTCGACCGGGCGAAGGGGGCGATCCAGGCGTATACGAATTCGATCATGAAGGGGCGAGTAGAGGCGGACAGCTGGGCGACGGTGGTTGCGGCAGTGCCGACCATCATCGGCGAAATCGCCAAGGCCACGGGGCGCTCAAGCGAAGAGATCCGCAAGATGGGCGCAGAGGGCAAGCTGACGGCGGCCATGCTGAACGAAGGGCTACGGCAGTCTCTGGAGAGCAACCGCGAGGCAGCCAATGGCATGGCTACGACCGTCAAAGACGCGTTCACGGCGCTGCGCAACAACCTCGCGGCATACATCGGCGAATCCAACAACGCCAGCGGCGCGACCGGCGTGCTATCGAAAGCGATCCTTTTCCTCGGCGAGAACATCAAGAGCATTGTGGACGTGCTCGCCGTGGCTGGCGCGGGGGCCCTGGCGCGCTATGTGGCGCAGTTGGGCATCAAGACAGTAGCGACAATGCGCGATATTGCAGCCACGCGCGCAGCCGCAGCGGCCGAGCTACAGCTCGCGACGGCGCAGGTTGCCGCCACGGGGGCGGGTCTTGCGGACGGCAGGGCGCAAACCGCTGCGGCCGCGGGGCATGTGGCCGCCCGGCAGGCCGTCGACGCGCACGCCGCCGCCCAAGTGCGCCTTGCCGCGGCTCAACGGGCCGCATCGGCCGCAGGGCTGGGCATCGTGGGCCTCCTGGGGGGCCCGGTAGGACTCATCACCCTGGCGGCGTCGGTGGCCGCCGGCATGTACCTGTTCAGCGATGGGACGACGAAGGCCCGCCAGACGCTGGAGGGTATGGACGGCAGCCTCGAATCGGCAAAAAAGAAAATGGAGGAACTCACGGCCTCGCAGCAGAAAGCCGCAGAGCAAGCCGCCTCGACCGCGCTCGCCGACGCCGCGAAACGACTCGACGAAGCCTATGCGGAGCTCGCAAACGGTTCGCTGGCCGATGGAACCCGACAGGTAGCGAAGTGGCGCGCGGCCAACTCTGACGCTATCAAAGACCTGATCTCCCAGGCCAAAAACGGCACGATCACCTACCGGCAGTTTGACGAGCAGATGACTGCCATGGTGGAGTCGTACGCCAAGGCGAACGGGCGGTCGGCAGAGTGGACACGGCAAATGCTGGAGGAGGTCACGGCGGCGTCGCAAGCGGTAAAGACTCACGGGCAGGCGGCGGCCACGCTCGCCAACGTGGCTCAGGCCACGCGTGACCTTGACGTCGCGGCCCAGGGCGCGGCAGGAAGTCAGGCAAACCTGAACGCCATGCTGAACGGCACGACGGATGCCGGACAGAAAGCCATCGCGGGGCTGCAACGACAAATTGCGCTGTACGGCAAGGCGGGGCAGGCGGCGGGCATCTTGTATGACATTCAGCAAGCCCGGCAGGGCAAAGGCGAAATGTCGGCTTTTTCGCCGAAAGAGCTTGACGAACTCGAAAAGTTCGCAAAGACGCTCAAGGGCATGGAGGGCGGAAAAACGTTTGGCAAGGCGCAGGACGCGCTCGCCTACTATGAGGGACTTGTGGCCGCCAACGCGGACGCCCTCTCAAAGATCGACGCCGAGGAGCGTAAGGCCCTCGCAGAGAACAAAAAGCGGCGGGCGGATGACGCGGCCAATTCCGCCACTTACGCCAAAGCGGAAATTGAAATCCGCAAGAAGGCGGCGCGAGACCGCGCAGCGCTGGAAGAACAGAACGCGCAGGAAATCGCGGCGGCCAACATTCAAACGATGGTGAGCCAAGAGGCGCGAATCGTAGCCATCCGCGAGGAAGCGATCCGCCGCGCCGACGCTGCCGTGAAGGCCGGGACGCGCACGGTAGAACAGGCTGAACGCGACAAGACGGTCGCGATTTTCAATGCTGAGAAGGAACAGGCCGAGCTCCGCGAACGGCTCGCGCAGACGAACGCAGACAATGCGATCAACGCCACCACAAGCGAGGTCGGCCGCATTCAAATGATTTGGGGCGAAGCCTTCCGCCGCATCGACGCCGAGGTCGCCGCCGGGGCCAAGACGTTCGCCCAGGGCGAGGCGGACAAGGTCGGCGCGTTTATCGCCGCGCAGAACGCCATGCGGCAGGCCGTCGCCAACCTCGACCCGGTCGCCCAGGAGCAGACGCGCTACGCCGCGGAACTCGACGGGCTGCGCAAGCTGAACGAGGCGAAGCTGATCGAAAACCAACGGTATCTCGAGCTCAAGACGGCAGCAGAGACGGCCCACGAGGCGAATCTGCGCGTCCTGCGCGAGGAGTCCTTCCGGGCGCAGTCAGAATGGAACAACCTCGCCATGAACAGCGTAGACGCGCTGGCTTCGACGAGTCAAAACCTCGTCATGGGGATGATCGAACGCACGACGAGCCTGGAGGACGCAGCGCGGGCACTGGGTCGCACTGTCCTAAACGAGGTTGTCAGCAGCTTCGTAAAAATGGGCGTGGCCCAGGTCAAGGCCTGGATCATCGGTAAGACGGCGCAGGCAGCGGCCGCGGCGGGCTATGTGGCTTCCGTGGGCGGACAAGTGGCGGCGCAGACGGCCCTCGCAGCGCAAGCGGCTTTTGCCTCTACCGCAGCCATCCCGATCGTCGGCCCTGCGATGGCCCCGGCCGCCGCCGCAGCTGCCGGCTCCATGGCGGCAGCCCTCGGCGCGCCTGCTGTTGCAGCAGCGGCCACAACCGTCGCAGGCAGTCGGTACTATGGCGGCGGCACGCAGGCCGGGGGCCTCTATCGAATCAACGAAGGCGGGCGCCCCGAAGTCTTCAACGCGGCGAACGGCCAGCAGTACATGCTTGCCAACCAGCGCGGCGAGGTCGTCAGCAACGCGGACTCCTCCCGTACCGGCGGCCCCACAGGCTTGAACGTCAGTGTTACGTTCGTCGAGGACGCAAGCCGGGGCGGCGAGGTGCAAACGGATACCATGGAGGACGGCGGCGTCTCCATCACGGCCTTTGTCGCCGATATCCGCCGCGGTGGCC
>JAAIGE0101144549.1_pt1 | contig 11717 bp, 12 predicted proteins | sample 6487951 | NCBI WGS metagenome assembly JAAIGE01 (sample SAMN13974128, study PRJNA590717) | phyllosphere metagenome | biome: tomato field; feature: multiple bacterial spot infested tomato fields; material: tomato leaves; isolation source: leaves from tomato fields | host: Solanum lycopersicum ... | reverse complement strand
CCGGCGAGCGCAGCTCCGCCTCGTAGCGCGCATTGTCCTCGGCGGCCTTGGCCATGCCCACAGGTTAGGTGACGTCCAGGTCGACCGAGAGGAGGGCGCGATAACGTTTGGATCATGACTGACACCGACGGACCGACGAACGTGAAGTACCTGGCCGAGTTCTCCGGCGGCCCGCTCGACGGGACCACCGAGACCCGCGTCCTCACCGACGGGGAGGTCGACGCGGAGATCAGCTCCATCGCGACGGTGGGCGGCGCGGAGTCCCTCTACTGGTACGTGAAGGGCGAGGCCCGCGAGATCGCCGGCGAGCAGCACGTGACCTACACCTTCGACCCCCGCGACAGCGACCCCGTCGAGGCCGACGAGGAAGACGACTCCCTCCGCTTCTGAGGTGCGGTGGACCGTGTGAGGCCTCGACACGCTTCGCTACTCGGCCGGTCTCGGTACGGCGCGCTCCGCCGCCTATCGAGACGGCTCGAGCAGCGAAGCGTTTTCAGAGCGCCTGAGTCCATCGGTGAAGGCCCCTACGCCCACCCGAGCTCGTGCAGGCGGGCGTCGTCGATCCCGTAGAAGTGGGCGATCTCGTGCACGAGCGTGACGTGCACCTCATCCCGCAACTGATCGATGTCGTCGCAGATGGCGAGCAGCGGCTCGCGGAACAGGACGATCCGGTCGGGCATCTCGCCGAACCCGTAGGTGTCGCGTTCGGTCAGGGCGGTGCCTTCGTACACACCGAGCAGGTCGAGCGATCCGTCCTCGGGTCGGTCCTCGCACACGAAAACGACATTGTCGAGACCGTCGATCATCTCGTCCGGAAGAGCATCGAGCTCGTCCGTGACGAGCGACTCGAAGTCATCGGCATTCATGTCCAGGGGCATCTTCGCCTCCCGCCGATGTCACGGCCTCACGGCCATCGAAAGAAGTGGGGTGAACGACGGGACTCGAACCCGCGACATCCGGCACCACAAGCCAGCGCTCTACCAACTGAGCTACGCCCACCATGCGACCCACGCGGCTTCCCGCGTGTGACAACTCGACCAGTCTATTACAGACGCGGAGCGAATTCTGCGACAACCGCCGCCGAGATGACCTGCACCTCGTCGGTCGAGGGGCCCGGAGCCGCGACGAAGGCGGCTTTGCGGTAGTAGTGCAGTTCGCGGATCGACTCGAGGATGTCGGCGAGAGCGCGATGGCCGCCGGCCTTCTCGGGCGAGTTGAAGTAGATGCGGGGGTACCAACGGCGGGCGAGCTCCTTGATCGACGACACGTCGACACTGCGGTAATGCAACCAGTCGTCGACCCGCGGCATGTACTTGACCAGGAACGAGCGGTCCGTGCCGATGGTGTTGCCCGCGAGCGGCGCATGACCCTTCGTCGGCACGTGACGTTGGATGTACTCGAGCACGGCGAACTCGGCATCCGCCAGGCTCACGCCGTTCGAGAGCTCGTCGATGAGCCCCGATTCGGTGTGCATGTTCGTCACGAACTCGTTCATGTGCTCGAGCGCCGAGTCGTTCGGCTTCACCACGATGCTGAATCCCGGATCGACCGGGGTGAGGTCGTAGTCGGTGATGACGACGGCCACCTCGACGATCTCGTCGATCGAGAGGTCGAGTCCCGTCATCTCGCAGTCGATCCAGACGAGTCGTTCGTTCGCTGTAGCCACCCGATCACTTTAGAGCGCGCCCCTGACACAGGGCGCACGGCCCCTCTAGGCTCGCTCGTGTGACCACTGCCGCGGGAATCCTTCTGCTCATCATCGCCGTCTGGAGCTTCATCGTCTGGCCGGCGTTCCTCAGGCGGGTCGTCCGCGATCCGAGATCGCAGTCGCAGGACGGCAAGGTCTCGAAGTTCCTCGTCGTCCACATCGTGTTGGTCACCATCTCGCTCGTGCTCGCGCTTGTCGGAGCGGTCTTCGGGATCCTGCTGCTGAACGGCGTCCGATGACCGAGTCGGGCGCCGTCGTCCCCGGGCCGGGTGCCAAGGCGGCTTCGGCCTCCGCCCCGGCCCTCAGCATCCGCGGCCTGAGCAAACGCTTCGGCGACAAGGTCGCGGTCGACGGCATTGACCTCGACATCCCCGTCGGCTCCTTCTACGGGCTGGTGGGGCCGAACGGGGCGGGCAAGACCACGACCCTGTCGATGGCGACCGGACTCATGCGCCCCGACGCGGGCACCGTCCATGTCCTCGACGTCGACGTGTGGCGGGATCTGCTCGCCGCGAAACGTCTCATCGGAGTCCTCGGCGACGGAGTCCGTCTCTTCGACCGCCTCACCGGTCGCCAGCTCGTCACCTACGCGGGTCTCCTCACGGGGATGGATCGCGAGACGGTGCAGCGGCGCGTCGACGACCTCCTCCAGCTGCTCGACCTCGCCGAGTCGGCGGACAAGCTCGTCGTCGACTACTCGGCCGGCATGACGAAGAAGATCGCGCTCGCCTGCGCGCTCGTCCACGCGCCCCGCCTCCTGGTCCTGGACGAGCCGTTCGAGTCCGTCGATCCGGTCTCGGCCGCGAACATCCGCGACATCCTCGCCGGGTACGTCCGTAACGGCGGAACCGTCATCGTCTCGAGCCATTCGATGGACCTCGTGCAGCGCATGTGCGACCACGTCGCGGTCATCGCGGCCGGGCGGGTACTCGTCGCGGGCACGGTCGACGAGGTGCGCGCCGGAGAGAGCCTCGAAGACCGCTTCGTCGAACTGGTCGGCGGGCGCCACGGAGGTGACGGACCCGAATGGTTGCGCACCTCCTGAGACTCAGGCTCCTCCTCCTCGCCAGCTCGCTCAAGCGAAGCGCGTGGCAGGTCGTGGGCCTCGTGTTCGGCGGTCTGTACGGCCTGCTTCTCCTGGGCGGCGCCGTGATCGGCCTCATCGCCCTCGCCTTCGCACCCCTCGAGATCGCGCAGACCACGATCGTTCTCGGCGGTGCCGCCGTCGTGCTCGGGTGGCTGCTCCTACCGATCATCCTTAACGGCATCGACGAGACACTCGACCCCGCCCGCCTCGCGGTCTACCCGATCCCCATGCCGCAGCTGCTGGTCGGACTCACCCTCGCCGGCATCGTCGGGATCCCGGGCGTCGTCACGTCGATCGCGTCCCTCGCGACCATCGGCGCGTGGATCCGGAACCCGTTCGCCGCTGTCGCCGCGGCGGTCTGCGCGATCGTCGCCGTCCTGACGTGCGTCATCGGCTCCAGAGCCGTCGCGGCCGCCGCCTCCGGCTTCGGAACCCGCCGCCGCACCCGCGAGATCATGGGTGTCATCGTCTTCATCCCCTTGCTTCTCCTCGGCCCGTTGCTCTCGGGCATCGGGCAGGGGCTGTCGGATGCCGCCGCCTCGCTTCCCCGTGTCGCGGACATCGTCGCCTGGACTCCTCTCGGAGCGGTGTGGTCCGTTCCCGCCGACATCGTGGCGGGAAACCCCGGAGTGGCTGCGCTGCGCTTCGCCATCGCTCTGGTGACCCTGGCCGCTCTGGTCGCGGCCTGGCGGTACTTCCTCGCCGATGCGCTGATCAACCCGCGGGCGTCGTCCGGCGGCGGTCCGCGAGCGAAGGGGCTGGGACTCTTCGGCAGGATGCCCGGCACACCGCTCGGCGCCGTCGCAGCCCGCGCTCTGACCTACTGGTTCCGGGACCCGCGCTACGTGCGATCCCTGATCGTCGCGCCGCTGCTGCCCGTGCTCTTCTACTTCTACTACCTCACCAACGGCAATGAGGCCCTGCTCGTGGCGAGCGGCCCCGTCGTGGCGCTCGCGCTGTCCCTGTCGATCTACTCGGACGTGTCGATGGACAACACCGCGTTCGCGCTGCACGTGTCGACGGGCGTGAGCGGAGTCGTGGATCGTGGCGGGCGGGTCATCGCGGTACTCGCGTTCGCCGTGCCGATCCTGGTGCTGATCGGAGTGGGGACCGTCGCGGTCACGAACACATGGGTCACTCTGCCCGCGCTCATCGGTCTGTCGTTCGGGATCCTCTTCTCCGGTCTCGGAATCGCGAGCGTGGTGTCGGCGCGAGTCGTGTTCCCGGCGCCGCTTCCGGGCGACAGCCCGTTCAAGTCGCCGCCCGGCGCCGGAGCCGCGACCCTGGCATCCTCGTTCGCGAGCTGGGGGATCCTGGCCGTCATCGCGCTCCCGGAGATCGTGCTGGGCATCATCGCCGTCGTCACCGGATCGCTGGTACTGGGCGTCGTCAACCTGTTCGTCGGTCTCGTGCTGGGCACTCTCTTCATGGTGATCGGAGTCCGTTGGGGTGGGAAGATCCTGGACCGCCGCGCCCCGGATCTGCTGCAGCAGCTGATGCGCCAGCGCTGAGTGCCGAAGCCCCACCCGGGAGCGGTGCACCGAGGTCTGCTTCGGCGACATCGGCCCGGTGACCCTCTCGCTAGGATCGATGGGACGCCCCGATAGCTCAATGGATAGAGCAACGGCCTTCTAATCCGTAGGTTGCAGGTTCGAGTCCTGCTCGGGGCACAGTGGCGTCAGGTGTCCGCGAGGTGGGTGTGCATGCGTGCGCCGTCGCCGTTGAAGATGCTGAGGACCGCCGCGGGCCGGCGTCCGTCGGCGTTCATGGCGTGAGGGATGCCGGTGTTGAACTCCGCTGCCTCGCCCCGGGTCAGCACGAGGTCCTGTTCGCCGAGCCTCAGGCGGAGGCGTCCCGAGAGCACGTACAGCCACTCGTAACCGGCGTGCACCCGTAGCGCCGGCAGCTCGTGCACCGGCGGATAGGTGAGCCGGTAGGTCTCGATGGCCGAGTCCTCGGGAGCCAGCGGCACGATCACCATCCCGTCCCGGCGCACCTCGGGCCGCCGGATCCGCGGGTCGCGGGTCTCGGCCCGCACCAGGTCGTCCAGCCGGAGGTCGAGCTGTCTGGCGAGCGGCACGAGCAGCTCGAGCGACGCCTGACGCTTGCCCGACTCGAGACGCGACAGAGTGCTCGGTGACATCCCGGCACGCGCGGCGAGGTCGTCGAGGGTCAGGCCTCCCGCGCGGCGGGCAGCCCGCAGTCGCGGTCCGATGAGGGCCAGTTCCTCGTGCATGCTTGCCTCCGACTTCCGACACTACTTGCTGATTCCGCAAAACGGATTGCGGATCGTCACGGTTGGCGGGAGGGTCGGAGCATGAACCACGAGAGTTACGACGTCATCGTCATCGGCGGCGGCCCGGCAGGCCTCAGCGCCGCTCTGCTTCTCGGGCGCGCCCTTCGGAGCGTGCTCGTCATCGATGGCGGAGAGCCTCGCAACCTCCCGGCGGACCATGTCCACGGGCTTCTGGGGAACGAGAACCTGCCTCCGTCGGACCTCTTGGCGAAGGCGCGTTCCGAAGTGCAGGTCTACGGCGTGGAGGTCGTGGCGGGCGAGGTCGAACGCGTCGATGAGACCGCAGCCGGTGTGGACGTGCTCCTCGTCGACGGGTCGCGCGCGTCGGCCCGGGCACTCGTGGCGGCGAGCGGCCTCGTGGACGTCCTCCCCGACATCCCCGGGCTCGCGGAGAAGTGGGGAAGCGGCGTCTTCCACTGCCCGTACTGCCACGGGTGGGAGGTGCGCGGTCGTCGGCTCGGCGTGCTCACCACGTCGCCGATGGGGATGCATCAGGCGCAGATGATCCGGCAGTGGAGTGAGGACGTCACCGTCTTCACCGCGGGGCTCGGATCGCTCGACATGGTCGCGGAGTTCCGTCTCCGGTCGCGGGGCGTCCGGTTGGTGGCTCCGCCCGTGGTCGAGATCCGCGGAGAGGGGCGTGCGCTCTCGTCGGTCGTCACGGCGGACGGGACGGAGATCGAACTCGATGCGCTCCTGGTCGGTCCGAGCCTCACACCGCGAGACGGATACCTCGCCCACCTCGGGCTCGACCGGTCGGAGACGCCGATGGGGCGATTCCTGGCGACCGACCCGACGGGGCGCACCAGTTCGTCGCGCATCTGGGCGGTCGGCAACGTCGCCGATCCCGGTGCCACTGTGGCGGTGTCGATCGGAGAGGGGGCCGCCGCCGCCGGGGCTCTCAACGGGATGCTCATCGCCGAGGACTTCGACAGCGCGATGGCGAGTCGCGAGACGTGGCCGCGGATCGCGCCGTCCGACTACTGGGAGCACCGGTACTCGGGGCCCGACAGCGTGTGGTCGGGGCGTGTCAACGCTGTGCTTGCCGATGTCGCGACGACGCTCGAGTCGGGCACCGCGCTGGATCTGGGCTGCGGCGAAGGCGCCGACGTCGTCTGGCTCGCACAGCACGGCTGGCGGGCCACGGGCATCGACATCGCATCGTCGGCTATTGCGCGTGCCCGCGAGGCCGCGGCGCGGCTGGGGGTGTCCGACACCGCGACCTTCGAGACCGGGGATGTGGGAAGCCTTCCGCCCGGGCGGGAGTTCGACCTGGTCACGGCCAGCTTCCTGCACTCGCCCGTCGACCTGCCGCGCGGTGACATCCTCCGTGCGGCGGCCGATCGCGTCGCGCCGGGCGGCCACCTTCTGATCACGTCGCATGCAGCGGTTCCGCCCCGGGCCAATATCCCCGAGGCTCTGACGCCGACCTTCCTGACCCCCGAGGAGGAGGTGACCGCCCTGGCTCTCGACCCTGCCGACTGGGAGCTGGTCACCGCCGAGCTCCGCCCGAGGGAGACGACCGGCCGGGACGGCCTGCCCGCTCTGATCGAAGACTCCGTGGTGCTCTTCCATCGCAGCCCGTGACCACCACCACCTGACCGAATGAAGGAGGAACCGGGTCCGATTCGCACTCTCACGCGGATCCCGGGCCGGCGGGGCCGGCTCCTCCTTCATCCGGTCAGCGCTCGCCCCTCGCAGGCGGCGTCAGGCGACGCGGAGCGCCTCCGCCGGAGGCACCCGGCTGGCACGCACCCCCGGGGCCAGCGAGGCCAGCAGCCCGAAGACGATGGCGCCCGCCACGACGACCGCGGCGAAGCCGACGGGGAGCAGCGGCGGACCGAAGTACTGCGAACCGAGGATCGAGTTCGCCCCGACGAAGCCGTAGACCGTTCCGAGCAGCAGCCCGACGACGACCCCGACGACCGTCACGAGCAGGCTCTCCCACATCAGCATGAGCCGGGCCTGGCCAGTGGTGAACCCGACGGCCCGAAGAACTCCCAGCTCGCGCCGACGCTGCAGCACCGACATCGAGAGGGTGCTGCCGAGACCGATCCCCGCCACCACGACGGAGAAGCCGACGAGCACGTAGACGGTCGTCAGCAACCCGCTGATCGCATCCGCGGTCTGCCCGCTGTCGTCACCGAGGAAGTCTCGCGTCGCGGCGAGGAACATCTCGCCGGCGACCGTGAACATGGTCAACAGGGCAACGCCGATGACGACCGAGATGAGCGTGCGCGAAGTCCTCACCGGGTCCGATGTCGACGACGCGGCCGCGAGCCGCGCGGGGGCACCGGACGGGAGCAGGTGGGACGCGAGCTTCAGCACCGGCGGCATCAGCACGGGGGAGGCCACGATCACTCCCACGATGGAGGCCACGCCGCCGGGGAAGGCGATGAGCAGACCGAGAGGGCCGACGGCGCCGGCGAGGAGGCCGAGCGCGAGGAGCGCTGCTCCGATCCCGACCAGGACGAGCCCGAGGACCACACGGATCCTCGACGCCTTCTCGGTGACCCGCTGAACCCCCGCGGCATCTCGACTCGCCTCGATCGGGGCGACACGAGAGGCCGACCGCGATCCGGCGAAGGACGCGGCGGTCGTCGCGACCATCCCGCCCAGCATCGGCACGAGGACGAGCTGCGGAACCATGACGAACGGCAGGACCGCACCGGTCGTCTGCTCGATCAACGCGAGCCCCAGGAAGCTCAGCCCGATTCCGGCCAGTATTCCCACGGCGGCGCCCGCAGCTCCCACGATCACCCCGTCGATGAGCGACGTACGGCGGACCTGTGATCCGGTCGCGCCGACCAGTCGCAGGAGAGCGATGTCCTTGACCCTCCCGGCATAGACCATGGAGAAGGTGTTGCTGATGACGATGCCGGCCACGACGACGGCGATGCCGAGGAACACCACCGTGACGACGGTCATCCCGGTCCGGATCGCCTCGACCGCGTCGAACCCGGCGTCGCTGAGGACGGCGCTGAAGACCTCGGTCGTCTCGAGCAACAGGACCGCGAAGGCGGAGACGACGGCTACGACCGCGACGCTCGCCGCGTAGCTGCCCGCCGACTCCTTCAGCTGACGCAGCGCCCAGGCCCTCATCGGACCGCTCCTTCGAGCATGCGCTCGGCGATCGACTCGGCGGATCCACCCGTCCAGTCGTCGACGATGCGTCCGTCGGCCATGCGCACGATGCGATCGGCGGCGCTCGCGGCGACGGCGTCGTGGGTCACGAGGACGATGGTCTGGCCGAACTCCGTCGACGCCGTTCGGAGCAGCTCCAGCACGTCACGGCTCGACGCGCTGTCCAGGCTGCCCGTGGGTTCGTCGGCGAAGAGGACGTCCGGGCGGGTGGCCAGCGCGCGGGCGATGGCGACACGTTGCTGCTGACCGCCGGACAACTGCTGCGGCCGGTGCGAGATCCGCTCGGTCAGACCGAGGTGGTCGACGAGGAGTCGGATCCACTGCTCGGTGTCCTTCGAGACGCGGGTCCCTGCGAGCAGGAACGGCAGGCGGATGTTCTCCATCACGTCGAGAGCGGGGAGCAGATTGAACGACTGGAACACGAAGCCCATGCGGGTGCGGCGCAGACGGGTGAGCTGTTCGTCGCGCAGGCCACCGATCTCCTGCTCGCCCAGCATGACGCGCCCGGAGGTCGGCGGTTCGAGGCCGGCCATGACCTGAAGCAGCGTCGACTTGCCGGATCCCGACTGACCCATGACGGCGGTGATCTTCGACCGCTCCACAGCGAGGTCGACGCCGCGAAGCGCGTGGACCAGACCCTCGCCCGAACCGAAGGTCTTCGTGACCCCGTATGCGGCGGCGGCCGGCTGGGTGGTGGCGGCGTGTGCGGAAGCGGCGACGGGAGGGGCGGTCGGGGCCGTGGCGGGCACCGGGTTCATCGGTGCAGCGGATGCGTGGTTCATGTCTTCCACGCTAGGAAGGCGTCAGAAGGGGCGAATCGTCCCGCCGGGCGAGATCCTCATCGAACCTGCGCGGGGGCTCTCATCCCCGAGGATGAGACGCCCGAGGGCCCACCACCCCGGCCTCGTAGGCCACGACGACGGCCTGCACCCGGTCGCGAGCGTCGAGCTTGGTCAGGATGTGCGCGACGTGCGTCTTCACAGTGGCCTCCGACAGATGCAGCTCGGCCGCGATCTCCGCGTTGGACCGCGCGGTCGCCATCAGGAGGAACACCTCGTGCTCGCGCTCGGTGAGTCTGGCGATCATCCGCGACAGGGCGTCGTCGGGTCGCTCGGGCTCGGTCAGGAGAGGGACGACGTGGTCCAGAAGCCTTCTGGTCATCGACGGAGCGATGACGGAGTCGCCGCGGTGCACGGTGCGAATGGCCTCGAGCAGGACCTCCGGGCGCGCATCTTTGAGGAGGAAGCCGCTCGCGCCGACGCGGATGGCTTCGAGGACGTACTCGTCCAGGTCGAAGGTCGTCAGCACGATGACCCGCGTGCGCACTGACGGGCCGTCGAGCAGCCGACGTGTGGCGTCGAGGCCGTCCATGCCGGGCATCCGCACGTCCATGAGGACCACGTCGGCCGTGCGGACGGCCGCGCGGGTGAGTGCCTCCTCGCCGGAAGAGGCCTCGAAGACCACCTCGAGGTCGGCCTGCGAGTCGACCAGCATCGTGAGGCCTCCCCGCACGAGCGTCTGATCGTCGACCACTCCCACGCGGATGGGGGCGGTGCCTATCGGATGCGTCGAGTCGCTCATCCACGTCCTTTCTGAGAAGCTTCCTGCGGATCGCGCGGGATGGATCTCGCGCCCGCCGAGGCGTCGCCCGGAGTGGTGGGAGACTCCGGAACGGCATCCGACGGGTAGGGGAGCGTCGCGGTGACGGCGACCCCCTCTCCCGGGGACGAGATGACCAGTTCCCCCTCGTAGAGAGCCACGCGCTCGCGCATGCCCTGAAGCCCGTGCCCGGCGTCGATCTCGGAGTCCGGGTGCAGTCCGCGGCCGTCGTCGGAGATACGGACCTGCACAGCGGTCGGCTGCCACTCGAACGCCACCGTGGCCCGGGCGTTCTCGCCCGCGTGCTTCAAGACGTTGGTCAGCGATTCCTGCACGACACGGAACAGCACCAGCTCCGCCCCCTGCGGCAGGCTCGGCCGGTGCCGCCCTCGGTCCGGAAGGCGCGTCACCGGGAGGCCGGACGAGCGCACGGTCGCGATCAGCGCGTCGATGTCGGCCAGTCCGGATGCCGGAGCGGTCGGAGCCGCGTCGTCGTCGCGAAGCACGCCGAGCAGTCGGCGCATATCGGCCAGAGACGAGCGGGCGGTCTCGGCGATGGCTTCGAGTGACGGGAGAACGGGCCCGGCGCTGGCCGGAGCCGCGTAGCGCGCCCCGTCCGCCTGCGTCACGATGATCGACAGGGAGTGGGCGACGATGTCGTGCATCTCCCGCGCGATCCGAGCGCGCTCGTCGGATGCGGCGAGCTGGAGCTCCCGTTCGCGTTCCTTCTCGAGGCGGCGAGCGCGATCCGCGAACGCGTCTCGTTCGAGTCGCCGAGAACGGGTGAGGTCGCCCGTCAGCCAGGCCACGGCGACGAGCGAGCCCCCGAGGATTACCGTGAAGATCGCGGTGACCCAGGGGCGCGGGGATTGGCCGACGATCCAGAACTGGATCCCCAGGGCCGTGATACCGCCCAGCCCCAGCCCGAGACCCCACCAGGACGCCCAGCGAGGAGCGTATGCGGCCAGTGCGGCGATCATGACCAGCACCGCGACCTGCGTGGCGATCAGCTCCGTCCCGGTGAAGAGCTGGATCAGGCAGGCGACGACCATGACCGCCGCCGCCGGGAGGGGATGCGTGCGGCGCCAGTAGAGCGGCACACCCAGGGCGAGAGCCAGGATGAAGAGCGGCAGGCTGCCCGGCAGGTCGCTGCCGAGAGCGTCGAAGACGACGGCAGCACCGTAGGGCAGGACCGTGAAGAACATGATGACGCTCGCGAGCACCATGTCGATGGTCCTGGGGTGGCGCGCCACCCATGCGTACGGACCGCGCGCGCCGGTCGCCGGGGAACTGCTCACGCTCCGACGCTATCCCTCGGCGCCGACACGCACATCGCCCGCACGGATGAGGTCGCCCGTCCCCTCGCCGACGTGTCTTCGAGCGCCTACGCGTCGCCCAGCGAGATCGCCTCGGCCTCGACGCGGTCGCTCTCCGGCTCCCCGTTCACGCGGGCGAGGGGCTTCCGGGCCAGAACGATGACCATTGTGGCGGCGAGGACGGCGACGGCGGCGACGAAGTAGGGAGTCGACGCCGACACGGTGTCGGCGAGCACGGTCGCCAGCGGCGGAGCGACGGCTCCACCGATGAACCGCACGGACGAGTAGGACGACGAGGCGACCGAGCGGGGCAGGTCCGTGGCTTCCATGACGGCCTCGGTCAGCACCGTGTTGAGCACACCCAGCACCAGCCCGCCCAGGACGACGGCGACGACGAGCAGCGCCGGGGTGTCGATGACGAGCGCCGCGAAGACGAGGTCCAGCGCGAGCGCCGGCAGCGCGAAGGAGAGCACGGTGGTGCGCGGCAGGCGAGCGGTCAGGATGGGGGCGATCCACACCGAGGTGATGGCGAGTCCCACGCCCCAGCCGAAGAAGGTGAGGCCGATG
>JAAIGE0100623520.1_pt1 | contig 11719 bp, 8 predicted proteins | sample 6487951 | NCBI WGS metagenome assembly JAAIGE01 (sample SAMN13974128, study PRJNA590717) | phyllosphere metagenome | biome: tomato field; feature: multiple bacterial spot infested tomato fields; material: tomato leaves; isolation source: leaves from tomato fields | host: Solanum lycopersicum ... | reverse complement strand
GATCGGCAATTAAATCTTCGTGATCTTCAATACCAACAGAAACCCGCAGTAGCGTATCGGAAATGCCCGCTGCAGCGCGTGCCTCTGCCGACATCCCCGCGTGCGTCATGGTGGCGGTGTGGGAGATCAGACTCTCAACGCCACCCAGCGATTCCGCCAGCGTAAACAGCCGCAGCGCTTTCAGGAAGCGGCGCAGCAGCGCCTCGTCACCGTCAACCTCGAAACTCAGCATGGCGCCAAAGCCGCGCTGCTGACGAACGGCATGTTCGTGTCCGGCGTTCTCCGGCAGCGAAGGATGATACAACTTTTTCACCCGTTTCTGCTGCTTCAGATACTCCACAATCGCCAGCGCATTGCGCTGCGCCGCTGCGATGCGTGGTGAAAGTGTGCGAATCCCGCGCAGCAGCAGGTAGCTGTCAAAGGCCGCGCCCGTGACGCCAATGTTGTTTGCCCACCAGGCCAGGTCCGTCGCCAGCTGCGGATCTTTAGCAATCACCGCGCCTGCCACCACGTCGGAATGACCGTTGAGATATTTTGTACAGGAGTGGATCACCAGGTCTGCCCCCAGCGCCAGCGGATTCTGCAGGGCCGGACTCATAAAGGTGTTATCCACCACGCTGATGGCACCCGCCGCCCGGGCAGCGGTGCAAATCGCGCTGATATCCACCACGCGCAGCAGCGGATTGCTGGGGCTTTCGATCAGCACCAGTTTAGGTTTCTCATCCAGTGCCGCCTGCAGTGCCACCGGATCGCCCTGATCAACAAATTTCACCCGATATGCGCCACGCTTATTCATGCTGTCAAACAGCCGATAGCTGCCGCCATAGCAGTCATGTGGCGCAACCAGCAGATCGCCAGGCTTCAGGAACACCGTCGTCACCAGATGAATCGCCGACATCCCGGTATTGGTTAATACCGCGCCCGCACCGCCTTCCAGTTCCGCCAGCGTACGCTGCACGACATCACGCGTGGGGTTACCCCGACGGGAATAGTCATGCGCACGCGGCTCATTAAAATCCAGGAAGTTATAGGTTGTGGAAAGATGGATAGGCGGGACAACGCAGCCATACTGTTCGTCATCATTCAAACCGCTACGCACTGCGATGGTTGCCGGTTTACGCGTCATGAGCGAATTGTTCCTGAAAAGTGAATAAAATGTGGCTCACAGAATATCACCCTCTAATTAGACGTCAATACATCTGGACATCTAAATGTCTTTGCGTATAGATTGAGCAGAAACGCAATACCCGCTAAAATTATGCGTCATCGCCTGGCGTTCCTCTCTGAAATACAGAGGCAGTGAACGAAGAAAACCCGCCATATCAGGGGTCAGGCAGGAAAAAATCAGGCATAATCCGCTGATTTCCTCACATTTAACGTTTATTAATTAAGGTAACCCATGGCTGAATGGAACGGCGAATATATCAGCCCGTACGCTGAGCACGGTAAGAAGAGCGAGCAGGTCAAGAAGATTACAGTGTCTATCCCCTTGAGCGTGCTGAAGATTTTAACGGATGAGCGTACCCGTCGTCAGGTGAATAACCTGCGTCACGCCACCAACAGCGAGCTGCTTTGCGAAGCCTTTTTACATGCCTTTACGGGTCAACCGCTGCCGGATGACGTCGACCTGCGCAAAGAGCGCAGCGATGAGATCCCGGAAGAAGCGAAAGCAATTATGCGCCAGATGGGTGTTGATCCGGACACATGGGAATATTGATCCCCGGCGCCGTTGTCGCCTGACCTCGCTGCAAAGAAGCAGGCTCCGCTCAGGGAGCCGCTTTTCTGATCCGTTCTGCCCCCTGTGACGCTCCTCTCTTCCGGCCTGACGCCATCGCCTGCATATTGCCTGCCAGACGTATCAGAAAAATCTACCCTCTTTTCCTTATTATTGCGTTATTTCCATTGCAATAAGAATATTGTTTTATCCGGACAATAGAATTATTACTATTGTTCACTATTATGCGCATCCGTAAGATTTTGTCAGAGCGACAATTTCACGGAAAGCCAATGAGCATCAAATATAAAATAAAATTCTTCGCACCCACTTTTTTTATTCTTTTCATCACCAGCACAACCAGTTATTTCACTTCTGCATCCAGCGTGGCACCGGCTATAACGGTGCAAAATGAGAATATTAATGCCCGGCAACAGGATCGGGAGCGCAAAGCGCAATTAGCGCCTGACCTGCCGCCTGGCATGTCTGAAAAAGAGGACTTCAGACCGGAAGCGATTCCGTTTCCGCATGAGGAAAATTGCTATCCGATCGATAATATTTCGCTGAATCAGGACAGTAAAAAACTGCACCTCAGAAAACTACGCTATTTCACTGCACAGGCAGAAGGGAAATGCCTGGGCATTAACGGAATAAAACTTCTGGCTAAAACGCTGCAGAATGAAATTATCCGGCTGGGATATATTACAACGCGTGTTAATTTGCCCGAACAGAATCTGTCGGGCCGTACGTTAACGTTTGATATTCATGCCGGTCACGTCGGAAAAATCGTGCTAAATAAGGCGAGTGGCGACGACATTAATCTGACCAGTACCCTGCCGTTCAGCGCGGGCGATCTGCTCGAACTCAGCGATCTGGAACAGGGCAGCCTTAATCTTCAGCGCGTCCCGGGATCGCGGGTTAACGTTCAGTTATTGCCAGGCAGCAGCAAAGGTGAAAGCGATATCGTTATCCAGCGCGAACAGGATAAATACTGGCAGATGAGCGCCTGGCTGAATGATGCCGGCTCGGCGGCGACGGGGCGTTATCAGGGGGGAACCGCACTCTATTTAAACAACATTGCGTCATTAAGTGACATCTTTTACGTCTCTTACGGCCACGATATTGCTCCGAAACAGACCCGCAAAGGCAATGATAATAAATCGATAGGTTATTCGGTGCCATGGGGTTTCTGGTGGCTCGATCTCTATGCCAGCCAGAGTCATTATCAGCAACGCCTGACCGGAAACTGGTCAGAATGGGCACTGGATAATAAGAACAGCTACTACAGTGCGCAGCTCAACCGACTGCTTTCGCGAACCCTCTTTCAGACCACCACAGCTGGCCTGCAAATCTTCAACACGTCATCGCGTTATTCACTTAATGACCGGGACCTCATCAGCATGCATAAAAAAAGTGCGGGCTGGAAAGCGTTGCTGCAGCATGAGATGCATGACGATAACGCGGCGCTGACGACGACCCTGAGCTATCAACGAAAGATGCCCTGGTTTAACAGCAGCCATACCGTTGAACAGACGTATGGGCTCATTGATACGCAGGGCCGGATTATGACGCTGGATCTGAAAGGTTCGGTTAATTTCCAGTTAGGAGATAACTGGCTGAACTACTCACCCCATGTCAGTGTGCAATATTCACCCGACACCCTCTCTTCGCTGAATCGCTTTTCGCTGGCAAACCGCTGGACGGTTCGTGGCTTCGATGGCGAATACGCGCTTCAGGATAATAAAGGCTGGTTCTGGCGCAACGATATCAGCTGGATTTTCCCTGACAAACCGGTTCAGCCTTATATCGGTATTGACGCAGGCCAGGTCTACGGTAATAGCAGCCAGCAGGAATATGCCGGAAAAACCGTTATAGGCAGCGTGGCTGGCCTGCGGGGAACACTCCTGAAAACACGTTTTGATCTTTTTGCCGGCACCCCGGTTAAAAAACCCCAGGCTTTCCACACCGATCCCGTTACGCTCGGTTTTTCACTGCAGTGGAAATATTAGTAAGAAGTAAAGCGTTAAATAAAAAGAGTTTGAAAATAAACACACACATCCAGAGGAAAAAAATGAATACGCATAAGTTTAATCTGCTATTCCTGGCGACGCTCGCCACCCTGTGTAGTCAGCCTGCGCTTTCTGCACTGAACAGTTATCAGCATGCAAATGGTTCGACCGTGGTGGATATTAATCAGCCGGATGCGAATGGTCTGTCACATAATATGTATCAGAGCTTCAACGTCTCCGAAAAGGGGTTGGTACTGAATAACAGCACCACAGATATGGTTCGCGACAGTGGTAATATTGCCCGGAACAGCAATCTGAATAGCTCAGCCAGTCTGATTCTGAACGAGGTCATCTCAAATAAAGCTTCTTCACTGAACGGCTTTATTGAAGTCGCAGGTCAGAAGGCCGATGTGATTATCGCCAACCCAAACGGGATCACCTGTTCCGGCTGTAATTTTATCAATACCGGACGCGCCACCCTGACCACCGGCACGCCAGTTTTAACCGATGGTGCACTGACAGGCTTTAATGTGACGAAAGGCACCCTTACGGTTAAAGGCAAAGGGCTGACAGGCGCCGATTATACGGACCTGCTGGCACAAAAAATCAATCTTGAGGGCAAAGTCGAGACAACCCAGCTGAAAGCGATTGCCGGTAAATACACCTATAACAGGGCCTCGGGTCAGGCCACAGCCAGCACGACGGGCCGGACTGGCGGCAACAGCATCGATGTCAGCGCGCTGGGCGGAGCAACAGCAGGCCTGATCCAGCTGCAAACCACGGAAGCCGGTGCGGGCGTCAACAACAATGGCGTCCTGAATGCCAACAGCCTGTATATCTCAACCAATGGCACGTTAACCAACAACGGAACGCTTGACGCTGGCGTGATGAGCATCGCAGCCAGCGGCAGCATGACGAACAAAGGGACGCTTTCTGCCAGCCAGGCTGCTCTGCAGACAACAAATACATTCACGAATGAAGGCACTGTTAAAGCCACCAATTACGCCAGCATCGTGAGTTATGGAAAAGTGACTAACAACGAAAAAGGGCAGATCAGTGGCGATGGCACCGTCAGCATTTTTTCGCTGGCGGGAGATATCGAAAATAAAGGCACCATCAGCACGGCTGGAGCCCTGACAATGCAGACCGGCTACAGCACGGTGAATGGCGTTATTACGCCTGTCGCCAACACCAGCCTGATTAACTCCGGCTCGATTCAGGCGGACACTATTGGCTTATACGCCGTTAAAGAGGTCAGCCTCCGGTCAGGCGATGTTACCGCACAGAGCACAGCCTCTGTTTCTGCCGTAACTGTCTCTAACGCCGGAACCCTCACAGCGCAGAATGCCTCTCTCGTTTCTGACGACTTCAGCAATCAGGGTGTGATGCAGGCGACTGAGCGGTTAAGCGTGACCGGTAAAAGTGGAATTTCTAATAAGGGTACCCTGAAGGCGGCAACCCTGGCGCTGACAACGGATGGGAAAATCAGTAACACATCCTGCCGGCTGTGGTTATTGTGCAGGCAGGGCACCATGAAAGCGGATAAAATTTCGATTTCAGCCCCTAAGATCACTACCATTGCTGATTTAGATGGTGATTACACCACGCAGCTTCTGGAATTGAACAAGCCTGAAACAGACTCCAGCCTGTAACCGGGCCATAAAAAAACCCAGCCGAGGCTGGGTTTTTTGTTGCCGCCGAACCCGCAGGTTCAGGTGCCTTTTAATCTTATTTTTTAGCGCCTGGCACGCTGAAACGCTTGTTAAAGCGGTCAACACGGCCACCAGTTGCCACTTCACGCTGCTTACCGGTATAGAACGGGTGGCATTTACCACAGACGTCCAGGTTCAGTTCGTGAGTCAGTGTTGAACGGGTGTGAATCTCGTTGCCGCAGGTACATTTGATAGTAACTGCTTCGTATTTCGGGTGAATACCTTGTTTCATGGGAAACCTCATAGAAGGCCGTGTCGCTCTCCGTGCCAGGCGTAAACCTGCACAGCACCACACGCGGTTGAACATTATAGGGTGTACTCCGGCAAGGTCTTTCTCACCGAAGGCGGCATATTATACAGAGAAGTTATCATTGCTGCAAATTTATCCTGGGATACCCGCCATCCGGGTCCAGCGTGTACACTAGCCCTCCCGATGCCCGAGCCGGAAAGAGAGAGTTATGCCCGTTGTCCAGGTTGCCCTGCCCGTCCCCTTGCCCCGCCTGTTTGATTATCTGCCGCCACAGGGCGCGCAGCCGGTCATTGGTGGTCGCGTAAGTGTGCCCTTTGGCAATCGCAGGATGATCGGCATTGTGGTCGCCCTGCGTGAGAGCAGCGATCTGCCCGAAGGACAGCTCAAGCGCGTCATTGAGGTGCTGGATAGCGAGTCACTCTATCCCTCTTCGCTGTGGCGCATCCTTAACTGGGCCGCCAGCTACTATCACTCTCCCCAGGGCGAAGTGCTGAACCATGCCATTCCGGTGCTGCTGCGTCAGGGCAAACCCGCGCAGGACAACCCGTTATGGCGCTGGGAAATTACCGAGCAGGGCCGGGCGACCACACCGGAGAATTTAAAGCGCGCGCCCAAACAGCAGCAGGCGCTGGCTGCCCTGCGTCAGCAGCCGCTCTATCGCCATCAGGTCAGCGAACACGACCTGACGGAGGCGACGCTTCAGGCTCTGCGCGCCAAAGGGCTGTGCGAGCTGTATGAGCATCAGCCGCAGCGGCACGACTGGCGAACCACCTTCGCCGTTAAAGGCGAACGCCTGCGCCTGAATACCGATCAGGCGATGGCGGTCGGTGCGATTCGGGCAGATGACGAACATTACGCCGCCTGGCTGCTGGCGGGCATCACCGGTTCCGGCAAAACGGAGGTTTACCTCAGCGTGCTGGAGAATGTGCTGGCTCGGGGAAAACAGGCGCTGGTGCTGGTCCCGGAGATCGGCCTGACCCCGCAGACCATTGCCCGTTTCCGGGAGCGTTTTGATGCGCCGATTGACGTGCTGCACTCCGCCTTAAACGACAGCGAGCGGCTGGCCGTCTGGTTACGTGCTCGGCGCGGGGAAACGGCAATTGTGATTGGCACCCGCTCGGCGCTGTTTACCCCGCTGGCCCGGCCGGGGGTCATCATCATTGATGAAGAGCACGACAGCTCTTACAAGCAGCAGGAGGGCTGGCGCTATCAGGCGCGCGATCTGGCTGTGTTTCGCGCCCATGAAGAAAATATCCCGATTGTAATGGGATCGGCGACGCCCGCGCTGGAGACGCTGCACAATGTGCGCAGCGGCAAGTATCGCCAGCTCGACCTGACAAAGCGCGCAGGCAATGCCAGACCGGCGCTGCAACAGCTGATCGACTTAAAAGGTGTGCAGTTGATCGGCGGCCTGGCACCGGGCCTGATTAGCAAAATGCGTCAGCATCTGCAGGCGGATAATCAGGTGCTGCTGTTTCTTAACCGCCGCGGCTTTTCGCCCGCCCTGCTCTGTCACGACTGCGGCTGGATTGCCGAGTGTCACCGCTGTGACCGCTACTACACGCTGCATCAGCATCATCGCCAGCTGCGCTGCCACCACTGCGATAGCCAGCGTCCGCTTCCTCATCAGTGCCCGCAGTGTGGCTCCACTCACCTGCTGCCGGTCGGTGTCGGCACGGAACAGCTGGAACAGCAGCTCGGCACGCTGTTCCCTGGCGTGCCGGTGTCGCGAATCGATCGTGATACCACCAGCCGTAAAGGGGCGCTGGAGCAGCATCTGGCCGATGTGCATCGCGGAGGCGCGCGCATTCTGGTTGGTACTCAGATGCTGGCGAAGGGCCACCACTTCCCTGACGTGACGCTGGTGTCGCTACTGGATGTCGATGGGGCGCTGTTTTCCGCCGATTTCCGGGCGGCGGAGCGCTTTGCTCAGCTCTACACCCAGGTCGCCGGACGTGCCGGGCGTGCCGGTAAGCAGGGCGAAGTCCTGCTGCAGACCCACCACCCGGAACATCCGCTGCTTCAGACCCTGCTGCACCAGGGCTATACGGCGTTTGCGCAGCAGGCACTGCTGGAGCGCCAGGCGGTTCACCTGCCACCCTGGAGCCGCCATGCGCTGTTTCGCGCTGAAGATATGGATAATCAGCAGGCAGCTGAATTTCTGCAACAGCTTCGTAACCTGCTGGAGGCCAGTCCGCTCAACGATCAGGCCATGTGGTTTATGGGGCCGGTCCCGGCCCTGCAGCCAAAACGCAGCGGCCGCTGGCGCTGGCAACTGCTGGTTCAGCACCCTTCCCGGCAGCGTCTGCAGCAGTTGCTGAGCAGTTCGCTGCCGCTGATTTCCACCCTGCCCGCCGCGCGCAAAGTGAAATGGACGCTGGATATTGACCCTACCGAGAGCTGATCTCCGCTGACGTTGCGAGCCAGATCGAAAAATGTCGCATAAGTCACAATTTTTATGCAAATTAAGTAACAACCAGCCACGCAATCGTTAACAATGTGGCTGGTTTGCCTCTGAGCAGGCAAAAACAGAATCGAACACGCCATAATGCGTCAGGAGCATGTGTTGGAGCAGAATCAACAACCGCCCGCCGCCACGATGAAGGATGTCGCGGAACATGCGGGTGTCTCAACCGCCACCGTATCGCGTGCGCTGATGAATCCGGAGAAAGTTTCTGCGGCCACCCGACAGAAAGTCGAACAGGCTGTTGCCGCTGTCGGCTATGCAGCACATGGTCCAACACGCAACGCGCGTCGCAATGAGACCCGAACCATCCTCGTCATTGTCCCTGATATCTGCGATCCCTTCTTCAGTGAAATCATCCGCGGCATTGAAGTCACGGCAGCCGAAGAGGGTTATCTGGTGCTGATTGGCGACTGCGCCCATCAGAATCAGCAGGAGCGAACCTTTCTCAACCTGATGGTGACACGCCAGATAGATGGCATGGTCCTGCTGGGCTCACAGTTGCCCTTCGATGCCGGCATTGATGAGCAGCGCAACCTGCCGCCGATGGTGATGGCGAATGAGTTTGCGCCCGAAATGTCACTGCCCTCGGTGCACATCGACAACCTGACCGCCGCGTTTGAAGCGGTTAATCATCTGCTGCAGTTAGGTCACACACAGATTGCCTGTATCGCCGGGCCGGAAGAGATGCCGCTCTGTCAGTATCGGTTACAGGGCTATGTCCAGGCGATGCGGCGCAGTGGCCTGACGGTCGATCCCACCTATATTGTGCGCGGCGATTTCACCTTCGAAGCGGGCGTTGCCGCGATGAATCAGCTGATGACCCTGCCGCAGCCACCGCGCGCGCTGTTCTGCCACAGCGACATTATGGCGCTCGGGGCGATGAATCAGGCCCGACGCTGCGGGCTGCGGATACCTGACGATCTCTCTGTGGTGGGATTTGATGACATCGAGTTGTCGCGCTACTGCGAGCCGCCGCTGACTACTGTTACCCAGCCGCGCTATCAGATCGGCCGGGAAGCGATGCTGCTGCTGCTGGATGAGCTGAATGGCAAACGGGTCATCAGCGGTTCGCGGCTACTGGACGCGGGTCTGACCATTCGGGGCAGCACGGCGCGCGCAAAAAAGCGTGAAAAATAAGCGTATTCGCCGCGCTTTTTCAGTAGATTCTTAAAGCGAACACTGCTGGTCAAAGTTCCGACCCTTGAGTAACATGGCGGACTCCTTGCCGGGCGCGTAAAAATCATCATTTCGCCCATCTGGCACTATTTTTGAAGGGTATAAGAACGAGAGTGGCACAAAAAGATTACGTAGGCCGCGGGCGTTCAACAGGGACGCGTCGCAAAAAAAGCCCCAGCCGCGGCAAGAAGAGCAAAGGCGGTTCGGGAACATCCAAACTGATGATTGTACTGGCGGTCGCCGTGCTGGTGACCTTTGCCGGTGGTTTATGGTTCCTGGCGCATCACAAGAAAGAGGACGTGCCGGTCATTACGGATCATAAAGCCAACGGCAATGGCTTACCGCCGAAGCCCGAAGAGCGCTGGAAATATATTAAAGAGCTGGAGAACCGTCAGGTTACCGTGCCGACCCCTATCGAACCTTCATCGGGTGGCGAGGTGAAGTCGCAGACGCAGCTGACTGACGAGCAGCGTCAGCTGCTGGAGCAGATGCAGGCGGATATGCGCCAGCAGCCAACGCAGCTGAACGAAGTGCCGTGGAACGAACAGACACCGGCGCAACGTCAGCAGACGCTGCAGCATCAGCAGCAGTTACAGCAGCTGCAACGCCAGCAGCAGCAGTTCCAGCAACAGCAGCAACGTCAGCAGCAGCAGGTTCAGCAACAACAGCTGCAGCAGCAACGTCAGCAGTTGCAGGCTCAACAGCAGCAACAGCGCCAGCAGCAGTTGCAGCAGCAACAACAGCAGCGTCAGCAGCAGCAAAATGTTCAGCGCCAGACGCAGCCTGCGCCAGTTACGCGGGAACCCGAGGTGCAGTCAAAACCGCAGGAGACCGCAAAAGCGAAACCGGCGGAGAAAGCCTCTTCGCAGCGCTGGATGGTACAGTGCGGGTCATTCAAAGGCACCGACCAGGCGGAGTCAGTGCGTGCCGGTTTAGCCTTTGAAGGATTTGAAAGCCGCATTACGACCGGTGGCGGCTGGAATCGCGTGGTGATTGGTCCGTATAAAGATCGCGCCTCTGCAGACAGCACACTGAAGCGTCTGCGCAGTTCGGGTCACTCCGGCTGCATTCCCCTCTCAATCGGGGGTTGAAACCCGTCAAACCCGCCCCATATCTGTTGCATGATACTCCGCGCCCCGTGCGCGGAGTCCTTTTCCGACTGCAACAAGGGGTCTGCCCGTGACAACAATAGTAAGTGTACGACGCAACGGCCAGGTAGTGATTGGCGGTGATGGCCAGGCTACGCTCGGCAATACCGTGATGAAAGGCAACGTTAAAAAAGTGCGTCGTTTATACAACGATAAGGTGATTGCCGGATTTGCTGGCGGCACCGCAGACGCCTTCACCCTGTTTGAGCTTTTCGAACGTAAACTGGAAATGCATCAGGGCCACCTGGTGAAAGCCGCGGTGGAACTGGCCAAAGACTGGCGTACTGACCGTATGCTGCGTCGGCTTGAAGCCCTGCTGGCGGTCGCGGATGAGTCCGCCTCACTGATCATCAGCGGTAATGGTGATGTAATTCAGCCTGAAAACGATCTGATTGCCATCGGCTCCGGTGGGCCTTTCGCCCAGGCCGCGGCACGTGCGCTGCTGGAGAATACCGACATGGGCGCGCGCGACATCGTTGAGAAGTCGCTGAACATCGCAGGCGATATCTGCATCTACACTAACCATAACGTTAATTTCGAAGAATTAACCTCCAGGGCGTAAAGGTATAACTATGTCTGAGATGACTCCACGCGAAATCGTCAGCGAACTGAACCGCTTTATTATCGGCCAGGACAGCGCCAAGCGCGCCGTGGCTATTGCACTGCGCAACCGCTGGCGTCGCATGCAGCTGGATGAAGAGCTGCGCCATGAAGTGACCCCGAAAAATATTCTGATGATCGGGCCGACCGGTGTCGGTAAAACGGAGATCGCCCGTCGTCTGGCTAAACTGGCCAATGCGCCCTTTATCAAGGTCGAGGCGACCAAATTTACCGAAGTGGGTTATGTCGGTAAGGAAGTCGATTCGATCATTCGCGACCTGACCGACTCCGCCATTAAGATGGTGCGCAGCCAGGCGATTGAAAAGAACAAATACCGTGCAGAAGAGATGGCGGAAGAGCGCATCCTGGATGTTCTGATTCCGCCAGCCAAAAACAACTGGGGCCAGTCAGAGCAGAGCGCGGAACCTTCTGCGGCGCGCCAGTCGTTCCGTAAAAAACTGCGCGAAGGCCAGCTGGATGACAAAGAGATCGAGATCGACCTGGCCGCCAGCGGCCCGGGCGTCGAAATCATGGCGCCTCCGGGAATGGAAGAGATGACCAGCCAGCTGCAGTCGATGTTCCAGAACCTCGGCGGCCAGAAGCAGAAAGCCCGCAAGCTGAAGATCAAAGAAGCGATGAAGCT
>JAAIGE0100035556.1_pt1 | contig 11723 bp, 17 predicted proteins | sample 6487951 | NCBI WGS metagenome assembly JAAIGE01 (sample SAMN13974128, study PRJNA590717) | phyllosphere metagenome | biome: tomato field; feature: multiple bacterial spot infested tomato fields; material: tomato leaves; isolation source: leaves from tomato fields | host: Solanum lycopersicum ... | reverse complement strand
TCTTCCACCGCCTTGGCCGCATCCAGCGCATTGGCGCCGGTCGCCAGCTCCAGTCCCATGCCCGAGGCTGACTTGCCGTTGTACTTGGAACTGGATGCCGAAATCGATGCCGAGGCCGACGAACAGGGCCGCGAAGGCGACAGAGATCGGGTTCAGCTCGCCGACCATCAGGAGGCCCAGCGCCGCGGTGACGACCAGGCCCGCGAAGGTGGTGATGAGCACGGCGCGCGGCGCCAGCTCGGCGTTGAGGGGCAGGGCCGGGAAGCTGCCGAGCATGCCGCGGATCTCCGACATCACGTTCTCGCCGGTCTTGCGGCTGGACGTGTTGACGATAGCTACGCCGTTGGCCAGGTCGAGGATCACGTCGGTGCGCGAGTTGCGCACGAAGGCCTTGGGCAGCAGCTCGTGGATGATGTCGTCCTTGAGGCGCTTGCGCGCCTTGCCGCCCGGCCGGCGGCCATCGGCCTTCTCGATCTCGGCGCATTTCTGCTCGAGCGCGTCGTTGATGACGGCGCCGGGCAGCATCTTGTCCTGGCCGCCGATGGCCAGCCACAGGAAGTCGCCCAGCCGGTGGCTGAGCTGTTCGGTCTCTTCCCGGCCGAACGGCGAGACGAAGCCGCGCGAGGACATCTCCAGGGGGCCGACCGGCTTGAGCGCGCACTGGGGCAGCAGCTCTTCGACGGCGGCCAGGTCGAGGGAGGTGGGGAAGCGGAACATGGTGAGGTTGCGAAAGAACATGCGGTAATCCTTGTCGGGCGATCAGAATTTGAGGGATACCCGCCGACCTTCTTGGCGGGTACTGAATCGGCGCGGGAAAGTGGCCGCCGGCAGCCAAGCGAAGCGCTGCACAAGCCGCTGCCTGAGCCGGTAGCTGTTGGCGTGACGCAGGTGGCCGTCATAGCTGGCCAGGCGCGCGCGGATGTCGCGCAGATCCTGCGGAGTTGCTTTGATCGTGCTGCCCTGGACGTGCTTGCCTTCCCATTCCGCCATGGCCGCGCGCACGTGGCCGACGACGCGCTGCCGAGCGAGCGTGTGCGTTGGGTGGATCACGTAGCCCAGGAAGTCCAGGCCGTCGGTGAGGCGGCGCAAACGGATATCGGCCTTCAGTCGAAGGCGAAGCGTCTGGTGCAGGAACTCTTCGATCTGCGCCTGCCAGGCTTGGAGCTGTGCGCGGTCATGGTGGAACAGAACGAAGTCGTCGACGTACCGCAGATACCGCTTGGCCTTCAGGGTGCGCTTGACGAACTGATCCAGCGCATCGAGGTAGACGTTCGCGAAGAACTGCGACGACAGGTTGCCGATGGGTAGGCCGTGCCCAGCCGGAGCATTCTCCAGGCGCTTGTGCATCGGCACCTGCGCCCGCTCTGCATCTGTCGCCCGGTACTGCACGCCGGCATGCAGCGGCGTGCGGCGAAGCAGGGCGTATGTTGTCTGCATGACCTGGCGATCGGCGCCAGCACGCTCCAGGCGTTTGCGCAGCATTGCCCACAACGTTGGGCGATGGATGCTGTTGAAGAAGTTCGCGATGTCCAGCTGCAGATACCAGCCGCCGCCCTGGCCGCTGTGCACCTGTCGGATGAAGTCTTGCGCGCGCTGCACAGCTGCGTGGCTGCCGCGTCCGGTGCGGTTGGCATAGCTGTCGTGGATAAAGCTCGGCTCGTAGATCGATTCCAGCTGCGGCACGAGCCAGTGATGCACCACGCGATCGGCAAAGTCGGGCGCATGGATCTCCCGCGCTTTGGGCCGAGTAGCGATGAAGCATGTGGACGGACGCGGCGACCATTCCCCTGCCGTAATCTGCCGGTGCAACTGCAGCAGCTTGCACATCCAGTCCGCATCGAAGCGGAGCTGGTTGTGGCTTGGCACTTTCTGACGGCGGGCACGCCGCCAGGCTTGATACAGATCCTGCAACTGGACTCCATTCCCCTGAAACTCACCGGCGCGGCGAACCGCCAACGCGAACCCGTTGTTGTTGCGGTTGTTGTTGTTGACGTTGCCGTTGTTGAAATTGACGTTCCACGCGGACGCCGAAGACCAGGCGGCCGCATCCCCATACACTTGCGACCAGGTCGCGCAGCCCGGATGTGGGTGGCGAGACTTCGTCATGAATTGGCCCCCGCAGGGGCGGTATGGGTACTCAGTTTCTGATCACGCTGCGCGAAGCCCTCACGGGCGGGCGCATTCTGGACCTTGGGGGTTTGTTGCTGGCGATTCCACCCGCCAGCCTGTGCGCCTAGCTGTTCCGCCAGACGCGCCAGCATTTCGAACTGCCGGAAGCTGCTGCATGCATTGAGCAGCTTTGCAGTCTGCAGGTGCTGCTTGAGCTCATCGATATCCCATACCAACTGCCGCACCCACTTCGCCTGATTCTCGCGATCACGCCATGCACGATTCGCGTTGCGATAAACGGTCATTGCCTGCTTACGCAAATCGGTGCCGATTGCGTAACGGTGGTAGCGCACAAAGCGACGCACGCACTGCTCAATCTCGACGAGGAGTCGTTCGCAAGCTTTGATTATCGGCGGCGGTTGGAAACGGGAAGTCATAAAATCAGCCCAATATCAAATTACTGACCGGCGCGGCGAACCGCCAACGCGAACCCGCCGTAGCCGCGGTAGCCGTCGCCGACGTGGCCGCCGCCGAAACAGACGAACCACGCGGACGCCGAAGACCAGGCGGCCGGTGTGTTCGTCCAGTGCCAGCGCGGCTTCACGCGCGGGAACGCATCGGTGTCGATGGCCGGCTCGTGCTGGCAGTCATCCACCAGGCCAGCCAGTTCGGTGCGAGTGGGCAGGCGCCAGTCGGAGAAGCCGAGCAACCTCAATTCACTGCAACGCGCCTTGCACGCGTCCTGACTAACACCTGTGTCCGCGTCTTTCTGATCGCCGAGAGACTCCACGGACCACATCAGCCCGGTGGTGTTGTCGATAACGGCAACGTGGTCGGTGCGGCTGTCGCTGGCCGCAAGGTGGGTGCCGTCGGCAAGCACTTTGGTGTACCGATGGCTCGCAGTTTCGAGTGGTACTGCGAAGCTTTCGAGGGTGGCCATCTGCGGTTGACGCGAGCGGACGGTGATCTCCGCGTCGGCGGTTTGAATCGTGATGAGGCTCATGCGCTTGTAACTCCATGGGTTGTGGCATTGAGGGCGACGAAGTGCCGCGGTAGTTCGGTGAGGTCTGGGCGCTGGCCGTTGCGCCAGGCGGTCTGGTAGTGCCGGCCGAACTGCTCGCGGAGCTGGTCGCTCTCGCGCGCTTCTGGCGACTGGGTGGTGCGGCGCAGCTGTCGGGCGCACTCGTAGCGGTGCAGGCGCGCGGCGTCGGTGATCTGGAGCGGCATGCCGGCGAGGTCGTGCTGCACGATGGCGTCGAGACCGCAGCCGAGGAGGGCGATGGTCATGCGGCCACCTGCAGCGGCTGCGGCTTCGTATCGAGGTTGGCCTGGGCGAGGGCGACCAGCGGCGGTGGGCTGACACTGTTGCCGCACATGCGCACGGCAGCGCTGGTGCTGATCGCCCGGCCATCGGCGGTGCGCTGGATCTGGTAGCTGGCCGGGAAGCCCTGCGCGCGGAACAACTCGTGCGGCTTGAGCATGCGCAGACCGATGTCGACGATCACGTACGGCGTGCCCTGGATCACCACCGTGACCAGCGCCATGCGGTCACGCGTGGTCGCAGTGTCGAGCGGCTCGCGCAGGTCCACGGCGATGCCGCTGCCGTAGTACTTCACCAGGAACGCGGCGACCTGCAACGCGCCGGCCTGCTGCTCCGCGCTGAGCGTGCACTCGATCATCCCGTGGTGCACGGTGCTAGCGCACACGGTGCCCAGCGGCTCGTCTGCTGCCTGCCCGTGGGTGTTGTTGCGCATCGTCACCAGGTGCGCAGTTGCGAGCTGCTGCTGGCTGCCGGTCGCGGTGATGGTGCTCACCGGGTCGCGCGCATCGCGGCCGCCGCCTTCGTAGAAGCCGCCGTTCGCTTGTTCAAGGAAGGCGCATGCGGTCGCGTGCTTTATGCCGCCGGCGACGACTGTGCCAAGTGGCTGCTGCAGATCCAGGGCACGCGGTGCCTGTCCCTCCCGCTCGCCGTAACCTGTCTGCACCAAGGTGGGTGCAACCAGGCCCAGTGCATGGGCGGCGCCAGCTGGACGCTTGGCGCCGCCTCCAGCGGTGATGGTCGGCACGGGCTCACTGACGGCGCGGCCGGCACTGTCGCCGCGGAACTTGGCCAGCACCGGCGCAACCAGCGCGGTGTCCGCCTTGGTGGTCATCGTGTAGAGCGGCTCAGCGCCGGACCGCGGCTCGGATTGACCTGCTCGGCCACCCACGCCAGCCAGGATCGGGGCGACGGCCGAGAAGTGACCGCCCTTCACCCCGGCGCAGATCGTGCGCAGCGGTTCGTCGGCGCGCATCGTCCGTTGGTTGCTGGCGTTCGAGTGCTCGGTCATGAAGGGCGCAAGCTCCGGCGCGACCAGCATCAGCTCGCCGCGGTTCGCGGCGGTGATCGTCGGCAGCGGCGCCTGCACGTCGTTGACCCGGTCCGAGCCCTGGTGGGTGGCCGGGACGATGAAGGGATCGGCCGACTGCAGCACGTGGCGCATCACGCCCTTGGCGATGCGGCGCAGGGTGGCATCCGCCAGCGGACGCTTGCGGGTGAAGATGGACGGGCAGGGGATGGAGAAGTCCAGGCAGTCGGCGGCGCGCACGCGCGGCTGCATGCCGGGCGCGGTGCCGTGCGTCGGCGCCGGCCATACGATCGGCTGGCCGTCGCGCCGCGCCAGCAGGAAGAGCCGTTCGCGGCTGGTGCCGGCGCCGAAGTCGCTGGCCGTCAGCTTGCGCCACTCGACGCGGTAGCCCTTCGACTCCAGCGCGGCGACGAACTGGCGCCAGGTGCGCCCGCTGTGGCGTTTGTCCGGCACCAGTTGCTGATTCGCCACCGGCACGTGCTCGCCTCGCGCAGCCACGGTGCCGTCCATCTTCATGACGCGGCCGGTCGCCTTGCAGCGCTTGGCCACCAGCGGACCCCAGGTCAGGATCTGCCAGACGTTTTCCAGCGACAGGATGCGCGGCGCGGTGTTCGTGCCGTCTCGCAAGTCGGCACGCAGCAGCTGGCCGATCCACTTCAGCGCCACCCAGGAAAGCGCGCGTGTCTTGTGACTGCGCGGCTGGCCGCCCTTGGCCTGGCTGAAGTGAGTGCAGTCCGGCGATGCATGGAACCAGCCGACCGGGCGCCCGGCCACGTCCTTGCGCGGATCCGCGTGCCAGATGTCCTCGCGGTGGTGGATCGTCAGCGGGTGGTTGGCAGCGTGCATGCCAATCGCCCACTCGTCGTGGTTGTAGGCCAGCGCCGGATCAATGCCCAGCGCCTGCTTCAGCGCCTCGCTGGCGCCGCCGCCGCCCGCGAACAGGTCCACCACGATCTCGCCTGGGCGCAGGCACGAGACCTGTGGAGCGGGGAAGTTGAAGGAGTGCGAGCCGTCAGCCATGGGTGTGGATGTCCTGGACGCGGCCTTGGCGCGCGCGCTGTGCGAAGGGAGCCAGAGGCGGGCAGATCGGCGGGAGATCGCGCGGCACGTCGTCGAACACCTGCACCGGCGCTACGGCCTTGGCGATGTCGTCGTGCCACTGCTTGAGCTCGCGCCAGCTTTCGACCGGCATGTCGATGAAGGCGCCGCGCACCTGGATGTGGTGGCGCTTGTAGGCGGTGTCGGGTTCGGGGGCGACAAACTCGATGCCGGGCTCGCGGCCGGCGACGATGGAGGCCACGGGCACGCGGTTGACGAGCACCTGCAGCAGCCAGCTGCGGGAGCGCTCGCACCATGCGAGCTGCACGTCGTTGTGGAAGCCCTTCACCGTGTGGCGGTAGGTCAGGCGGTTCATGCGGCACCGCCGGCGGCGCGCAGCGCCTCGTCGAACTCGTCGAGCGCGACGCGGATGGGGTGGCGGACCGGCACGGTTTCTGGGCTGCTGACGTTGGCGATCGCGATGGAGTGCTCAAGGTGGGCCGAGAGCGCGCGGCTTTTCTCGAACAGCTCTTTCAGCGCGGTCTGGCACTTGCCCAGGTCGTCGGCGACCAGGCCACCGTTGAACAGCGCGACCCTGTTCATGATGTCCAGCACGTTGACGATGGTGCTCATGCAGCACCGCCTACGCGGGTCAGCGCTGCCGCGAGGCGTGGGATTTCCATGCCCAAAATCGCCGCATCTGCCTGCACTTCCTTTGCAGCCTCGATCAACTCGGCAACCGCAGCGCGGGCGAACCCAAGTGCTTTCGCGTTCGGATCCACCGGCCACTGCCCTTTGGTCCACAGGAGCCGCGCGGCATCCTCCATCACCACAAGCACATCAACTGGCGCGGTCATGCTGCACCTCCAACTCTTGCCAGTAGGCGGCAGCGCTCGCACTGAACCGCCGGCAGCGTCCGCAATGCGGCGGAGCAGTGGCAAGGCGCGGAGCGCACATAGTCGATCAGCTCATTGACTGCGCCACGCGCGTCCTCTGACTCCACCCACTTCGCGGTGGCGTTCTCCGAAAGCGCGTTTTTGCGCAGCGAATAGCTGGCAATCGCGTCTTCTTCCATCACCTGCACCACATCCACGGGCGCGCTCACGGCTGCACCTCGACGAAGGCCAGGCCATGCATGACGCACTGCGCCTGTGCGGCCATCGGGAAGGAGGCGGCGAGCGCCGCCGGGGCGTTGGCCGGGATCACCGCATTGGCGCGTGCGCAGGCATCGGGCAGGGCGTAATCGCCTGCATCGACTGCGTCCACCGCATCAAGCGCGTTCTGCCAGCGATTGGGGCTGAACTCGCCACCGGTGAGCGAGGCGGCCACGCCCTCGGCGCAATCCGGCACGCGGCCGGCCGTGGCGAAGCCGTTGAGCGCGGCGCGGGCGATGCCGGCGCGCAGGCCCCAGTCGTCGACCGTGGCCAATTCGTAGACTGCCAGGGCGGCGCAGAAGCGCGGCGAGGTGATCGACAGCTGTTCGGGGATGGCCTCACCGGTGCCGGTGGTGGGCTCTGCGGCGGGCTGGCCGGTGACGGCGCAGCCTGCGGTCAGTGTGGCGGCGAGGGCCAGGCAGGTGAGGCGAGCGGTGACGGCGCGCATCTGAATCTCCGTGCCCCGCGGCGGAATGCCGTGTTACTGGGGCGACGGAGTGACATTACCGAAACGGTTACGTCATTGCAATACCAAAACGGTAATTATTTTTTGCGAGTCCTGCTCTGACGCTGTTACCGGACTTTACTGACCTGCGTTGAGCCGCACTCGGAGCATCGCCAGCCGCCAAACTTGATGGCAGAGAGGATCCAGATAATTACCCAGAAGCCAGCAGTCACAACCGAAAGCAGCAGATGCAGGATGTGACTAGTCCCCTTCCTAAAGACCACCACCGACTTCTCGCAGTTGTTGCAATACCCACCCTTTCTATCGTCAGCCACTCGCCGATCTCCTTTTTGATTGAAGTCGCCAGCGCATTGCGCGCTACGCGAACGTGTCGGCCGGCATTCTCAGAAAACCGAGCGCAGGGCGGCACATGGTCGTTATCGGCTACAAGGTGGGTTCTATTGAGGGCTCGCCGTCCACTCGCGTGTGGATCCGATACGCACGTACCATTCCGGGGTCGATTAGGACCTCGGTGCTGTGACTGCGTGCTACCTGGCGGGCTTCGCTGTTGGCTGCGCATAAGCCGCGGCCGCCGACATATCTGGCAGTCAGTACATGGCGCCCAGGTTTGACTTTGAACGTCGTGCGCTCGCCCGGGTCAAAATGTGCTGCAGGCTGGCCATCAATATAAAGGCCCAAGAAGCACCCGCCGCCCGCTAGCCCCACATCGCGCGTCACCACGGCTGACCCAGCGTCAGCTGACTGGTCGCCGATCGTGAATACCCGATCGGCAGGAACAGGCGAAATCTGATTTGGCGAGGGCTGTTTGGTAGCTTGCACGCACCCGCCGGTAACGACAGCCAGCGCAAGGACTGCGGCAACTGATTTTGTCTTCACACCCCGTCTCCCTGTTTGAATTCGTGGCTGGTGCGCCACCCATCAGCCGTAGCGTGATCGCACCAGCCCCGCGTCTTCGAAGCTGACATCCTCACGAATACAATCGATCCCGCGCTCAATGTCACGCAGAAGTCCCCGGAGGTCTTCATCGGTAAGCTGTTCCATCGCCTCAAGCCCGAAGCAGGCTTGATCGATCAATACCTGCATCGCCGGCCCCCAGCTTCGCCGATGATGTCTGATCATCCGAAAATGCGAGTCGCGCGTCGCTGGATCCATACCGCGCTCAACGTCCGCCGCGCCTACCACCCGGAGTTGCGGACGTTTCCCTGGCACTGGCCTGCGCACAGGATGCACTTGCTGTGCAGGCTTACTGTCAATTCCCATAGCGGCCGCCATCTGCTCGGCCAGTTCCCTCAATCGATCGTCTGTGATCGCCACGCGCACCTCCTTACCCGGCTTTACGAAGCTCCGCAGCGAAGCGGCGCAATGCGCCAACGAGATCCTGCCCCTCCAGAATTGATGCAGCACCTTCCTCCCTGGCCACAAGCATGGCGAGGTACAGGCGTGTCGCATAGGTCTCTGGCGGGGGTGGCTGAGGCGACATCGCATCTAGCTCCCGGACCAACTTCACTGCTGCCTCAACTATTGCTCTTTCGAGTCTAGGATCCTGAGACGGACCGGACTCCTGTCGATCGAGTTCGCCAGGCGCCAGGCCCATTGCAGCCTCAAGGTCGCGCGCGAGGTTTCGGCCGATCCCCTTTGGTTTTGCCTCGGAGATCCATTGGCTGACCTGGGCCTGCTGCCAGCGCGCATGCCCAAAACGACGCGCCCATTCTGCGGGGCCGCCAGCCTCAGCAACGAGACGGCGCATGTTTTCAGTACGGGCAGTGTTCGCATCCATGCGCGGAATGGTGGGCTGGCTTACCATTCCGGTAAATAACCGAAACGGTATTGACTAGGCATAACCGAAACGGTAACGTTGAGGCCATGAACCTCACCGAATACGCCCAGTGTCGTGGTGGCAGCGCAACCGCTGCTTGTCCTGTTCTTGCCAAGGTCGCTGACGCAGCGGGTTGCAGTGCGCTGACTCTTTACATGATTGCTCGCGGGCATAAGAAGGCGAGCGGCGCGCTGGCGAATCGAATTGACCAAGCCACCTCCGGCGTCGTCAAGCGGAGCGTTCTTCGCCCCGACGTGTTTGGTGTCCCTGCCGCTGCTGACGCAGATCCGGATGTGGAACGAATCGTCCCCGTGGAGGTGGCCTGAGATGCGCGCGCTGGAGTGGCTACTACTCCCGTTCGGATTGCTCGGTTGGCTGATCGCTTGGCCGTACCACCGCCTACAAGACGCCGCATGGGCGCCGTTCGGCGCGGAGCTGATCAGAGCCAGGCGTAGAGATCGCGCAGTGCGTATCCCTCCACTGCGTGCCGTTGTCCAAGTTCCACTATCAGGCACGAGTCGCCGTTCAAAAGGTGTCCATCGAAAGTCAGCTCCTTCAACGGAAGGGCTGTCTCGATGAAGTACCCAATCCTTTTGCCGCCGGTGAACACAAGCGTCGGCTTTTTTACCGAGTACCTGTCCAGGTCTTTTTTCACTTGTGCTGCTACCGGCGTCAGCTCGGCGAAGTCGACGATCACCAAGTACTTCCGCGTTGTTTCCATGTCGCCCTCCTTGCGGGCAGTCGTTGGAGCCGTGGGGGCACCAGCGTACCGCGATGAGGGCGACGCCTTCTTGATGCGGCCCGGCTAGAGCCGGCGCAGTTCCCGTGCAGTTGTTCTCCATGGCCGTGATCTTGCCGGCCGCCGTCACTCGAAACCACGTTCAGGCAGAAACCCGATGAACATTACCGATGCCGCATACCACACCGTTCACGCATACCCAGGCGGCAGCGTGGCGCTTGCCACACGCCTGATCACCACGAAGGATGATGGCCGCGAGCGCGCCATGTCCGACGCAGTGTTGCGCAGCAAGGTCAACCCGAATACCACGACGCACCATCTGACGTTGGCCGAGGCCAGCCAGATCATGGGCGTGACCGGCGACGACCGCATCCTGCATGCGCTGGCCGCGGAGCACGGCTACACGCTGACGCGCACCGAGGCGCCGACCAGCGGCAGCATGCTGGCTGCGCTGCTTTCCGCGTCGTCCGCGAAGGGGAAGCTGTCGCAGATCATCGGCGAGGCGATCGACGACGGCCGCATTACGGCAAACGAGGCTGCAGAGATTGCGGCCGCCTGCGGCGATGCGCAGGCACAGCTCGCGCAGGTCGCCCAGCACGCGCGTGCCGCTGCCGAAGCCGGGGTGCAGTGATGTCGTACGGAGCCAAGCACCCGCTGGTGCTGAAGTCGCTGCAGGCAACTCCGGCAGCACTGAAGGGCAAAGAGCTGACGGCGGTCGAGTTCGCGCGTTCGATGGCTGACTGCACGCGGAGTGTTCGCGACTCCGTGCGTGGCCAGCGTGCTTCGACAGTGAGCTTTCTCAAGCGCGACCAGTTGGCTCTCCGCATCAAGAACCTGGACGCACGCATTGCTTACTGGGAAGCCCGCGCCGAAGAGCTGGAAGCGCAGCAGGGCGGTGGGCGATGAGCAAGGCGGCCGAGATGCGCATGCTCCGCGACGAGCGCTGCAACCCCGTTGAGATCGCGACTGCGCTCAACCTGCCAGTGAAGCGGGTCCAGCGCTTTCTGCAGGCAGACGCTCAACCGAAGTTCCACAGCCGCCGTAACCGGACCGGCACGATCGCCCGCGCATTTCGTGGCTGGCGCGGGCAGTCGTTGGGCGGCGTGGTGATCAGCCTATGAGCGTCGAGGCCATCACGTGGGCACTGAAGCAGCCCCTGGACAAATCCTCCGCCAAGTTCGTGCTGGTGGTGCTCGCCAACTGTGCGGGCGGCGACAACTGGGAGGCTTACCCATCGGTTGCTTACTTGGCCGAGGCGACGGGGCAGGACCGCAAAACGGTGCTGACGAACATGGCGCGCCTGGTGTCGGCGGGGCTGATTCGCGACACCGGCCACCGGCGTGGCACCACCAGCCAAGTCATCGTCTATCGCCTCAACCCGCCTTCTGCTGATGCTCAGCATTCGGGTTCATCCGCTCCTTCGCCCGCCGTGGAACATGAAAACGAACAGTCCCAAAAACGGGACCGTTATTCCGTGGAACATTTTGACTTTGAAGAGGCCCGAAATTGGGACTCTTCCGAGGGGCAAACAGTCCCGTTTTTCCCTGGAAACAGTCCCGTTTTTCCGCCGAAACAGTCCCAAAAACGGGACACGGAACCGTCATATAACCATCAGGGAACCAATACACCACACACCACTGGCGCCGACGCTGCGCGAGGTGTGTGTGGAACCGATGCAGGTTTCATCGCAGCAGCGTTGAACCGAGCATCCCTGTCGCTCAACCGTCCTTGGCTGCGCACCACGAGCCAGCACCCGGAACTGATCGCAGCATCAGGCGAGGGTGTCACCGCCGAGCACCTGCTCGAGCTGTCCGACGTCTACCCGGACAAGTCTGCCGGCTACCTGATCGCCGCGGCTCGCCGCCAGCGCGCCACCGGCGCCAACACCATCACCTCCGGAGCATCCGCCCATGCAATCCCTCGCGAAAGCGCTGCCGAGCGCACCCAACGCTTTGCCCGTGAAGCCATCCAGCGCCACGCAGCCGACCACGCCGGCGCCGATTTCACTCACGTCGATCGCCACGGTGTGGACGCGCATGGCTGAGATCTACGG
>JAAIGE0101264881.1_pt1 | contig 11726 bp, 7 predicted proteins | sample 6487951 | NCBI WGS metagenome assembly JAAIGE01 (sample SAMN13974128, study PRJNA590717) | phyllosphere metagenome | biome: tomato field; feature: multiple bacterial spot infested tomato fields; material: tomato leaves; isolation source: leaves from tomato fields | host: Solanum lycopersicum ... | reverse complement strand
TTAAATGCGGGGGGATAGAGCGGTTTGCTTTCAATTTTAAAATCATCGATAAAAATCATATCGTGAAGCTGATTGTTGAATGACACGGGAACGTCAATCACATAGCGCCCGATACACTGAGGTTTGGTCTGCGCAAACAAAGTATTTATTACTGGACTGTCCTTCTGCACTGGCATGGATGCCTGCACAGCAGGCATCAGCATCTGTGCTAAGGGATCATAAGGACGAAAATACTGATATACCCCGTACCCCTGAGCAAACAAAATAGCAAAAATAATGGCTTTGCACCTGAACTTATTCATTGTGGAGCCTCCCTGTTATTATCTGCTATCCGTTTACGGATCTGTCTGGGGCAACGGCTGCTGAAGGCCCTTATCGTCAAACCAACACATACCGTATCCCTTGCCTGGCAGGAGCTGTAGAGGGCCCGGCGCTTTCACCAGCACGCCTGGTCATTTCAGCACCATTACCACCAATTCAATATATACCTACTGCCTGGTGTTTCCCGTAGTTGATCCGGTTCGATACCTGAACGTTCTGGCGATCCTGTCCCAGATATCAACCAGTTGTGAATCCGTATAGGTTTTCGTTTCCTTACCAGAGTTATGTAACTCAACAGAGAGTACGGGACGTTTCAAATCACCAGCTTTTTCATTACCGTAAAATTGAAACGTATAGTAATTAACGTTTTTCTCTTTCGGTTGATAGATGTCCTGCTTACCTTTCATCAGCCATTCTTCTGCATCTATGTCTGGTAACTTTACAGTGCCTTTCTTGAGAGTATTGGCACCAACCCTGACGAGGGCAGCATTTATTTCATTACCTCGTTGCAGTAATGTGTTGCCTTTATTCAGAGTGTTATAACTATTAACGACAATCTCAAAATCAGCTGACTTATATATATAAGTAATATCATCTTTCGATATCATATTTGTATCAATAATAAAACCTTCCGGAATACAGATGCCACGCAGTATTGGTACTTCCTCATCCTCTCTTCCCTTAAGTCGAGATAGCAGGCTTTGCATTTCCGCCAGCTTCTGAGGTTTATTGTTTAGGCTAGACTCACTCACTCCCGCATTTTTTAACATATTTTTCTTTTCAAAATATTTAGGATTTGTATGGTCCAGGAATTCTGAATACACGATGAATGCAACCCCTTTGCTATAAAGATGCCCTTCAAGAACCCGCATTCCTCCTGCCACACTTTCATTTACATTACGATCAAAGATGACTGCATTGTCATTTATCCGATATACCTGCTTCAGATAAGGAAGGTCTTTGGGATCAACTGTTGGACTATTATTTAATTCCTGCTCACGTAACCGGATACGTTGGGCAAAAGCCGGAGGATACAGCCGCTTGCTGGTGATTCTCATTTCATTGATCTTTACCTGCCCCATCGCAACATTACTGAATGAAGCGGGCACATCAAAAAGGTAGCGGCCAATGCACTGAGGTCTGGTATGTTCAAATAATTTATCCGTCATTTGTTTTTCCTTAGCCGTTAAAGGGGCTACCGGCCACGAACGGGTGAGCAACCAGAAAACCGTAGAGAGAATAAGGATGACTACAAGTAATCCCACCCATAAATGCCTTACCCGCATGAGGTGACCTCCCCGGTCATTTTTATAATCGAGCGTAACGTGAACTTCATCACAACGGAAAGACCGTTCTCCGTACTGGTATCCCCCACGGCATAGGCACCTTCATGATCGACGTCGGTGGCAAGCAGCGAGCGGATCCCGGCAAACCTAATCCTGCCGGCACGTACAGGTACGGTGCCGTCCCCGGCGCTGCCGGATGAGGTCAATTCAAACGTGTTCCCTGCTGCGTGGCGATAAACGAGAAGCTCAGGCGGTACGCCCATAACCGGCCTCGGTGCCTGGAGCTGCTGCCATATCAGATGATCGTCTGAAGGATATTTCTCACTGGCACCGTAAAATGCATAGGTATTGGGGTGATATTTTTCGTTTAAATGTTCTATAAAATTTTGCACATCCTGTTTTATCCTGCTCTGATAACTTTTCCATCCCTTACCCATATCATCCAGAAGCAAGTCTTTCTCACACAGCCGCCACCATTCACCTTCATTCAGATAAATTTCCGTGTATGGGTCAGACTCCGGCTTATTCATATTTACCGTGCCGTTAATTTTCAGCCAACCCGGCCCGTAGGCTTTACCCGGCAGCAGCTGCAGAGCGTCAGGCGGCTGGGCCAGTACCGGCATCAGGTTTGCTGCGTCAGCGCCAATTACCGCTCCGACAATACCCCGCTCGCCAGTCTTTATTCGGCGATATGCCGCCGGCGATCCCAGATCAGGCATAACGCCGTGAACAATACCCAGAACATTGTCTCTGCCTTTCATCTGTTCTGAATAATGTCGGGCCACCAGGCCGCCCATGGAGTGGGTGACGAGAATGACTTTATTGGCAGCAAGCCTTCCGTGATAAGTGACTAGTGTCTGACTGATATATCGCTCGAGAGACGCGGCCGAATCAGCGTTTGACTGCAGCCAGTTATAGCCAAAAACATGCACGGGAAAAAGGTAATCATAACTCCGCCTGACCTCAGGCTCAGTCAGCGCATCTTCGCCTTTCTCTGCACCTGAATTTTCACCAATAAGTAACTGGCGGGGTGTTCGCCTGCGGGTGCCATTAATCAGGTTATCAATAAGAATATGACCGTCATTCAGCATGCACTGAAGCACATGGAGAGGTTCACCGTAGCTTTTGTAAAGCGCACTGCCCCAGCCACGGGCCTCTCTTGTGAGGAACCCTCTGCCGTCAAGATCGTCGTAAAGTACCTTTTTCTTCATTTATAGCGCAGTGAATTTACCAGCCTGTCCCAGATGTCAATCATCTGCGCTTCGCTGTAGCGTGTTTTTTTGTCATTATTGCCTATCCCCATAGTTAACCATGGTTTAGTTGGCGTGGCATCGGCCTCATTGGCATACAGGTCAAATTCATAGAGAGGAATGACACTGTTTCCCACATTTTGTGTGCCGCCTGATAACCATGCTTGAGCAGGTACCCCCCCCGGTGAAAGTGCGTATTTTTTAATAGTGTGCTGATTAGTGTCTTTGAGTATTTTTTCAATTTCAGCAGCACGATTAAATAGCGTATCATCCGAGCCTTTATATTTATTATTTGTATAAACCCCAAAAACAAAATCGCTATTTTTAAAACTAAATGACACTTCTTCTTTATGTGACAGTCCATCATCCCGGATAAATCCATTTGGGATACACACGCCTTCAGCCGACGGAATACTCTCATCTTTTCTGCCGCTAAGCCGTGATATCAGAGACTGCATGGCTGCCAGTTTGCGTGGCTTGGTATTTGCATCGGCCTCAGTAAAGCCTCTGGCCAGATATTTTGATTTTTTTTCACTGTGCTTTGCATCTGAAAAATCACGAATATCTGTAGTAATCACAAAGGCTGTCATGCCTGAATAAATATGGGCTTCAAGTTTTCTGTATATATCTGGAACACCTGACTCATTGCGGTCAAAAACAACCCCCCTGCCATCAGGAAGGAGAATGACATCTTTTAGAAAAGGGGAATTTTCAGGTCTGTTACCGGATTTATTAATGGCTTCACGCAGTTCCTGCTCTCTTAACTGCACCCGCTGTTTAAATGCGGGTGGATAGAGCGGTTTGCTTTCAATTTTAAAATCATCGATAAAAATCATATCGTGAAGCTGATTGTTGAATGACACAGGAACGTCAATCACATAGCGCCCGATGCACTGCGGTTTGGTCTGCGCAAACAAAGTATTTATCACTGGACTCTCCTTCTGCACTGGCGTGGATGCTATAGTCTGGGCAATAAAAGACATGCTGCCCGCCATAAGAGATAACGCTGTAAGCTGTCGAATAGTCTTCATGGGTTCGGGATCTCCTGGACCATTTTCACAATGGCTCTCAGGGTAAACTGCAGGGCTGGCCTGTCTTTTATATCCTTCAGGCTCCTGACGTCGTAGGCTCCCTGATGGTCAACGCTGGTTGCCAGAACACTTTTAATTTCGCTGTTATGGCAAATGGCACTTAGTGATTCCACCGGCACCGTGCCATCCCCCGGCGTTTTTGATGAGGTGACCACGTACATCTGGGAACGATTAAAAGGCAGGGGGATTTCCCTGTAGTTGTTGGGTAGCTTTCTGTCACTTTCATGCCTATTTTTCGGGTAAGTAATTGAGGTTTTTCGCCATGTCAGCGTACCGTCAGAGGCAATATTATGCCCATAGAAAACGTAGGTATTTGGATGATAGCCCCTACTATCCATGAAAGAAATAAACTTGCGGACAGGCTTATCAATTAAACGTACGTAGCTAGTCCAATTACTCTGACTCACCGCCTCATCCTTGTCGATAATGTCCGACTCATACAGGCGATACCACAGCGTCTTGTTGAGGTAAATCTCCCCGAAAGGATCACCGGCTTGCGGTAGTTTTACATCGCTGCCGTCTTCGCCAGCCCCTTGCACGCTCAACCAGGGCGCTCCGGAAAGGTATTTCGCCGAGGGTAATAGCTGAAGCGGCGCGGGAGCCTTGGCCAGCACCGGCATCAACTCTTTCGCGGTGTTACCCAGCACGGCACCGGCCATACCTTCCTGTTTTGCGCCAACCTTCATGCGACGGTACGCCGCCGGTGAGCCAAGGTCGGGGATCACCCCGTGCACTATTCCCAGAATCTTATCTTTGGCTCCGCAGACCTGAGATGCGTAGCGCGCCACCAGCCCGCCCATGGAGTGAGTAACGATAATGACTTTTTCCTGCCCGGCGGGAAAGGGCATGCCGTGGCCCCAGCGATATTTGTAGAGGTTGATCGTGCTGTCGATAAAGGCGACCAGTCCTTCCGCCGAGGTTTTATTATCCTGCAGCCAGTTGTAGCCATAAACGTGAACCGGAAATAGAAAGTTCTGGAAATGGTCCAGTTCCTGCTGGGTCAGGACGGATTCACCGGTAATTTCAGCATGTTTGCTTTCAGACAGAGATTGACCGACCAGCTGACTTAGCGCGCCATTTTTTGCTGACGTTGGTTTGCAATAGTTTTCAAGGGCCTGCTGCCAGTCATCCGTCAATGCCCCCTGCAGAACACTTAAAAATTTACCGTAGCTGAGGCATAACACTTCCCCCCAGCCCCGCTCCCGGCGGGTTGGAAATAATTTTCCGTCATCGGAAATCGGAGAATAGATGGTCTGGTTGATATCTCCACGATTATCCACCTTTGTTGTATCTGGATTAAGTAACTCTCTTCGTTCAGTACCATCCTTGCGTGCCCATTTAAGAAATACGCCTCCCAAACTATCGCCACGCCAGATATCATTTTCCTTTCCTTCATCAGTACCCATTAAATTAGTCCCCATCACTCCAGGAAGAAAGATAACGGGGATAGCTTTTACGGGCGGCTGAAGCAAGATAGCTTTAGCATTCTCTGATTTTTTCTGATTCTGTATGCCAGGCCAGTAGACTAATCCATTGTCGTCCCATTCTGGTTTTATGCAGGTCATAGAGGGACTTTTCTCATTACCTGTCATATTTTCTTCAGCCATGAATTTCCTCCTTTTTCCGTTCAGGAAAATAATCTTCAGAAAGACCTTCGTGGCAATCAACATGGTGCTTTCCCCGAAGATATACTTCGAAATAATGCAACGCTTATGTTTTATCCAGCAAAGAGGCACTGAGAGAATCGATATTGACATTATTCTGCACCGCAGTTGCCCCTGAAGTGGAGGTTGCTACTTTTTGCTGTCTGCCATCCCCGCCTGTTAAACCCAGCGTCAGACCTGCCACCGGCGAGTCATCTGATAACCGCCTGACTTCAGGCGTGATAGCAAAATCAGTGTTCTCCCAGTTCTGCATTGCCTGACTAAGACTCTGCCCACCAAACTTCTGCCACACCGCCCCGCGCTCGATGATTTTGTCAGGTGCCGCGCACTCCACCGTTCCGTCCGCTATCCGGATATAACCGCCTCCGCTGGTGAGAATGATTTCCTGCTTCGCGCTGATGATGAGTTTCCCCTCACTGCTGCTGATACGGATATCTTTCAGCGCATCCAGCGTCATCTCATCGCTCTGCGCCTGTATCTCCACCTTTCCTTTACTGGCAAAAATTTTGATACCCAGCTTTTGTGCGAACAGACTTATTCTTTCCCCGGCTGCTACGGTAAACCTTTTAAGGGTACTGAAATCCGTGTGCTTACCGCTGGTGCTGATGACATTCTCTCCCGCAGACAGCTGCACGCTTTTCGGCGTGCTCTGGGCAATTCCTGCCGGCGCGGAAAGTAACAGCGCGGACTGTTTCAAATCGGTCAGCGTTTGTTGCAGCAGCGTCTTCTGGGTCTGGATATCAGCCAGCTCTGCTCTGGCTGTTTCAACAGCACTGCTCAGAGCCTCGGCCTGAGTCAGCGCCTGCTGCAGCTGACTCAGGGCAGCCCCCATCTCCAGCACCTGCCCCTGCGCTCTGGCCTGCCCGTCTGCGCTGATAAAAATCCCCTTCTGCGCCCGTATCGCGCCCCAGCTGTCGGTCCTGAGCTCAAACCCTTCGCCGCGCTGCTGTTTCTCACTGTCGACCAGGTGCCCGAGATTCAGCTGACTCTTGCCGCCATACTCCGTCGACACCTTGATATGCTCTTTTCCGCGCTCGTCATCGAGGCGGATTTTGTTGTTCGCAGGCGTCCGCAGGACGTTACGTCTGTAGTTGCGGATGGTGACGTGGTCGCCGTGCGCCGAGTCGTGCAGCACGCCGGCAATGTACGGCCGGTCCGGGTTACCGTCCTCAAAGCCAATCGCCACTTCGGTTCCTGCCAGCAGCGGCAGGTGCAGGCCATACGTATCCCCTGCGTACGGGCGGGACTGGCGCACCCACAGGCTCTCAAATCCGGTCTCCCAGCTGTCACGGTCAAACAGCATATTGACGCGGTAACGACCGTCTTTGTCGATGTGGCCGTAGGTGTCATTTTCAGTGGTACTGGTGACGCGGGCCGGCAGCGTCCCGGCCATCACCGGGCGTGAGCCAGGCTCAGGGCGGAAACCAAAATCGGTGTTATCAGGAATGCCGTCAAAATCAACGGCAAAGTCCTTGTCACGGCGCGCATGCGTGCGCATCGCCGTGATGACCACACCCGCGCTGAACACCTCTGCCACTTCGTACCCGCCGGTGACTTTCAGCACCTGGCCCGGAAAGAGCGTCGGACAGCTGGTAATGCCCTGCGTCCGGGTCTGGCCATTCAGGTAGCGCTCATGACGAATGCGGGCATAAAACGCCCCGGACTCCGGGGCGGGATTGCGGTCGTATGCATCACCCCGGGTAAGGTAGTTGTCCCCCCAGTGGTAGGCATCGCCACAGGTAGTGCTGTCGCCCTGCGTCGCGTCCACCTGCGTGTTCATGTCTTCCGTGGCCTGACGGTAGTTGTAGTCACGGGTGCTGACCTGCTTCTGCACCACGTTGTGGTGGCACGCCATGCCCCAGACCGAATCCACCCCCTTTGAGTGCTGGCCCGACGGCGGGACTGACGGCAGGGTCAGGCCTTTCTCATACCCCTGCTGGCTGTCGTAAAACTCCACCACGTCGATGTTCAGACGCGTGTCGGTGGTGAAGCGAAACCAGATACCCACCTCACCCAGCAGGCGGGAGATAAAGTGCAGGTCGTCCTCACCGTACTGCATCACCTGCTCACGGCGCGGGTACTCTTTTGACAGCGAGAACAGAAAATCCTGCCCGCGCATGTTGTGACGCTCGCGCAGGATTTTTTCCACAATCTGCGGGACCGACATGTCCTGATAGATGGCGTTCTGGTGCGAACGGTCAAGCAGCGCCAGGCGTGGCCGGAGCGTCAGGGCATAATGGGTTTCATCTTTTGATGTGCTGAGACGTTCAAAGCCGGTCACTACTCCCTGAAGGGTGCGCACGGCCTGCTGCACTCTGATGCCGTAACCCTGGTCCACCGGGGCCTGCAGCGTCAGCGAGCCGGTTTTCATCAGCATCATCTCTTTGCTGATGGCATGGTCAGAGCTTGTGAATTCAATGCGGTAGCTGAACGGTTTACTTAAGGCCTCATCGCCCTCAAAGGCCAGCACGTCAGGTTCCGCCGTACAGCCTTTCACTGCCAGCAGGTGGTGATTGTGGCTGAATCTGATCGGGGGATGACTGCTCATACGTTCTCTCCTTCAACCCGGTTAAAGTCCAGCGAGATACCTTCTTCGTCGCTCCAGCCGAGCGTCAGGGTGTGTGGTTTCTGCTTCGCGGCCATGTGGGTCAGCAGTTGCTGGCTCAGCACCGGCAAAATCTGCTGGTTGAGCAGGCTGTCGACGTTGCGTGCGCCGGTATCCGGCAGCAGGCAGGCGGCGGTGAGTGCGTCGTACAGGCTCACATCAATATGGGTGGTCAGGCCGTAGTGACGGTTCAGGCGCTTGCTGACCTGGTCGAGCTTCATTTCCACGATGGTGCGCATGGCCGCTTCGGCCAGCGGTCGATAGATCACAGTCTGGAAGCGGGCCAGCAGCGCCGGCTGGAAGTGATCGCGCAGGATCGGGCGCAGCAGTTCGTGCAGGTCGCTTTCGGTGGCCTCCGGCTGCTCATCCAGCAGCTGCATCAAAAGGTCGCTGCCGAGGTTCGAGGTCATCAGGATAACGGTATTACGGAAGTCGATTTCGCGGCCTTCGCCGTCGCGCATAAAGCCGCGGTCGAACACCTGATAGAACAGATTCATCACCTCACGGTGTGCCTTTTCCACTTCGTCGAGCAGCACCACGCTGTAGGGACGCTTGCGTACCGCTTCGGTGAGGATGCCACCCTGGCCGTAGCCGACGTAGCCCGGCGGTGAGCCTTTCAGCTGCGACACCGTGTGCGGCTCCTGGTACTCGGACAGGTTAATGGTGATGAGTGACTTCTCGCCGCCGAACAGCACATCCGCGAGCGCCAGCGCAGTTTCAGTCTTACCGACGCCACTCGGGCCAACCAGCAGAAATACGCCCTGCGGACCGTCCCCGGACGTAAGGCCGGTTTTCGCCGCACGCAGACGCCGGGCGATGGCAGTCAGCGCCACATCCTGGCCAACCACGCGTTTGCCGATTTCCTTCTCCAGGCTTAGCAGTTCGGTCTGTTCGTCTTTCATCAGCGAAGAGAGTGGCACGCCTGTCCAGTCGGCAATGACGGTAGCAACGGTGCGCACGTCCACATCGATCGAGAGCAGTGGATTGCTGTGCTGCATTCCGTTCAGTTGCTGTTGCAGCGCGTGAGTTTCGCCCTGACGGGAGAGGTCCTGGCGGCTTTGCAGTAACTGCTCTGCGACTTTCAGCTCCTGACCGTGCCGGGTTTCCAGCTCATCAAGTTTGAGGATCAGTTGTCCTTCTTCCTGCCCGATAAGCGTCAGACGCTCGCTGTGACTCTGACTGCCAAAAGCAATATCTTCCAGCAGTGCCTGCTTCTCCATTTCAAGCGAGGTTATCTGCGCGCGAATGCGGGTCAGCTGCTCCGGAACGGTATCAAGGCTCATGCGCACGCGGGCGGCGGCGGTGTCGAGCAAATCGACCGCTTTGTCCGGCAGCTGGCGACCGGTCAGATAACGGCGGGAGAGCGTGACCGCAGCGCGCACCGCATCATCGGTGATATGCACGTTATGGTGCTCGGCATAGCGGGATTTGAGACCGCGCAGCATCAGGCAGGCGGTCTCATCGTCCGGCTCGTCGACCTTCACCATCTGAAAGCGACGCTCCAGCGCGGCATCGCGTTCGAAATATTGTTTGTACTCGCTCCACGTGGTCGCGGCGATAGTGCGCAGTTCGCCGCGCGCCAGCGCCGGTTTCAGCAGGTTGGCTGCATCCGCGCCACCCGCCTGATTGCCCGCACCGATAATGGTGTGGGCTTCATCAATAAACAGCAGAATCGGTAGCGGAGACTGCTGCACAGCGTCGATGACGTTTTTCAGGCGCTGTTCGAACTCGCCTTTCACGCCCGCGCCCGCCTGCAGCAGCCCCAAATCCAGGGTGCGCAGAACAACCGGCCTGAGAGATTCCGGCACGTTGCCTTCGGCTATACGCAGCGCCAGGCCTTCCACCAGCGCGGTTTTCCCCACACCCGGTTCGCCCACCAGAATCGGGTTGTTCTTGCGACGGCGCGAGAGAATGTCCACCATCTGGCGGATTTCCGTATCGCGGCCAAACACCGGGTCGATTTTGCCCTCTTTCGCTTTGGCGGTGACGTCGAGCGTAAATTTATCCAGCGCCTTCTGCAGCGCCGGGCTCAGCTTGCCTTCTTTCAACTCTGCACCCACCGGACGGCCGACAAATTCCATCCCGCCGCTGTGGCTCTGCGCAAGTTCCGCTTCCTGCTGCAGTTCCGGGCGTTCGTCCGACTGTGCATCAAGCAGCGGACGCAGACGTTCCAGCTGACTCTGGCCCAGCGTCAGGAGTGGCCACAGCCCGTCACAGCGCACCAGTTTCTGTTTATCTGCCAGCGCCATTAGCAGATGGACGCTGCGGATTTGTTCCTCACCGTTCAGAGAAGCAATCAGCCAGGCTTGCTGCAGCAATGTCTGAATGGTGTCAGACAGTTGAGGACGCTGGCGTACTGAACGCGGCTGTTTATCCAGCCAGGCAAGCAAATCCTGCCAGATGGCGTCCATATCCCACTCATAGCGGCGGGCCAGCACGGTGAGATCGCCTTCACCCTGCTCCAGCAGTTTCAGCAGCCAGTGCTCCGGCAGGATTTCAGCATGGGCGCGAATCTGACACAGGGAGGCTGCCCCTTCCATCGCACGGGCGCAGTAAGGGTTGAGACGTCGAAGAAGGATTGCCGGGTTTTCCATATTTGCTTGCTCACTGTTGAGGACCGTTCAGGCACGCTACCGCCCCTGGCCGTTACCGAGGCCCATGAGGTCTGTTTCCGGGATGTGATGTTTTTGCTGAGCGCCCGCACAGGCAGACGCTCAGCAAAAAGAGCGGACAGAGAAGCTCTGCCCGCTCGTGACTTATGCGGTGGCGCGTTCGTTCCAGGAGTCGGAATGAATGATGTTGCCGTCTTTGTAGGTCCAGGTGATTTTTTCGTAGCGCAGTTCAATCTGCTCAAGATGATTGTGCTTCTCGAAAGCCGGGTTTTTGATGTCGTGCATCACCGGGTTCACTTTCACCACCTTCACGTTTTCCAGTCTGGTGTTGAAGTACTCCACTTCCTGGCCCGCGTCGTTGATCCTGTACCATTTGAATTCCGCAGATTTGAGGGTCTGCCCGGTGGTCACTGCCTTGTACAGGTAGGGGCTGGAGGAGTCGATCTCCTTAGTAAACAGGAACGGGGTGTGAATACGGGTGCCGGTCAGCTTGCCGGTGTTATTGTCGGTCGGGATGTAGAGGTTATGCTGCTGTGCCACCACTTCGATGCTGCCGTCTCGATCCTGAACGTCCACGGACCCTTTGATGTCCGCGCCGCCGTCGTCTTTCAGCCAGAGATAAACAGGAATTGCCATGAAATTACTCTCCATTGTGTAGTGATGCGTCATCATCCTGCGATGACGCCTGGGTGTGGCCCGGTATCTGACAGGCACTGGCCTGCGGTACCAGACTGATTTCGACACGGCGGTTGAGCGCACGCCCCTGGCTCATCGAGCGCAGCGAGGTCGCGTAACCGAACATTTCACCCAGCGGTATCATCGCGTTGATGATCTTGCCCGACGGGCTGTCGTCCTGACCCTGCAATACGCCACGACGACGGCTCACGTCGCCCATCA
>JAAIGE0100265329.1_pt1 | contig 11736 bp, 10 predicted proteins | sample 6487951 | NCBI WGS metagenome assembly JAAIGE01 (sample SAMN13974128, study PRJNA590717) | phyllosphere metagenome | biome: tomato field; feature: multiple bacterial spot infested tomato fields; material: tomato leaves; isolation source: leaves from tomato fields | host: Solanum lycopersicum ... | reverse complement strand
TGGAAATGGAGAAGCAGCGTGGTATTTCAATCACCACCTCGGTGATGCAGTTTCCCTATCGTGAAAGCCTGGTCAACCTGCTGGATACCCCCGGGCACGAAGACTTCTCGGAAGACACCTACCGTACGCTGACGGCGGTGGACTGCTGCCTGATGGTGATCGACGCCGCGAAAGGGGTTGAGGATCGTACCCGCAAGCTGATGGAAGTAACCCGCCTGCGCGATACGCCCATCATCACCTTTATGAACAAACTGGACCGCGACATCCGCGATCCGATGGAGCTGCTGGATGAGGTTGAGAGCGAGCTGAAGATCGCCTGCGCCCCCATTACCTGGCCAATCGGCTGCGGCAAGCTGTTTAAAGGGGTTTACCACCTTTATAAAGATGAAACCTATCTCTATCAGAGCGGTAAAGGCCATACTATTCAGGACGTGCGCGTTGTAAAAGGATTGAATAATCCCGATCTCGACGCGGCGGTGGGCGAAGAGCTGGCACAGCAGCTGCGCGATGAGCTGGAGCTGGTGCAGGGCGCCTCACACGAATTTGAGCAGTCGCTGTTTCTGAACGGCGAGCTGACGCCGGTGTTCTTCGGCACTGCGCTGGGCAACTTTGGTGTCGATCATATGCTGGATGGTCTGGTCTCCTGGGCACCTGCGCCGATGCCGCGTAAAAGCGATACCCGTATTGTGGAAGCGCGTGAAGAGAAGTTCAGCGGTTTTGTCTTCAAGATTCAGGCGAATATGGATCCCAAACACCGCGACCGCGTTGCGTTCATGCGTGTGGTATCGGGTCGTTATGAAAAGGGTATGAAACTGCGTCAGGTGCGTACCGGCAAAGATGTGGTGATCTCCGATGCGCTGACCTTTATGGCAGGCGATCGTTCGCACGTTGAAGAGGCGTTCCCGGGCGATATCATCGGCCTGCATAACCACGGCACGATTCAGATTGGCGACACCTTTACCCAGGGTGAAGCGATGAAGTTCACCGGCATTCCGAACTTTGCGCCAGAGCTGTTCCGCCGTATCCGTCTGCGCGATCCACTTAAGCAGAAGCAGCTGCTGAAAGGTCTGGTTCAGCTCTCTGAAGAGGGCGCCGTGCAGGTATTCCGTCCGGTGCATAACAACGATCTGATTGTTGGTGCCGTCGGCGTGCTGCAGTTTGATGTGGTTGTCGCCCGCCTTAAGAGCGAATACAACGTTGAAGCGATCTATGAAGCGATCAACGTCTCCACCGCCCGCTGGGTAGAGTGCAGCGACGCGAAGAAGTTTGACGACTTCCAGCGTAAAAATGAGGTCAATCTGGCGCTGGATGGGGGAGATAACCTCACCTATATCGCGCCTACGATGGTTAACCTGAATATTACGCAGGAGCGTTATCCTGACGTGGTTTTCCGCAAAACCCGCGAACACTGATCCCGCCTCGCTATCAGGACCAGTCATTACTGGTCCTGCTTTTTTTGTTACAGACTCCTCTTAATTACGCTGTCATTCTGACTTTCTGGCGAGATATCAACCACAAAAGCCAGCAAAAGCTGTAATCCCTACTATGATTATTCTGTCGGACGAAAAAACAGGCCTGCGAGTTTGGTTACGTCCATCAAGGCAACGGCGCCGTTAGCTGTTGTGCATTCGCGCTTGCGGGTGAATTAACTGATAGAAGGATCATATCGATGAATAAGACTAAGATTGCCAAGACCCTGATTGCTGCACTGGCCGGTACGGCGCTGTTAAGCGGTGCGGCATTTGCTGCTGATACCAGCTCGACGGGTTCCAAAATCGATAGTTCTATGAAAAAAGTCGATGGTTTTATGGATGACAGCGGCATTACAGCCAAAGCCAAAGCGGCGCTGGTTGATGATGACGCGATTAAAAGCACGGATATCTCCGTCAAAACGCAGCAGGGTGTGGTGACATTAAGCGGTTTCGTTGCCTCGCAGGATCAGGCTGAAAAGGCTGTCGCTCTGGTGCAGAAAGTTGAAGGAGTGAAATCCGTCAGTGACAAACTACACGTCAGAGACAATAAAGAAGGCTCGCTGAAAGGTTATGCCGGTGATGCCGCCACAACCAGCGAAATTAAAGCTAAGCTGTTAGCAGACGACATTGTTCCATCGCGCAATGTGAAGGTGGAAACCACCGATGGCGTGGTTCAGCTGTCAGGAGAAGTTGCGAATCAGGCACAGTCTGAGCGTGCTGAGAAAATCGCAAAAGCCATTGAAGGCGTGAAAAGCGTGAAGAATGACCTCAAGGTGAAATCTTAACGCAGCCGGAACGGCATCGCTCTGATGCTGTTCCGCAATAAAACAGTGAAGTGAAGAATAAGCAGTTCGATTTCTACTATGGTAAAGGAGAGGCTTATGTTTCGTTGGGGTATTATCTTTCTGGTCATTGCACTGATCGCGGCAGCCTTAGGATTCGGCGGTCTGGCAGGTACGGCAGCATGGGCAGCTAAAATTGTCTTTATTGTCGGTATTATTCTGTTCCTGGTTAGCCTGTTTACCGGGCGCAAAAAACTCTGACCAGACACATCAATTGCAGTAACCCGCTAGTGATGTAAAGCGGAGGCCAGTCATTGACGGCATTGTCTGCCGTCGCAGCTGCCCGTGCAGTGGGTCAGGGAATGACAATGACTGGTTCTCCGGGATGCCGCTCTGGCCTCCCTCAGAGCAGCAACTACTGAGGGTACGCCATTGGGTATACGCATTCCGGTTTCACTCGGTTCCTTTGAACCGCTGGCGCTTCAGCCATTTAAATCCCGCAAAATTGCACTTGTCTGTGAAGGCGGCGGCCAGCGCGGAGTATTCACCGCAGGCGTACTGGACGCGTTTCAGCGTGCCGGTTTTAACCCCTTTCATCTGATGCTGGGCACCTCCGCCGGCGCGCAAAATCTCTCCGCCTTTGTCTGCGCTCAGCCGGGCTATGCCCGACGTGTTATTACCCGCTATACCACCAGTAAGCAGTTTTTCGATCCGCTGCGCTTTGTACGCGGTGGACATCTTATCGATCTCGACTGGCTAATCGATATTACCCGCAGTGAATTTCCTCTGGCGTTCAGCAGCGCGCAGAAACTGTTTGCCGGTGGCAGCGAATTTTATATGTGCGCCTGCCGCAGTGACGATTATCAGGCACGCTATTTCAGGCCTGATGAGCTGACCTGGCATGACATCATCAAAGCATCCAGCGCTATTCCTGGCTTTTATCGCAGCGGCGTGCTGATGGATGGCGTCAGCTATCTGGATGGCGGCATCAGCGACGCCATTCCGGTGCGTGAAGCCGCGCGACGCGGCGCGGATACCATTGTGGTGATCCGGACCACGCCTTCGCAGATGTTCTATACGCCGCAATGGTTCCAGCGGATGGAGCGCTGGCTGGGTGACAGTGCGCTGCAGCCGATGATCAACATCCTGCATCATCATGAAGCGAGCTATCGCGAGATCCAGCAGTTTATTGAACAGCCGCCGGGTAATCTGCGCATTGTGGAAATTTGCCCGCCGCGCCCGCTGGCCAGCATGGCGCTCGGCAGCCGCGTGGCCGCGCTGAACCACGATTATCATCTTGGCCGGCGCAGCGGACGCTACTTTCTGGCTACGCTGGGGCAGTGGTTGAGTGATGCAGAGCCGGCACGCCGATCGCTGCCGATTGCACCGCCCGCCGCCGCTGCCAATGCACCGCATACGCGACCGCTACACACGCCGCCGCTGGCGGGGAACGATGCTGCCTGGGATGAAGGATCGCTGGCATGAAATTTATCGACACGCACTGCCATTTTGACTTCCCGCCGTTTGTTGATGATGCGGTCTCAAGCATTGCCCGCGCCGCCGCCGCCGGCGTAGAGCGCATTATTGTGCCATCGACAGAAGCGAGTCGTTTTGCACGCGTTATGCAGCTGGCAAAAGATCACACGGCGCTCTATGCGGCGCTGGGCCTGCATCCGATCAATATTGCCCGTCATCAGGACGATCATCTGGATCTGCTCGCGCAGTATCTGGCACAGGCAGAGAGCAACTGCATAGCGATCGGTGAGATCGGACTGGATCTCTATATGAACGATCCCGATTTCGACAAGCAGACGCGGCTGCTGAACGCGCAGTTCATTCTGGCAAAACGTTTTGATCTGCCGGTGATCCTGCACTCCCGCCGCACCCACGATCAGCTGGCGATGCTGCTGCGACGCCATAATCTGCCGCGGCGCGGCGTCGTGCACGGCTTTGCCGGCAGCCAGCAGCAGGCAGAGCGCTTTATCCAGCTCGGCTATGCCATCGGCGTGGGAGGCACCATTACCTGGGAGCGCGCCAGCAAAACCCGCCATACCATTGCCAGCCTGCCGCTGGCGTCGCTGCTGCTGGAGACTGACGCACCGGATATGCCGCTGCAGGGTTTTCAGGGAGAGCCCAACCGGCCTGAGCGGGCGCGCAATGTGTTTGAGGTATTGTGCACGCTGCGTCCTGAACCGGCTGACGTGATTGCCGATGCGCTGTGGCAGAACAGCCTGCGTATATTTGCATTTTCTTCCCGATCGCCGTCCGGCGATCTATCAGAGTGATACCATTCAGCGCGCGATTTTGTGATAATAATTACATCTGCGTTGCGATCTGTTTAGCCATGCATTCACGTCAAAAAGAGATCTTAAGCAGATTTTCTATGTAATTTCGAGCTGCTATCTCTTTTTTATGTGATCTGATTCGCAATGGCACTTCCCGACAATTGTTAAAATAATCACATTATCCGGCAGCTCGCTGCTGGCCTGACATCCGGAGCCTGTTATGACTGACCTTAATGCTGCTGCGCAGCGCGCGCTGCAACTGATGGATCTCACTACCCTGAATGACGATGACACTGATGAAAAAGTCATTGCGCTGTGTCATCAGGCCAAATCCCCTGCGGGCAACACTGCCGCTATCTGCATCTATCCGCGCTTTATCCCGATCGCCCGTAAAACGCTGCGCGAACAGGGTACGCCTGAGGTGCGCATTGCGACCGTGACCAATTTTCCGCATGGTAATGCGGATATTGAGATCGCTCTGGCGGAAACGCGCGCCGCTATCGCTTACGGCGCTGACGAAGTGGATGTGGTATTTCCCTATCGCGCTCTGATGGCTGGCGATCGTGATACCGGCTTTGCGCTGGTTAAAGCGTGCAAAGAGGCGTGTGCGGCAGCGGACGTGCTGCTGAAAGTGATTATCGAAACCGGCGAGCTGAAAGAAGAGGCGCTGATCCGTACGGCATCAGAAATTGCGATTGATGCCGGCGCTGATTTTATTAAAACCTCAACCGGTAAAGTGCCGGTGAACGCCACGCCGGAAGTTGCCGCCATCATGCTGCAGGTTATTCGCGATAAAGGCGTGCAGCAGCAGGTGGGTTTTAAACCAGCCGGCGGCGTGCGCACCGCAGAAGATGCCGCTCTTTACCTGAAGCTGGCTGACGACACCCTCGGTGAGGGCTGGGCTGACGCCCGTCACTTCCGCTTTGGTGCCTCCAGCCTGCTGGCAAACCTGCTCAGCACGCTGGGCCACGCAACCAGCGGCAGCAAAACGGGTTACTGATAGCGGCCCGGGTTAAATCCCGTTGCGGGATACGGAATCGAATATTGCCGTAGGGGCCGCATTAATGCGGCCCGGGTTGAATCCCGGCACTGCGTCCGGCCAGGGGCGCATGAATGCGCCCCCTACAGGGGCCGGAATCGAATATTGTCGTAGGGGCCGCATTCATGCGACCCGGGTTGAATCCCGTCGCGGCATCCGGCCAGGGGCGCATGAATGCGCCCCCTACGGGGTACAAAATCTAACATTCCCGTAGAGGGCGCATTTATGCGCCGCGTATATACCAGCAATCACAGGAGGCAACCTTGTTTCTGCCACAGGAAATCATCCGGAAAAAACGTGACGGGCAGCCGCTGAGTGAGGCGGAGATCCGCTTTTTCATCGATGGCGTGCGCGATGAAACCGTTTCGGAAGGGCAAATCGCTGCGCTGGCGATGACCATCTATTTTAACGATATGAACCTGCAGGAACGCGTTGCCCTGACCATGGCGATGCGCGACTCAGGATCGGTTCTGGAGTGGCAGTCGCTGCAGCTCAACGGTCCGGTAGTGGATAAACATTCAACCGGTGGCGTAGGCGATGTAACCTCTCTGATGCTGGGACCGATGGTCGCCGCCTGCGGTGGATATGTGCCGATGATCTCCGGACGCGGTCTGGGTCATACCGGCGGCACGCTGGATAAGCTGGAGGCCATTCCGGGCTTTGATATTTACCCCAGCGACGACCGTTTCCGCGACATAATTAAACAGGTGGGGGTAGCGATCATCGGGCAGACCCGCTCGCTCGCGCCCGCAGATAAACGCTTTTACGCCACGCGCGATGTCACCGCCACGGTTGACTCCATTCCGCTGATCACCGCCTCGATTCTCGCCAAAAAACTCGCAGAAGGGCTGGATGCGCTGGTGATGGATGTCAAAGTGGGTTCAGGCGCCTTTATGCCCACCTTTGCCGCCTCGGAACAGCTGGCGCAGTCGATTGTGCGGGTGGCGAACGGCGCAGGATGCAAGACCACCGCGCTGCTTACCGACATGAATCAGGTACTGGCCTCAACCGCGGGTAACGCTCTGGAAGTGCGCGAAGCGGTGCAGTTCCTGACCGGCGAGGCGCGCAATCCGCGTCTGTATGAGGTCACGATGGCGCTTTGCGCTGAGATGCTGGTGTCCGGCCAGCTGGCAGCGAATGACACCGAGGCGCGGCAGAAACTGCAGCAGGTGCTGGATAACGGTAAAGCTGCCGAAGTATTCGCACGAATGGTGGCGGCTCAGAACGGGCCGGCAGATTTTATCGAGCGGATGGATCACTATCTGCCGGCGCCGGCTTTCAGCAGGCCGCTCTATGCAGAAGAAGCGGGGATCGTCAGCGCGATGGATACGCGGGCGCTGGGCATGGCCGTTGTGGCGCTGGGCGGCGGGCGGCGGCGGGCCACTGATATAATCGACTACAGCACAGGCCTGAGCGACATGATTGCGCTGGGCAGCCGGGTTGATACGCAGCGGCCGCTGGCGATGATCCATGCCGCCTCGGAAGCGCAGTGGCAGGAAGCCGCGCAGGCGGTCAGAACCGCCATCGTACTGAGCGACCAGGCACCTGAAACCACGCCCGTGGTCTATCGCCGCATCAGTGAATAGTGGCGTTACTGCGTGCCAGACAGCAGCCATTCAGGTATACTGATCTGATCGCTTTTTTTTGACTTGTCATCGCGCCTGGCGCGCAGGAGACTTGCATGAAACGTGCTTTTATTATGGTTCTCGACTCCTTCGGCATCGGTTCCAGTAAAGATGCTGATAAATTCGGTGATGCGGGTTCAGATACGCTTGGCCATATCGCTGAAGCCTGTTTTGAAGGTCGCGCAAACGAAGGGCGCGAAGGCCCGCTACATCTGCCAAACATGACCGCGCTCGGTCTTGGCAAAGCGGCAGAACTCTCGACCGGCCGCTTTCCGCCAGGGCTGGATCCAAATGCTGAAATCATCGGCGCTTACGCTTACGCCAGCGAACTCTCTTCCGGCAAAGATACCCCTTCCGGCCACTGGGAAATTGCCGGTGTCCCGGTTCTGTTCGACTGGGGCTACTTTAGCGATAAAGAGAACAGCTTTCCGCAGGCGCTGCTGGATAAGCTGGTGGAGCGCGCCGATCTGCCGGGCTATCTCGGCAACTGCCACTCTTCCGGTACGGTGATCCTCGATCAGCTGGGTGAAGAGCACATGAAAACCGGTAAGCCGATTTTCTATACCTCAGCAGACTCGGTGTTCCAGATCGCCTGTCACGAAGAGACCTTTGGCCTTGAGCGGCTGTATGAACTGTGTGAAATTGCCCGTGAAGAGCTGACGGAAGGCGGCTACAACATCGGTCGCGTCATTGCCCGTCCGTTTGTGGGTGATAAAGCGGGCAGCTTTGAGCGTACCGGGAACCGTCACGATCTGGCCGTTGAGCCGCCATCACCGACCATGCTGAAAAAGCTGGTCGACGAGAAGGGCGGGGAAGTGATCTCGGTAGGTAAAATTGCCGATATCTATGCGCATCAGGGCATCACGCAGAAAGTGAAAGCGACCGGTCTCGACGCGCTGTTTGACGCCACGATTGAGCAGATGAAAAAGGCGCCTGACACCTCTATCGTCTTTACCAACTTTGTTGATTTCGACTCAACCTGGGGTCATCGCCGCGATATCGCAGGCTATGCCGGCGGACTGGAGCTGTTTGACCGCCGTCTGCCAGAGCTGATGGCGCTGGTGCAGGAGGGCGATATTCTGATCCTGACCGCTGACCACGGCTGCGATCCCAGCTGGGAAGGCACTGAGCATACGCGTGAGCATATCCCGATTCTCATCTACGGTCCGGGCGTCAAGCCGGGATCGCTGGGTTATCGCGACACCTTTGCCGATATCGGCCAGACCATTGCCGCGTACTTTGGCCTCTCCAGCATGGACTACGGCAAAAGCATGCTGTAAAACAGCGCACACTTTTTTGAAAAGGAATAAGAACCATGGCAACGCCACATATTAATGCAGAAATGGGTGATTTCGCGGACGTCGTGCTGATGCCTGGCGACCCGCTGCGCGCAAAGCATATCGCTGAGACTTTCCTGGACGATGTTGTGGAAGTCAACAACGTACGCGGTATGCTTGGCTTCACCGGCACCTATAAAGGCCGTAAGATTTCGGTAATGGGCCACGGTATGGGGATCCCATCCTGCTCAATCTATACCAAAGAGCTGATCACCGATTTTGGCGTGAAGAAAATCATCCGCGTCGGCTCATGTGGTGCAGTACGTGCTGACGTGAAACTGCGTGATGTGGTGATTGGTCTGGGCGCCTGCACCGACTCCAAAGTAAACCGTATGCGTTTCAAAGATCATGATTTTGCAGCGATTGCTGACTTTGACATGGTACGCAACGCGGTTGACGCAGCAAAAGCGCTGGGCGTTGACGCGCGCGTCGGCAACATCTTCTCTGCGGATCTTTTCTACACGCCCGATCCGCAGATGTTTGATGTCATGGAGAAGTACGGCATCCTCGGCGTTGAGATGGAAGCCGCAGGGATCTACGGCGTGGCGGCAGAGTTTGGTGCGAAAGCGCTGACCATCTGTACCGTCTCTGACCATATCCGCACGCACGAACAGACCAGCGCGGCAGAGCGTCAGACCACCTTCAACGATATGATCAAAATTGCACTGGAATCGGTGCTGCTGGGCGACTAACTTCGCCTGTGTCCGGGGCGCATTAATGCGCTCCGGTCCTCCCTCCGTAAACATCTGACACACTTTTACCCAGGCTTGTGCATCTTCAGGCTGGCTCTGACGCTCACGCTGTTTATCATTAGCGCGATAATGAAGAGACCCTTTCCTGATGAATTTTCGCAATTTCGAAGCTGAAGAAAAACTGTTTGCCCGGCGGGCGCTGGTGGCATTTGCGCTGGTGGTGACCTGCTTTATCGTTCTGGGAATCAATCTTTATCGTCTGCAGGTCCGTCAGCACCGCTACTACCAGACGCGCTCCAACGAAAACGACATTAAAATGATCCCCATCGCGCCTACACGCGGGCTGATATACGATCGCAACGGCATTCCGCTGGTACACAATGTCACCTGGTATGACGTACTGGTCACGCCCTATAAGGTCAGCGATATGGCGGCCACGCTCCGCGCCCTGACGCCGCTGCTTGATCTGACGCCCGATGATATTGAAGCATTCAGGCATGCGCTGCAGCACAGCAGCCGCTATAAACCGGTCGAGCTGAAAGCGGAGCTTACCGATCGTCAGGTGGCACGCTTTGCCGTGAACCAGTTTCGTTTCACCGGCGTCAGCGTATCGACTTATCAGGATCGGGAATACCCCTACGGCGCTGACCTGGCGCACGTGGTGGGCTACGTCTCCAAAATCAACGACGCTGACTACAGGCGGCTGAACGAGGCGGGCAGAGGGGAGAACTACGCCGCGGACCATAACATCGGCAAGCAGGGCATTGAAGGCTACTATGAGGCATTGCTGCACGGCAAAACCGGCTACCAGGAAGTGGAGGTCGACAACCATGGCCGCATCGTGCGCGTGCTGAAAGAGGTTCCGCCGGTGGCTGGCAAAAATATCTGGCTGACCCTCGATCTGCATCTGCAGCAGTATGTTGAGCAGCAGCTGGCCGGCCAGCGCGCGGCGGTACTGATTGAAGATCCGCACGACGGCAGCGTGCTGGCGATGGTCTCCAGCCCCAGCTACGATCCCAACCCGTTTGTGAAAGGCATCAGTTATAAAGCCTACAAAGCGCTGCTGCAGAATAAAGATTTACCGCTTATCAACCGCGTCACGCAGGGCCTCTATCCGCCCGCCTCGACGGTAAAGCCATATATGGCGATCTCTGCACTGCTGACCCACACTATCACGCCCGCGACCACCTTCTTTGGCGGACCCACCTGGACCCTGCCCGGCACGCACCGCACCTGGCGCGACTGGAAAAAAACGGGCCACGGTATGCTGGACGTCACTAAAGCGATTGAGGAGTCGGCAGACACCTTTTTCTATCAGGTGGCATTTATGATGGGTATCGATCGCATTCATACGATGCTGAGCCAGTTTGGCTATGGCAAGTCAACCGGTATCGATCTTAACGAAGAGTACACCGGTCTGCTCCCCGATCGCGCCTGGAAAAAGCGGGTGCATAAACGGGCGTGGTATCAGGGCGATACGGTATCAGTCGGGATCGGGCAGGGCTACTGGATCGCGACCCCGATCCAGATGGTCCGGGCGATGGTCGCGCTGATCAATAACGGCAAAGTGATCACGCCGCATCTGCTGGCTAAAGCGCAGCGTGGCGGCTGGCAGCAGCCTTATCAGCCCGTCAGGCCGCAGCCGCAGATTGGCGAGGCGAACTCGCCATACTGGGGGCTGGTGCGCCGGGCGATGTTTGGTATGGCTAACGCCCCTAACGGCACCGGATATAAATATTTTCATACCGCGCCATACGGCATTGCAGCGAAGTCCGGGACGTCGCAGGTGTTCAGCCTGAAGCAGAACCAGACCTATAATGCGAAAGCGATCCCGATCCGGCTGCGCGATCATATTTTTTATACCGCGTTTGCACCGTTCAGCGATCCTAAAGTGGCGATTGCGTTGATTCTGGAAAACGGCGGAAACGAGAGCGTGAGCGCCGCGCCGGTAATGCGCAATATTCTCGATCATATCTTCCTGCCGCCGGCATCCGACGCGCCGCTGCAGACGGCAGGGCAGTAGCGGCTACTCTTCTTTTAACGTCGCGGTGACGTGGCCGATAGCGCGGACCACGTCACCTGAGCTGCCGCGGATCTCCGCCATCATGTCGCCCGCCTCCTGAGCAAGCAGTACGCCCTGATCGGCGCGCTTCAGGTTAGATGCAATGCCCTGCAGCGCTTTCTCTGCCAGCAGATGGTTATCGCGCACCCGGTTTTCGATTTCAGTAGTGGCGCGATTGATATTTTCCGCCAGCGCACGCACCTCGTTCGCGACGACGGCAAAGCTGCGTCCATGCTGTCCGGCCCGCGCCGCCTCAACCGCCGCGTTCAGCGCCAGCAGATTGGTCTGTTCGGCAATACGGCGGATGCTTTCGACAATCGCGCCAATGCGATCGGAGGAGTCGCTGAGATTGGTAATATCACCGGAGATACCGTGCAGTTCGCCTGCCAGCGCATTCATGGTCTGCACGCTTTTCTCCAGCACGGTAGCGCCCAGGCGGGTG
>JAAIGE0100778168.1_pt1 | contig 11739 bp, 13 predicted proteins | sample 6487951 | NCBI WGS metagenome assembly JAAIGE01 (sample SAMN13974128, study PRJNA590717) | phyllosphere metagenome | biome: tomato field; feature: multiple bacterial spot infested tomato fields; material: tomato leaves; isolation source: leaves from tomato fields | host: Solanum lycopersicum ... | reverse complement strand
GGCTGGTGCTGGCGCGGGGCGCGATTGGTGCTGGTCTTGTAGGACAGGTTGCCGCGCCCACCATCGCCGCCGCGCAGGAACACGAAGCGCTGCCCGGCTTCCGTGAAGTCGGCCAGCACGTCCTGATCCTCATAATCGGGATAGCCGTCCTCGTCCTCGGTCCCCTCGATCGGTTTGGGATCGGAGAGGATTTGCGTTCCCACCGGCACCTTGATGATCAGGTCGTCGCCGCCCGCGCCATAACGGTTCTTGCCCATGCCGGGCTTGCCCCGCTGCGCCTTGAAATGCTGAGTGTAGCGGAAGTCGATCAGCGTATTGAGGCCGGCCACCGCTTCGAAGATGATGTCGCCGCCCTTGCCGCCATTGCCGCCGTCCGGGCCGCCATACTCGACATATTTTTCACGCCGGAAACTGACCGCGCCGGGACCGCCCCAGCCGGACTTGATGAATATCTTGGCTTGATCGAGAAAATGCATGGGCGGCCCATAACGCCAATGTCGCGAAATTTAAACCTTCGCTTGCGCCATGTTCGCCGCTTCCTGCATCAGTGCGAAGGTCAGGCTGTGCGTGGCGATCTCCCGTGCTTTTTCCCGTGGCAGGCCGAGCGCCGCCGCCATCGGTCCACCGACCTGCGAATCGCCCAGCGCCAGCAGCACCAGCATCAGCGTATTGTCGCGGATGAGGTCGCGCATGTTGGCGCTGAGCGCGCTTGCCGCAAGCTTGTCGACCAGGCGGTGGATCGCGTCCACCACCGGGTCGAGCGCATCCTCGTTACCTGACGCCAGCATCCAGCTTGCGAGCGCGCCCGCACCCTCCCGGTCGAAGGCGTCGAACGTCATGTCTACGATCGCACGCGGCGCCACCTCGCCGCGCCGCGCCGCATCGACCGCCTCGCCGATCGTGGCGGTGATGGTGTCGCCCAGATAGGCTGCCAGCGCCTTTTGCAGCCCCGCCGCCGATCCGAAATGATGCAGCAGATTGGCATGGGTCCGACCGATCCGCGCCGCGACGGCCTTTAGCGTGACCGCCTGCGGCCCTGCCTCGATCAACAGGGCGCGGGCGGCTTCCAGCGCGATGAGGCGGCTTTCGTCGGGGCTGAGCCGGGTGCGTCTTATTGACATTATTGTCAGTTACTCATATTTACATCAATGTAAGTAATCGACGGAGGCAGCATGACCCCGACCGACCTCACCATCACGCCGCGCGATCGTCGCTTCGGACGGGAACGCGCTACGGAGCGACATTGGCTGAATGGCGACCCGATCGCCACGGCTTTCTTCAATGCTTTGTCCTTCACATTCCCGCGCGGCGAAGCCTTTTTCATCGACAGCGTCCGCGCCTTTCGGGATGGCGTGCCGCCCAAGCTGGCAGGAGAGATCGCCGCCTTCATTAAACAGGAGGTCGTCCACAGCCGCGAACATCTGGCCTTCAACCGGCAGGTGACCGCGCATGGTTATGATGTGAGCTTGCTGGACCGCGACGTGACCATGGTTCTGGACCTCGCGAGGCAACGCCCGCCGCTCGTCAGCCTCGCCGCGACCATGGCGCTAGAACATTTTCACTGCGATCCTGGCGCATGAACTGCTAGGCAATCCGCGACATCTGGACGGCGCGAACCCGGAAATCGCGGCCCTGTGGCGCTGGCACGCCGTCGAGGAGATCGAGCATAAGGGCGTCGCCCACGACACCTGGGGCCATGCGACCCGCGAGTGGAGCCGTGTCAGGCGCTGGCGGGTCAAATCGGCGATGATGCTGGTCGTCACGAAGCATTTCCTGCATCACCGTGCGCGCGGGATGATCGAACTGCTGCGGCAGGATGGCATCGTCGGCGCAAAAGCATGGGGCAGGCTGTTGCACTATGCCATCATCAGGCCCGGCATCTTGCGCAAGGTCGCGGCTCCGTAGGCGCAGTATTTCCTGCCCGGCTTTCATCCATGGAATGTGGACGATCGGGCGCTGATCGCGCTTGCCGAAAGCCCCTATGCCGATGCGAAGATGCCCCGGCGCACGGCGATGGCTTGACGTGGGGCATGGGGTGGGCTGATCTCGCACGATGACGCCACCCACTCTCCATACGCCGCGCCTGACCCTCCGCCCGCATTGCGCCGCCGATCTCGCAGATTGCCTCACGCTCTGGAGCGACCCTCGCGTCGTGCGTTACATCGGCGGCGTGCCGCAGGATCGGCAGGCGGTCTGGTTCCGCTTGCTACGCTATGCCGGCATGTGGTCGCTGCTTGGTTATGGCATGTGGCTGGTGGAGGATCGGGAAAGCGGCGCGTTCATGGGCGAGGCGGGCCTGCTCAACGCAGAACGCGGGATTGCAGCGCTCGATGGCGCGCCGGAAGCGGGCTGGGTGTTTGCCCCGTCCACCTGGGGTCGAGGCATTGCTTCGGAAGCGATGACGGCGGTTATGCAATGGTCTGCGGATGCACTGCCCGGTCAATCGATCCGCTGCATCATCGAATCGGGCAACGACGCATCGGTAAAGGTCGCAACCAGGATCGGCTTTGCTCCGCTGGAGCAAGCACAGCCCGGCGGCAAGCCCGTCAACGTCTTCGATCGACCGGCCCCCTCACCCTGACGGTAAAGGAGCCGGTATCTCTATCAGGCGGCAAGCGCGGGCATGGCGTCGGCGTATAGGTCCATCGCCGGGTCATTGTCCATCACCGCGCCTTCGCCTTCCTCGAACAGAACGCAATCGACCATGGCGTCGCGACCAAGGCTGTAGCGTCGCTCGACCGCGCCCGTCGCGCGAAAGCCGAGCTTGCGCAGCACATTGCCCGACGCGGAATTGTCCGCGAAATGGCAGGCATGGATGTCGCGCCAGCCATTGGCCCGCGCCATGCTCAACACGGCTTTCCCAGCCTCCGTCGCGAAGCCCAGACCCCAATAGGGTCGCGCGATCCAATATCCGATTTCGGGCCGTCCCGCTTCGTTCAGATGCACGCCGCACCCGCCGACCAGACGCGGCGCGCCCCTGGTGCGGGTGAAGGCGAGCAGGCGGGGCAGGCGCACGTCATGGGGCAGCGACAGAAACGCCTGCGCATCCTCGATCGTATAGGGGTTGGGTGCGCGCGACAGATTGCGCAGGATCGCCGGATCATTGATGGCCTGTGCCAATTGGGCGGCATCTTCCATCCAGCCGGGACGCAGCAGCAGCCGGGGGGTGCGGGCGAACATCGAAAACTCTCCTCTTGGCCACGCCAATAGCCGCAAATGATGACGGCTCGGCGACAGTCCTCTGGCCGATTCTATGCCCGCACGACGCACGAGAAGGCATGGAGTTCCAAAGGGTTGAGGGATTTTTGAGGGGCGTTTCGCCTACGGAAAAAGGGCGCCCCTCATCAACTGAGGAGCGCCCCTTGTTCCCTCGGACACCGGCGTCAGACGGATCGTCTGAACACCGGGAGGATCGCCCCTTGCGGAGGACGACCCGTCATCGATCGTCCGTTATTCTGCGGCTTCGGCCAGACCGTCGACCGACACATATTTGCGGCCGAGTTTACCGGTGTGGAATACCACCTTGCCCTCGCCGAGCGCAAAGAGGGTATGGTCCTTGCCCATGCCCACATTGCGGCCCGGATAGACGCGGGTGCCGCGCTGACGAATGATGATGTTGCCGCCGATCACGTCCTGACCGCCGAACTTCTTGACGCCAAGGCGCTTCGACTCTGAATCGCGACCGTTACGCGATGAACCGCCAGCTTTCTTATGTGCCATGACCTAAAACTCCTTCGATTCTTCGCTACGGCTCAGGCGATCGACACGATCTTGAGGATCGTGTGATTCTGGCGATGACCGTTCTTGCGGCGATAATTGTGGCGGCGGCGCTTCTTGAAGACGATGACCTTCTCGCCCTTCGCCTGCGCGATGATTTCAGCCGCGACGGTCAGCTTCGACGCATCCTTCACGTCGCTGCCTTCGCCAGCGAACAGAACGTCGCCCAGCGTGATCTTGTCGCCGGCTTCACCGGCCAGCTTTTCTACGACGATCTTGTCTCCGGCGGCGACGCGATACTGCTTGCCGCCCGTGCGCACGACTGCGAACATGGCTTGTCTCTTCTCGTTCAAATCTGCTTTACGCAGCTCACCGAAGACATGAAGTCCTGCTGACCCGCGCGGGAATGTGGCCCGTTAATGGAAGGACGCTCGCCTGTCAACCGGTGGAGCGACGCTGCGGTCTCGGGAACCGCACTGGTTTTTCGCCGTTCGCCTCCTATCTTCGGGAGGCGGGCAGCACAGGGGATCGATGGTGCATATGGGATCGGGCAGGCGGGAGGCAAGGGAGCGGCAGAATCGCGCATCCCTTCTTCTTGCGCTGTGGACCCTGATCGCCGTCACGCTTCTGTCCGCGCTTGCCCCACTGGGTCCGCCGCAGAGCCTGTCGAGAGGCTCCGCCTTCAATCCGGCTACAGCAGAGGTGGTGCTCAAGACGCGACCCGCGCTGAAGGTTGCGACCCCGCCGCCAGCACGGCCCGATGGCAACGATATTCCCGCGCAGATTGTCGCAATCGGCCTGTTGGTGCTGGCGACTATCACATTGCGCATCCAGACGCTGCGCCAAGCAGCCATTGTTTGCCCGAAACCCTGTTCGTCAGGGTCGAGCCGCGCGAGGGCACCGCCGACCCGCTCCTGACGCAGCTATTTTCGGCTCGCACCGCCTGTGAGCCATTGGTCAGAAAAGGAGTCCGCCATGCCCCGCAACAGCGAGCGACGCGGCCGCCGCCGCCCGCCCTGGTGGTTCATGCCCGTCGTCATGTCGGGTCTGGGAGCCGCCGCCGTTCTATTATCGGCCACGCTGATCACCGCCGTAGAATGATAATATCGTCCGCCGGACGCGATCACGCGAATCGCGTCCGGCGACAGAGTTGAAAGGCAGCCATGCCCCACCACACACCCCTTATCGGCACCATCGTCGCCGGTCTGGTCGTCGCCTTCATCATGGGGGCGATTGCGCATCGCATAAAATTATCGCCTCTCGTCGGCTATCTGATCGCCGGTATCCTTGTCGGGCCATTCACCCCGGGCTTCGTTGCGGACGCAGGATTGGCGAACGAACTGGCCGAGATCGGCGTCATCCTGCTGATGTTCGGCGTCGGCCTGCATTTTTCGTTGAAGGATCTGCTGTCGGTCAAGGCGATCGCTGTCCCCGGTGCCATTGTTCAGATCGCGGCGGCAACATTGATGGGCATGGGGCTTTCGCATGTCATGGGCTGGCCCTTGATGGGCGGCCTCGTCTTTGGTCTCGCGCTTTCGGTCGCCAGTACCGTCGTTCTGCTGCGCGCCTTGCAAGGGGCAAACCTCGTCGAAACGCGACGCGGCCGCATCGCGGTCGGCTGGCTGATCGTCGAGGATTTGGTGATGGTGCTGGCGCTCGTGCTGCTGCCTGCGCTTGCCACCGTCCTCAGTAACAACAGCGGTGCCGGTCCTGGCGCGCTGCTGGCGCCGCTGCTCGGCGTCCTGCTCAAGGTCGCGGGGTTTGTCGCCGTCATGCTGATCGTCGGGCGGCGCGTCATTCCATGGGCGCTGCATTGGGTCGTGCATACCGGATCGCGCGAGCTGTTTCGTCTCGCCGTCCTTGCCATCGCGCTGGGTGTCGCCTTCGGTGCGGCCTTCGCCTTCGACGTCTCCTTTGCGCTCGGCGCCTTCTTTGCGGGCATGATCCTGGGCGAAACGCCGCTCAGCCGCCGCGCAACGGAGGAGACGCTGCCTTTGCGCGATGCCTTCGCGGTGCTGTTCTTCGTATCGGTTGGAATGCTGTTCAACCCGTCGATCGTGCTGGAGCATCCGCTGCCGCTGCTGGTGACCATCCTCATCATCGTCGTCGGCAAGTCGATCGCGGCCTGGGGCATCGTCCGCGCTTTCGGCCATCCCAACGACACGGCGCTCACCATCGCCGGCAGTCTGGCGCAGATTGGCGAGTTCTCGTTCATCCTCGCCTCATTGGGCAGCGGCCTCGGCGTCCTGCCCGAGGACGCCCGCGACCTGATCCTGGCAGGCGCGCTGGCGTCGATCTTCATCAACCCCATCCTCTTCTCGTTCATCGTGCGCGATCGCCGCAAGGATGAGGAGGAGCGGGAGGAGGCGAGCGAACCCGCCCGCCCGCGGATCGGCCACACCATCGTCGTGGGCTATGGCCGCGTCGGCAAGCTGATCGCCCAGCGCCTTTCCGACCGCAATGTTCATTTCGTGATCGTGGAGGGCGATGGCGACAAAGCCGAGGAGGCAGCGAGCGACGGCCATTCGGTCGTGCGCGGCAATGCGCTGGAAAATCGCAACCTCGTCGCCGCTGGCATCGGGGAAGCGCGCAACTTGCTCATCGCCGTGCCGGAAGGGTTCGAGGGCGGGGCGATCCACGAACATGCCCGGCACCTCAACCCTAATCTCAAGGTCATCGCCCGCGCGCACAGCGATGCCGAAGTCGCGCATCTCGAACATCTCGGCGTACCGCATATCGTCATGGGCGAGCGTGAACTCGCCGCGCGGATGCTGACGCTCTGCGGGGCGGATTAATTCAGCGAATCGAGGAACCGCGCCGCCTGTTCGCGGGTGGCGGCGCGGTCGCTCTCCTTCATCTTCTCCCAGTTGCGATAGGGCATCGCCATGCGGGGATTGTTCGCCAGCTTCCTGGCATTGCGCGCGATGAAGTCCCAGTAAAGCGAGTTGAAGGGGCAGGCATCTTCGCCCACGCGCTTCTTCACGTCGTAACGGCACTTGCCGCAGTAATCCGACATACGGTTGATATATGCGCCGCCCGAAGCGTAAGGCTTCGACCCCAGCAGGCCGCCATCGGCGAACTGGCTCATGCCGAGCGTGTTGGGCAACTCGACCCATTCATAGGCGTCGGCATAGACCTCCAGATACCAGACATGCACCTGAATGGGGTCGATGCCCGCGATCAGCGCGAAATTGCCGGTGATCATCAGCCGCTGGATATGATGGGCATAGGCATGGTCGATCGTCTGACCAACCGCCTGAGACAGGCAATGCATGTCCGTCTTCCCGGTCCAGTAGAAACCGGGCAGGTCGCGCTTTGCATCAAGCGCGTTGCGCTTCCCATAATCCGGTCCCTCGTGCCAATAGACGCCGCGCACATATTCGCGCCAGCCGATGATCTGGCGGATGAATCCTTCCGCGCAGTTGAGCGGCACCTTGCCCTCCCGATAACGCTTGTCGACCTCGCGGCACAGGTCCAGCGGATCGAGCAGCCCGGCATTGATGTAGGGTGACAGGATCGAATGCCACAGGAACGGCTCGTCGGTCAGCATCGCATCCTGATAGTCGCCGAAGCGTGGCAGTGCTTGATCCAGAAAGCGCTTCTGCTGCCTCAGCGCCTCCTCTCGCGTCACGGCGAAATGAAAATGGTCGAGGCTGCCGATATGATCGGAAAAGCGCTCCGCCACCATGTCCAGCACCTCGCGGGTGATCGCATCGGGGCGGAAGGGGATCGGTTGCGGCATCAGCAGGTCGCGGCCAGGCGCGGGTTTGCGGTTCTCCGCGTCATAGTTCCACTGCCCGCCCTCCGGTTCGCCCTTCTCGTCCAGCAGCAGGCCCGTCTTGCGCCGCATGTCGCGATAGAAGAACTCCATCCGCAACTGTTTGCGCGCCGCCGCCCATGTGTCGAACTCGGCATGGGTGCAGAGGAAGCGGTCATCCTCATGGATGGTGACCGGACAGGCGAAGCGATCCTCCCAAGCCGCCAGCATCGCGCGCACGCGCCATTCCCCAGCCTCGGTGACATGGATGGCGGCGGGCGTGTGCCGCTCGACCGCACGCGCGACTTCGCCGGTGAAGGAGCCTGTATTGTAGGGATCGTCCAGCCGGACATAGTCGACCGTCCAGCCTTCGCCCCGTAGCCTTTCGGCATGATGGCGCATGGCGGACAGGATCAAGGCGATCTTCGCCTTGTGATGTTTGACGTAGGTGGTTTCGTCCGCCACCTCCATCATCAGCACGATGCTGCGCGCCTTGTCGGCACCCCGCAGCGAAGCGATGTTGGACGATAGCTGGTCGCCCAGCACGGGAATGAGTGTCGGGCGTTCGGTCATCCCCGATGGAATGACCGAACCGCCTTTTGGCTCCCGTTAGCCGCGTTTAACCACGACCGCGAGGCGGCCCCTTGCGCGCGCCGCCGCCCTTGAAGGGACGGGGGGAATGACCACCGGGGCGCTGCCCGCGATCGTTCGGACGACCGCCGCCACCGGGACGCCCCGCACCGCGCCCTTCGCGCTTATGCTCGCGCGCCTGGTCGCGCGGCGCACCCTCGATCGCTTCGATCGCCACGTCCGCGCCTTCGTCGCTCGCCTCGCCGGTGCGCTTCACCGCCGCGATGAAGCGGCTGGCGATCGCCTTGGGCACTTCAAACATCGTCTCGTTCGTGGTGATGCGGATCGCGCCGATGTCGCCGCGCGACACATGGCCGCGGCGGCAGATGAGCGGCAGGATCCAGCGCGGATCGGCATTCTGCCGCCGCCCGATGTCCATGCGGAACCACTGCGTATCCTCGAAGCCCGGACGCGGTCCGTCGTTGCGCATCGGCGCTTCGCTGCGGTCGAGCAGTTCTTCTGGCGCGGGCAGGGCGGAACGCGCGCTCTTCACCAGCATCGCCGCGATTTCCTTGGCGCTCTTTTCCGCCAGCAGTTCAGCACCCAGCGCCCAATCCGCCTCGTCCAGTTCCGCCTTTTCGAGCAGGCTGGCACGCAGCCGTGCATTATCCTGCTCCAGGATCGCCTCGCGGCTGGGCGGGGTGCCCCATTCGACCGGGATCTTCGCGCCGCGCAGCATAGATTCGACGCGGCGGCGACGGGGGTAGGGAACGATGAGGACGGCGGTGCCCTTCTTGCCTGCGCGCCCGGTGCGGCCCGAACGATGCTGCATCGTCTCGGCGTCACGCGGCAGTTCGACATGCACGACGAGGCTGAGCGAGGGCAGATCGATGCCGCGCGCCGCCACGTCGGTCGCCACGCACACCCGCGCCCGCTTGTCGCGTAGCGCCTGAAGCGCATGGTTGCGCTCATTCTGGCTGTGCTCGCCCGACAGCGCCACGGCGGCAAAGCCGCGCTCGGTCAGGCTGCTGTGCAGATGCCGCACATTGTCGCGCGTGGCGCAGAACAGGATCGCCGTTTCCGCCTCATGATAGCGGAGCAGATTGACCACGGCATGTTCGATGTCGGACGGGGCGACGGTCAGCGCCTGATAGCTGATGTCCCCATGGCCGCGATCCTCGCCCACGGTCGAAATGCGCAGCGCATCTTTCTGATAGCGCTTGGCGAGCGCCACGATCGGCTTGGGCATCGTCGCGGAAAACAGCAGCGTGCGACGTTCCTGCGGCGCACTGTCTAGAATGCCCTCCAGATCCTCCCGGAAGCCCATGTCGAGCATCTCGTCCGCCTCGTCCAGCACCACGGTGCGCAGCGCCGACAGGTCGAGCGCGCCGCGTTCAAGATGGTCGCGCAGACGGCCCGGCGTGCCGACAACGATGTGGACGCCGTGGCTGAGGTTCCGGCGCTCCTTGCTTGCATCCATGCCGCCGACGCAAGTCGCGATCCGCGCGCGCGCGGCGCCATAAAGCCATTCCAGCTCGCGGCTCACCTGCAACGCCAGTTCGCGCGTCGGCGCGATCACCAGCGCCAGCGGCTTTTCAGGGTAGGGCAGGCGTTCGCCATCGCCCAATATTTCACCCGCCATCGCAAGCCCGAAGGCGACGGTCTTGCCGGAACCTGTCTGCGCCGACACAACCAGGTCGCGGCCATGCGCTTCTTCCTGAGTCACTTCAGCCTGCACCGGGGTCAGCGTTTCATAGCCCTTGGCGGTCAACGCCTGCGACAAAAGGGCGGGGAGAGTTTCAAATGCCATATTCTTGTTTTCCATCGGTAAAATAGCGACCCGCCATTCCCGACGGATACATGCCGACCGTTCATGCTTCCCTTTCGGGAAGCCCGCAGAATGGTCAGTCCTGCGGTTCCAAAATCCTCCCCATGGGTGGGGACGGGGACCGCCGCGTCAGCGGTAGTGGAGGGGTGTCCCCCTTGTTGGAAGAGTATCACGACTCCCCAATCCTCCGCGGGAGGATATTTCTAAAAATAAGAAGGCCGCCTTCCCCCGCAAGGAGGGAAGGCGGCCCCTTTATTATTCCAGTCAGTCGATTAGATCGAAGCGACTTCCGCCACATCGACCTTCACGCCCGGGCCCATCGAAGACGACAGGGCGATCTTGCGAACATATTTGCCCTTCGAGCCCGAGGGCTTGGCCTTGACGATCGCATCGACGAACGCGTCGAAATTCTTGCGCAGATCTTCAGCCGGGAAGCTCGCCTTGCCGAGACCGGCGTGGATGATGCCCGCCTTTTCGACGCGGAATTCGATTTGACCACCCTTGGCGGCCTTCACGGCTTCGGCGACGTTCGGCGTCACGGTGCCCAGCTTCGGGTTCGGCATCAGACCCTTGGGGCCCAGAACCTTACCCAGACGACCGACCAGACCCATCATGTCCGGAGTGGCGATCACGCGCTGGAAATCGATGTTGCCGGCCTGGATGCTGTCGAGCAGATCTTCCGCGCCAACGATGTCGGCACCGGCGTCGAGCGCCTGCTGGGCCTTGTCGTTGCGGGCGAACACGGCGACGCGAACGTCCTTGCCGGTGCCTGCGGGCAGGGTCACGACGCCGCGGACCATCTGGTCGGCATGGCGGGGATCGACGCCCAGGTTGATCGCGATTTCGACGCTTTCGTCGAACTTGGCGGTCGCGTGGGTCTTGATCAGGCCCAGCGCCTCGTCAACGCCGTGCAGCTTTTCGCGGTCGACCGCACCGGCCAGGGCCTTCGCCTTCTTCGTCAGCTTTGCCATGGTCTTAGCCCTCCACCACTTCGAGGCCCATCGCGCGTGCGGAGCCTTCGATGATCTTCGTTGCAGCGTCGATGTCGTTTGCGTTCAAATCGGCCATCTTGGCCTGCGCGATTTCGGCAAGCTGCGAGCGCTTGATCTTGCCAGCGACGACCTTGCCAGGCTCCTTCGAACCCGACTTCAGGTTGACGGCCTTCTTGATCAGGTAGGTCGCGGGCGGCTGCTTCGTCACGAAGGTGAACGAACGGTCCGCATAGACGGTGATGATGGTGGGCAGCGGGGTGCCCTTGTCCATCTTTTCCGTCGAGGCGTTGAAGGCCTTGCAGAATTCCATGATATTGACGCCGCGCTGACCCAAAGCAGGGCCGATCGGCGGCGAGGGATTGGCGGCGCCCGCAGGCACCTGGAGCTTGATATAGCCCGTAATCTTCTTAGCCATTGTCACTCACTCTGTTGCTGGGCACGTCCGAAGACGTGCCCGGTTCAAGTTTAGCGGTTCGAACGGATTTCCGAAGAAACCCTCCCGCACTTTCCCCTTGTCGTCATCCCAGCGAAAGCTGGGATCTCAGGCCGCAAGAGGAACGGCTAGAGGCACGAGACCCCAGCCCTCGCTGGGGTGACGCGAGATTATTTCGACAGTTCGACCTGCTCGAAATCCAGTTCCACCGGCGTCGCGCGGCCGAAGATCGACACGGACACCTTGACGCGGTTCTTTTCGAAATCCAGTTCCTCGACCACGCCGTTGAAGCTGGCGAAGGGACCGTCGAGCACTTTAACGCTGTCGCCGATTTCGTAATCGACATTGACCTTGTGCTTGGGCGCCGCTTCGGCTTCCTTCTGCGCGCCGAAATAGCGTGCCGCGTCCGCCTCGCTGATCGCCTGCGGCTTGCCGCTCGATC
>JAAIGE0100358021.1_pt1 | contig 11741 bp, 10 predicted proteins | sample 6487951 | NCBI WGS metagenome assembly JAAIGE01 (sample SAMN13974128, study PRJNA590717) | phyllosphere metagenome | biome: tomato field; feature: multiple bacterial spot infested tomato fields; material: tomato leaves; isolation source: leaves from tomato fields | host: Solanum lycopersicum ... | reverse complement strand
TTATCATAGTCGGCTTGTTTAATCTGTATCCCCAACTTTATAAGATCTCCTGCGTCTTGAGGGTTCCGGGCAAGGCCAACAATTTTTTCAGCAGGATAAAAGGAAAGAAGCTTCATAATGACTTGCTTACCCAATTTACCGTTTGCACCTGTCACTGCAATCATATTTAACCCTTTAAATTTAACATCAACGTATAAGAGAAAAGTGATCTGACCTAAGAGGGTTTAGTTTCACTGGAATCAGATTCGATGATATACAGAATGCAGAACAGGTCAATCAGGCACTTTTTATCTACTAAGTAGCAATTAGGAAACCGAGTTTATGACAACGTCAAATAGAATTGCATCTTGTCCTAATAGGATTGTTTTAGACCAGATATCCGATAAATGGTCCGTGCTGGTAATATTGACCGTGAGCGAAAAGCCAATAAGATTCAATGAGATAAAGCGCAGAATCGGTGGAATCACTCAAAAGGCTTTGACACAATGTTTACGCAAACTTGAACGAAATGGGATTGTGGAAAGATGCGTAGTGGCCACTTCACCTATTGCCGTCGAATACCGCATAACACCCTTAGGTCACTCGCTAGACAAAATTTTTCACACTTTACTTGAATGGACAAATGAAAATCTCGGAGCAGTAATAGCGGCACAGCAAGAATATGATAGTCAGTTACCCCAGCCTGTAAGTTAAATTGCCTGAAATTAATAGCCTCATTATTTATTAATGAAATGTTAAAAAAAATTGATATCAGGTGACGGTAAGGAGTTTTTCAGGCTTTGACATTTCTTTCAATACTTTAATGACACAGGTATAAATACTATAACGCCAGACAGGCATAAATGAGGTGATTTGTGTTATTTGGCGTTAACACATTTAACATTCACAGCGATTATTTCCGCAAACAGGCGGCTCAGTTAGCCTATGTCATCTCGCTCGGAGCATTGAATGCCATTGACGATTCTCGTCTGCTCCTCGCACATAGCAGACACTACCCTGCTTACAGTCCTGGTCTGTGGCTACGCTTTGTAACACCCTTACAAACGTCCGGTATCCACGGGATATGCATCCACCTGGTGTGAATTTTCTGCACCGCCACTCAAGTATCGGCACCCGAAGCAACCAGAAGCAAAAATGAGCCTGTCAGGGCTCATTTGTGTCATTCAGGGGTGACGGTCACCCTGGAGCGCTCAAAACCACTCAGTCCGCCATGCCTGAAACCTGCTCAGCCACTCCTCTCTCTCCCTTTTCACGCCCGCTATCCGTCAGTGATGCCCTTACCTGCGGCAGGCTTTCCGGGTAGTTCTGCTGAATAAACTCGATCATCTTTTCCCGCACGTAGCAGCGTAAATCAAAGGCGATTGGCGAGTTCTGCGCGGTCATCAGCATCCTGATGGTCATGGTTTTCTCGGTGGTATCGGTCACCTGAAGCACCTGTGTTTCCCCATCCCAGAGGCGGGTCTCGCTCAGCACCTTTTCAAAGTGCGTCCGCAGAGGCTCAAGCGGCATTGAGTAGTCCACATAGAGAAAGACTGAACCGAGAATCTGAGCGTTGTTGCGCGTCCAGTTCTGAAACGGGTTCTCGGTAAAGTAGGTGATCGGCAGCACCAGGCGGCGCAGATCCCAGATCCGCACGACCACATAGGTCAGGTTAATCTCCTCAATCCAGCCCCACTCTTTCTCTACCACCACCGCATCATCAATTTTAATCGGCTGGGTAAAGGCGATCTGAATACCGGCGAACAGATTGACCAGCGACTTCTGTAGCGCAAAACCTATGATAATCCCCGCCACACCGGCCCCTGCCAGGATGGTGGTGCCAAATTTACGCACGCTCGGGAAACTCAGCAGAATCAGCGAAAGGCAGAATAACACCAGAATGACAATAACCACTTTTTTGACGTAGATAATCTGTGTGCGGATTTTACGCGCGCGCAGGTTATTAGAAATATTGATGTCGTAGCGGATATAAAGCATATCCTGCGCCACATTGGTCAGTCTTATTAATACTGAGCAAAACGACATAATAATAAAGACATTGATGATATTGGTAATTAAATCAAGCGAGTCAGGATGGAAGTTAATGTAATTAAGACCCACATTGATCATTAATAACGGGATGAAAAAGAACATCGACCCACTGAGGTGCTTCTCCAGCGATTTGAACAGCTTCCTGTCGCGACTCTGCCAGTAGCGGATAAACGCGAGCAGGATAAGACGGCCCAGGAAACCCAGTACAAATGAAAGCGAGACGAGTAATACAACAGGTACCCACGACGGGAAACCAGATAACTCACCGAATAACAATGGCATTATTTTCCCTTTTAGTAAGCTGACAACACCGGGTTGTCAGATAAGTGACACATGCAGTAACCGTTGTCTTCACGGTCATCCGTCTGTCATACAATCAATGGGTTCAAGTATGAACCATACCTGCAAAGTTGACAGGAAAAGCCTCGGCAGCCCGCGCCCCTGATGCTCCTCTTTTGCCTTTCAGCCAGGACGGACAGTGACAGAAGTTGCCTGCAGCCCTGGCCGATATCATTAACCCGCCTGATATAACCGTTTCGCTTTTCTGACCCTTTTCGTTCCCCTGGGACAACAAAAATTGCTGCCGGACTCACTATAACCCCCGCTGAATGTAGACGACAGAGTCTTGTCTGCTAATTTTAAACTGTGCCCCGCCGTCGCTGAGAAAAACAACAATATGATTAATAGCATTAAACTTTCCGCTGATTTCCGCCGCAGTTTTCTGCGTGAAGTGCTGGTACCGCTGGTCGCCATCCTGCTGCTCACCTTTGCGGGTGCCGGCACGGCGCTGTTTATCGGCACCTCGCTCACTAACGCCGAAGCCCGGCAGCAACAGCAGCGGATGATTGAAGCCTCGTTTTCGCAGAGCCTGAATGAACATCTGCGCCAGCTGCACAGCCTGTCGCGCTGGGCGCCGCTTGAGCAGCACCTCTCCGCGAGCAACAGCGACCGCTGGCTGGATGAGAACATCGGTGAATGGCTTTACGAAATGTTCGGACATCAGCTGATTATGGTGCTGGATCAGCAGAACCAGATCGTCAGAGTCTGGCGCGAGGGCCAGCCGGTCGCTGCGCCGGATAGCGATCCGCTGGCGGGTGAGGTGTTGCAGAGTACGCTGGTCACCGATCCGGCGCGCCCGGACAGGGCCGACTATGCACGGGTCACGAACCGTGCCGCCGCCCTGGCCGTCGGCAATATTCAGCAGGAGAGCCGCACCCTGCCCCGTTTCCGGCTGGTGAGCCTGAAATTTCTGGATGATGGCTATCTGGCGAGCCTGGCGGAACGCAATCAGCTTCAGGATCTGCACTTCACGGACGGCACGGCGCAGCCAGGCAGCGCAGCGCGCTATCTGCTGGTGGCGCAGGCGGGCGATCCGGTGGGGTATCTGGAGTGGATCCCCTCCCGTCCCGGTGCACAGATGCTGCGAACCATCGGCCCTTCAACCGGGCTGGCGGTGCTGGCGATCTCCCTGCTGTGTCTCTATATGGTGTGGCGGCTCTGGCATTCGCTGGTCAGCCTGTCGCAGTCGATGCTGCGGCTCGGCGCCTCAGAGGCGCAGGCACAGCATCTGGCGTTTCATGATGTGCTGACCGGTCTGCCCAATCGCGCGCTGGTTGAAGAGCGCATGACGCAGGCACTGGCGCTGGCGACGCGCCACGATCAGCGGGTGGCCCTGCTGCTGATCGATCTCGACCGCTTCAAAACCATTAACGACACCTATGGTCATCACGCCGGTGATGAGCTGATCATCGCCGTGGCGCAGCGCCTGAGCCGGATCGTGCGCGCCAGCGACACCGTGGGACGCATCGGGGGTGATGAATTTATTGTAGTGATGCCGGATGTCGAAAACCTGGGCCAGGCGCAGAGTCTGGCCCAGCGCATCGTCGACGAGCTGGCCCTGCCAGTGACGCTGTTTGGCAGCGAAGTATGGAGCGGTGCCAGTATCGGGCTCTCCCTCGCGCCCAGAGACGGTATCGATCGGCTGGAGCTGATGCGCAAAGCGGATATCGCGCTGTATGAAGCCAAAAGCGGCGGGCGTGGCAAATATCGGCAGTTTGAACGGGCAATGGATGAGTCGGTGCGCACCCGCCAGGCGATTGCAGCGGATCTGCGCTCGGCGCTGCAGAGCCGTCAGGGGCTGGAGGTGTGGTATCAGCCGCTGATGGATATCGGCGGTCAGCAGATGGTCGGAATTGAGGCGCTGCTGCGCTGGCACCATCCGACACGCGGCCTGATTGCACCCGGTGAGTTTATTGCGATTGCCGAAGAGACCGGCCTGATTATGCCATTGGGTGAGTGGGTGCTCGCTGAAGCCTGTGCCACGCAGCAGCGTTTCCCGACGCTGCTGGTGGCGGTCAACGTCTCGCCCGTGCAGTTCCGATCGGCGGGCTTTGTCGAGCGGATTATGGCGATTGTCAGCCAGCACGGCGGCGACCCGAGGCGCCTGGAGCTGGAGATCACTGAAGGCGTGCTGATTGAGGATGAACGGGAGGCGCGCGCGATTATCGTGGCGCTGCGTGAAGCGGGTTTCCGCATTGCGCTGGATGATTTCGGCACCGGCTACTCCAGCCTTAACTATCTGAGTACCTTCCCGGTCGATAAAATCAAAATCGATCGCTCTTTCACCCAGTCGCTGGGCGTGGCAGAAAATTCCGTGGCGATTGTGGAGTCGGTGGTGAAACTGGGGCATGCCATGGGCCTGATGGTGACGGCGGAGGGTGTCGAGACGCCGGGACAGATGTCGGCGCTGGCGGATGCAGGCTGTAATCAGTTGCAGGGTTATCTCTTCAGTCAGGCGGTGCCCGCCGATCAGCTTGCGGCGCTGATGACCTCCGCCGCGCCAGAGACGACGCCGCAGGCGTAACGGCCGGGAGGATAGCCTGAACGCATCGGTGCGCCCGGGCTATCCGTATCAGCAGCAGACCGCTATGCGCCCAGGCTGTCCAGCAGCGCCGCAGACGAGGCGACCGCGCCGAAAATGCCGCCCTGCATATGGATCATGCTCAGCGCCGCCTCGTGGTGACGCCGTTCAGTTGCCGCGCAGCAGTCGGAGAGCACCAGACACTCAAAGCCGCGATCGTTGGCTTCGCGCAGCGTGGTGTGAACGCAGACATCCGTCGTGATGCCGGTCAGGATCAGATTGCGGATGCCGCGACTGCGCAGAATCAGCTCCAGATCGGTGGCGTAAAACGAGCCTTTGCCCGGCTTATCCACCACCACTTCATCCGGCAGCGGCGCCAGCTCCGGGATAATCTCCCAGCCCGGTTCACCCCGCACCAGAATGCGGCCACACGGCCCCACATCGCCAATCCCGGCATTCATCCGCCGCGACCGCCAGCGCTTATTGGCTGGCAGGTCACTGAGATCGGGCCGGTGCCCTTCGCGGGTATGAATAACCGGAAACTGCCGTGCACGCATCGCGGCGAGCACCTGCTGCAGCGGGGCGATGGGCGCACGGGTCAGGCTGACGTCATAGCCCATGCTATCGACATAGCCACCCACGCCGCAGAAGTCGGTCTGCATATCAATGACGATCAGGGCAGTGTCAGCCGGGGTAAAATGGCCATCGAACGGCCAGGCGTAGGGGGTGGAATTAACGCTGTAGTCGGGCATGACTGTTCTCCATTTCCGGGCGCGGCATGCGCAGTTTGCTAATCAGGCTGTAACTGAGGGCGGCCGTGACCAGGCCAATGACGGCTTCACCGAACTGCGGAAAGGCCACATGAGCGATCACCGCACAGAGGCTGCCAATCGCCCAGGCGGCGAACGCGGTACCGCGGAAACGCTGTGCCGGACGCTGTTCGCTAATGCGCGCCATAAAGATCAAATCCACGATCATCACTGCGCCAAACGGCGGCACCACGATGCCCAGCAGGCTGAGCCACTCCAGGAAGTAAGACCAGACTCCCGCCAGTGCCAGCACGCCGCCGATGCCACCCAGAATCAGCGTCCAGAGCCGCATTTTGCTGCTGAAGAGATGACTGAATCCCACCGCGCCGTTGTAAAGACAGTGTGTGCAGACCGATCCGAGGTTTATAAAGACAAACAGACAGGCGACCACCGAGAGAAATGCGCTGTGGCCCATCAGCATCGGCAGGAAGTTTCCGCCGTTGGTCAGCGGGTCAACCGCCGCGCCTACCGCCACAATCACCACGCCGAAGAGGTAGGAGATCACGTTGGCAACCGGGAAAGCGGAAAAAGCCGCGATCACCGCCGAGCGGCCATTCTTCGACCAGCGGGTAAAGTCCGCGGTCATGGTGCCGGAGTCGGCGAAACCGGCGACCACCATCGTGACCGCAGTGCCCATACTCATGGCACCCGCCGCGCTGGCGCTGCCCTGCCACTGCGTGACGACGGCGAAATCATGATCCCGCCCTATCAGCCACAGCGCCACGATGCCGAGCACCACAAACAGCGGCGCGGCGATCATCCCCAGCACCGACAGCGCCCGCACGCCCAGAAAGGTGATGCCGGTATAGAGCAGCATGGCAAAGGCCGTCACCCCTAGCGCGTTCCAGCCAAAGGTCTGATTAATTACCGTGCCGGTGAGACCGGTCTGAAAGGCATACCAGCCGATCACCACCGTCGAGAGAAAACCGGAGACCAGGATATAGCCTTTGCTGCCAAAGGTGCGCCGGGCCTGCAGGGCGAAATTCATGCCGCTGTTTCCGGCGAACCAGCTCAGCGCGCCGACATAGGCAAACAGCACCAGATTCCCCAGCAAAATGGCGATCAGTGCAGGCCAGAAGCCCAGATGCCAGGTGATGATGCCACCAAATAACGCATTGGTGAGGATCATCGGAAAACCGAACCAGACTGCCGAGACCGAGCGGGTGGAGTGACGATGCGACACTGGCACCGGCTGGTGTTCAAACTCCTGCTCCAGCGCAGGTGAAGACGATGTTTTCATTGTGTGATTCCCGGTTGAAGGTGATTCCACGGCTGAATGCGCTCGAAAGCGGCACTGGCAGCCAGCACTAAGGCATCATCAAGATGCCGTCCGACAATCTGGAGACCCACGGGCAGGCCGCGGGCGGTAAAACCGGCGGGCACCGACGCCGCGGGCTGACCGGTGAAGTTGAACGGGTAGCAGAATGAGAGCCAGTGGTCGCTGCGGACCATCCGCCCCGCAATGATTTCCGGCCCCTGGCTTCCCAGCGGAAACGGCGGCACTGCCAGCGTCGGAGTGATCAGCAGGTCGTAACGCTGCATAAAGCGCCACAGGCTGTTGCTGACCGCTTTGCGCACCGCGATAGCGTCAGTGAAGTTTTCCGCCCGCCACTCACGCTGCAGCATGGCGATCAGATGGGGTGACATGGCGCTGCCCTGCTCCGCCATCATCTGACGCATGCCGGTGAGATCGCTCTCCATCGCCACCAGCGCACCGAAAGCGGCGGCCGGATCGCTGAAGCCAGGATCGGCCAGCTCCAGTTCCGCGCCGGTTTCAGCGGCAAAGCGCTGCACGGCCGCACTGACCACCGCCCGCACTTCCGGGTCCACCGCGACATAACCCAGGTCTGCGCTGAACGCGATGCGCAGTTTGCTGGCTGGCTGCCGGAGCGCGCCCAGCCAGTCAACGTCGCTGCAGGGGATGGAGTGACGATCCCGCATATCCGGGCCCGCCATCAGTGACATCATCAGGGCGGCATCGCGCACGCTGCGCGTCATCGGGCCGATGTGCTCCAGCGACTCCCAGCTCGACACGCCGGGATAGCGTTCATCGCGGCAGCCGGGCCAGAGCGGCACCCGCCCCATTGACGCCTTGAAACCAAAGATGCCGCAGTGCGCCGCCGGAATGCGAACCGATCCGCCCCCATCACTGCCCAGCGCAATCGGGCAGAGCCGCGCCGCAACGGCCGCACCGGAGCCGGCACTGGAGCCGCCGGGCGTCATCTCAGGATCCCAGGGATTACGCGGCGACGGAAACAGCGGATTGTGCCCGACCGCGCTGTAGCCAAATTCCGGTGCGGTGGTTTTACCCAGCAGAATGGCATCGGCGGCCAGCAGGCGTTCTACCGTGATGTCATCCTCTTCCGGCACGAAATCCCGGTAAGCCGCCGAACCGGAGGTGGTTCTGACACTGGCCGTGCAGATCAAATCCTTCACCGCCAGCGGCACCCCCGCCAGCGCACCCAGCGTCTCTCCGCGAGCGCGACGGGCATCCAGCGCCCTGGCCTGCGCCATCGCCAGTTCGGGTGTGGGGGTACAAAAGGCCTGTATTGCCGGTTCCCGTTCCGCCATTCGCTCCAGTGCGGCCCCGGTCAGCTCGCAGGCTGACACCTCCCCGCTGCGGATAAGTGCGGCCATCGTGGTGGCATCTTCGTCTAATAAGGAGTCAAACATGGATTACCTCGCCAGAATTGTACCCGTCAGGTAGTGCATGAACCGTGCCAGCTGACACCAGGCCGGACGCTCTGAAGCAGGGATGCCAGATGGAATACGGCCTGGGATACAAGATCGAATTCTTATGGTGGCGGACGGGCGCGCCTGTTTATTTTTTCAGCACGATGATGGCGCAGGGCTGCGCGATAAGAGGGCGTGACAGGTGAATGGTTTTGCGGGCTGGCTTACAAAACGGTGTTGTTAATCCGTAACGGCGGCTGAAATGCTGGAATGAATAACCTTATTTTTACCATGGATGTTTGACGGTGCTGCGCAGGAACTGAAAATCGGGTTTCAGGGATTTATAAGTTACGACAGGGATGAGAAGTGCGCATTGAAGAAGATATTTATGAAGTTTGTTTTGACGTCTTTGATGGTATGGAATGCCTGGGTGATTTCCGCCATATCAGCTTTGCAGGATTAGGCAGTGCTGTCGTTATCAAACGCGTATTCCTGGCATTAATGGCACACCATGGAAGCTTCTTTGTGGGCGGTTTTGTTTTCCAGGCTGCATCAGGAGAGATCGTTGACCGCAATCGTCCGACACCCCTTGAGGAGATCTACGACGCTTTGCCTGGCTTAAAAAATGAACTGCGCTACAATCGCCGGACCGGGTTGCCGAAGAAAGCGCCGCAACCTTTAATCCCGGACTATTTCCAGGCTTATAAAACAGTGACTACAGGGAGAGCTTGCTATGTCGTTTTACGATAAACACAATGGCATCACAGATGCGGCTGATGCCGAGAACAGGGAGTTAAGGGCACTTTTGATTGCTGAGTGGCTGGACAGGCCCGACCTACCCGCCATTAAAGCCCAGTTAGCTCAGGCGAGAAAACGCTCCTCATCTGCCCTGTTGCGCCGTAAGTTAAAAGAACTGAACGCGCGCGAAAGGCAGGAAGCTAACATCCCCGATTAGCGCTTAAAGGCCCATATTCGGGCCTTTCCTGTTTTTAAATCGCTTCTGGTTTAACCGCGGCGGCTTCATGCCACCTGCAACTCACTGCGATTCCGGAAAATCGGTCTCCACCGATGTCTGTTTCCACGCCTCAATTTCCGCCAGCCGCTCTTTGAGTTTGCTGGTCACGGCGTCATGGCCCCAGGCTCCCATCACCAGATGCCGGGGCGGATGATCATGTTCAGTAATTGCGATCATCGCTGCGGCGGCGCGCGCCGGATCGCCCTTCTGCGTGCCGCTGTAGTCGGCGGTGGCTTTCATTCGCGCGGCGGCGGTCTCTGCATAGTCCGGCAGCGTGCTTGGCGTCTGATGCAGCGAGCGTCCGGCCCAGTCGGTGCGGAACGGGCCTGGCTCGACGCAGGTGACATGAATGCCCAGCGGCCCGGCCTCCTGGGCCAGCGCATCGGACCAGCCCTCCACCGCATGTTTGCTGGCGGCGTAATAGCCTGAGCTGGCAAAGCCGATCAATCCGGCCACCGAGGTAATGTTGATAACGTGACCCCTGCGCGCCTGGCGCATCGCGGGCAGCACGGCGCGCGTCAGGGCAAACAGACCGAAGACGTTAGCGTCAAACTGGGCGCGGATTTCGCTCTCCACCCCCTCTTCAATCGAACTCTGATAGCCGTAACCGGCGTTGTTCACCAGCACGTCAATCGTTCCGAACGCACCGATGGCCGCCTGCACCGCCTGATCGATACTCGCCTGCTGCGTGACATCCAGCGCGACCGCCAGCGCATTATCATGACCTTCCACCAGATCGGCCACGGCCGACAGGTTCCGGGCCGTCACCACCACGTTAAAACCTCGCGCGATCGTCTGCTGCGCCAGTTCCCGACCAAAACCGGTCGAGCATCCCGATATGAACCAGACTGGGCCTGATTGAGCCGCCATAGTAGGACTCCTGTTGCGTTTGATGAAGCGATCAGACCCGGATACGAATGTATCCGGGGAGAGACATCTAAGGCTAGCGAGGCGCCATCGCCTGGCTTAGCCCTTCGTGCTTTTATGGAATAGCTGGCTGGCGGTGTCGCTGATGATCTGCGCTGCGCCGCGATCGCCCTTCGCCATGGAGGCCATAAAGGCTTTTGCCTGTTTAAAGGTGATATGCGGCGGTAGCGGCGCCACTTCCGGATCGGTTTTCACCTCCAGCAGCACCGGGCGATCGGCGCTGAGCGCCTGCTGCCAGGCCCCCGCGAGGTCGTCAGGGTTATCCACGAAAATCCCGACCATGCCCAGCGAGCGGGCAAATTCCGCGTACTTCACGTCCGGCACCTGCTGCGAGGCGTCAAAGCGGGGGTTGCCCTCCATCACGCGCTGCTCCCAGGTCACCTGGTTGAGATCTTCGTTGTTAAACACGCAGACGATCAGGCGCGGATCGGCCCACTGTTGCCAGTATTTCTGGATGGTGATCAGTTCAGCCATGTTGTTCATCTGCATGGCGCCGTCACCCACCAGCGCCACCACCGGTTTATCCGGGTGCGCAAATTTCGCTGCAATGGCGTAAGGCACCGCTGCGCCCATGCAGGCCAGCCCGCCGGAGAGCGAGGCCCGCTGCCCCTGTTTGACGCGATAGTCGCGGGCAAACCAGTTGGCACAGGAACCGGAGTCAGAGGTGACAATGGCGTTGTCCGGCAGCTGCGGGGACATCTCCCACACCACCCGCTGCGGATTGACCGGGTTCGCCGGTGCCATCGCGCGCTCCTCCATCAGCGTCCACCAGTCACGCACCTGAACCGCAATTCCTTCCTGCCAGCTGCGATCCTCTTTGTGCTCCAGCAGCGGCAGCAGCGCGCGCAGGGTTTCTGCCGCATCGCCGTGCAGATTCACTTCGCTGGGATAGCGCAGGCCGAGCATGGCGGGATCGATATCGATCTGCACCGCTCGCGCCTTGCCCTCCTCCGGCAGAAATTCGGTCCAGGGGAAGCCGCTGCCGATCATCAGCAGGGTGTCGCAGTTCTGCATTAAATCGGATGAGGGTTTGGTGCCGAGCAGGCCAATCGAGCCGGTCACAAAGGGCGCATCGTCCGGCAGCACATCTTTGCCCAGCAGCGCTTTTGCCACACCGGCCCCCAGCACATTGGCGACCTGCACCACCTCGACAGCGGCATTGCGTGCGCCTGCCCCGATCAGAATCGCCACTTTTTTACCGGCGTTAAGCACCTCAGCGGCGCGTTGCAGATCCGCTTCGTAAGGAATGACCTTAGGACGTTGATAGCCGCTGCCGGAATGGGTAAAACCGTGGAGATGCTGCGGCGGCTGCCACTCTTCATCCTGAATATCTTTAGGGATGATGATCACCGCCACGCCGTTTTGCGCTTTGGCGATGCGCACGCCACGGTCCAGCAGATGGCGCACCTGCGTTGAGGTCGAGGCT
>JAAIGE0100118776.1_pt1 | contig 11742 bp, 18 predicted proteins | sample 6487951 | NCBI WGS metagenome assembly JAAIGE01 (sample SAMN13974128, study PRJNA590717) | phyllosphere metagenome | biome: tomato field; feature: multiple bacterial spot infested tomato fields; material: tomato leaves; isolation source: leaves from tomato fields | host: Solanum lycopersicum ... | reverse complement strand
CCTTGAGCTTGGCAAAGGCGAGTTCGATCGGGTTGAAGTCGGGGGAATAGGCCGGCAGGTAGAGCAGCCTCGCTCCCGCCGCCTCGATGCGCTTGCGGATACCGCTGACCTTGTGGGCGGGCAGATTGTCGAGCACGACGGTGTCGCCGGGCTGCAGGGCTGGGACGAGGGTTTCATCGACGTAATCGCGGAAGCGAGCGCCTGTCATCGGTCCATCGAGGAGGGCGGTGGCCATCAGACCGCTGGTGCGCAGGCCGGCGGTGACAGTGATGGTCTTCCAATGTCCGAACGGGACCGCACCCCGACAGCGTTCGCCACGCGGAGCCCGCCCATAACGGCGTGCCATCTTCGTATTGGTGGCGGTCTCGTCGAGGAACACGAGCCTGTCCGGGTCGAGATCGAGCTGGCGCTCGAACCAGGACAGGCGCGCGGCCTTCACGTCCTCCCGCTCCTGCTCGGCGGCGTGGCCGGTGTTTTTTTGCGCGTGATGCCGTGGCGCTTGAAGAAGCGGGACAGGCTGCTGACCCCCACCCGCAAACCCTGTTCGGCCAAACGGGCGCGCAACTCGTGCAAGAACAGCTCGGGCTGCGCTTCGTAGGTCTGCCGGATCAGATCGGCCTGCGCTTCGATGGTGTGCGAGCGTTGATCGCCGCCCATCGGCTTGGCGTGTGTCCGCCCCTCCTGCACGAAGGTTCCGTGCCAGCGCACGGCGCTGGCCGGGCTGACCTCGAAGCGCCGTGCCGCCTCCCGGCGCGAAGCCCCCGCCTCAATCGCGGCCACGACACGCTCGCGCAGATCAACGGACAGGGCAGACGCCATCGGCTCTCCTCCTCGGAAAGCTGTCCACCAAATCACATCACCGCCGCGGCCGAAACCCTGGACGATTCAATTCGATCGGTGACCGCTCTAGAAGCCCTCGAATCCCTCGGGCGTGGTTTCGCCGTCTCCGGGCTTTCTGGGCGTTGTGGGCGCCTCGCCCCGAGGCTCGGCAGCCCGCGGGGCGGCCGGGATCCGCAGTGGCTCCAGGGTCCTGTAAAATCGCCCCTCCGTACGGATCCATCCATCCCCGCGCGCGATGATCGGGCTCGTGGTCGCGGGCCCATCCGGCACGATCGGGTGCCCCGCGACATGGCCGACGAGGCACGGCAGCGACGTCCCGGGATACACGCTCTCGATCCACGCATCGATCGTCGGCGCGGCATCGAGCGTCCGCTCATCCGGCTGCCATCCGCTCGCGATCAAGTCGGCATCGCGGGCGCGGTCGCCCCGGCGCTTGGCGATCTCGGCCAGGCTCAGTCGTCTCGTGCGGCGCATAGTGGATCTCCCTGCTGGCATAGTCGGCTCTGGGCGTGAGAGGCACCAGCGTCAGTGGTGCGGGCATGGCAGAGGGCCGCGCCATCGACGGTAGAGGACGTTGTCGTGCAGCATGCTGCCGCTGGGCAGGATGAGCAGATCCGTGTCGAGGTCGACGGGGTAGCCGCCGTTCGTCACGCACGCGCTCGACCGGACGCGGCCGTGGCTGAGGCGCACGTTCTCGCAATCGAGCCCGTCGATACCCAGGCTGCCGCCGGGTCCAACGACGATGGCGTAGACGTCCTGACGCTCTGCCGGGCAGTAGACGCCATCCTCTGGCAGCAGCCACGTCTCGTCTGCGGCTGCCGGTCCAGCGAGTACGGCCAGGGCGATGGCGAGGGCTACGGAACGCATGATATTCACTCCAGGCGGGGTTCGAGGCACCACGCCGTGCCGTCGGCTTCGAGCCAGACGGCGGCCGCGGCGGTGAGGATGCTGCCGTCCGAGAGGCGGAAACCCGGGCGGTCTAGGCTGTAGGAGAACCGGACGGCGCCGACCGGCCGGGGCACGCCTACGAGCGGGATGCCCCGAGCCCAGGCGTGGACGTCCCGGGCGCCGGTCCGGAGGCACCGGAGGCGGGCTGCCTCCGAGGCCCGGAGCGTCACGCCAATGAGGGCGATGGCCTGGACGTGGTCGACGACCCGGCCGGCGACCCGCACTGACCAGGTCCGCCGTGTCCGGTTCCGGTAGACCTCGGCGACGGAGGACACGGCCTTAGCGGGCGGCCTTGCCGCTCGCGTGTATCTCACACCGACACTTGGCCCACCCGCCGCGGCGGATGCGACCTGGACGTCCGCAGTCCTCGCAAGTGAACGCCGACAAATGCTCGACGGTGGAAATGATATTCCTGACGTAGTCGCAGCTCTCATCGGCGGCCCAATACCACCTCGCAGAGCCAAATTTCTCCTTCGTTTGCATGGTCTTGAAGTTGCGAGGTACGCCGCGCTCGCGGATTGCGGTGGCACCGGCCTCGAAAAGCCATCTCCAGCCAGGTCCGACACACGGGTCCTCGTCCGTGAATAGCCTGGGGAACCTCTGCTGGAGGGTATCCCGCCAGTCCGTGGGGCATCTCGGCGTTCCATGCGCCCACCTGGCCGCTAGCGTTCTGCTCAGCATGTCCAGCACCATCGGGCCGCTCGGGGGGCCCAGCGTCACGTAGCCAGCACCCGACACCGTGCGCTCGCGCTCGGCCGGCATGCCCGGAGCCTCCCACTGGACGCGCGGGCCGATGGGGCTGGGCGCGACGCCGAGGATCCGAAGGGTTTCCAGGCCCTCGTATCCGACGAGGGCGAATGAGCAGATCGTCTCGAACTCGACTTCGATCATGATCATCCCCCTTCAGTTCGGCATGCGGCGGGCGAGGACGTCACGCGCGGCGAGGACGGTCTCGACCATCCGGCGGAGGGGCCGCAGGCTTCCGCCCTTCCACGCGGTCAGCGCATCCAGCTCCTCGCCGTCGAGGTCAGGGCACCACGTCTCGTCGAGCCCGCGATCAATTCGCAGGTCTTCCAGGATCGCGGCCGCCACGATCGGAAGGTCCTCGGCACGGGGGGCCTGCCAGTGGATCGGAGGCGCGCGGTCCAGCAGCGGCTGAACGATCCCCGAGAGCGAATTCGCCGTCAGGATGTGCGTGACTGCGCTGAGGTTTAGCGCGCACTCCAGCGCCGGGTCGTGGATCGCCCGAGCGGTCGTCTCAAGGTACGGGAGGAGCGTCTCGTCGAGGCGGCCCCACCGGCGAGAGTTGCCCGCCTTCTCGACCTCGTCGACGACGATGCCGTGGCTGGCCTTCCCGAAGCGAATGCAGCCCTGGGCCGGGACGGACAGGCGCCAGGATCCCCACTGACGCGACGTGCCGCCGTAGCTGCCGCCATCCATCTGGCCTGCAGCGCTGTAGACGGTGACGCCGAGGCCGGTCTCCTCAAGGATCGCCCTGGCGAACGCCGTCTTGCCGAGGCCGGGACCGCCCACCAGGATCCGCGGCCGGAACCGCGCGTACGGCGCGCCGACGAGGTCCATGGCGTAGGCCTCGATCGCCTCGGATGCCCATGGGAACCGGGCGCGCATCGCTGCTGCGAAGGCCGCCGGGTCCGGACACCTGACGAGCGGCATCGGCTTTTCCGCCCAAGGCTCGGCGAGGGCGCGGGGGCTGTCGCCGCGGTCGATCGCGCTTGTCGACGGCCTTGGTAGATGCCGGAGCGAGGGGATGACGACGAGCGTCTGCGCCGTCACGGATCCGGGCTTGTCCCAGTCCTCAGGAATGTGCGGGGGATCCAGCCCAACGAGCGCAGACAGGTCGGCCTGCATCCCCGCGCCCCCGCGCAGGATGTCGTCCTCCGCGGCGATCGCGTCCTCCGCCTTGGCGATGACCGCGAACGAGGCCATCCAGAAGCGCGCGCGCTGATCGAAGCTGGAAAGCCTCGGGTAGAGCGGCCCGGGCTTGTACTCGATGTCCGTCGCGTCGGCCTGCGCATCGCTCGCCCACAGGCAGGCGGCCCTGAATGCGAGGTGGCCCTGTGCGTGGCCGTCCGTGCCATCACCGCTTCCGATGTACAGCACTGCGCTGTCGAGCGCGGCCGCAGCGCACTCCGCCGAGGCGGCCGGGCAGCCGAGAGCGGCGACGTTGAATGCCAGCAGGCTATCCGCATCCCGGCAGGCAAACTCCGCGCCCTGCGGAACCTCACGCCGCAGCGCCTGCCTGACGCGGCGAAGCTTGCCGACTGTGGGCCGTTCGATCGCGCGGGCGATCTGGAGGCTGAGGTCGTCGGGCAGCTCGTACGCCTGGAGCCCGCGCAAGATCGCCTGCGCGTCGACGCGCGCGTCCCACATCATGAATTCCCCGCCGCGGAGCCTTTCCGCCCGGTCGATGGGAGACATCGGCTGGCGGGGGCCGCAGTAGGCGGTCGGATCGAGGATCGCCGCGCGCAGGCGGGCAGCCGCGCTCTCGCGCTTGGAGTCGTCGGACATCGGGGAAGCTCGCTTGAAACGGGGGGCACGCGGACGGGCGCCGAGCTCGGGGCTCAGGCGGTGCGGGCTATCCGTTTTAAGCAGCGAGCGATGGTCACGGGGGCGGTCCCTGATGTGAGGCTCCACCATGCCCGGGGCGGCCCCGCGAGGCAATCGGAAGTCCGCGGTATCGTTAGGTTTTCCCTGGGCCTTGGGCGGCCGCGCCGTCCCGTTCCGAATCGGCCAGAGTGCTATCCTCGCGAGGGCGGACGAGGTGGAGCGGGCGATGGCGGACAAATACTGGGAGCACCGTGCGGCATGGGACCTCTATAGGCTGCCGGAGGCCGCGCAGTCGGCCTTCCGGAAGTGTGTACGCGACGCTCGGAACGGTGAGGCTGCCTGTGAAGTCACAGAGGCATTCATCGAGGCCGGTGTGCTCGACCTCCTGAAGCCGGTCGTCGTCCTGCATGACGCCGTCGTCGACGGCTTGGCGGAGCTGCCCGCGGACGAAAGACCGGCTATCGAACAAGCGCTGTTCAGTCAGGTCGTCGGCCGGGTCTCGGCCACTGGCCTTGTCCGCCAGGTCCTAGACCGTGCGCGCCGCGACGGGTTGAACGACCGCCAACTCGCCGGCGCCCTCACCGTCGTCCTGGAGAGCCACGGGCTCCTGCAGAGGGACCGGGCCTGATGGGCGAGCTCACCCTCTTCGTCTGCTCGGCCGGGTCGGCCGTACTGCTGCTGGGCGTGCTCGCGACGGCGGTCCTCGCGACGCTGGATCGCTCGGGGGAGGCCCACCCATGAGCCGCCCCGCGCCCTCAGCCGACCTACTCGCCAAGCTCGCCCGGCGGTTCCCGGGATCCCCCGGCCACGCCGCTTGGGTCGCCCGGCAGACGTGCCCGGATCGCCGCCTCGACGGCGGCCGCGCCGACGTCGGCCTCCCGGCCGTGCGGGAGGACCTCCCTGGCCAGAGCGCGCCCCGTGATGGGGTCGGCCACGATCACGGTGGAACGCTCCAAGCCCACTAGCACGCGCACGCTGAGCTCGACGCGCTGCCCGGATCCCGGGCCGTCCTCGACCGGGTAGCGGTCATCGACCTCGATGAAGCCGGCCGGGCGGGGCCGGGGCTCCAGGCCGGCGAGGTGGCGGATCGCGTCGGCGGGGTATCCGTCGTCGGCCATTCAGGGCTCCCCACCGCGCGCGACGCGGGCGAGCGTGTCATGGCCGACGACGAGCCAGACGGCCAGCCAGCGATAGACGTCGTCCTCGGTCTCGGCGTCCCGACACAGGGCCACGTCGCCCCGGCCGAGCCGCTTCAATACCCGCACGGCCAGATCGGACGCCCCGGCAAGGCGGGCGCGCCGGATCAAGTCGAGGGCCTCATCGGCCAGGGTGGGCTCGTCCAGGGAATGCTCGTCGTCGTCGATCATGCCACGGATTCTCGGGCCGCCCCCTCGGAGAAGCAAGCCCGGCACGTGCCGCGGCACGTGCCAAAGCACGTAGACGGCGAGGCGGGATCCCCGGCCCCGCGGGGCGGGCACACGGAGCTCGCGCTGGAGCGCCTGGCCGTGCGGGACGCTCGAATCCGGACGGGGGCAGGCCTGCCGGCGGTCTGGTCGGCCTGGGGCTGAGGGGAGGGGGACGCATGTCGAAGTCGAGCACCGAAGCGAAGATCGCCGCCGCCCGGGACGCCGTCGAGAAGGCGGCCGCCCTGCTTCTGGACCACGCCGAAGGTGTCGGCATGCTGGCGATGATGGCACGTCACGCCGAACCGCCGGGTCCCGCTACGGTCTCCTTCGAGGATGCCGGGCAGGCGACGATCCGTAATCGGCCGGCCGAGCAGGCCTTCTGGCAAGCAGCGGTTGCGGCCGCCACGTTCGCCGGGCGCTTCGAGACGTTCCGCGAGGCGCGCGACAGCTTCTGGCCCACGAACCGCGAGGCGGCGTTGCGGGATGCGGTCGAGCGGCTTGTAGGGCCCGGTGGCGGCTTCCCACCCCCGCTGGAGAGCGTTCCGGAGAAGATCGGCGTCAGCCGGTTCGGGCTCACTCCGGCGCGCGTCCACGCACAGGCCTGGAGATCCCACCTGGCAGCTTCCGCCTCGAAGGCGACGATGGCGAGAGTGGTCTAAGGACTGACGAGGCGCATCTACACCGAGACGCCCCTCCGCCTGGTGCCGCCCCGGGGCGTGGTCATCGCGCCGGACTGGGACCGCCCGCCGCCCGCGCCCCAGCCCGAGGACGTCTCGGCCATCCGGGCGCGCCTCGTCGCCGCCATTGCCGCGGAGGTCGTCCGAATGCTGGCTTGCTGGGTGTCCGAATGCGAGCCCGCGGTCGTCCACGGGCCCGACGGCCTGACGCGCGGCCTGGCGCTGGCTGGAGATCCGGCGAGCCGGATCTTGGTCGCGTCCCAACTCTCGACCCTGGAGGCCTGCGCCGTCGCGATCGCCGGCGGGGTGGAACCAGCCTAAGGCAACTTCCAGAATTGCCTTAGAAAAGGATCACCCGACCTGTGTGTGCGCCACCTGTGCGCCCGTGAAAATGAACAAATATTCAGGAACCCCCGCCGCGATATTCAGGCGGAAGGTCGGGATCCGCCAGCAGCGCGGCGGTGCCCTGTCGGATGAGTGGGAGCAGCTCACCCATCTTGTCATAGGCGAACGGGGTGACGCCGCGGACGCGGGCGGCCAGCACGGCCTCTGCCGCGTAGAGCTCAAGGGCCCGGGGCGAGTCGAGCCCGAGCGCCCAGCGAAGCTCGCCACACGTCCAGCAGTAGCCGCGCCACTCGACGAGGAAGCGGCGATATTCGACCGGCCACATCAGATGCGCCCTCCCTCAGCCTGGACGTGAGCCTCGCGGACCCGGCGCAGCAGCGCCGGCCGCGCGGCGATCACCCGCGCCGCGGCGGCCTCGAAGAGGTGCGTGACGTGGACGTGGTTCTGCCGGTCCTGCCAGACGTTGAGCATCCGCCCCCAGTCGATGTCGGCGGTAGGCATCGCGGCGGCCATATCTACGAGGGTGAGCATCAGGTCGGCCTTCGTGACAAGCCGCTTGCGCTTGTGCAGGCCGCGGGGCGAGCACTCGTTCTGCATCATGATGCAGTACCAGTCGTCGCTGACCTCGATCTCCTCGCCGTCGACCCCTCTGGCCGCTTCATCGGCTAGCCGGGCCTCCCGGATCCCCTCGGCGAGCTCGGCCTTTTCGGAGTCGCTGAGCTGTTCGTAGACGGCGGCGCCGATCGCGATGGCGGTTTCGGTGATGAGGGGCATGTCCCTGTCCTCGTGCGTTTCGTTGCGCACGAGATTCTTCCCTGGAACCTACCTGAAGCTTAGCGGGGTCCGGATGAGAGGGTGCTCGGTAAAGAGGACATTGCCAGGGGCCCTTCCGGAGGCCCATCGGGGGCGTTCCGGAGGCGTTCCCCGGCCACATATGGGCCACAGATTCGACCCGTCGGGCCACGCATTGCGGGCGACAGCGGGCCACCGGGGACAACGGCAGGCGACCTTGCTCCGCAGGGGAAATCCGACTACCAGGGCGCGGCGGGACCGTGCGTCCCCCCGTTCGGGACGTGGGGGTCGCAGGTTCAAATCCTGCCACTCCGACCAAAATTCCCGTGATCTCAAGTTCAGCGAGAACGGACGGTCACCCTTCGCAAGGGACCTCGTTGACGCAAGCCTTGGGCGGAAACAGGCAGGCATCGGACGCGATACTGCAAAACTTCCGGCAGCGCATCATCTACCGTACCGAGGACACCGAAACGCTGCGCATGATCCAGTCCGTTTTAGGACAAATGGACGTGACAGTGACAACGGGCAGCGCGAGCTATTCCGAGTCCCGCAGTAACCCGACCGGCCTGCACGGCAGCGCAAGTCGCAGCGAGTCCACAAGCGAGACGGAAAGCACGAGCATGACGCGGCAAGAGCTGTTCGGCCCAGCCGACATGCGTGCTCTGACTGCCGACGAATGCCTGTTCATTGGCAACATCGCGGAACGCTCGGTCGATGAAGTGCTGCGCGTTGAACCCCTGTATATGTGAGGCGTGACGGCATGGCTTGGAACAAGAACGCGACGGGCAAGAGCTGGGAACAGGTGCGGATTTTAGACCTCCGGTTTGCGAAAGCTGGGCTGGCGTTCGGCGTGATTGTCGGCGTGCTCGCTGGCCTCTTTTTCCTGCCCTGAACTGCTACGCTTGCCAGCAGGCAACAGCGAGGGCAGCGGCATGGCTTGGGACGTGAACGAGTTAGCGCGGCGCATCGACCCGCGCCGGAGCGGCGGGGTCGTGGTCTATGGCCTCATCATCGCCGTGGCGGTCTACGTGGCCACCTCACATACATGGCGCACAGGTCGGGCGGAGATGCAGACGCAGGCCGATGCACAGGCGCAGCAGCTCGCCGACGCGCAGGCTGCAAAGCTGGAAACCGCGCGACTGGCGGCGCAGTCCGTAGTCGATCTACATCAGCATTGCCAGACTTACCCGGCCGATTATGGGTGCGAAAACCTACACGGAAAGTCACTTGATGAAGTGCTGGAAATGCAGCGTAAACAGCAAGCAGAAGCCATCAATTCCGTTCGTTAAAAATGCCACCCTCTGCACACCATAAAGCCACTTATTGCAAGCTAGAAAAATCGGTGCAATCCTCGCGTTAAAGCTACGCGCGCGTAGCGTGGAATTGCCGCCTATGCCAATGCCATTCAGCCCTTGCCCAGATACGGGCGAACCCTGCACCGATCAGTCGGTGGCGATCCTGCGCGAGATTTTCGGCCCGGTCATTGACCAGCTCGCGGCGGGCGGCGATCCTGACACCGTAAGCGCGACCGCGAACATCCTTGCGTCGATGTTCAGCGTGTTCAATTCCGGCGTTCTCGTCGTCGGCACGCTAATCGTCTCCTACGTGGCCGTGGTCGGCGTGATCAATACCGCCAACGACGGCCAGGCGATGGGGCGGAACTGGTCGTCGCTCTGGACGCCAGTCCGAATCGTCGCAGGTGGTGCATCGCTGCTGCCGACTGCAAGCGGCTTTAGCTTCATCCAGCTATTCGGCCTCATGGTCGCGCTGTGGGGCGTGGGCCTCGCAAATGCCGTCTACGACAAGGGCGTCACGCTCGGGCTGCTCAAGCCCGAAGGCTTGATCGCAACCGTCAATGATCCTGGCAGCCAGTATGGGCTGCGCCAGTTCGCCCGGCAGTATGTCGCGGCGAGCTACTGCGCGAACGCTGCAAATTCGATCTTTGCAGGCTTCGGCGGAAACACGCCGCAGGTGCGTGCCAATAGCGAGCCCGACCGCGTGTTCAATGCCGGAGGCCGACGCGAATACGTGTTCGAGATCAAGGACCGGAACCGGACGACGAATCTGGCCGGTGGCGCCCCCATTTGCGGCACAGTGAAGGTCGCCGAGTACCACGCCCAGCCTCGCGACGACGCGACGGCGCAAGCGACGGAACAGGTCCGTGCGCAAGCGATGGAGCAAAAGAAGCGCGCGGCCGTTGAAATGATGGGCGCAATCGACCGCTGGGTGATTACTTGGCCCGATGATGTGTCAAAGCCCGGCTGGGATAGCGTCAGCTCTGCGCAGTTCAATGCCATTGTGTCCGAAGCCGAACAGAAGGTCGTCGCGGGCCTCGAAAGCAGCATTGCATCCCGGCAAGGTGCGATGGCATCGGGGCTGAGTGCTTATGTTGCCTCCCTGACAAACGAGGGCTGGGCGACCGCAGGCGGCTGGCTGCAAAAGGTCGGGCTGGTCCGCACGCAACTGTCTGCGACGTTCTCCGAGTCCGTGGGGAGCGTGACCGAGCCAAGCCTGACCGGCCTGCCCAACAGCCCGGCGTCCGACATGCTCGCCAATTCGGTCGGCCTCGTCGCGGACATCACGCGCAAGGCAGAGTCGCACGACGATTACACCTCTGGCGACATCAAGCCGGACGATCTGACTTCCGCGATCCCGACCGACCCGATGGCGGCGGTGAACGTGGGCCAGATTCAAGCCGACATGGACGCGAAGATGTCGAGCTGGGTCAACCGCAGGATGGAGGACATCGTAGACATTGCCGTGGGTGCGGACGGCAGCGATGGCACGGGCGGTTGGTGCGGCACGGCCGGGCTGATCGGTGGAAGCCTCAACCGCATGAAGTGCGTCGGCGACTATTTCAGCGCGACGCGGGGAGCCGCGCAAACGATGAAAACAACGCTGCTCACAGCGGTTACGGTCGTGCGCGTGGCGGCCGGTGTCATCGGCGGAACGAAGGTGCTGGGCAACGGCTTCGAAGCCGATAAAGTCGTCGATCCGATTTGGGACTGGATCAAGGAAGTCATCATTCCGCCGCTGGCGGAACTGGAAATGCGGCTGGAAACGCTGGCCTTCTACTTCGGCGTGTTCCTGCCCTCGCTGCCCTATGCGCTGTTCATTCTGGTGATCTGCGGGTGGGTTCTCTCCGTCATTCAGACATTGCTTGCCGCGCCGCTGTGGGCGGTCATGCACATGACGCCCGACAAGACGTTTATCGGCTCGCAGCGGCAAGGCTATCTGCTGCTCATGTCGCTATTCGCGCGGCCTGTGCTGGCGGTCATCGGCCTGTTCGCGGGCATCCTGATTTCCGACCCGCTTGTAAACTTCGCATCGAAGGGCTTTTTCGCGATGCGCGGTGCCATCGTCACGAGCACCGGCACGGTCGGCGCGATCAGCGAGTTTTTCACCTTCACTTGGTGGATGTACGCCTTCGCGCTCATGTTGCTGCCGATCTTCTACATGTGCTTCGGGCTGCCACAGGTGCTGCCCGACAAGGTATTGCAATGGATCGGTGGCGGCGTCGCGGACCTCGGGGAAACCTCCGCACTCGGTGAGATGCGCACCGGCCTTGCCCGCGCGCACGCCTACGGTCGCGTGCCGGGCAAGGACAAGGACAAACAGAAGAAGCTCGGCGGCGGCGGCGGAAATCGGCCATTGCCGGGCAGCGGCCCGCGTGGTGACGGGGGTGGTAGCGGTGGTGGTGGCGGCGGAAATCAGCCCGTGAGCGGCGGCGGGCAAGGCGTCACGCCTCGCCTGCCGCCGCCCAGCTCGCCGGGCGGGCGCGGCCAAGGGGATGCCGGAATCGGCCCGGCTGGTCCCGCCCCTCGCCCGCAAGGAAACAGCGGCCTCCGCCGACTGGCCCCACCGCTTTCAGCGAACGAACAGGAGGGTCGGCAGGGATTCGTGAGAAATACAGCCGAATCCGTTTTAAGTTTTCATAATATGGTCACTCGAAGGCGTCTAATACCCCATTACTCTTCTCGTTTCAATTACATCGGCGTTGCTGAATGGCGCTACCACATGGCAGGAGTATAGGACTGTTTGATGGAACCTTATTGTGGTATACTAACTCTAGTAATCAAAATGGAGTCGTAGATTTGACTATATCTGAAAGTCATGTATGCCTTGACCCTACGGTATATCCCATTACTCGTGGAAGAGATAAATAT
>JAAIGE0100478778.1_pt1 | contig 11753 bp, 11 predicted proteins | sample 6487951 | NCBI WGS metagenome assembly JAAIGE01 (sample SAMN13974128, study PRJNA590717) | phyllosphere metagenome | biome: tomato field; feature: multiple bacterial spot infested tomato fields; material: tomato leaves; isolation source: leaves from tomato fields | host: Solanum lycopersicum ... | reverse complement strand
TCGTCGGGGTGATCCTGCTCCCCGTCCTCATCGGCGGCGTCCTCGTCGCCGCGCTGTACAACCCCGTCGAGCGTCTCGACAGCATGCGGGCGGCGATCGTGAACGACGACGAGGCCGTCGAGATCGACGGCCAGCTCGCGCCGCTCGGCCGCCAGCTCACGGCCGGCCTCGTCGAGGGCAGCGACGACGTTCCGAGCAACCTCGACTGGACCATCTCGAACGACGAGGATGCCGCGGCCGGGCTCGCCGACGGCACCTACGACGCCGTCATCACGATCCCGCGTGAGTTCTCGGCCGCCGCCACCTCCACCGCGCCCGGCGGCACGCCCGAACGGGCCACGATCCGCGTCGAGACCGCCCCCGACAGCCTGGTCGTCGACGACGCCATCACGGCGCAGATCACGCAGGCCGCGGCATCCCTCATGGGGTCGCAGCTGTCGACGGTCTACCTCGAGAACGTCTTCGTCGGTTTCACGACGCTCGGCGACCAGCTCGGCGATGCCGCGACCGGTGCCGGCGACCTCGCCGACGGTGGACGGGACGCCGCCGACGGCGCGACGCGACTCGCGGACGGAGCGCAGCAGCTGTCGACGGGAGCATCCTCGCTCTCGGACGGCGTCGGTCAGCTCGCCGACGGAGCGACGCAGCTCGCCGACGGCGCCTCGACCGCCCAGGCCGGCCTGTCGACCTGGGCGCAGGGCGCGCGTCAGCTGTCGGACGGCACGACCCAGTGGGCCGATGCGCTGAGCTCGCAGCTGGGCGGCGCGGCCCTGCCCGAGATCCCGCAAGAGACCATCGCGGGCGCCCAGTACCTCGCCGAGAACTCGGGACGCATCGCCGGCGGCGTCACCGACGCCGCGAACGATCTGGCCGCGGTGGCGGCGAACTGCGCGGCCGAGGGCGGCTCGGCCGAGTTCTGCGCCACGCTCGACGACGTCTCATCGGCGACGCAGGCCGCGTTGCCCGAGGTGACCGGCGTCATCGCGCAGTCGGGCCAGATCGCCGGCCAGGTCGCGACGTTCGCGACCGCCGCGCCCGAGGTCGTCGCCGGCCTGCAGCAGGCGGCAGCTGTCGCGCGCCAGCTGGCCGCCGGGATGACCGAGCTCGCCGGCGGCGCCGACGCCCTGGCCTCCGGCGGAGGCCAGCTCGCAAGCGGCGCGGACACGCTCGCCACGGGGGCCGCATCGGCCGCCGACGGCGCGACGCAGCTCTCGACCGGCGCCGGCGAGCTCGCCACCGGTTCGGCAGAGCTGTCCACGGGCCTCGGCACGCTCTCGGACGGCACCCGAACCCTGGCCGACGGCCTGAACACCGCGGTCGCCGAGCTGCCGTCGTACTCCGACGAGCAGGCCCGAGACCTCGCGAGCGTCGTCGCCGACCCGGTGCGGGCCGAAGGCCTCGGCTCGAACCTGTTCGGCGCCTCGGCCGTGCCGCTGCTGGCAGCCCTGGCGCTCTGGCTCGGTGCGATCGGCTCGTTCGTTGCACTGCAGGCCGTGCCGCGGCGCGCTCTTGCCTCGCGGCGCCCGTCGATCGTGCTCGCCCTGCGGGCGTTCGCGCCGGCCGCGGTGATCGGAGCGGTGCAGGGCGTTCTCGTCGCGGCCGTGGTTCAGCTCGCGGCATCGTACGACCCGACCACGTGGCTCGCGTTCGCCGGCATGTCGGTGCTCGCCGGCGTCGTCTTCGCGGCGGTCAATCAGGCACTGGTCGCGCTTCTCGGCGGCGCCGGACGCTGGGTATCCGCCGGAATCGCGGTGCTCGCCGTCGCCACCGGAGTCGTCTCGACGGTTCCCGGAGTGCTCTCGAGCATCGCAGGGCTGCTGCCCACGGCATCCGCCTACCAGGGCCTGCTCGCGGTGCTCACCTCAGCGGGAGGCGCCGGTGCAGCGATCGCGGGGCTCGCCATCTGGGGAGCCCTCGCCCTGATCGTGACGGTGCTGGCCACGGCCCGCCGTCGCACGACCAGCGCGAAGGCGGTGCTGCGGCCCGTCGCCGCCTGACCGGAAACACCGAACCCGCCCCGAAACACCGAACCCACCCGTCGCGCATCGTACGGACGAGGTGGGTTCGGTGTTTTGTGGGCGCCTCGCGGCGTCGAGTGCGGGGCTCAGCTGAGGCCGCTGTAGGCGTGCAGACCCTTGAAGAACTGGTTGACGATGATGAAGTTGAACAGCACCGCCGAGAACCCGACGATCGAGAGCCAGGCGCTGCGGCTGCCGCGCCACCCGCGCGTCGCCCGCGCGTGGATGTAGCCGGCGTAGAGCACCCAGATGACGAAGGTCCACACCTCTTTCGTGTCGAAGCCCCAGTAGCGACCCCAGGCGTCGTTGGCCCAGATCGCACCGGCGATCAGCGTGAACGTCCAGAAGATGAAGCCGATGATCGCGAACCGGTACGCCAGCGACTCGAGCGCGTCGGCGCTGGGCAGCGTACGCAAGAAGCGCAGTCCGTCACGGTCGGAGTCGCGATGCGAGCCCGCGGCGGGCGCGTCGCCGGTGACGCGGGCGATGGCCCGAGCCTCGCGCCGGTGCTGCATCAGCTGCACGATCGACAGCGCGAACCCGAGCGCGAGGAAGGCGGTCGCGAGTGACGCCACGAACACGTGGATCACGAGCCACACCGACTTCAGCGGGTCGGCGAGGGGCACCACGACGACGTAGAAGCTCGTCGCCGCCCCGCCCATGAGAACGGCGACGAGGCCTGTGATGAACGTGCCCAAGAAGCGCAGGTCGTACCGGAACAGCACGGTCAGATACACCGCGACGACCAACACCGTGCCCGTCATCGCGAACTCGTACATGTTCGACCACGGCACGCGCTCGGCGGCGACACCGCGCAGCACCGTCGCGACGACGTGGAAGAGGAAGCCGATCCACGTCAGCGACGTGCCGATGCGCGCCCACAGCAGGCGGGGGCGATCGGCCGGCGCCGCGTTCATCGCGCGCTCGGCTCGCGCCTCGGCCTCGCGGATCTCGCCGATCGTATGGCCGCCGGCCGAGACGAGGGCGGGGGCGGCGTCCTTCGCCTTCACGGCGAGGTCGGAGCGGCGGGCGAGATCGATGGCGTAGGCGATGAATGCCAGCGCGTAGATCGCGACCGCGGTCCAGACCAACAGCACCGAGATGGCATCGAGCGAAAGGTCTTCGGGCATGGTCCTCAGTCTACGTCGGGGGTGGATTCGGGGGCCGGGTCCGCGGCGGGCGCACCGGGGCGCTTGCGCCGCGGGCGCTCGGCCTCGGGGGGCACCTCGGCGGCCTCGCGACCGAGGCCCGACAGGTGCGTGCGCGAGACCTCGGCCACGGCGGTCGCGATCGCAGGATCCTCGCCGCGCGCGAGGCCTGCGTACTCCAGGCGCAGGATGCCGTCACCCGGGGTCGCCTTGACCCACAGGCGTCGCCGCGGCACGAACAGCGCCGCCAGCAGGCCCAGCGTCGCCAGCACCGCGAACACGAGCACCCAGGTCGCCCCGGCGTCGTTGTGGATCGACAGCGACACGTAGCGCTGCACCGACTCTTCGGCGCCGGCATCCGTCATGTCTTCGAACGTGATGGTGCCGAGACCGTTCGGCAGGTCGACGGTGTCTCCGGGGGCGAGCTCGAGGGACTCGACGTCGGTGTCGGAGCCGGCGATCTTCTCCATCCCGGTCGGGTCGAGCGTGTAGACCGATCGCGGGGTGCCGTCGTCGATGCCCAGGTCGCCCTGGTACACCCAGAACGTCACCACCGGGTTGATGAGGTCGGGGCCCGCCGAGGCGATCGCACCGGTAGCGAGGTTCGCCGCGGTCGGATAGAAGAAGCCGACCAGCCCGAGCTGCTCGGGCATGCCGTCGGCGATCTTCAGCACGCCCTGCGACGTCATGTTGTCGTCCTGCGGCAAGAACGGCACGGTCTCGTCGAACACGACCTCGCCTTCGGCGTCGCGGACGACGAACTTGGGCGCGTAGCCGTTGCCCATGAGGTAGACGCGGTCTCCGCCGATCTCGTACGGATGATTCACCCGCACCTCGCCCTCGCGCGGCTCCTGCCCGGGTTCTCTGACCGTCAGGTGCGCGGCGAAGTCGCCGGCCATTCCGGCGCCCACCTCGCCGAAGCCGCGGTAGGTCACATCGAACTGGTCGAGCGTCAGCGAATAGGGCGACATCGACTCGGTGTCGACGAAGCGCCCGGGGTTGAACGACGTGTAGCCCAGACCCAACGAGTTCACGAAGCTCTCGCCCTCGACGATCACGGTCTGCCCCGTGTAGGTGAGCCCGCCGCCGATACCGACCGACAGGAGCACACCGACCAGCGCGCCGTGGAAGACGAGGTTGCCCGTCTCGCGCATGTAACCGCGCTCGGCCGACACCGATGCGGTGCCCTTCGCGTCGTAGCGCTCGACCCGGTAGCCCGCTTTGCGCAGCTGACGCTCGGCATCGTCGACGGCCGCCGAGGCGGCGGCTGCGGCGTCTTCGCCTTCGTCGAGCTTGACCCCGGCGACCTCGTGGTCGGCCAGGCGCGAGAGCCGCACGGGCGTGCGCGGCGGACGCGCCCGGAGTGCCTGCCAGTGGTGCTTCGTGCGGGGGATGACGCAGCCCACGAGCGAGACGAACAGCAGGATGTAGATCGACGAGAACCACACCGAGGTGTACACGTCGAACAGCTGCAGCGCATCGAGTACGGGGTACAGGTCGGGGTACTCGCTGCGCCACTGCGTGACGCCGTTCGGGTCGGCGCTGCGCTGCGGCACGATCGAGCCGGGGATCGCGGCGACGGCGAGCAGCAGCAGCAGCACGAGTGCGGTGCGCATGCTCGTCAGCTGTCGCCAACCCCACCGCATCCACCCGACGAAGCCGAGCTGCGGCTGCGCGATGCCGCCGCCCTCCGCGGTATCGCTCGAGTCGGTCACGTCGGTTGCGTCGGCTGCGTCGGCGGGACGCAGCGGCGCCCCCGGGTCAGAGGAGGATCGGGACATCAGCTACCACTCCTCGGAACACCGACATGAAGGCCGTCCACACACCCGTGACCATCAGCAGGCCCAGCGCGACGAGCATCGCGCCGCCCACGATGTTCACGACACGGATGTGGCGGCGGACGAACGCGACCGAGCGCGACGCCCAGCTCGCGCCGAGCGCGAGAAGGACGAACGGGATGCCGAGGCCGAGCGAATACGCGACGGCGAGCACGCCCGCGCGGGCAGGGTCGGCCTGGCTGTACGCGATCGAGAGGATCGCGGCGAGCGTCGGGCCGATGCACGGCGCCCACCCGATGCCCATCGCGACACCCAGCAGCGGCGCCCCGATGATGCCGAGGTTCTGACGCAGCTGCGGCCGGTAGATGCGCTGCGCGAACCCGAACACGCCGATGAACACCAGGCCCAGAACGATCACGACGACGCCGAGGACCCGCGTGATGACCTCGTCGTACTGGATGAATGCGCGGCCCAGCGTGCCGGCGAAAACGCCCATGGCCACGAAGACGAGCGTGAAGCCCGCGATGAAGAGCGCGACGCCGACCAGCAGTCGCCCGCGTCCGGTCGCGTTCTTCGGAGCATCGCGCGAGGTTCGGACGATTCCGCCGGAATCCTCCGAGTTCGACGCGATCGTCCGAGCGACGTCGGGGGTCGCGGCGCCGCGCGGCGCCGACTCGCGCGGTGCGACCGCGCCGCCGAGAAAACCGAGGTACCCGGGCACGAGCGGCAGCACGCAGGGCGAGAGGAACGACACGAGACCGGCCAGCACCGCGATGGGCAGGGCCAACCACAGTGCGCCGTCGAAGACGATGTCGCCGGGGCTCACTGCGCGCCCGCCGCCGCGTCTTTGACGAGCGTGCGCAGGATCGGGGCGGATGCCTCGGTCACCTGACCGACGATGCGTGCCGCCACGCGCCCCTCGGTGTCGAGCACGAGGGTCGTCGGGGCCGCTTGGATCGACGCCGACGAGGCGAGCGCCAGCTTGAGGTCGACGTCCTGATCGGCCAGCAGCGACGGATAGGTGATGCCGTAGGTCTGCTCGAACGCCGCGGCCTGGTCGGCGCCGTCGTAGATGTTGATGCCGAGGAACTCGGCCCCCACCGCCTGTGCCTCGGAGTACGCCTCTTCGAGCAGCGGCGCCTCGGCCCGGCACGGACCGCACTGCGCGTACCAGATGTTCAGCACCAGCGCCTGTCCGGCGTAGTCCGCGCTCGAGATCGTCGAACCGTCGACGGCCGTGCCGGTGAACTCCAGCGGCTCGGCCCGGTCGGCTTCGGCGATCTCGGTGACGGTGCCGTCGCCCGAGATGAAGCCCTTGTTGCTGCCCTCGCGGTACTGCCCGGCGAGGTCGTCGTTCGGGCTGGTGCAGGCGGCGAGGCCGACGGCCAGGCCGAGGGCGAGAACGGATGCCACAACACGGCGCATCAGACGGCTCCTACATCGACGGCGCCCGCGGTCGACGCGGGCTCGGCGTACTCGACCTCGCGCCAGATCTCGCGGCCGTCGACCGTCTCGAGCTCGAAGCTCGTGACGCTCGACAGTGCGCAGCGGCGACGTCGCGGATCGTGGCGCAGGGGCAGCCCGGCCACGGACAGGTGGGTGATCCAGATCGGCAGCTGGTGCGACACGATGACGGCGTCGCCGTTCGGCGTGCGGTGCCACAGGTCGCGCATGGCCTCGTCCATGCGCGCGACCACCTCGACGTACGGCTCGCCCCAGCTCGGGGTCTCGGGGGCGCGCAGGTGCAGCCAGTTGAGCGGGTTGGTCAGGGCCCGCCGCATCCGCCGTCCTTCGAACACGTTCGTCGGCTCGATGACGCGCTCGTCGAGCACGGGATCGAGGCCGAACGCATCGGTGAACGGTTCGGACGACTCGCGGGTGCGCTGCAGCGGCGAGCTGACGAGCGCCGTGATCGGGCGGTCCATCGCACCGACGTGGTCGGCGGCGGCGCGGGCCATGCGGCGGCCGTCTTCGCTCAGCCCGAAATGCGGCAGCCGTCCGTAGAGCACGCGCTGAGGGTTGTGGACTTCCCCGTGGCGCACGAGATGAAGGCGGGCTGCGGGCACCCTGCCAGTCTACGGCGGGGTCTCCTATGCAGTCCCTGAACCCTCGATGCTCGAGGCGTCGTCCCCACGACGGGCCCGCATCAGGGCGCGGACGCGCACGACGACGAACCAGACCACGGCGACCGCGACGACGACGATGACGATCGTCTGGAAGATCTCGGCGTACTGCTCGACGATGTGCCAGTTCTCGCCGAGGAAGAATCCGGCCATCACGAAGATCGAGTTCCAGATGAGGCTGCCGGCGGTCGTGAGGAGGCCGAACTTCCACCAGTGCATCCGCGAGACGCCCGCCGGAATCGAGATCAGGCTGCGGAAGAGCGGCACCATGCGGCCGAAGAACACCGCGATCGAACCGTGCTTCTCGAACCAGGCGACCGTCTTGGTGACGTCCTCGCCCTTGATCAGCGGCAGCTTGTCGGCGATTCGGGTCAGTCGCTCGGCCCCGAGCCATCGGCCCAGGAAATACAGGATGTAGGCGCCGGCGACCGAGCCGAACGTCGTCCACAGGATGGCCTCGGCGAGCGTGAAGCTGCCCCGCGATGCCGCCAGCCCCGCCATCGGCAGGACGACCTCGCTCGGGATCGGGGGGAACAGGTTGTCGAGCCCGACGGCGATCGCAGCCCCCGGAGGACCGATGAGATCCATCAGCGAGACGACCCAGTCGGCGAGACCCGACAGCCACGAGCCGCCACCGTCGCTCTGCGCGGCACTCGCGGTCGCCGTCGCGGTCGACGCAGCGACGTGGATGAGTTCGGTCATCGGGTGCTCTTTCGCGCTCGGTGATCGGATGCCCGGCCGGGCCCCCCGGTGCTCCAGCGTACGGGTGCACCCCATGCGGCACCTGAGTGCCAGCCCCGCGTAGACTCTCCCCCCGTGAGTGAACGCGTTCTCGTCCAGCAGCTGCAGGCCCGACCCGACGGCCCCGTGTCGGTCTCCGGATGGGTCGAGACCGTCCGCGATCAGAAGAAGGTGCAGTTCGTCATCCTCCGCGATGAGACCGGCGCCGTGCAGCTGGTCAATCCCGCGACGCGTCCCGCCGAAGACGGTACGGAGCAGGATGCCGCGGCCCTCGCCCTGACCGATCTGATCTCCACCCTGTCGACGGGCACCTTCTTGACCGTGACGGGCGAGCTCAAGCACGACGAGCGCGTCAAGCTCGGCGGCGTCGAGATCAAGATCGCCGACCTCGACATCGCCGCCGCAGCACTGCCCGAGACCCCCATCGCGGCGGACTCGGGTCTCGACAAGCGCATGGACTGGCGCTTCCTCGACCTGCGCCAGCGTCGCAACAACCTGATCTTCCGCGTGCAGACGACCTTCGAGCACGCGCTGCGCACCTACTGGATCGAGCGCGACTACATCGAGATCCACTCCCCCAAGCTCATGGCCTCGGCGTCCGAGTCGGCCGCCGAGCTGTTCGAGGTGCCCTACTTCGAAGACAAGACGGCCTACCTCGCGCAGAGCCCGCAGTTCTTCAAGCAGATGGCGCAGTCCGCCGGCTTCGGCAAGATCTTCGAGATCGGCGACGTGTTCCGGGCCGACCCGTCGTTCACGTCGCGTCACGCCACAGAGTTCACCTCGATCGACGCAGAGATCAGCTGGATCGAATCGCACGAAGACGTCGCCGCGATGCAGGAGGAACTGCTGCAGTTCGCCTTCCAGGCCGTCAAAGACAAGCACGGCGCCGAGATCGCCGAGCTGTTCGACGTCGAGGTCCAGGTGCCCGCCATTCCGTTCCCGCGCATCCCGCTGGCCGAGGCGCTCGAGATCGTCAAGGCGCGCGGCTACGAGGTGCCCCGCACCGACGGCGACCTCGACCCCGAGGGCGAGCGCCAGATCTCGGCACACGTCGCCGAGACCTACGGTCACCAGTTCGTCTTCATCACCGACTACCACCCCGAGATCCGCGCGTTCTACCACATGCGCGACGACGAGACCGGGCTGACCAAGTCGTACGACCTGCTCTTCAACGGCGTCGAGATCACCACCGGCGCGCAGCGCGAGCACCGTGTCGACGTGCTCATCGAGCAGGCCCGCGAGAAGGGGCTCGAGCCCGAACACCTCGACTTCTACCTCGACTTCTTCCGCTACGGCGCCCCGCCGCACGGCGGCTTCGGCATGGGGCTGGCACGCGTGCTGATGCTGATGCTCGGCGAATCGTCGATCCGCGAGGTGACCTACCTCTTCCGCGGCCCGACCCGCCTCGCGCCGTAGCCCGCGCACGCTTATCACGGCCCCTGCACCCGCTCGAAGCGATGGCAGGGGCCGTGTGCGTTGACGTAACGTGGCGCGCTCCGACATCCCCGATCTGAAGGAGCAGCCTGTATGTGGGAAGAGTGGATCGCGTTCGGCGTGGCCCTGGCGGTGGCACTCGTCGCCGCCATCATCGTGGCGATCGCGGCGACCGTCGCGCTTCGCGTCGCGGGCCGACGCCGCGGCTGGCCCGGCGTGCTCTCGCGCACGGCTCGCCGTCCGTTCCGCACCCTGCTGCTGCTCATCGCGCTGTGGGCCGCCGTCTCGTCGAGCTTTCCCGATGCGACCTGGCAGAACGTGCTCACCCAGGTGCTCACGATCGCGACGATCGCGGCGAGCGCCTGGCTGCTCGCCTCTCTCGTCGTCGTCGTCACCGACGTGGCCCTCGGCCGCTACCGCATCGACGTTCCCGACAACCGCGTCGCCCGCCGCATCCGCACCCAGATGCTGATCGTGCGCCGCCTGGCCATCGCGATCATCGTCATCATCGGCATCGGGGCGGCGCTGTTGACGTTCGACTCGGTGCGGGCGGTCGGAGCCAGCGTGCTCGCGTCGGCGGGCATCGCCTCGGTCGTCGCGGGACTGGCCGCGCAGTCGGTGCTGGCCAACGTGTTCGCGGGCCTGCAGATCGTCTTCAGCGATGCCCTGCGCGTCGACGACGTCATCGTCGCCGACGGCGAATGGGGCCGCGTCGGCGAGATCACCCTCAGCTATGTGGTGCTCGATCTCTGGGACGACCGGCGCCTCGTGCTGCCGTGCACCTATTTCACCTCGACGCCGTTCGAGAACTGGACCCGGCGCGGCAGCGAGCTGTTCGGCGCGATCGAGATGGACCTCGATTGGAACGTCTCGCCCGCCCTCATGCGCCAGCACCTGCACGAGGTTCTCGAGAACACCGATCTGTGGGACCGTCGCGCGTCGGTCCTGCAGGTGACGGATGCCGTGGGCGGCTGCGTCCGCGTGCGCATCCTCGTCACCGCGAAGGACTCCGCCGTGCTGTTCGACCTGCGCTGCCTGGTGCGCGAGGCGATGGTCACGTGGGTGCAGCAGACGATGCCGAACGCCCTGCCCGTGCAGCGCGTCATGATGACCGACGCCACGGCGAACGAGGTGGCCGAGGCCGCGGCATCCCCGGGCTCGTCGCGGCCGGTCTCGTCGCGGCCGGTCTCGTCGCGGCCGGTCTCGTCGGATCCGACGCCGACCCACGACGGACTGTTCACCGGCAGCGAGGCCGCCGAGCGCCGGGCGCACACCTTCACCCGCTCGATCCCCGTCGTCGGGCCGGAGACCCCGGACGAGCGGCGCAGCTGAGCTCCCGGCGCCCGCCGGGCTGACCCGAGACGGGGCCTCAGACCTCGAAGTCGACCGCGATGCGCGACGCGACGACGCTGCGGACGTAGGCGGCGGCCTCTTGATGCGCGGGGTGCACCTGATACGCCTCGAGTGCGGCGAGGTCGTCGAAGTCGGCCACGACCGCGACGTGTCCGTTGACCTCGGGGTACGCGACGTTGGCGCCGGCGCTCAGGCTGCGGATCGACGGGACCACCCCGACGAGCGCGTTCAATCGGCGGGCGACCTCGGCTGCCTGCTCGGCACGGGTGTCGGCGTCGTCAGCGGCGAGCGTCCAGGCGACGATGTGGCGGATGGTCATGGGGTGCCCTTTCGATCGGCGGTGATGTTCGTCGTCAACGCGTCGCGCAGCCGGTCGGACGACAGACGCCAGTGGGCGTGCAGGCGGTCGTCGATCAGCACGACGGGGATCTTCTCCCACCATTGCTCGTAGAGCGCGCGATCGTCGAGGATCGACCGCTCGGTGATCTCGACAGCGCCGTCGGGAAGATCGGCGACGACCGCGTCGACGATCTCGCGCGCGACGTCGCACAGGTGGCAGTCGGGCTTGGTGACGAGCGTGAGCGACGTCACCGCACCGGCATCCGGGGTCACTGCTCGAGCTCGTACCCGAGGGATGCCCACTCGCCCGTGCCGCCCTCGACGTTCGTCGCGTCGTAGCCGCGCGACTCGAGCGCATTCACGACGTTCGCCGACCGCGCCCCGGCCTGGCAGATGACGTCGAACGCGCCCTCGGGCAGCTCGTGCAGCCGGTCGCCGAGCTGCGACATCGGCAGGTTCACGGCGCCGGGAACCCGGCCGGCCGCGAACTCGTGCTCTTCGCGCACGTCGATGAGGGGAACGTCCCGTCCCGCGTGCAGCTGTTCGATCGTGATGGATTTCATGGTTCGACCTCCGCACCCAGGCTATCGGCGTGCCGCAACGCCGGACGCTACCGCCCCCGAGGGCACGGCCCGGCGCCGGAAAGCACGAAGCGCCCCCTCGACCGGAGTCGAAACGGGGGCGCTCAGTGACGTCGCCGCGACTTACTTCTTGTTGCGGCGCTGGTGGCGAGTCTTGCGAAGCAGCTTGCGGTGCTTCTTCTTCGCCATGCGCTTGCGGCGCTTCTTGATGACAGAACCCACGGAAAACCTCACTATG
>JAAIGE0100773172.1_pt1 | contig 11755 bp, 11 predicted proteins | sample 6487951 | NCBI WGS metagenome assembly JAAIGE01 (sample SAMN13974128, study PRJNA590717) | phyllosphere metagenome | biome: tomato field; feature: multiple bacterial spot infested tomato fields; material: tomato leaves; isolation source: leaves from tomato fields | host: Solanum lycopersicum ... | reverse complement strand
GCCATCATCTTCCACCGCACGGCATCCTGCGTTTCGGCGACCATCGCCTGTGCGGCCTTTTCCTGACGCGCCCGCTCGGCCCGATCGGCGGCATCGAGGCGCGCGGTATCGTAATCCCCCGCCGGTGCCCGCTCGCAACCGCCAAGCATCATCGCCGCCACCAGCATCACGACAGGCAACGGCACCAATGGTCGCATCGCGGCAGCATCCGGCTGGATGGGAAAGGAAGGTGGTGACCCCGACTGGAGGAATCACCAAGTCCGCATAACAGGTTGATAAGGTACTAGCCATTGCGAATCGGCCGTTTTCCGCGATGATCTGCGAGATTCCATTGTGAGACAGCACCGAGCCATCGACACCAAAATGACAGCGTTTATCCCCTATCTCCGTACCCGTGACGGTGTGTTCCAGTATGAGCGGAGAGTCCCTCTAGGCATCCAACGCAACCGCGCGTTGTTCGAAGCCCGGTTTGGCGGACGCCCCCTCTTCCGATGTTCCTTGCGTTCAAAAGACCGGCTTATCGCTTTGCGCGCCTACGAAGCTGCGGACCGAAAATTCCAGCAGCTCGTAAGCTTGGTTGAGTTGGGCGCGCACTCCACTGTCCGGCAATGCACTCCTGCCGAACGGGTCGTCACTGACGCCGACCTTGCAGAAATTTCTGATAGGTATGAGCATGTGACGGCTGAACCGTTCGAGCGGCTTCATCGCCGAGCCAACGTATGCAGTGTCGCCGCCAACGAATTGGATCGAGTGGAGTACGAGTTAGGACGAGATGCGCCGGTAATCCGCGCCTTTCTTCAAGGCCGCGATGTTAGCGATGGTCCGATCTTGCACCCGGCCACGGAAGCCCAATCCGTTATCACCGAGTACGGCTTTGACGCCCCCCACATGAGTGAACAGCGCGGTGCCGTCATTGGTGCAGTACGAAACGGCTTAGAGCGGGGATATAAGCGCATCACTGCGCTGGCAGAGGGCACGGCAATCCCAAAACTCGGCGCCACCTTGGAAGCAGGTGTAAAAGCTCAAACCCTTACGTTAGCCAACGCGGTAGAGGTTTACCTAAAAGCTAGACGCCTGCCAGTGAAGTCGGAGAGCGAAACCCGCCTTTCTCTCCGCCAATGCGAGCAGGTGATAGGCCGCAAGACATTATCGGCCATAACCCGGCATGATGCCCATCGTTTTGCGGAATATCTAGCAGCGCAAAAGGTCGGCGGACGAACTACCGGGAGCATCCTGCGTCATCTGTCAGAGGCAAGCATACGGAAACGCCTCCGCATGATAATATCTGCAATCAACCATGTACGGGACGCAGGTCTTTTCGATGGAGAAAACGTGTTCTCCGGCATCAGAGTTGAGAATATCGTTAGTCCGGTCGACAAGTCTGTCATGCCCGACAAGCGCAGGTTTCAAGTATCCGAATTGAACTGCATCTTAGAACATCCTTGGTTTGTCGGCTGCAAGTCGCCAACAGATATCTATACGGTCGGCCCACACCGCCTTGATGGATCATACTATTGGGTTCCCATTGTAGCTCTTCTTACAGGATGCCGCGCATCTGAATTGGGAGGATTAAAGGTCAGCGAAATACGAGATGACGACCCCAACCCGCATATCATTATTCGTAATAACGAATATCGGAGAACAAAAAGCGGGCGCAATCGCTGCGTTCCGATCTTAGACACACTCGTAGAACTTGGATTTTTGTCCTACGTTGAACGCATACGAACGGAGGGACACGACCGTCTTTTTCCTGATTGGACAGCCAATAAGCGAAAAGGCAACGGCGAGAACGATTATCCGGCATGGTCAAATTCGAGCGTCATCCGGGCATTCAATCGCAACATTATACCTGCAACCATGGGTGATAGACTGGCCCTGGATGCGAGGCGGGAAGTCACCTTCCACTCGTTCCGCGGCGCCTTCAAGGCCATGCTAAGCGTCACAAATCGGGTTCCGCCCATCATCGTGAATGAGGTGGTCGGTCACGCCAATGGCGAGCTTGACGAACGATATGTCGGAGAGGTTAGTATCGAAGAGACTTATCCTCTCGTCCGTTCCGCAACGTACAACGGCTTACTAATTCCCCCGCCTCCCCCGCTTCGCCTCTAGTATCGCAGTGTTGATTAAAGCACTTAAAAGAGGCGTTAAAGGTGAGGTGGTAATCGGGCCTAGCCTATAGGGGTACTAGCCGTTGCTCCCCTCCAAATCGCTGTTATGAGCAGTTTCCGGGGATTGCAGTGGCATCGCTGCACTACCTCACCGGGCCATTCAATCGTCCTAGTGCAATATGATCGGCATGGATGAAGAGTGAGGTTCGGTGAACCGCGCTCGCACTTCTGTGCGACGATACTTTCCAACTATCGGAGAGCCTATCTCGCCCTAGGAGAATGCCGCAAGTCATTCTCGATGATTGTTTAATCACGCCCGCATTTAAACAGTTATTAGGTAAATGTGTCGGTGAAGTTAAGCATATCGCTACACTTATCTAAACATTACGACACAAAAAATCCCACAATTTACTAATCAAGAGGCACAAAGGCGAAAATGCGTTCAATTAAAAGCTACAATTCAAATGCTAAATGTGACACCGCGTCAACCTTAACCACCGCCGATAACCGTGACACACCTACTGTTTCCATGCATCTTACTGCCCTCCCGCGAGGCACAGCATCCCTCGATGCAATAAACAGGCTATCGGCTTCAATCATCGAACTTAGGGGAAAACATAAATCCCCAAGCGCTCAATATATAAGAGCGATAGGGGCAATGATTGCCGACCTGATAAAGGCGGCTTGCTACAAGCCTACCCGCCCTTGCTATAGGGAGCTAGCAGCCAAAGCCTTCACCGGAATGGAGGTTGGATATCAGCCTTTCACCCGCGCACTGACCGATATGGCACGCCATGGTTATGTCACGGTTATCAAGGGCAATCGCGCATGGAAAGACCAACTCGGCACCGTCACCCGCATCTACTCGACACCGAAGCTATTGGAGTTCCTATTGGGCTTCGGCATTAGCCCGCAAAACCGCTTTGCGCACTTCACCTACAAACGCACCTACGAAGACACACCACCCATCCAGCTGCGGGCCAGTTCGATGCGTAAAAAGAAGAAAGTCACGCGCGGAAGAAGGATGAGGGTCGATTACGGCCATCCAAGGGTGAAGTATTATGCAGCGCAAATCAGGCGAATAAATCGATTTCCAGCCGATCAGACAATTAGCGGCCCAGATAATGCAAATTTAGATGATATAGCCCTATACCGTGGATTTAATTGTGGCGATCAACCGAATTACAATTACACGAAAGGCGGTCGTATTTATGGAAATCATCAGAATATTGAGCGAGAGAAACGTTGCAAAATTCAAATCGGTGGCTCTGATACCGTTGAAATTGATGTTTCTGCCTGCTTTCTAACAATTGCACATTACCTAATGGGCAATTCTTTTTCTAACGATTTTGATCCATACGAAGGCCCAGACTTACCAAGGCCGGTCATCAAGGCATGGATCAATATGACCCTTAGCTACGGCAGCTACCATTCCCGATGGCCTAAAGAGACTGTAGATGATCTTGCAGAGCAGGGTTTTGACAATGTTAGGAAGCATCACCCTATCTCAAATATACGAAAAGATATATTACAGCATTTTCCAATCATTGAAGAATGGTGCAACTCCTCCTTCGACTGGTCCGACCTATTTTTTGTTGAAAGCCAAATTATGGCAGACCTGCTTGAATACCTGGCTTTTGAACATGGTATTGCCGCGTTACCCATTCATGATTCCGTTATGATCGCCAAGAAGGATGAACGTATAGCTAAAGCTGCTTTTAGTGATATCTTTTACAAACACACTAAAATTAGACCTATAATAAAATAACCCCCCCGGTTAACTCACCATACGAGTAGACGTTAGTGGTCTAGGGTTGGCAGCGAAAAAGTGGCTTGAAAGCGCCTATGGCTGGTCAGTATGACATAGCAATCATACAAGCAGTGATCCGGCATTACGACATGCAGACGAGCATTAGCCCTAAAATATACGGTGATTTGCAAATTCCAGGGCCATTAGGGCCGAAAGCCAGACCGCGTGGCAATACAGTTGAGTTAATACGTAGGCCACGCAAGGACTTCCTAGGTCGATTTACACATATATGTTCATTCCATGCGAGCAACTAGCCAAATTAAGGTCATTCCTATTACATAACATCTACATGTGAGGATGAGTTAATACGGGGTTTACACTGTGCAATAAATCGTATGAGCAACCCTGGAATCCGTTAGGACTTCGGCTTTTAATCTACGATCAACGTTGTCTTCCCAATGGACGTCGCAAGGTCATCGGCGCTAATCATCCATGCTCGCGCTAAGGCGTCCAACTCGGAACGGGATATCCGGTCGCCATAGGCTATCCCCATCAACCTAGCAGCAGGTATGCCGGTTAGACGCGACAGCGAGGCAATGGGCGTAGCCTTCTGTCCCAACCATGCATCAAACCAATAACTGCCTGTCTGGATAGCGTGGGCAACCGGGTGCGATGATGCCCACGTATCCAATCGCTTGATTACTGGCCGTTCGCCCTTTTTACGGCTCATAGAAGGGCAGGAAGGGGCGGTTGGGTATATGGGGAAGCGATCACCGCCCTTACCCTTCTAGCGGCTCCTACGGCCTGCCTGTAGTGAAGCGTTCCATATCGCTCGGCTTCGTCGAACGGTAGCGCCGTCCATTCATCGCTTGGATAGCATTCGTCGTAAATGACCCGTGCGGCATCCCGAAGCTGGCAATCGTGTTGCATATCCCTTCCTCCACCAAGCGGGGCACAATGCCGCCACCGCCGTGAGTAGAACATATAGGGAACGCCGCGCAACCCGGTTGGTTCGCTGGTTGAGGGAAGCTCACTCCGCGTCGATGCGATCCACTGCCGAAGTACGCTTGCGGTTGAAGAGCTGACAGTAGCGGTGATGAAGTGAGGGGGAGCCTTTCTCGGCAATACCATCGAATGCTATGATATAGCGGGAAGACATAATTCCACCCGCCATACCATTAGCTAATATCAAATTCGATAACGGCGTTGATGCCTCTCTATGGCAACCAACAAAAAGAAAAACATTAGAACAAGGAAGGCACCCGCGATCATCGTTGCCTGCGACAGTCCGGCCCAACCCGTAATGTTTCCAGCAGTGATCTTTTCCCGTTCTGTTTCTGCGTCGGCCGAATTTAGGGAACGTCGTTGAGCAAGAAGCGCGAAATACCTATCTTGATACGACTTTAACAAGGCATTTGGCGAAAGAACGCCTTCTGGATATCGCATTTGGGTGACGCGTTCCGAGTACGGTACTTCTACCCTCCGGTTCACGGGGCAGCCAATCGGCGACTCGTACCACCCTGCACAATACGTGCTTAAGGAGTCCCACCCACGACGGTTTTCGTAGCGCACGCGTCTAATTTGGGTGGTAACTGACTGCTTTTTTGCATTCCTGTACTTTTGCAGCTTGTCAGTCGTAGCCTTATTTGATGTAGCATCCGCCACGATCGGTAGATAGGCTTCTAGGTCATTTTTATCGGTTTCGAAGTTGAGCTCGCCGGCCCGAATAGCTGATAATCTTGCTTCCGTATTTATTGTAAGATCATCAAATTCGCCCATAGATAAACGCTTATCATCGCCACGCATAAAAGGCTGATACTTCTGCGAATACAGGCTGTAATACCGCTTGATGAAGCCGTCGTAATAGGCCCGCTGTTCACGCGATGCACTGTCATCGGGGCTCCCTTCTGACTTTTTTTTCTGCTCAACATTGGCAGTCAAAATTTCGCTTGAAGCCACGACACTAGGCTTTTCGACAACCGAGTCAGGCGACCGCAACACACGGGTGAGATTGATTGCTGCCCAAATAAGCGCCCATGCCAGCAATACCGTGGCAACTACCAACAATACGGCTCGCAGCACCTTCAAGTATAAGGCTTCGATTTTGTCTAATGTCCTACTGGACCGCGCAGCAAACGTTTGCGCATCATTGATATCGTTCATATTTCCCCCATCTATTCCCACCCTTGTTAGAGGCAGGAATAGATAAGAAATCCTTTATGGCGACGCATCCGATCGGCTAACTAATCGAACGTAGAGTGAACTTTCTTACAAAATACCTTTAATCTTGAAGGTATGTCAGAGGCAACATCGATTGACGTGATCGTATAGCCCTGCTCGACTACCAGCCTAAGCCCAACGCCTATGCTTCGGCGTTTAGCGCAATGCCTGACGGCTGCGCAGCGAGCGGCATCACGGCGTCCCGGTCCTCCATCATGTTCATCAACAAAGCGTGGAAATGAGCGGCCTTCTCCAAGAAGGGTTTCACGAAGTCAGCGTCAAAGCCCTCGCCGTGGGTATGGAAGAATACGAAGGAACGGACAGGCTGAACGCGATCCGCAATGCGTAGGACCATCTTTACTGACTTGATCTTCTTTTGCTCAACAGCCCGTCCGGTTGACGTGGTGCTGCCCGACAGGCCACCGATCACCAAGCCTAGTGGCCCAAGCGCTGCCGCGCCCACCGCGCCTCCGACAAGCTGTGATCCACGGTTTGCGTGCGTGGTGCTTTTCGACGTCGTCACGTTTATGCCGTCAATTTCGACATTTGCGGCTCGTATGTCGGAGAACCCGATTGCTTCTGCCTCCGAAGCCGAGTTTCCGATCACCACGGCTTCGGTTGACCAAGCTAAACCGAAACACTCCCCATCAGGCAACCGGACGAAGTAGTCGCCATGCCCAAACCGTTCCTCTAGCGCGGCATTTGTATCGGCTGTCGTGTTCTGGTTCTGGACGATGAACCCGTTAAGCAGGTACACAACCACCCCGATCACGATCGCAGCAATTCCTGCAATCGCCAGAATAGCAACCATAACTCCCCCTTAGCTCATATACATGCAGGGCGGTTTCACACGGTTTTGGTGTAGAGTCTACCACACGCGATTGCCACCTAATGACTGGGGGCAACACGATATCGGGCAAGGGCTTCTCTGATGCCCGCTACCGGGAGTTGATCGCCGCATTGATTGCAGCGCGTCAGCAACAAGGGTTAAGCCAGTTGGCCTTAGCGAAGAAGCTCCGCCGTAAGCAGCAGTTTGTATCCCGCTATGAGATTGGCGAACGCCGCCTTGATGTAGTCGAGTTTACGGACATTGCGCGGATGCTCGGCTGCGACCCGGCATCTTTGGTAGCTACGATTGCGCATATTGAGAGTTGAAGCCTACCATCTTGGCTTGCTTTCAACTGCCCAATGCACGGTAGACGCTCGCCCGACCTATTCCTAGCCGCTTTGCAATTTCGCTGGCACCAACGCCTTCGGCGTGAAGCCCTTTTACCTGTTGAACGTCCACCGACCGGGTACGACCCTTGTAGACACCGGCAGCCTTGGCCCGATTGATGCCCTCCATTTGACGTTCGCGGCGAATGGCGGTTTCGAATTGAGCGAAAACACCAAGCATCTGTAGGAAGGCCACTCCGGCAGGCGTGGACGTATCAATGGGCTGCTCCGTCGCGCGGAGGTAAGCACCGCGATCCCTTAGCGTCGCTACGATCTTCTCCAAATCAGCCACGGACCGAGCAAGGCGATCAACCCGCGTAACCAAAAGGGTATCGCTAGAGCGGATGAACGAGAGAATGGTGTCGAGTTCAGCCCGACCTTCTATAGTCGTACCCGATCGACGCTCCGCGCGGATGATCCCACAACCAGCGGCCCGCAAAGCATCTTCTTGAATTGAGCAATCTTGGTCGTCGGTCGAAACCCGTGCGTAGCCAATGATCGTAGACAAGGCGGAATGTCCCAATAGCCTCTAGACCATCGCGTTAGAACGTCTCGCGTTTGATGAGTCAACCCTAATGAGACACATGAGGCGTCTCACGCGATTGTCTCGCTCGGGTATACCCTATCGCACCAGCACCTCGTGAAAGCGCATTTCGACAGATCTTACTTTTAGGCGCCCGTCCGAGCGACTTGCCGCCAGCGCCAGCAACTAGGTTTCCTCCAACCCCGTCTGGCGAACCCCTTTACGCGGCACGTTCACCGACAGCCACAACGCCATCCGCAAGCTCTCTGATTTATAACTAGAATTTTCTGTGTGAGTCGGCATACTGCATCCACACCTAAACGTGGTAAATTAAGAAAATATGGTAATCGAGTTAATAAATACCGATTACTCTACATTGTACATTGTTGAGGGAGCAGCATGATTCTACAAGGTATTAGGCTAAAAAACATTAGATCACTGGCGGACACCGGCATGATCCGCCTACGACCCATCACTCTTCTTTTGGGTCAAAATAGTAGCGGAAAAAGCACTGTATTAAGAAGCTTGCCTCTGATATCTCAAAGCGTAAAAACAAGGGCTAACGCCCCGGTTTTATGGTTTGGCGATTACGTTGACTTTGGTTCTGTGCACGAAGTCAGGTCAAACTTTGCACGAGACGAATCTGTCGGCATTGAGCTTGATTTTGGCTCGACTATGATATTAAGCCGGCACGCATATGATCCTCGTGCTAAATCTATTCCTCTTATGTTGGCGATCGAATTACATGAGATTGAGGACAGAACACGATTAAAGTCTTTTAGCATTACTGCCGACAAAGATGTTCTTAAGTCAACTTTTGACGCGAAAGGTTCACTTACTAGCATTACGGTAAATGAAAAAGATTATACTAAGCTCTTACCTGCTGAGCGATTTAGATTTGTGACTTCGGAATTTGTTCCTCAAATCACAATTCGGCCGTCTACAGAGAACGTTGAAACATCATACTTTGAGATGCAGCGACGCATTGACACGGCAGATCGTGAAATTAGGCGAATTCTTTCAAGTCGCCTTCACGGCCGCATATCCGAAGGCACCATAACGGCACTGTCGAGACGTATCAAATACCTGCCTGGTGATGATTTTTCGTCGTCACTATTGGAAATGACGACACCGTTGAAAACGTGGCGATCTTTTGTCTCTGAATTAACATCCGGTAAAAGCTCGGCAAGCCTTACTACAATTCGAGAATTAGCATTTATCGCCAGCCTCCCCGACGTTTTATATACACTTGAACGGCGACTAACTCTTGCCTCAAATAACATTGCATATGTTGGTCCATCGCGGGCAACAGGTGAAAGATATTACAGAATTCAAGAACTTGCCATCGATCAAATTGATCCACAAGGTAAGAATCTGCCCATGTTTTTACACTCATTGACCCCTGTGCAGATGCGCAACTTCTCCGAGTGGCTACTCGACTCCGTGGGTTATGCAATAAAGATCGAGCGCTCATCTGGTCATGTGCAAATCCAACTAAGGTCCGCACTTTCAGAAAAGTTTTATAATCTTGCCGATATGGGCTATGGTTTCTCTCAGGTTTTGCCAATCATGGCGCAAATTTGGTCAAGATTTTCACGAAGGGGGCAGAGTGCCCGTGGCAGCGCAACTGTTGTTATGGAACAGCCAGAGCTACATCTGCATCCAGCCTATCAAGCGCGACTGGCGGATGTACTTGCAAAATCAATAAGGGGTCCAACCGACGCGGCCGGCCGAATAAGATCATCCACTAGTTTTTTGGTGGAGACGCATAGCGAATCGATCATCAACAGAATGGGAGACTTAATCAGCCAAGGGGCTCTCAGCAAAGATGATGTCGCAATCTACATATTTGACAAAAAAATTGACAATGACGTTACAAGTATAACGTCTGCTGTATTCGATGATGACGGAATACTGAATAATTGGCCTATCGGTTTCTTTTCACCGAGAGTCGTATGATTATAGAGCTTTCGGAGAAGTTCGCTGATATCGAACCGGAAGAGTGGAACAACTATCATGTAGCCTTCGAAAACATTATTAATGCACATCGCATGGGATGGCATATTTTTGCCCCTCCCAGAAAAGTTGCAAATCGCATTTCCAAGGATTGCGACCTATCGCGATCACAGAAATCTATCTTCGATAGCCATGTGCAGGATAGGATAACCACGCTCCTTGGCCAAGCAAGGTCGGCAGACCACACGATCATCTGCATTCCAGACTCGATGCCGGTTATTGCCGAGCGTTCGAACCAATTTGCCCTTCCTATATCAAAGTTCATTGATCCTCGTAATTTACTACCTTTTTTGCTCATTACAGAGAATGCGCAGAATGACGGAGTATTCTTAGAAAGGCTTTGCCTCATATTTAGCAAGCATCTTGGATATCAATCTCCAATGATGCTGGAACATAGACATGGGGGCGGCGGAACTACCGCTGCACAATATCGAGAAGCGTTAACGGACTATCGCCCTACCTTATGCGTAATCGACAGTGATCGTCGATATCCTGATGGCCCACTAGGATCTACTGCCCGGGCAGTACGAGGTGTTGAATTGCATAACACAACGAGAGTTGTGCAGGCACACATTTTACCGGTGAGAGAAGCGGAAAATCTTGTACCTTTATCTTTTCTATTTGATGTTTATGGAACAAACCCAAACATCAGTGACACCATATCAAAAATTCATAAATACAAAAACAGTGACGTTGCAAAATGCAGCATATACAACGTACTTTACTTTATAGATTTTAAGACTGGCGATACTAAGGGATCTATCGCCAAAATACCTATGCCTTATAAAACCCACATGCTTAACTTTTGCTCATTCATTGGAACGCGCAAAGAAAATGACGATCAATTCAGCAACCCTGAATGCGATGAAAAAGCAGTTCCAGGAATATCTGAGAACTTAATACATCAAACCATTTCGTTCATAAATAACAATGGTCGCCTAGAAAGCTCACTAATGCGGAAGATATTATCAGCTCCGTTTTGGGATGAACTTGAGCATATATTGCGCTTAATTCTTGCATTTTCCTGCGGCGGGCAGAGATTACCAGTTTAATCGTTAAAATCGTTAATGGCGTGATATAATACCGCGACACATGGAGACAATGCTTTGCCTGCATCTGGTGGGTGCAGCGCATCGGAATGCACGTGCTAGCTTTTTGCAGGCAAGGGCTGCGGTATGTGGAGTCCACAACTCCACATACCGCCAATCATTGATTCGTATCATGGAAACCCGCGCCCCTTGAATTGACTACCGAAAAACCGGTTGCTCGGCTGCGAGATTCTGGTGTGAGACAATCGGCCTAAGCCGACCCATAAGTTATTGAATTTAAACAGGTGGTGACCCCGACTGGATTCGAACCAGTGGCCCCCAGATTAGGAATCTGATGCTCTATCCGACTGAGCTACGGAGTCACGCCGCGTCCTGATACAACCGCCATCGCGACGGGTCCAGTGGTCCCGGCGGCTCCCACACGCCGACGCCGGATCAGTTCAACTGCTTGGGCGGCGCCACCGGCAGGGGCAACGGCGCGATCGGCACACCCTCGTCGACCAGCGCCCTGGCTTCCGCCAGGCTGGCCTGTCCATGGATCACCGTCTCGGCGGCCTCGCCGGCATGGATCGCCCGTGCCTTTTCGGCAAAGGCGCTACCCACCCAGGTCGAGGATTCCAGTGCCTTGGCCTGTGCATCCGCCAGCATCTTCAGCGCCGCCTTCACCGTATCCGGCGATGGCGGGTTCCGGGACGGCTCCTGCCGCTGGTTGCCCTTGGCGCCGATCTGCGGGGCCATCACCGCCTTTTCGATCGTCGCATCGTCGCACAACGGGCAGCGCACCTGCCCCGCCTCGCGCTGCGCGGCATAATCCGCCGACGATCCGAACCAAGCCTCGAAGACATGGCCGCCGCCGCAGCGCAGGTCGAACACG
>JAAIGE0100511342.1_pt1 | contig 11765 bp, 8 predicted proteins | sample 6487951 | NCBI WGS metagenome assembly JAAIGE01 (sample SAMN13974128, study PRJNA590717) | phyllosphere metagenome | biome: tomato field; feature: multiple bacterial spot infested tomato fields; material: tomato leaves; isolation source: leaves from tomato fields | host: Solanum lycopersicum ... | reverse complement strand
TCCTGCTCCATCTGGACGATGGCCGCATCATCGACACCAAGGGGTGGGCCGGCTGGGAATGGACACATGGCGTCGGCCTGTTCGGCATGTGGCGCTATTTCGAGCAGACCGGCGACTATAAGGCGCTGGAGATCATCAAGCAGTGGTTCGAGGATCGCTTTGCCGAAGGCACGCCGACCAAGAATATCAACACGATGGCTCCGTTCATCACGCTCGCCTACCTTTACGAGTATGAGCCGGATCCGCGCTACGTGCCCTATCTCGACACCTGGGCCGAATGGCTGATGGCCGACGATGGCCTGCCCAAGACCGAAGAGGGCGGGTTCCAGCACATCGTCTATAATGACGAAAATCCCGGCGAGATGTGGGACGACACGCTGATGATGTCGGTGCTGCCGCTGGCCAAGATCGGCCTGCTGCTGGACCGCCCGCATTATGTCGAGGAAGCCAAGCGTCAGTTCCTGATTCACATCAAATATCTTTTCGACAAGAAGACCGGGCTGTGGTTCCACGGTTGGGATTTCAACGGCCGCCACAATTTCGCCGAAGCGCTGTGGGCGCGCGGCAATTGCTGGGTGACGATCGCGATCCCCGAGATCATCGAGATCCTCGATCTGCCGGAGGGCGATGCGTTCCGCACCTTCCTGATCGATACGCTGGCCGCGCAGGTAAAGACGCTCGCGGAAACGCAGGACGCGGAAACGGGTCTGTGGCACACTTTGATCGTCGATCCGACCAGCTATCTCGAAGCGTCGGCGACCGCCGGTTTCGCCTATGGCATCCTGAAGGCGGTGCGGAAGGGCTATCTGCCGCGCCATTATGAAGCGGTCGGGATCAAGGCTGTGCGCGGCGTCATCGCCAACATCGACGAGGCGGGCGAGCTGCAACAGGTGAGCTTCGGCACGGCGATGGGCGACAGCCTGCAATTCTACAAGGACATCGCGCTGACTTCGATGCCCTATGGCCAGAGCCTCGCCATCTGCGCGCTGGGCGAATTCCTGCGCAGCTACATCTGACGCGGCGAGGAAGGAGGGCGCTGGACATGGAAGGACGGCGCCCCTTTTTCCTGCTGACCAGAAATGCCGTCGGCCTGATCGGGCTGGCGGCATTTTTGCTGGGGCTTGCCGTGCCTGCCAGCGCCGAAACATGGGTGAACGAGGCGGCGCGGCGTGGCGACTTCGCGCTGGCGGCGAACGGCGTCGCGGCACGGATCATCACCGATCCAGCCGATCATGCGGTCGTCGGCATCGCCGCCGAAGATTTGCGGCGCGACGTCGTCACCGTAACCGGCGCGCGTGAAGGAGGACAGGCGCAGGTGTGGATCGGCACGCTGGGGCATAGCGCGGCGATCGACGGGCTGGCCAAGGCGGGGCGGATCGACGTCAAAAAACTGCGCGGCGCGTGGGAAAGCTTCCTGATCGCGGTGGTCGATCGCCCAGCGCCGAATGTGCCGCGCGCGCTGGTGATCGTGGGCAGCGATCGGCGCGGGACCGCCTATGGCGCCTATGAACTGTCGCGCGCGATCGGCGTGTCGCCGTGGAACTGGTGGGCGGACGTGACGCCGCTGCACCGGGATGCTCTGCATGTCGCGGCGGGCACGCGGCGCTTCGGCCCGCCCTCCGTCCAGTATCGCGGCATCTTCCTCAATGACGAGGATTGGGGGCTGGTGCCCTGGGCGGCCGGCGCCCACGCGCCCGGCGAGAAGCCCATCGGCCCACAAACCTATCAGCGCGTGTTCGAACTGCTGCTGCGCCTCAAGGCCAATCTGCTCTGGCCCGCGATGCACAAGGTGACGCGGCCCTTCAACGCCGATCCCGCCAATGCCGCGCTGGCAGACCGCTATGCCATCGTCATGGGATCGAGCCATGCCGAACCCATGTTGCGCAACAATGTCGGTGAATGGACTGCGCAGCCGGACGCGTTCGACTATGTTCGCAACCGCGAAGGCGTGCGCGCCTATTGGAACGCGCGGGTGGAGGCCAATGCGCGCTATGAGAGCATCTGGACGCTCGGGATGCGCGGCATCCACGATAGCGGTATGGTCGGCCCGAAAACCATCGAAGAGCGCCGCGCCGCGCTGGAGCAGATTTTCGCCGATCAGCGTGCGATGCTGGGCGCGGCGAGCAAGGCGGACGCGCCGCAGGTCTTCACTCCTTATAAGGAGGTGCTCGACATCTATCGCGCGGGCCTCAAGGTGCCGGACGACGTGACGCTGATGTGGCCGGACGATAATTTCGGCTATATCCGCCATTTTCCCGACAGCACGGAGCGCGCGCGCAAGGGCGGGTCGGGCGTCTATTATCACCTCTCCTATCTTGGTGCGCCGCTCTCCTACCTCTGGCTCTCCACCACGCCGCCCGCGCTCATCCGGCAGGAAATGGGACGCGCGTGGGACATGGGCGCGCGTAAGATGTGGGTCGCCAATGTCGGTGATATCAAACCGGCGGAACTGGCGATCGACACGTTCCTCACCATGGCCTGGGATGTGGAGGGCTTTCGCAAACAACCGATCGAAGGCTTCGTCGCGGATTGGGCGAGCGAGAATATCGGCCCGCAGGCCGCCGCGCCGGTTGCCGCGATCCTGCGCGACTATCATCGCCTCAACTTCGCGCGGCGACCCGAACATCTGCAATGGTATCTGCCGGGAGAGAAGGCGCGGCCCGGCCCGCTGTCGATCGGAGAAGCCGACGCGCGGCTGGCTGAGTTTGCGACCATGGAGCGGGCGGTCGATCAGGTGGAGGCGCTGGTCCCGCCCGAGCGGCGCGACGCCTTTTTCGAACTGGTACACTATCCCGTCTCCGCATCCGCCGCCGCCAACCGGCGTGTGCTTGCCGCCGAAGCACATGACCGGCTGCGCGATAGCAACCTTGGCGAAGCGACCCGACGTGGCGCGATCGCCAATGCGGCGGACGAACAGGTCAAGGCGCTCAGCCACCGCTACAATCGCGAGATCGCGGGCGGCAAATGGCGCGGCATCATGACGGTCGAGCCAGCGGACGGACAATGGCGCAGCTATCGTCTCGCCGCGCCGCTGCTGCCTGCGCCCGATGCCGTGGCCCCAACCGATTACGTCATGGCTCCGCCAGCTACGCCAAACCTGCCGATCATCAAGCCGCAGGATTTCACCCTGTCTGCCGGATGGCAGCATGTTGACGGTCTGGGTCGGCAAGGGGCCGCCCTCGCCGCTTCGCAAAGGGGCGGCGCGATCGACGCGCGCACCACTTTGCCGCAAGGGCGCTGGAAGGCCATGGTCGATCTCATCCCGACCTATGCCGACCGGGATGGCGATCCGCTACGGTTGACGGTGACGATCGACGGGCAGTCGCAATCCATGACCATCCGGCGCGAAACCGGGAGCAAGGACTGGGCGGCCGCCGTGCTGGACAACCGCATCCCCGCGCCATTCGAGGCGATGTTAGGCAGCGGCCCGCACCGGATACGGATCGAAGCGAAGGATAGCGGGGTGCTGATCGAGGCGATCCGCTTCCTCCCGCTAGAAGACAGCGCGCCGCAACATGACTTGCATTGATCTCATATTGCGTGATAACTGCCCACTATGTGGCATGAAGTGCCAAAAGCCAGAATAGAGCATGGTGGCGTGTCCCCATGGCGGAGGATGATGTAAGAGTGGCTGAAACGACCCGACCCGTCCGCCTGCAAAATTATCTCGCCTACGGTTCCAACGACGTGCTGGGCGCGGGATCGATGGCGGTCATTTCCGGCTGGGTGCTGATCTTCTACACACAGTTCTGCGGACTGTCGGCGGGTCAGGCGGCGACGATCTTCGCCGTGGCCCGCATCCTCGACGCGTTCGCCTCGCCGATGATCGGCTATATTTCGGACCATTTCGGATCGACCGCGCTCGGCCGCCGCTTCGGTCGCCGCCGCTTCTTCATCCTGGCCGCCATCCCCCTGTTGCCAAGCTTCGCGTTCATGTGGCTGCCGGGTCAGGGCTTCCTTTATTATCTCGTCAGCTATGTGCTGTTCGAGCTCGTCTACGCGATGGAGATCATCCCGTTCGAGACGCTCGCCGCCGAAATGTCGAGCGACTATCGCACCAAGGCGAAATTCGCCGGTTCGCGCATCCTGTTCGGGCAGGCGTCGGCGATTCTCGCAGGCTTCCTGCCGCTGTGGCTGATCAACGCGCTCGGCCGCGACAGCGCCGACACCTTCTTTTACATGGGCCTGATCTTCGCTGCCCTATTCATGGTGACGGCGGGGCTGCTCTACCTCTTCAGCTGGGAACGGCACGTGCCCGGCGGCGCAGAGGCACTGGCGGCCTCGGCCGAGGCACCATCCAGCGGCGCGGGACCGGTCGGGGCGTTGAAGGCGCTCTATAGCAACCTCTTTTCCACCATGCGCATCCGGGCGTTCCGCCTCCACCTCGGCATGTATCTGGGCGGCTATATCAGCCAGGACATCTTCAACGCGGCCTTCACCTTCTTCGTGATTTTCGCGCTGGCGGGATCGACGGCGATCGCGTCCGGGCTGCTCGGCACCATGTATATCGTGCAGTTCGTCGCGGTTATCGTCGCTATCAACCTGGCTCTTCGCGCCTCCCCCAGCCGCGCCTATCAGGTTGCCGCCGCCGACTTCGCGGTCGGCGTCTTCGCGCTGATCGGATTGTGGCTGGCGGGTGTGCCGGCGACCTCGCCCTGGATCTGGCTGCCGATCATCCTGGCGGGCCTTGGGCGCGGGGCGCTCAATTACATTCCCTGGGCGACCTATAATTACATGGCCGACGTGGATGAGATCGTGACTGGCCAGCGGCGTGAGGGCAGCTTTGCAGGCGTCATGACCTTCGTGCGAAAGGCGACGCAGGCCGCGGCGGTCGCTGGCGTCGGCTTCATCATGCAGGCGGGCGGCTTCGTTTCGGGCGCAAAGGCGCAGAGCGATGGCGCGATCCTGACCATGGCGCTGCTGTTGGGCATCGGCACGGTGGGCTGCCTGATCGCGGGCATGATCGTGTCCACCCGCTTCCGCCTCAGCCCCGCGACGCACGACATCTTGATGCACGAGATCGAACATCTGCGCGGCGGCGCGCGCCAGCCCAGTTCGCCGGGCGCGGCAAGCGTCGTGGAGGACTTGTCGGGCTGGCGCTACGACCAGCTTTGGGGCAACAACCCCGTCGCGAAACGATAAGAGAGGTTCCTGCCGATGCGTGCTGCCGCCCTGCTCCTGCCCCTTGCGCTGATCGGCGCGGCGCCTCCCGCGCTGGCGCAACATTGGTCGCGCAGTTGGATGGGTGCGCCGCAGGTGTGGACGGCGCTCGCCGGAAAGCGCCCCGATCTCACCGACCGCACGGTGCGGCAAGTGGTCCGCATCTCGAATGGCGGCGATCGCATCCGGCTGCGCCTGTCGAACGAGATGTCGCTTGCGCCTTTGACCGTCGGCGCGGTGCATGTCGCGCTCGCGGGCGAGGATGGCAGGATCGTGCCCGGCAGCGACCGCGTGGTGTCGTTCAACAGCGCGCAGGGCGCCACGATCCCTGCTCGCGCACCGTTGTTGAGCGACCCAATCGACCTGCCCGTCAAGCCGCTTACGCGCCTCACCATCAGCATCCATCTGCCGCAGGGAGCCGCCGCGCCGACCGTCCACAGCTATTCCGCCGCCACCAACTGGATCGCGGCGGGCGACCAGACCGGCGCGGAACAGATGACGGGAGCATCGGTCATCGGCCCGCGCCTGATCCTCTCCGCCGTGGAGGTCGAAAGCCGCCGTCCCGCGACAACCATCGTGACGCTGGGCGATTCGATCACCGATGGCGTGCGCGCCACCAACGACAGCAATCGCCGCTGGCCCGACCTGCTCGCCGAACGATTGCAGAAGGCGGGTCGCACCTCGGTCGGCATCGCCAATGCCGGGATCAGCGCCAATCGGCTACTATCCGAAGCGGAAGGCTATAATGCGCTCGCCCGCTTCGACAGCGATGTGCTGGCCGTGCCGAGCGTGACGCATGTCATCATCCTGGAAGGCGTCAACGACCTCGGCAGCGCCGCGCGCGAAGGCCGACCGATGCTGACGCCCGAAACCGTCATCGGCGCGTACCGCCAGATGATCGCCCGCGCCCACGCCCGCAACGTCAAGGTCATCCTTGCCACGGTCCTGCCCTACAACGGCGCAGGCTATTGGAGCGCGGAAGGGGACGCGGTGCGGATGAAGGTCAACGACTGGATTCGCATTAACAAGGAGGCGGACGGCTTCGTCGATTTCGACAAGGCGATCGGCGACCCCGCCGACCGGTCGCGCATGGCCAAGCCCTATGATGTGGGCGACGCGCTGCATCCCAATGATGCGGGCTTCCGCGTCATGGCCGATGCGTTCGACTTGAAGCTTTTTCGGTGATCGCCCCGCTGCTCCTGATGGCCGCGGCGGCGGCAAGCGCGCCGGTCGCGCCCAAGCCGCTGTTCCGCGATCCGGTGCATGACGGGGCGGCGGACGCCTCTACAGTTCGGGATCGTAAGACCGGCGAATGGGTGATGTTCTACACCAACCGCCGCGCCGACTTGCCGCAGGAGGACGCGAAGGATGTGCGCTGGGTTCACGGCACCGCGATCGGCATCGCCCGGTCGAAGGACGGCGCGCACTGGACCTATGGCGGCACGGCGGCGATCCCCAAAAGCTGCACCGGCGACACGCTCTGGGCACCCGATGTGGAATGGTTCGAAGGCCGCTGGCATATGTGGCTGACCGTGGTGCCGGGCGTCTTCCGTGACTGGAATGCGCCGCGCTTCATCGTCCACCTGACCAGCCCGGACCTGAAAAGCTGGCAATGCGGCGAGCGGCTCGACCTCGGCTCCGATCGCGTGATCGATGCCAGCGTCGTGAAACTTCCGAAAGGCGGCTACAGGCTTTTCTTCAACGACGAACGGATGAACAAGGCGATCCGCACCGCCGACAGCGAGGACCTTATCCACTGGCGCGTCAAGGACCGGCTGACCGATACGCCCGGCGAAGGTCCGAAGGCGTTCTTCTGGAAGGGCCGCTGGTGGCTGATTTCCGACGCGTGGAAGGGGCTGCTGGTGATGCGCTCCGACGACGCGACCCACTGGACGCGGCAGGCGGACTATATCCTCGCAGCGCCGGGCACCCATCCCACCGACCGCGCCAAGGGGCAGCATCCCGACATCGTCGTTGCCGGGGACCGCGCCTATATCCTCTATTTTGTCCATCAGGACGGAGAGGATGAGGCAAAGGCAAATCCCGACTGGAAACGCCGCACCGTCATCCAGATCGCTGAGCTTAAGGAAAAGGACGGCGTGATCCACGTCGATCGCGATGCCCCCGTGCAGGTGCGCCTGACCCCCTGACCCTGACCCCCTGACAATGCCTGAACGCAAGGATGGCCCCGGCCGGCAAAAGCCGTTAGGACAGGCATCCATGCCAGTTCGCAAGCCGCCCACCATCCGCGAAGTCGCCGCCCGTGCAGGCGTATCCGTCATGACCGCATCGCGCGCGGTGAGCGGCAAGGGCCCGGTCAGCGGCAAGGCGCGCGCAGCGGTGGAACAGGCGGTCGCCGCGCTCGGCTATGTCCCCAATGCCTCGGCCCGCGCACTGGCGGGCAGCGCGGATCGGCGCGTCGCCCTGCTGCACAGCGACAGCACGACATCGGCCTATCTTGGCGAACTGCTGCTTGGCGCGATGGGCGAAGCGCCGCAGCGGCATCTGCACCTCGTCGTCGAACGCTACGCGCCGGGCGCTTCGGCGCAGGCGGTGGTCGATCAGGTCAGCCACGCTCATGTCGCGGGCGTCATCCTGCCGCCGCCGCTCTGCGACTGGCCCGAACTCGTCGAACAGTTGCAGGCCCGCGACATCGTCGTGCTGGGGATCACGCCCGACGAGCCGCGCCCCGGCATGTTGGCGGTCGGCACCGACGATCGGCAGGCGGCCTATGATCTTGCCTGTCATCTGGTCGATCTGGGTCATCGCCGCATCGCCTTCATCGAGGGCAATCCCCGGCACCGCGCCAGCGCGCGGCGGCTGGCGGGCTTTCGCGACTGCCTGACCGATCGCGGCATTACCATCGATCCGCAGATGATCGTGCCCGGCGATTTCTCTTATCGATCCGGCCTCGACGCGGCGGAACGGCTGATGGCGTTGCCGACCGCGCCGACCGCGATTTTTGCTTGCAACGACGATATGGCAGCGGCTGCAATCACGCTGGCGCATCAGCGGCGCTTCAACGTGCCCGCCGACATCACGATCTGCGGTTTTGATGACACGCCGCTCGCCAGCGCGATCTGGCCCGCGCTCACCACCATCCGCCAGCCGATCCGCGACATGGCGCGTGAGGCGATCGCGCTGCTCGGCACCTATTTCCGGGAGCGGGACGAGGGCGGCGATATTGAAGGCCGGGGACGGGTAAAGCTGCCCTACGAACTCATCCGCCGCCAGTCGGACGCAGTGCCCGCCCGCCACTGACCGCAGTTAGAGAAAGCCGACCTGCCGCAGCCAGGCTTCGCAAAGCTGCGGCCACAGCGAGACGGGAAGGTCCGGGGTGTCGAGTGCGAAGCCATGCGGCGCATCGGCGAAGATGTGGAGTTCGGACGAACCGCCCGCCCCCGTCAGCGCCCGGTGCAGGCGATGCGCGTTCTCAACCGGCACGACCGGATCGTTGCCCGCATAGACGATGAAGCTCGGCGGTGGATCGGGCAACACCTGCGCGTCGGGCTGAAGCGCATCATACAGTGCCTGCTTCTCGACCGGCGGCAGCGGCGGCTTGTCCGGGATAATCGTGCGGCCCTTCGCATTGGTGCTGATCGGCGCATAGCCGATCACCGCAACATCGGGACGCTGCGCCACGACCTCGCCCCAGGCAGCAGGATATTCGGCGATGAGGCAGGCGGCGAGGTGACCGCCCGATGACAGGCCGACGACGCCAGCGCCCCGGTCCGCCAGACCGCTCGCCCGGATCATCCGCATCGCTTCCAACGCGTCATCGAGTGGCGCGGACGGACCATGGACCGCATCGGGGAAGCGGTGGATGAGAATGAAGGCGTGATAGCCGAGCGCCGTCAGCCAGCGTGCGACCTGCACGCCTTCGCGACCCGCCATCAACGCGGTATATCCGCCCCCGCCCAGCACGAGCATCGCGCGGCCATTGGGATGGGCGGGCGCATAGCCCAGCAGCACCGGATGCTCGACGGCGGTAACGACCGCGCTTTCGGGAGCGGCGGTGTCATCCTCCAGCGTAAAGGCGCCCGCCGATACGCCGTGCAGCGGCCATATCAGATCAGCAGCGAGCATTCATTTCTCCCATGGGGCAGCCGTGCGTGGGATAGGCTTCGCCGTCCAGTTCCACCGCCTCGCGCACGACCTCCAGCCTGTCTCCCGCGTCGCGCATCTCGTAGAATTTGGCGAGCGCGCGCTTGAACGGGCGATGCAGCACCAGCATGAGCTTGCCGTCGAAAGTTCGGAAGAGCATCCCATGCCCACTGTCGCGCTCGACCAGCGGGCCAAGCTGCTCCCACGGCCCCGCCAGCGTGCCCGACTTCGATCGCGCCTGCGCCTGGACATAGCCGTCCTTGCCCCAACTCGACCACAGCATCAGTAGCGTCCCGGTGCGGGTGCGGAACAGTTCCGGGCCATCGGTGACATAGCCGGTGTCGCCCTCCGGCTGCTTCTGGCCGACCACCCATTCGGCTTCGTTGGCGCGGAACAGCAGGCGCGGCGACCCGGCAGGCGAGAGATCTTGCCTGAGCGGGATCGCCTCCATGGTGCCGACGCCCGTTTGCAGCCATTCGTGGGCATAGACCATCCATGGCTTGCCCTGCGCGTCGACATGCAGCGTACCATCGAGCGTCATTTCGGCGGTGGGCGCAATCGGCTCACCCTTGTGGATCAGCGCATAGGGTCCATCAATGCGATCGGAAACGGCAAGCAGGGTCGCGCGGCGATAGGTTGCGCGCTTGCTCTTAGCGGGCAGGGCGGCCTTGTCGTTATGGAAGGTGGCGAACAGATACCAGCGCCCCTTCCAGCGATGCACCTCCGGCGCCCAGCCGCCCTCATCGGCCCAACTCCCTGCGGGCAAGGTGAAGACGACGCGCGGCCTCTGCCAATGGGCAAGGTCGCCACTGGCATAGGCCATGATGCCGATCCGCTTGTCCCCCGTTACCGCAGGGTCGTTCTTGGAAAAGAGCCAGTAGGTGCGGCTCCCCTCCTCCGCCACGACCCACGGATCATGGATGCGCAGATGCGATGTCAGCAACGGGGCTTCGGCGGCAGTCGCCGGAACGCCCAACCCCAGCAGCAGGGCCGCGATCAAATTCCGCATCAGGTGGCGAGCCGGTTGCCGTAGCCGATGATGATCGTCGCGAAGATCAGCAGCCCGACGCCGCTCCAAACCATGCGGCGGACGGCGGGCGCGGCGTCCTTCCACTCGCGGAAGGCGAAGCCCCAGCAGGTGCCGAAGATGATGATCGAGGCCATGTGCAGCGTCCAGCTCGAAAAGCCGAAGCGGCCCATCTGGCTTTCGCCCATCGTGTAGAAGAAGAACTGGAAATACCAGGCCGTGCCCGCCACCGCGCAGAGGAGGAAATTGGGCAGCAGCTTAGGCCGCTGACCGCTCGCATCGGGAGCGCCCGCCCATTGCCCCGCCGACTTGTTCTTCGCGATCAGCCAGCCGCACCAGAGCGCGTTGGTGATGAGGCCGCCGAACATGACGAGGCAAAGTGTCGGCAGGCCCGTCCAGAGCGGTCCGGTCCCGGCGGCGGCGGAGAGCGCCTTCACCGGCTCCCCCGCCGCGAGCCCGAAAGCGAAGCAGGAGGACATGATGCCGGAAAAGACGGCGACGGCGATCCCCTTCTTGAAGTCGAACTCGGCGACGGCGGCGGCCTTCTGCTCCGCACTCAACGCCTCGTCCTTGCGCGCGCCAGCGCGGGCGACGACGATGATGCCCAGCACCGTGACGGCAAGGCCCAGCAGCACGATCTGGCCATGCGTGGTGCCCGCAATCTCCGTCATGAACGTGCCATCGAAGATCGGCGGGATCAGCGTGCCGAACACGGTGCACAGCCCCAAAACCACCGCCATGCCCAGCGACAGGCCGAGATAGCGCATAGTGAGGCCATAGGTCAGGCCGCCAAAGCCCCAGAGGAAGCCGAAGAACACGCACCAGCCGACCACCGAGGATGGCACGCGGCCCATGACGCCCATTAGATCATTGGTCTGAACCGACGCGAAGAACCACGGCGCGATCACCCAGGAGAAGATGCCGCCCGTCAGCCAGAAAATCTCCCAGTTCCAGCGTTTGACGCCACGAAAGGGGACGTAGAAGCTGGCGGACGCAAAGCCGCCCAGCCAATGAAAGAGGACGCCGAGCAGCGGATTGGGGGTCATAGGTCTAATCCCAGGCGATAGAGGCGGTTGGCGTTGCCCGCGAACAGTGCGCGGCGATCGGCTTCGGCGAAATCGGCGACGATGCCGTGATAGGCTTCCATATAGCGGTCGATCGGGCCGAACAGCTTGTCGGTCGGCGTGTCGCTCGCGAACATGCAGCGGTCCTTGCCGAACAGATCGATTGTTTCGAGGATCAGATGCTCGACCGTCTCGCGGCTCCAGTCGCGGCGGATGAAACCCATGCCCGACAGCTTGACCGAAACATGCGGGATCGCCGCGAGCGCCTTCATGCCGCGCCGCCAGTCTTCCAGCCCGTCGCTGTCGGTCAGCACCGGCATCCCCATGTGATTGATCATGACCGGAATGTCGGGATGGCGTGCAATCAGCGGGGCAAGCCCCGGCATCTGCCCCGGATAGCATTGGAGATC
>JAAIGE0100077745.1_pt1 | contig 11779 bp, 7 predicted proteins | sample 6487951 | NCBI WGS metagenome assembly JAAIGE01 (sample SAMN13974128, study PRJNA590717) | phyllosphere metagenome | biome: tomato field; feature: multiple bacterial spot infested tomato fields; material: tomato leaves; isolation source: leaves from tomato fields | host: Solanum lycopersicum ... | reverse complement strand
TGGAAGGTGGGAAAGTACTGAATGCCGAGTTACCCAAAAACTTTGAGACGGAAGAGCAGGCCCGTATTTTCCTTGAAAAATGCAACGGAGCCACCTTCACTATCCGTAATCTGGAAACCAAACCGGCGAAGAAATCTCCAGCCCCTCCGTTTACGACGTCTACCCTTCAGCAGGAAGCCAGCCGTAAGCTGGGGTATTCCGTGGCTTCGACCATGCAGTACGCCCAGAAGTTATACGAAGCGGGTAAGATCAGCTACATGCGTACGGATTCAACCAATTTGAGCGAAGAAGCTCTGGCGAAATCTAAAGTATCCATTACTGATCAGTTTGGCGAGCAGTACTCCCAGCAGCGTCGGTATAAAACTAAAAATGATTCCGCTCAGGAGGCTCACGAAGCCATCCGTCCGACGGATTTCTCAGTTCCCTCGGCGGGCGAAACCCGTCAGGAGCAACGCCTTTACGAATTAATCTGGAAACGGGGAATCGCCTCGCAAATGGCCGATGCCCAATTAGAGCGTACCACTGCAACTATTGGGATTTCTACTACTTCAGAAGAATTAGTCGCTCAGGGCGAGGTTATCAAATTTGACGGGTTCCTGAAAGTGTATCTGGAATCAAAAGACGACGAAGATGAGGAGAACAAAGGAATGCTTCCTCCACTGTCGATCGGCCAGAACCTGAATTTAGACACTTTAAAAGCTACCGAGCGGTTCTCCCGGCCACCCGCCCGTTTCACGGAAGCCAGTTTGGTGAAAGAACTGGAAGAACGCGGCATCGGACGCCCTTCCACTTACGCTCCCACCATTTCCACGATCATCAAACGCGAATACGTTGTTAAAGAAGATCGTCCCGGTAAAGAGCGTAACTTCCAGGAGCTGACGCTCAAGGATCAGACCATCACCGTAAAGACTAATAAAGAAAATTACGGCACTGAAAAGGCCAAGCTGTTCCCGACGACCATCGGTATGATCGTGAACGACTTCCTGGTCGATAACTTCGATAACGTCGTTGACTTCAAGTTTACGGCCGAAGTAGAAGGGGAGTTTGACAAAATTGCTGACGGCCAGATGCAGTGGCAGAATATGATTGATAACTTCTATCAGTCTTTTCATCAGACGATTGAGCAAAGCTCCAGTGCCGAACGCAGTTCCGTCAAATCAGCCCGTGAACTCGGAATTGATCCCAAGTCCGGCAAAATGGTGTCGGTTCGTCTGGGCAAGTACGGTCCTTTTGCTCAATTAGGAGACTCCAAAGAAGACCAGAAACCTCAGTACGCTCCGCTTCCCAAGGATAAGTTACTGGAAAGCATTACCCTGGAAGAAGCCATTGAGTTATTCAAGTTACCCCGGGTCGTGGGCGAACTGGAAGGCAAGGAACTCTATGTGAACATCGGTAAACTTGGCCCTTACATTAAGTTCGACGAAAAATATTATAACCTCGGAGAAGGGGACGATCCCTACACCATCGACGAAGAACGAGCCATTGCCGTCATTCAGGAAAGAAAAGCGGCAGAGGCTTCCGATGCGATCGGTGAATTTGAAGGTCAGCCCGTGACGAAGGGAAAAGGCCGCTTTGGTCCTTACGTCAAACATAACAGCAAATTCTACTCGTTGCCCCGGGGCATGAACCTGGAGACGGTCTCGCTGGAAGAAGCCATTACCATTATCCAGAACAAGCGAAATGCGGATGCCAATAAGGTAATCAAAGAATTTCCTGAAAACACCACCGTTAAAGTTCTGAATGGTCAGTACGGACCCTATATCCAGATTGGCAAACGCAACGTTAAAATACCCAAAGGCACGGATCCTGCTACCCTGACACTGGAACAATGTCTGGAGCTGGGTGGTGAAACCGCGGCCCCGGCGGCTGAAAAAAAGCCAGCGGCCCGCAAGAAAGCCCCAGCGGCCAAAAAGTAATCGTTTGTTGATAACCACTGCTGCCAGCTCCTACGTGCTGGCAGCAGTGGTTATAAGCAATCAGCTCTGATCCTATGAAAAAACTGGTAGTTCTTAGCGGAGCCGGCATTTCGGCAGAAAGTGGTATCAAAACGTTTCGGGATTCGGACGGTCTCTGGGAAAACTATCGCGTTGAGGATGTAGCCACGCCCGAAGCCTGGGCCCGAAACCCGGAGCTGGTGCTGGAGTTTTACAACCAGCGAAGAAAGCAGGCCCTTACCTCGAAGCCAAATGAGGCTCATCGAATTCTGGCTGATTTACAGAATTATTTTGACGTCCGGATTATTACTCAAAACGTCGATCCTCTGCATGAACGGGCAGGAAGCAAAAACGTACTACACCTGCATGGCGAGCTTTTCAAAGTTCGTTCAACCAGCCATCCTGAGTTAGTGTATGATCTGGACGGCTGGGAGCTCAAGTCAGGTGACGTATGCGAGCAGGGGAGTCAGCTCCGCCCCCATATTGTCTGGTTTGGCGAGGAAGTTCCGGCCATGACGGAAGCGATTCCTTTGTGTGAGGAAGCGGATATTTTCGTAGTAGTAGGAACCTCCTTACAGGTATATCCGGCAGCAGGACTGGTAGATTACGTCTTTTCGAGCGTCCCCGTTTACGTAATTGATCCGCAGTTGCCAAAAGTTTCTCGCCGAAAAAACGTTACTTACATTCAGGAAAAAGCAAGCGTAGGTATGGAGATACTTAAAAATCAATTGCTTGCCGAAAGTTCCAGCAATTCAGCTTCTTAACGTTTTAACAATCTTTAGGAAGTATGACCCGGATTTTTACGTACTTATCATGGGTTATACTTATTGATCATTTTATCAACACGAATACATATGCGTAAATGGTTCATTCCGGTAGCCGTTCTGGCTGCTCACCTGGCAACGGCTCAATCGCAGGCTCCTGCGACGGAACCCGTACAACTGAAAGCTCCTGCCAACTGGTTTAATTTAGATTATGACACGGATAAGGTTCGCGGTGTCAGCACGGAAAAAGCGTACGAATTACTGAAGAAAAGAAAGTCATCTCCCGTGATCGTGGGAGTGATTGACTCGGGTATTGATATTAACCACGAAGATCTTAAATCCAAAATCTGGACCAACCCCAAGGAGATTGCGGGCAACGGCAAGGACGACGATAACAACGGGTATATTGACGATGTACACGGCTGGAGTTTTCTGGGTAACAAAAACGGACAGAATATTGACAAGGAAAGTCTGGAGTTAACCCGGGAATATGCCAAGTATAAAAACAAGTTCGGCGATAAAACCGAAGCTGAAATTCCGGCCGACCAGAAGGAAGCTTTTACGTATTACCAGGAGCTGAAAATTGCCTATAACGAAAAGGCCCAGGAGTCCCGGATGATGCTTCCCATGATTGAGAATCTGTTGAAAACCTATAAAGATGCCGGCAGTATTCTCAAAGGATACCTCAAAAAAGACAATTTCACGGCTGAAGATCTGGCCAAAATCGACAAATCGACCGTTGATAGTGCTGTAAAAAAGGCCCTTGCTGCCTACGAACGGGGTTATCAGATGGGCTACAGTGAGAAAGATCTTCAGGAAGCCTACGATCATTACAAAACCGAGGCTAATGTTCAGCTTAATCCTGACTTCAACGAACGTCAGACAATTATTGGCGATAATCCCGAAGATACCAAAGATCGCAACTACGGTAACAACGACGTAATCGGCCCTGACGCTCGTCATGGTACGCACGTAGCGGGTATCATTGGAGCCGATCGCTCGAATAACCTCGGTATCAAAGGCGTGGCTGATAACGTCAAGATTCTGGTGGTGCGAGCCGTCCCCGATGGCGATGAACGGGACAAAGATGTAGCCAATGCCATTCGTTACGCCGTTGATAACGGTGCCCAGATCATTAACATGTCCTTCGGTAAGGCCTATTCCCCCCAGAAAGAAGCCGTTGACGAAGCTGTTAAGTACGCAGAATCAAAGAATGTTCTGTTAGTTCACGCGGCAGGTAACGAATCGCTGAATACGGACGTAGAACCTAATTTCCCGAACCGCAAGCTCAAAGATGGTGGCGAACCGGCCAACTGGCTGGAAGTAGGTGCCATCAGCCACGAAGCGAACAAAGTAGCCAGTTTCTCTAACTACGGTAAAAAAGGCGTAGATCTTTTCTCGCCCGGCGTAGCGATTTACTCGACGGTTCCCGGATCCAAATACGAAGAGCTGGACGGTACCTCCATGGCTTCTCCGGTTGCCGCCGGCGTAGCCGCTTTAGTGAAATCGTATTTCCCTAAACTTACGGCAGCTCAGCTGAAGCAACTACTGGTAGAATCTACTACGAAGTTCCCTACCCAGCAGGTGAACTTACCCGGCGGCGAAGGTCAGGTTCCTTTCGGAGACCTGTCTAACTCTGGTGGAGAAGTCAATGCCTATAATGCCGTTAAACTGGCTCTGGAATGGGAAAAAGCAGGTAAGATTAAGTAATCTTATTGGGTTAAAGCGAAAGGAAGGGCTCGCCAGCTGGCGAGCCCTTCCTTTGTTTATGAGTTGGTGACGATACTATGTGTAATGAGAAGCGAAGGTACTTTATAGTATTTTGCTACTTTCCATCGAAAAAGCTTACCCTAACTCTACGAAAGTTCTCTCACTTCCTTCGAGATGCCACATGGATAACAACGTTTGGTCTTAGAAAAGCCTTATTACTGTAACATCCTGTCATTCAGAGCGAAGCGAAGAACCTTACCTATCCTGGCATCCATTTTAAGGATGACAAGTTTAGTTATTAATTTTTCCAGCAACTCCGCTAGTCCGCATTTTTAACGCGGATTAACGAGAAAAGCGTCTGCGACGCAATCGCAGACGAACGGGCAATCCTATACATCGAACTGTTATCTATAAAAAATGAAGAACCGGACTTACTTTCCCACCAACTTTAAATGATAGAAAAGTTTCTACCCAACAACCATCAACCCCTAACTAACAACTTAAAACTATTTCTTCAACCCCTCCCAAACCGTAGTAACAGCCGTATTCAGTAGCATCATATCAACCGTTAGATCCCCCGAGAGCTTCATTTTCACCACGGCGGTGATGTTTCCGTACACCATCCAGGCCATGAGGCGGGAAGAAATATCCTTCAGTTGGCCCGTATGAATACCTTTTCTCAAAAACTCCCAGAGAGGCATGTAAAAATTGAACGCATCCTCCTTGGAATCTTTCGTCATGATGGGCGAATTAGCGTAATGTTCAATGAATAAGAATTGATCGGGATTATTGACGTAATATTCGTACAACCCTAAGAAAACACCTCGAAAACGGTCTTTATACGGTTTTTGAGCATCGTCTGACTCGGCGATTACTAAAGCAATCTTCTCCCGGTACATCGCGAAAAGTTCATCGATGAGCTGTTCCTTACTTTCGAAGTAATGATAAATCGTTCCGGCGGCTACGTTGGCGTGTTTCGCCACCATGCTCATGGGGGTAGCGTGAAATCCGTTCTTTGAAATCAGATCCAGCGTGGCTTCCAGAATGGCCGTTCGTTTATCCAGGGGTCTTCCCGACTGTTTATTCATAGATACGCTTGGGTGCATAGGTACACCCGCAGGATGAGGTTACGTAGATCAGTAATTCAGCCGGGCAACAATGATCCCGGTCTGGTCTCGGTGACGAGCGAGGTAATCCGCCAGTGGTTCTGAAGAAACAACCACTTTTTTCTGGTCCGTTGAGGCATGTAATAAATGGATGCGACCATTTTTTCGGTAGGCAAAGCCTTCATGCGACACATCCAACCCCGCCTTTGCTGTGGTAATACCAATTACATCACCGGTTTCCATTTCTGACTCGATGGAAGCGATTTTATTTTTCGGAATATAATAGGTGTTGCCCTCATTCAGCTCATTTTCAATTTTTTCTACGAGTTTAAAAGCGTCGTCGTCGGCCAGCTGTGCATACAAATTCCGATGCTGCGTCATGAAGTGGATAGGCTTATTGTAGGCCACTCCTCCCCATTGTTCCGCCATTAGCTTCGCTTCGCCGTACGTTTGAAGCTGCTGTAAAAACGAAGAAAAGTAGTGCAGGCGACTTCCGTAACCATTCACTAATCCCTGATAATAGCGGTAGTGAGCCAGGTTTTTCTCGAACTGCTCCGTAGTCAGGCGATCCGTTTGAACGGATCGGGTCAGGGCCAGCACGTTTTCTACAAAAGTCGTACAATCCAGTTCCCGAAGATTAACGACCAGTTTTTCTTCACCGGGCTTTTCCAGCGTTCGGGCAACGTACGGAGTATTCCGAAAACTCAGGGCTATTCGACCGGCCGTTTCTCCGGCGGTCGCTGCTTTGGAAATTTCTAGTTTCTGAAGAATGAGTTCTTCATCGGTTGAAAAAGAATTCAGTGTCAGCAGGAGTAAGCCCAAAACAGCGGTTTTCCAGAATGTAATCATGCCATAGTAAGGAGGTAAGCTCGTTCAAGAAGGTAGAAACCGGTATGAAAGTTCCGTTAGTAAATAACTTACGACGGAAGTTTTGGTTTCAGATTTTCTTCATCGCTAATTCTCAGCGATAGCAGGCCCGCTAGGATCAGTAACACCCCTCCCAATACGATTACCTGAATGGGTTGTAAGCCCAGAAAACGAGCCAGAGCGGCCAGACCCAGGCTGGCCACTACCTGCGGTAACACTATGAAAAAATTGAAAACTCCCATGAAGAATCCCATCCGATCGGCGGGCAAACTTCCTGCCAGCATGGCGTAAGGAATGGAAAGAATACTCGTCCAGGCAATGCCAACGCCCGTCATGGCTAGTAAAACCAGCGTAGGATCTTTGATGAAATAAATGGAAATCAGGCCGATTCCACCCGCCGTCAGGCAAATGAGATGGGTTACCTTTCGGCCCAGTCGGTTCGCCAGATAGGGTAAAAACAAAGCAAATAAAGCCGCCACTCCGTTGTACATGGCCATGGCAATCCCCACAAAATCAGCTCCTTCATTGTATAGCTTCGATTGAGTATCCGTCGTTCCGTAGATGTGCTGGGTAACGGCATTCGTCATGAAAATCCACATGCAAAACAGACCAAACCAGGTAAAAAACTGCACGGGGGCCAGCTGTTTCATCACCTTCGGCATTTGAAACAGGCCCGAGTACGCTTCTCTGAAAACGTCGGAGAACTTCATGCGGGCGTGTTCCCGCCGAAACGCTTCCAGATCTTCCGGTGGGTATTCCCGGGAGGTTATAACCGTGTACACAACGCAAATGAAAAAGACCGCTGCACCGATGTAATAAGACCATCTTACCGCATCCGGGATTTTACCGGCATCGGCAGTATTGCTTACGCCGAATTCGGAAAGAATGGCCGGCAGTGCCGAAGCTATGACCGCCCCCACCCCGATGAAGAAACTCTGCATGGCAAAACCCGAGGTACGCTGCTCGGCGGGCAGTAAGTCTCCCACAAAGGCCCGAAAGGGTTCCATAGAGATGTTGATGGAAGCATCCATCAGCCAGAGCACCATTCCCGCCATCCATAATTCCGAAGAGTTAGGCATCAGGATCAGGGCCAGTGAAGCCAGCACTGAGCCCAGAAAGAAAAAAGGACGCCGCCGCCCCCAGGTCGGATGCCAGGTGCGGTCACTTAGGTAACCAATCACGGGCTGCACAAGCATACCCGTGACTGGTGCCGCAATCCAGAGGATGGGAATTTCGTCGGCATTAGCCCCCAGCGTGGAGAAAATGCGGCTGGTATTGGCGTTTTGCAAACCCAGGCCAAACTGTATGCCCATAAATCCAAAGCTCATATTCCAGATTTGCCAGAAGGATAAGCGAGGTCGGTGTACGGAGGAAATATGAGTCATACCGTAAGGTTTTATCGGGGTGTAATTTCAAAAACGAATACGCCACTGGCCGGAATCTGTACGGGAATCGCTTCCGTTGCCCGGAAGGATCCTTTGACTTTTTTAGCCAGCAGAAGGTCTTTGTACTGATAATTTCCTTCGGGGTTCCGCCCGGTCAGCTCCCAGAAATGTTGGGGAATGCGAACTTCCGCCGTCCGGGACTCCTCCCGATGGAAATTAGTTACGAATAAGAGAATTTGATTTTCCGTATACCGGAGGTAGCTGTACATATGCACGTCATCATACCCCGGCGACTGCCCCCAGTTGTTGGCGTACTGTAAATCGTAAAACTGACCCGTCTGAATGGCTTCTGATTTCAGACAGAGCTTATTAACGGCCGCGTAGAATTCGTACAACTGTTTTTCTCCGGCGTTTAACTGGCCGCCATCAAACTGGCCTTCATTCATTAGCTTCTGCCATTGGGGAACGGCCCACCAGTCAAAAATGGTAGTTCTGCCGTCTTTGGTCTGAAAGCCTTCGGCATCCGCGGCCGGCTCCCCCGCTTCCTGACCGAAAAACAACATCAGCGGCCCCCGACCCATCGTCGCACTCACGACCCAGGCCGGAATGGCGTAGTTAGGGTTTCCGGCAAAAAACTCGCTGGCAATGCGTTGCTCGTCGTGGTTTTCCAGAAAACGCAGCATGTGCTGATCAATATCCCCCGATTCCTGTTGCCAGATTCGGGTGATATCTGCCGCATTTCCGCGACCTTCCATTAAGGCCCGTAACGTGTCGTAAAGACCTACCTTATCGTAGAGGTAATCGAATTTACCGTTGAAGATGTAATTATGATACTGAGCCGGATTATAGATTTCGGCAATGAAATCGACCGCATACTTCGCTTTTACCTGCGGAATACACCAGCCCCAGAATTCTACCGGCACCATTTCGGCCATATCACACCGGAACCCATCCACGCCCTTACTGGCCCAGAACAACAGAATGTCCCGCATCTTAAACCAGGTGTTGGGAATGGGATCGAAATGCGTAGTCCGGTTATTGAGGTAATCCACGCCGTAGTTCAGCTTCGTAGTTTCGTACCAGTGGTTGAGGTCCGGTTGCGAAGAAAACACATCATCTCCCGTGGCTTTGGCGGGGTATTCATGGTAAGGTTGTACCGATTCCACGGGTACGTGCACGCCTTCGGGAATGATAAACTCTTCGCCGGGCAGGTAATAGAAATTATTTTCGGGTGAAAAAGCTACGCCCGACACATCGCCCTCTCCCAAATCCAGAACGCCCGTGGGCTTCACGTCAGAATGATACTGACGGGCCACGTGATTGGGTACGAAATCAATGATTAACTTGAGTTTCTGTTTATGAACCCGTTCCACCATAGCTTCGAACTCGGCCATGCGATTCACGGGATTTTGAGCCAGAAAAGGGTTGACGTCGTAATAATCTTTAATGGCATAAGGAGAACCCGCCCGACCTTTGATGACTGCCGGATGATCTTTCGGAATACCCAGTTCGGAGAAATCCTCCATGGTGGCGTGTTCGATAACGCCCATAGTCCAGACGTGCGTAACGCCGAATTTTTTCAGACTCTTTAACGCCGTTTCGTTGACGTCATTAAAGGTTCCGGTACCGTTTTCTTTCAGGGAACCCCAGGGCTTTACCTGCTTGGTTTTATTACCAAATAAGCGAAGGGTGAGCTGATAGATGAGTAATTTATGGGTTGATGGACTGACAGACATGATGATTCTCAGGGAAGTTTAAAGGATACTGATGCCGGAAATAAAGTAAATCTTTCGGGACTGGTTTGTTTCCGGCAACGGATGATTTGATACTTGTAAAATTCATTAACTACGCAGAATCCGCTGTGTTTCGAATTTCGGGGTTTAATTCCTGCTTTCGGAGTAAATTTCTAAATCTGCGGGGAGTACAACTCTCCAAAACCTAAGTAATTCATCCAATTTTCACCCTAAAAATATATTATATCTAATTAAATTAATATTCTTACGTTAAAGAATTAGTTTACGTATATTTCATAGTCATTCCAGAGCCTACCAATCCTATCCATGCACCTACCTTTACCTTTACGGCTTGCCCTGACCTTCTTTCTTCTGTGCGTAACTTATTTTACAGAAGCTCAGGGGCTTAAAATTGATCGTATCAATCCTACCAACTGGTTTGTGGGCATGAAAAATCAGCAGGTACAATTGCTGATGCATGGGCCAAACATCAAGGGTACGAAGGTGAAAGTAACTTATCCCGGCGTGTTTGTGGAGCGGGTACAAACGGTTGAGAACCCTAATTACATCATCGTCGACCTAACCATTGCCTCCGCCGCCCAGGCGGGAACGATTCAACTGCAATGCACGAAGATTTTTCCGATTACTGAAAAAAGACAAAATGCGACGGTCATTAGTGGAGGTCGGGAAGTAACCATTACGGTCCCTTACGAGCTGAAAGCCCGGACGGCAAAACCCCAAACCGTCAGTTCCAGAGATCTGGTTTACCTGTTGCTTCCCGACCGTTTTGCGAACGGGGACCCCACCAACGATCAATTTTCGGATCTGGCGGATACGCAATCGGACCGGAATAACCCCTTTTTACGCCACGGCGGCGACCTGCAGGGGATTATTAGAAACCTCGATTACTTCAAAGACCTGGGCGTGACCACGCTCTGGCTCAACCCGGTTATTGAAAACGACCAGGCCCTGACCGATGAAGGCGGCACCAGACGTTCGGCCTATCACGGGTATGCCTTTACGGATCATTACAACGTGGACAAACGCCTGGGGGGCAATGAAGCCTACCTGAAACTAATTAAGACGGCTCACGAGAAAGGGCTGAAAATCATGCAGGATGCGGTGTATAACCATGTCGGCAATCGTCACTGGATTGTTCGGGACCTGCCTTCGAAAGACTGGCTGAACCAATGGCCCGAGTATCAGAATACCAGTTACAAAGATCAGCCCGTGGTAGACCCCTATGCGTCCAAGCAGGATCGAAAGATCAGTCAGGACGGCTGGTTTACGTCTTTTTTGCCCGACTGGAACCATAAAAACCCCTTTGTTGCCAATTTCCTGATTCAGCACGCGTTATGGACCGTTGAATACTTTGGTATAGATGCCTGGCGGGTAGATACTTATTTCTACAACCATCTGGAGTTCATGAATACGCTGAACCAGCGGCTGCTGGAGGAACACCCGAATCTCTACATTTGCGGAGAGAATTGGGTAAACAACGTTCCGAATCAGGCTTATTTCGTAAAAAACAACCTGAGTGTTCCCTGGAAAAGTAACCTGCCCGGTGCCATTGATTTTCAGCTGTATTTTGCCACGAACGAATCCCTGAATCAGTCGAATAACCGTTGGTATGACCTACTGGGGCAGGATATCCTCTATGCCGATGCTTCACGCAACCTCATCTTTCTGGACAACCACGATTTAGACCGATATTTCTCGGTGATTGGGGAAGATTTCAACAAGTATAAAATGGGCATAACTTTTTTGCTCACCGCCCGAGGAATCCCACAACTTTACTATGGCACCGAGATTCTTATGAAGAATTTCAAAAATCCAACTGATGCAGAAGTTCGTAAAGATTTTCCGGGGGGCTTTCCCAATGACCCCTCTTCCAAATTCACGGCGAATGGACGTACTCCAGCTGAAAACGAAGCATTTAACTTCGTTCGAACCCTTGCTCGATACCGTCAGCAATCCACCGCTCTACAAACAGGAAAATTGACTCATTTTTTACCGCAGGACGGAATCTATGCGTATTTTCGGCACGATTCTCAGGGAAAAGTGATGATTCTGCTGAATGCTTCGAAGGATGCCAAAAGCATTTCAACGGACCGATTCAACGAATTAATGAACGGGGTTTCTACCGCTAAAAACGTACTAACGGGAGCTACCCTTCCCTCTTTGAAACAAATACAAGTATTACCCTGGTCTTCGCTGGTGCTGGAATTACACTGATCTGAAAACCAAAACTTTTACTACCTTGAAAGCTTGTCTTTTTGA
>JAAIGE0100193010.1_pt1 | contig 11787 bp, 23 predicted proteins | sample 6487951 | NCBI WGS metagenome assembly JAAIGE01 (sample SAMN13974128, study PRJNA590717) | phyllosphere metagenome | biome: tomato field; feature: multiple bacterial spot infested tomato fields; material: tomato leaves; isolation source: leaves from tomato fields | host: Solanum lycopersicum ... | reverse complement strand
TCCGAGAAGAGCTCCGCAGTGAAGGAGCCTCCGCCCCCGAAGAGAAATGGGAGTATGGCTGGCGCTCGTTCTTCCCGAATGGGGAGGAGTACGAGTGGCTCAACCTTTCCAGCCGGGAAGAGGCTGAAGCTGACATTCGAAGCCTTCAGGCTGAAGAGGAGACTGAGGAAGAGGGGACTCGGCTCACCTACAGCCTCTGGCGCAGGAAGGTTACTGCTCCCGGCGCCTGGGAGCGAGTCGAGGGCAGCACAAATGGATGAGCGTAGCGCCCTGAGCCACCCTCCCCTTGCGGGCACACTACTCCGAGCCTCCGGGCTCACCGCAGAGCAGCTCGCAAGGACATTCGGGGTATCCGTGCGAACCTTCCGGAGCTGGACTCTGGGGGAGCATGTTCCCGAGCCCCAGAGCGACATGCTGCGAGAGCTCGAGACTCTCCTCGACTCTCTGCCCGTGAGCAGTGCCGATGAGCGTCGCTCCATGCTCCTCGAATCCTCCCACGGGCCGAGCCTTCTCCGGGAGTTCGAAGGGCGCTGGGCGAGCCGAGTTCCCCGGCCGCAGAGGATCCACTACGGCGTGCCCGTGGGGGAGCGACTCGGCCTCGGAGACGATGGCACCCTCCGACCCTTCAGGAGGGGCGATGAGCTCTTCGATGAGGATCCGGAGCCCTTCGTCTATCGGGACGGCCGCCGGGTTGCCGAGCTCGACCCCAACCGCAATGAAATTCCTCTCTACAGCCCCCGGCGCGTTCAGCGCGGGCTAGAGGACTACTGAGGACATACCGTGGACAGAACTGCAGCAGAAAAGTACAGGCCGATCTTCGCCAACCAGCTCGACAGGCTCGGCGATGTCGCCCGAGAGCTCAAGGCAGCTAGGGAGGCGGCTGGGGACTCCGAGGGTGCAACCCTTGCCGAGCAGCTCGAGGCTCCTTCTCTCGGCTGGAAACTCTGGGTCCCCGTGTCGAGCTCTGTGAGAGAGAACCTGGCGCTCACTCTGGATCCCAACGCCGTCGAGCTGGAGCGCTATCCCTGGCCCCTCAATGCTACGGATCTCATCCTCGGCCGCTACAGCCTGGATCTTCCCATGTACTCGAAGCTCGAGGACGCCCCCACGGATCACACGGTGGAGGTCCCTCAGGAAGAGATCGACGCTGCCTGGGATGCGACCCATCTTCTCCTAAGCAAGTTCGCGGACTCTCCCCGGGAGATCGGCCTGCTAAGAACGGCTCGCTCCATGCTCCGGGATCACAGGCCGGGACCTGCCGTGGTGGAGGATCACCCCGAGGGCCACACTCTCCTCGGCATGATCGCTCCCCGGATCGGCTCCATCGACGCTGCCGTGAAGGTGGCTGCCCGAGTGCTGAGCCGCTTCACCCTGGAGCCAAAGAACCGACTTCGAGCTGGTGGCCACTGGGAGTATTCCGTGCTTCCGGAGCCTCGGAACGCGATCACAGGTCGACCTGTCCAGGAGATCTCGAGGGACCGCCGCGGAGTAGAGGTTTTCCTCGATACAGTGCGTAGGCTCCATCGGACAGATCCCCACGCTGAGGACCCCAACGGGCAGCCTCCCTACCAGCTCGTGAGGCGCGCTGTGGGCCCCTGGGTCCCAGCCGACGAGTCCGGTTCAACCTCCACCATTCCTTCCAGGATCACAGATCAGTAAGGCAGCAATCATGGCAGATCTCGAGACAACGCTCACGCCCCACCACCTGGGCTTCGACATCCGTGGAGCAGAGCTCAAGGATGCTCTGGCCATCGCCTTCAACACTCCGGTCTTCGGCCACAGCCGCGCCGAGGCCTGGTCTGTGGATCGGGACGGAAAGCGCATGGTGCTCCACTGGGCCATGCCCACAGCTGTGGAAAAGGGTGTTGAGGCCTTCCCGCTCCCCGTCCCCCTGGAGCTCGAGCTCATTGTCCCTCTCGTGGAGGGCTGGCTCTCCAAGGTGGACTACGGCCCGGAGCCCGACACCGATGGAAGCACAGGCAAGTCGAGCCGAGTCTACTGTGAGCGCTGGGCCCACATCGATGGCCACGGCTACACCAGCTTCGTGGCCATCGAGCCCCACTGGCTCGTCTACGGAAAGTAAGCTAACCATGTACCAGCTGCAGCTACCTCTCCAGGGCGAATCCCAGGAGTCCAAGGATAGCTCCGACTTCGAGCCCGTAGCCTCTAAGGCCATCGACTATCCGGGAAGATCCATCGATCTCAGCACCGCCCGGGGGACCCTGAGGAGGATCATCGGCGAGGAGGGGCCCGAGACCATCGTGGAGATTCCGGCAGATCGAGTTCTCGACCTCGTAGAGGAGTGCGACTTCTGGAAGCAGGAGGCTCAAGAAATGGGTGAGATCGCAAGGCGGCTAGAGAAGATCGCTGACAGGAGTATGGAGATGCTGACAATCGGAGGCGCAAGATGAGCTTCACAAGAACTCCCGAAGCAGAGCTCCTCGACTTTGAGGAGTGCCCGATCTACGCCTGTACTCTCCGGGGTGAGGAGCACAGCCCCATAGATCCCAGACTCACTGATTCTGCTGAGAACAGCTACTGGCACTTCGACGGCGTGGATGGCTACTGGCCAGCCCCCTTCGAGGAGGAACCCTATGTGAGCTCCGGCCCCGCGCCGCTCTACTCCGGAGCTGCTATCCAAGAACAGCTCAAGATCCGGGAGCGCAATCTCGCCTGGACTCGAAGCTCCTGGTTCGTTTCAGTGGAGGACACGCAGTGGGTCGCCGAGATGATGGGCTCATTCACAGTCTTCAGTGGCGACCACCGGCCAGTTGCCGTCGATAGCTTCACTGACAAAGCCATAGACTCGAATGGACAGTCCGATGACAGTTGAGCTCAAGCGCTTCAGCTTCACCTCCAACCCCCTGACGGAGCGGAGGAATCTTCGCTATCGGCTCGATCACTTCTGGGAGCTCCGGACATTCTTTGCGCGCTTCGGCGTGGCAGTGGACGAGGTAGCCTACGAGGGGTTTGCTCACACGGGCCGCATGCTCGTCCGGGATGAGGCGGGCAAGCCCCTCCTGATCCATCGCTTCCGAGTGCGGCCGAGGAAGGGTGCAATTCACTTCTCGAAGATTCCCGTGGAGCTCATCCACGGAAGAGTCTATGGGGATAGCAACGGCACAGCTGTTGTCACCTACGACGGCTTCGAGGGAAAGTTTCGAGAGCAGGACAATGAGAAAGGTACTACCGATGGCAAGTGAGAATAGCACCGAAAAGCAGTCCAATGGCGAGGCCGAGGACATCACAGAGGAGCAGTACCAGCTCGTCCTCGATGCTAGCCACGAGCTCGCTAAGATCTCCGTCGCCATGGAGCATCTGTCGATTGCTCACAACAGTCGAACGATCACCGATGGGGGTTCCAGCAGTGATCTCTACAACAGGAGGCTCTTACGCCAACTGGTCCACAGGAGGCAGGAGCTCCGCAGCATGCTCCTGGACCTCGGATAAGCGTAGTGAAAGGAGGCACCATGGCTGAGAGCAGAAAGAACGAGGAGCACCAGGAGCTCGCCGTGCTCGTGGCCTACACGGAGGATGACTACCTCCGAGAGCGGGGCACGCTCAACGGCTCGGCTCAGGCCGTGGCCACAGCCATTCAGCAGGCTGGCTACAGCAGGCAGCCCCAGCTCTCAGAGGAGGACCTCGAGCTCCTTCGCATGGCGCTCCAGAATGCGGTCTCCCGTTCCCAGGATGTGGCCCGGGAGCTCCGTTCGAAGCCCGGCGTTTCTGCCGCGGCCTCGGGATCGCTCACTCGCCGCTATCGGCTTCTCCTAGAGCGCTTCGGAGGCCCCTCGCTCTCCGTGAGCCCAGTTGCGGCCTCCCCAGTCATCACCGGGCCGGAAGAAGTTTTCGAGCTGGAGAGCTCAGAATCCTCGAAGGTGGACCGTGCACTCATGCTCCCCTCGGAGCTTCCGGTTCAGGGAGTCCCAGTTGCGCTTCAACCCAAGAGCAAGTCCGGATCGAGGGGCTGGCAGGCTGTGCCAGTGGAGCTCGAGTCGGAGGAAGGCGAGGGGGATGATCCCACCAGAGAGTACGGGGTCGCCAACTTCGGAGATCTCGAGGATGTGCTCTCTCGCAATGACGGCAAGCGCACCACCCGGGAGTGGGCTACGAATATGCTCCAGAGGGAGTACGGGGACATCCTCGTAGCTCGAGATTGGGAACCCGAGCCTCCCCTGGCTAGCTGAAAGGAACAGATCATGGCTAAACAGCGCTTCGTGCTCATCGCAGCAGACCTCTGGAATGAGCTCGAGAACGAGCTCGGTGAGCCCGGCGACCTTGAGATCCTCCTCGACTACGGGGACTCTCTGAGGAGGGCTGCAGCCTCCCTGGATGATTCGCTCATGGCCTGCGCGGTGGGAGAACAGCTCGAGGCTGCAGAGAAGATCAGGGCATCCCTCGAGGATGGATCCCTGGGCCTGGCAGAGTGCTCAGAGCTGGATTCAGAGCTTCTCGCAGAGCTCCTCGGTGGACTCTGCGAATCCACGGAGCTCCTCGGAGATATCCTCGTGCCCCTCGCCGGCGAAGGTTACGATCCACAGATGGATCTCGGGAGGCTCGATGCCGACCAGATCCCCGATTACTCACCGGCGAGACCCGTGGTGGAGCTCGCTGGGGTTCGCTATAGCGTCATCACTGTCGCTTAGTGGCCACAGACCCGATCCGCTCCGGCGGGTCGATACCGTAGAACAAAGATAGGAAGCCTTCGGGCTCAAGGAAGGGATGTGCTCCGTGGGGGAGAGCAGACAGAATCGCGGGGAAGAGTACTCCAGCATGAGTGGAAGAAGGGCGGGGCTCTTCAAGGATACGGATGCCTGGATCGAGAAGCTAAGGGACGATGCCCACTGGGCTCGGACGGCTGAGATTCGCAATGCCATCACCGACCAGATCGAGATCCTCGAGGAGCTCAAGAGGCTAGCACTACAGGCATCGGAGCGCAGAGCATGAGCGCCGTCGCCAAAAGCCAGAGCGAATGCTGTCAGGATCCCGACTACGCCGCTCGCTATGCTGAGCTCTGCGAGGAGCTCCAGCGGGATCGTAGCCAGGAGATGCCGGAGCCCCTGGACATCCTAAAGGTACAGGACTGGCAGCAAGAGGTCGAGCTCTGGGCCGAAGAGCTCCTCCAGTTGGCCAACAGCTCCATCGATCCCGAGCACAGGCAATCCATCCGGAGGCGAATCGCTCTCCTCCTCGGCCTCGACGAGTACGCCTGGCGCTACCAGGACAGCAGTAACTAGAGAAAGCTAGAGACTATGGCAAAGGAAGCCGCAGATAGCAACCTTCTCCTCCAGGACCTTCAGGAGGGCTTAAAGGATCCTCGCTTTGCGAAGGAGCTCGAGGAGGCAACTCGAGAGCTCCGAGAGCGCTTCGCAGGGGAACGCAGGCAGGAGCTCGAGGAAGATCCGGCCAAGCGCTACGAGGACACTCCCGATCTCGGAGAGGTCGAGGGCTGGTCCGAAGAGCTCGACGAGTGGATCGCTCAGCTCACCGAACAGGCTGAGCTCACCACAGATCCTCAGGTGAAGGAACTTCTCTACAGGCGCGCCTGGCTCCTTCGCGGTGCGAATGAGCACGCCTGGCAATACATCGCTCTCGGCTGAAAGAAGGACGACAATGACCGCAATTTCCATGCAGGCAAGCCTGAGGCTGCCTACTACACCTCGCATCCGTAGCAAGGAGCTCCGGGACTTCCTCGACGCCATCCCGGCGGACGCGACCCTCAAGGCCGATGTGAAGATCCAGCGAGCTGATCGCCAGGGTGAGACAGACACCACAACTGTCGACCTCGTAGCTACCTGGATCACTGGTCCCAACCACGAGCTCCACCCGGATGAGCACTGACCATGGCTGTTGAGGAGCTAGAGGCCGTCGAGGCCTACGAATGGTGCCCATCTGGCAATCCCCTCGATGTGCAGCCCGGCACGGCCGTGGCCTTCATCGCGGGGGAGAGCGGCCGGAGCCAGGGCTACGGCTACGGCGATGGCTGGTCCATTCTCTTCGGCTCAAGCCAGGGCGACATCAGCCTCTCTCCGGGAGACTGGTTGGTCCGGCTCAGCAACGGCGTGATCGCCGTGGAGCAAGAGAGACCCGAGGGCGCGGTCGTTCTCGGCTCCGAGGATGTGCGTCAGCTCTACGGCTTCGGTCAGAACACAATGAGTGGGAGGCTAGCTCGGGCAAGGCTGGGGCTCCAGGAGGCCTTCTAAGCCCATACCGGTTCTCCTGCGAGCAACACGGCAGTTGGCGAACCGCGGCGCCTCAGAGCGCAAGCTCGCACTCCTGGTGGCCGTTTGACAGGCTGGGAACAGCGATGTAGCATAGATCCATAGTCATCTACGACGGAAAGAGTTCCACCATGGCTGAGAAGCTCAAGATCTCCGGCAATCGCTCCCACTGGGAAGATGCCTGGAGCAAGGTTCGCCTCGGTGACACCGTGATCGCCGCTCAGCCGGGCTTCGATCCCGTGAGGTTTGTCGTCACCGTTCGCGCGGGCGGCGATGGCTACGCTCCCCTCCAGATCTGCGGCGAGGGCACGCTACTCTACGGTGCCCCCTGGCCCCTGGAGATCGTCTCCAAGGCCGGCGCGGCCAAGAGCAAGTAAGTCCTCTTCCATGGTGATCTTTGTAGCCCTCATTGCGACTGTTCTCACGGTCGCCATGGGATGGTCTACGATCCATTTCTGGGGCGAAACACTCACTGGCATGACGGGACTTCTCACGATCCTCGGAACGATCGGCGCGGTCCTGAACTGGAAGCTCGTCTACGACGATTACAGGGACTGGCGACTTAAGCAGCGAGGGAGAGCCTCCCTGAAGCGCCACATCGACCACTCTTAGCCCAGTGCTCCTGTTCTCAGGCGCCCCACAGCAATCCCCCGGTCATCCGACCGTAGCAGAAAATCGACGCAAGGAGCAGCCCATGGCCACAGTGGTGGAGGGTCCCGAACCCCTAGAGCAGGATGACGATCTCATCGACGGCCGGCCCCGCTACGAGTTCTGCGACCGCTGCAACTACGCCGACCACATCTGTCCCGGCTGCGGCAAGGACCTGACCCACAGCGGCCACGAGCGAGTGGATGGAGTCTGGCGGCTCCACGGAACTAGCTGCGTGGACTGAGAGGCTTCGAGGCGCGGAATCTCGCGCATTCGATAGAATAGCGTTACCCGAAGAGAGGAGAACCATGAGCAGCAAGCAATCCCCCGGCACTCCCGGAAGCACTGCCCGTAGGAGGAGCATTCTGAGCCACGGGTCGGCTCTCGCGGTGCTCATCATGGGGCTCGGTCTGAGCCTCATCGCACAGACTGTCTTCGAGTCCATGGAGATCACCATGGCCGTGGTCTTCGGCTTCAGCATCGCCGCAGCTCTGCTCTTCTGGAGGGCAGAGGCCGATGGGCGAGAGGCGGAGGATCAGATTTCCTGCTACGGGGCAGGTGAGCGGGCTCAGCAGCCCGTGGCTAACCGGGTCGAGCCCAAAGTTCGTCCGGCAGGCGAGTTTCCGGCACCTCCCTCGCCCTCAAAGACCAAGAACTCCCGGTGAGTTCTCCGGGCCCGGACTGAGCACACCTCGGCCGGGCCCGTTCTTCTCTAGAGAGAAAGCACAGCAATGAGCGAAAAACAGAAGCACATCATCGAGGCCCTCGACAGCAAGGCTGAGATCAACCCCTGGGATGAGATCGAGAGGAGGGTGGACTTCCTCGTGAGCTACTCGCTCTCTGTCCCGGGCAATCGAGGCTTCGTGCTCGGCATCTCCGGCGGTCAGGACTCCAGCCTCGCCGGTCGTATCGCGCAGCTCGCTGTGGAGACCCTGAGGGCCAATGGTCAAGATGCCGAGTTCGTGGCCGTACGGCTTCCCTACGGCGTTCAGAAGGATGAGGATGACGCTCAGCTCGCTCTCTCCTTCATCGCTCCCGATTCCACCGTCACCGTCAATGTGGCTCCCGGCGTGGACGCCATCGCGGACTCCGTGGGTGAGGGCCTCAACCGGCGGGTCTCCGACTTCCACCGGGGCAACATCAAGGCTCGGATGCGAATGGTGGCCCAGTACGCCATCGCCGGTGAGCGCAGCCTTCTCGTCATCGGCACGGACCACGCCGCCGAGGCCGTCACTGGCTTCTACACCAAGTTCGGGGACGGCGGTGCAGATGTGCTTCCCCTCGCCGGGCTCACCAAGGGTCAGGGCGCTGCCATGCTACGCGCACTCAGGGCTCCTGCTCGACTCTATGAGAAGGCGCCCACCGCAGATCTCCTCGACGGCACTCCTGCCCAGCCCGACGAGGAAAGCCTCGGGCTGAGCTATCGGGAGATCGACGGCTACCTCCAGGGTGAGGAGATCTCCACCGAATCGGCCAACGCTCTCGAGCGACGCTATGACGCCACCGAGCACAAGCGCCAGCTCCCCGTAACCCCCGCCGACAGCTGGTGGAAGAACTGAACAGCCGGCGAAAGCCCCAAGGTCAGCAACCTCTAACACAGAAAGACTAACTCCATGGACTTCATCGGTCTATCTCCTTTCTTCCCGATCTGGGTGGGCTTCTTAGGGCTGGCGCTCTTCAGCGCCGGCATCGTGGCATTGGTATTGCTCTCCAAGAAGGACAAGCAAGGCACAAAGCCGTGGCAGGCCTTTGTCTCTCTCGGCATCGTGGTGATCCTCGGAGAGGCCCTCGCCATCGGTGGACTAGCCCCGGGTGGATTGACCCAACACGCTCAGCTCAGGGAAGAAATCAAGAGGAGCTACGGCATTGAGCTCACATCCAAGGAGGATAGCGCCCTCAGGTATCCGACCACTCGACCGGAGAGCGACTTCCAGTCCTACGGATCCTTCGAGCGCATGCTCAAGGTAGACGGGACACTTATCAAGCGGGAGATCTACCTGATCTGGGAGGACGGGAAGTTCTACCTCGCCCAATCGGCCAACGGGGAAGAGTTTACTCCCCTCGAGGCAAAGATCTGAACAAAGGAAAGAGACTATGGTGGATAGATTCGAGCTCGACAGTGCGAGCGTACAGGAGCTCTTCGAGCAGGAGGACTACGCTGGTGTCGAGGGTGTGAGCTTCGTAGCTGTTCAGGACACCGGCGAGCACGACAATCACGGCGGAGGTATCTTCCGCCTCGTGCTGAAGCGGGATGGCTCGGACCAGCTCTATGCCGGGGATCTCTCCCTGGATATGGGCGAGGGCGAGATCTACGAGTACCCCGAGTACTTCGTTCCGGTCGAGCGCAGAGAGCGCCAGGTCACCGTGGTCGAGTACCTGCCGATTCAAACAGCATAGACAGCCATCCACAGCCTCAGACTTTCCACAGATCGGACAGAACCTTGACAGCATTAGCTCAACCCTGGACCATATTTCCCAATCCGGGTTTTCTGCCTCTCTCAGAGCAAGTCAAGAACATCCACATGGTTCCTAGCCTGGACTATGCTCGAGGTAGATTCTCAAGCCAGACCGCCCCCAAGGGCTTCAAGCCTCGGAGATCTCCCCTGGCTCGAGACCACTTCGGCTTCCCCCTCAGGAAGGGCGAGGTCGTGCTAAGCACCACCAAGTCTCCAGAGATACTCTTCATTGAGGAGATCGTTCTCGATGACGGTAGAGGCAATCCCCACATCGAGGCCTACGGAGATCGGTTCTATCTTGAGCTCGCCACGGGACAGATCTACAGCCGGCGCTACTCTTCAACTACCGGCAGCTACGAGTCGAGGCCCGTGGACATGGACTGGTGGGGGAGCGGACTGGGACTCGTGGGCTCTCAGCGGCTTCAGAAGGATCCCGCCAACGGCAGGGATTGCATGGAGCTCGGACTCCAGCTAGCTAAGATCCGTGGTCGCCAGGTCCACGGGGACAAGAAACTCCGGAACCTGAGCCAGGATCTAGTCGTCTCGCCCCAGGCTACGGAGGATCTCAACCGCCTCGAAGGCTATATGGACTCACTCAAAGTCCCCCACATCGACTGAGGATTCTTTGAGCGCTCTATTCGCCGCCTGCGCGCAGCTATCTGGGCCCTCGCAGCGACCTCTTATCCGATCCCAGAGGGGCTAAGATCGCCTCCTACGGTCAACTAGCACGGTTTCAGTGCCACCGAAGCCGATCTCTGATAGGATCGCTCTGTAGCACCGGGAATCTAAGCTCTGCTTCCCCATAGCCAGATCAGCTTCTGCTGTAGAGGCACCGGAGGGGTTCCGCTGCAATCGGGGCCCTCCCTCTTTTCTCTCCGCCGTCTCCGTTAGAGAGCCCCCGTAGAGGAGGCTCCATGGTTCAGCACATCAACGGCAACGGCGACCCCGGAACCTGTCGAGCCAAGCCTGGCAACTGCCCCTTCGGCGGCGAGAACGACCACTACAAGGACAAGGCCGAGGCTCGCCGGATCTACGAGGAGCAGCAGGAGCTTCTCAGCGGGATCGGCACCGGCCCCAAGCATCCTCTGAGTGCAGCTGCCGAAAGAGTGCTCACAGGCTCCCTGGAGCCCCTCGAGGACCAGCCTGAGTGGATCTGGGAGCACAGCTTCCGGCTCCAGCAGGAGCTCTTCGGCGTGACTCCGCAGTCCATCGCTGTAGTCGACAGCCCCCTGGGAAGGCTCGCCCTGGTCTGGGAGGAGGAGTCCATCGACGGCGGCGACATCCACTCCTATGTAGACCGGGGCTATCGAGTCTCCCGCATCGCTCTACGCTCCCTGGCGGACGGGGAGCTCTACGGCCACCTGAAGACAGCCCAGCGCACTCGGGAGAGCCTCGAGGCGAGCTATGGAAGCGACGAGTGGCGCGGCATGCGCTACCTCCGCTCAGAGCGTAGCTTCTACGCAATGGCGAGTAGCACCGTAAAGCACTACGAGATCAGCCCGGATCAGGGTGCGGACGATCTCCAGTGGGAAAGCAGGAGCATTGAGCCTCCTAAGCTAGAAACGGACAGTCAGCTCCAGGACTTCATCCAAAGGGCAAGGGTAACGCTCTACGCCTACGACCGGGATCCCGTTCGATCTATGAGCCGGGAAGCACTCAAGGATGAGCTCGAAGAGCTGAAGGCTATGGCCAATCTTGAGCTAGATCGGCAGTCCAACGATAGCACGGTCCACATCGACCAGAGCAGGATCTACCGGGAGGAGCTCCGCGGCCAGGGGCTCGGCGCCGCGCTCTACATCGCCATGGGGCGGAAGCAGGCGGAGCGGGGCAACCGAATGATGGCATCTGGTCTGCAGACTGAGGAGGCTAAGCGCAGCTGGCAGCGAATGGCCTCGGATCCTCGACTCCCCGTCGCTGTGCAGAACGATGTCTACTGGGACAGCCAGGCAAATCGAGAGATCGCTGCTCGCTATGTGCTCGACTTCCGAGATGCCGAGCAGAAGAAAATCTGAGCACACGGGACTTGACTCCTGGCTCCAATCGTGATAGCATGGTGTTGAGCCCGGCGGATCGGGCTTCTGGCTTCGGTTCCCTGCGCGAATCGATCCCTCTCCAGACAGCTATTCGATGGCGGCCGCTTCCTCACTCCCTTGGTACATCCTTGCCCTTAGGCAGACCGATCGGCAGTGGATAGCAGGCGCAGGGTAGCATCCACGGATTGGCTGAACCATGGCAACTGTCAACAAGGCACTGAAGAAGCGCGCACAGGCCTTCGCCGCTGAGCACGGGCTTTCCTATCTCAAGGCCCTCCACGCGGTGGATGAGCCGCTCCACGAGCTCCGGGATCTGATCCGGAGCGTGGGAGAAAGATCGGAGTCTACCCGAGAGCACTTTAGGCTCATCGGGGACCACGGATCCCTTTCCTCAGCCTATCCGATTCCACAGACCGAGAGCTGGGATCG
>JAAIGE0101192609.1_pt1 | contig 11791 bp, 10 predicted proteins | sample 6487951 | NCBI WGS metagenome assembly JAAIGE01 (sample SAMN13974128, study PRJNA590717) | phyllosphere metagenome | biome: tomato field; feature: multiple bacterial spot infested tomato fields; material: tomato leaves; isolation source: leaves from tomato fields | host: Solanum lycopersicum ... | reverse complement strand
TATGAAATATGGCTTTACCGGTGCAATGGCACTTCACGAGGATGGCCTGACCCTGGGACAACAGTTGGGAAACACTAACATTCTGGTTAAAGCCGAGGGTGCATCAGATGCTGAACTTGTGAACGGCACCGGTATCCAAACTGACGGACGCGGGTATGCGATTATTCCTTACGCTACCGCATATCGTGAGAATCGGGTTCAGCTGCGAGAAGAAACATTAGACCCAGACGTTGAGCTGGATGAAGCGGTTAAAACCGTCATCCCTTCCGAGGGAGCCCTGGTGCGCGCTACGTTTATAGCTCGGGTAGGGAAGAAAGTCATGTTCAGGATTGTGAAGGATGATCGCCAACCTTTACCGTTTGGAACCATCGTGAGTGCAGACGAGAGTGACGGCAATATAAGCAACGGCATTATTGATGATTCTGGCATTGTTTATATTAGCGGGCTGCCTGACGTAGGCCGATTAACTGCCAGATGGGGGAAGAAGCATGAACAAGTCTGTACTGCGGAATATGATATCAGGACAGTAAAAAATAATAACGTAACAGGTATTTATTCTACGTCGGTAAGGTGTAAGTAATGAAAATCACAATATCATCATGTGTTTTTTTTCTGGCATTCTGGATGCAAAACGCATTGGGATATGACGTTCTGCTTAATGTTACGGGCCACATTACTGCAAGCGGTTGTATTTTGGACAGCGAGTCTGAAATCATTGACATCGATATGAAAGATATCAATATCACGCAATTAGCGCAGTCCAGCAACCGTGTTCCAGTGATCCCATTCACTATCAGACTGAAGGACTGCGCGGCTTCTGTTAGCGGCGCCGTAGTGACCTTTTCCGGAGTCCCGGATAATACAAACAGTGATTTTTTAGCGCTTGCAGGAGGTGGTGCCAGTGGGGTGGCAATAAAAATTATGGATAAAGATAAAACGATCGTTCCGATAAACAGCACCTCTAAAAACTATTTACTCACAGAGGGAAATACGATGGCATTACAATTCTATGCACAATACATCGCCACGGGTTCTCTCCTCAGTGCAGGAGATGCAAATAGTACGGCTACATATACAGTGACCTTTCCATGAGTGTTTTTTAACGCGTCATTGTATATCGCCATTTTAATAACACAAGGGCTAATTTCATTAGCAAAAAAATGGAATCCGTCAGTAATGAAGATAATATTAAAAATATTTGTAACGATTTTACTTATTCCGTTCAGCTATTCGGTAAAGGCGATTACCGCCACTACACCCCAGATAATACTTTCCCCAGCGCCCATTATGGTTACCCAGAATGCCGATGCCTCCTCCTTTGGGCAGCAGATTGGGCCGACAACGACCGCCAGCATTGACAATGTATTTAGCTGCTCTAACTGGCTTTACCCATGTAAATCAGCGTCCGTAAAGCTGGACAGCGGCATTCAACCTTCTGGCGTGACGCTAACGGTAAATGGCGTGGTTTACGGTGTTTATGAAACAGGAGTACCCGGCATTGGTTTTACTATTGGCGTAAAGGACACCAAAGCATCTCAGTATATTCCCCTTACAGATAAAGAAAGCCAAACCTGGAGTGGGGCAGTTGGTCAGATAGGGTTTGATGTACAGATCAATTTCGTCAAAATCAGCGGACGCCTCGAAACCGGAGTAATCACGACGCCGGAAATTACCGCTGCAGTCATGACAGGCCACGAATCAGTTTCCGGCGTGGCTGCTACATCAAAAATAATCATTAGCCCCACTACGATTTCAACGATTGCCAATGGGTGTGAGGTAGACCAGTCTTTAGTAAGCTTTCCTCTGGGAGAGGTCAGTGAGAATGTATTTAAAGGCGTCGGCAGCCACTCTGAAGGTATCTCATCCTCGATTACGTTGAACTGCGATGCTAATATAACTTTAGCCATGGTTATTACCGATCAATCCGATACTTCTAATACCAGTAATATTGTAGGATTGACTTCCGACTCTGATGCCAAAGGGATTGGTGTACAATTTTTTGTCAACAGTGAAGAACCTTTTCATTTAGGACCAGATAGCTCATTAAAAGGCACGACAGGCCAGGTTCAGCTTGTTACAACCCAGGATAAGGGAAATGTGGTGGTTCCTATAACGGCAAAATATGTACAAACGGGTAATATCACGGTTGGCAGCGCTAACGCAATTGCCAGTATTACATTCTCCTATCAATAGGCCACCATAATTAAACTACTGTAAACAGCATAACAAAATTATTCGAGAGAGAGAAAACCATTTTTTCTCAATTATTTTTCGATAGTACAAAACCATGCAAAAGATTGCATGGTTTGCTATCAGGTATTGTAGGTGCTGATACTATCCTTAAACTTTTGGATACACAGCTCGCTAAATGTTCGCAGACCATGTCGCCTGACTGCCTTCATTTTATATCCACTTATCGTCTTCACGGATAAGTTCAATGTTTTTGATATTTGGCTTTGCGAGTACCCTTTAAACAACAGATCGAGTACCTCATACTCCTTTTGAGTCCCTTTTAAAACATTGCCCCAGATATCTCCTAAAAAATAATCTTCTGTAATCTTCGGAGGTGCTTGCAACATAAACTTTATCGCTTCCCTTAAAAAAGAGTAGGATGTTCTTTTGCATACTACCAGGTCGGATAGATGATTAATAATTGGAGAGTAATTTTCCTTTCTGTCTGTCAGCGTCACCATAAAAATACTTTTACCTTTTTTCCTTTCCAGATGAATTTTCTTGGCATGCATGTTTATATTTGCGGCATCACCGTTAACAAACCAGACGTAGCAGTCACTTTCTTGATATATGTAACCCAGCGTTCTGTTCATTTCATTAATAATGTATTCAAATGTGATATTACTTAACTGACAGGGGTAATCAGATCGACTTAAGATCAAAGTATATCCTCCATACAAGGTGTGCGCATATAAAATAAAATCGATAATTGCTCAATGTTGTATTTCCGTTTTGAGCAATCTTTAGGACTTATCTTACTGGCGTTTTTAAAGTTTGTTCACTCATTTAATCTGAAGATTTATTCGTGAGTAAAATACAATATAAATAAGATCCCTTAAGAACTCATGAGATAAAATAAAACATTATAAAACAATAGGTTATTGTTTTATTAAGCCTTTCATTGCAAACATAATGAATATGGTTTTTATTTACATTTATACTGTTATTGAAGACGAAAATGTTAAGTTTCCTGCTATTTACAAGACCTTCTTTGCAGACCACCTTCTGATAGAAACATCGTTTTTGTCTTTGCATACAAAACACCAATGCTTAATCAACACGCATTCTTGTGTTTTATGATTTTTTATTCTATAATTTTTAACCTCTGAAATAATGACTACACTTAATAAACCAGTGTTCTAATGAATGAAACAAAAATACCTTATTAACGATATTGTTTATTTTTATCCTGCTAATCAATTACTAGAGCCCGTATCCGAGGATAAAAAAAGTGTATCTTTAAATGTCCCGGCGAGTAGGTGTTTAAAACTTTTATTAGAAAAGAAAGGGGAAATTGTTACAAAATATGATTTTTCACAGGGCGTATGGGAAAGTAGAGGTCAATACACCAGCATAAATGCTCTCTATCAGAATATATCTTTAATACGTAAAGCATTACGTGAGGTTGGTATTTCACAGGATGTAATTCATACCATTCCTCGCGAAGGACTTAGTTTTTTAGGAACCGCTATTCTCCTGGAAGAGGAAGAAAGTATTGCAGATAGCTATATCAGTTCTGACCCTGTGGCCAAAGAGATCAGTATACCCGAGGTTTCTGTAAGTTATAACATGGATGTTATAAATCACATTTACTCTGTACAGGACACCTACTCGCAGAAAATTCATAACGACACCGAGAAGGATTCATCCTCAAAACAGAAAATGAATGCCAACCTATGGACAATTGTTCTCAATTGTATTGATAGTGCCTATCAACATAAATGGCGAGCAATATCATTCGCCTTATTGCTGGCCTTATTATTTTATGCACCATATTATTATACGCTTCGACAGGATAACCGTAACTTCTTTTCCAATTATCGTCAAATTGGCGTCATAAATAACTGTACAATTATGAAAAGTTTGAATGACAAACTAAGGCAAAAAGAAGATTACTTATCTATTTTCACAGAGAAAAATATCCACTGCGAATCGGAAAAGAAAGTTTATATAGCAATGGATACTCGTGGTACAAAGGTATTCATGCATATCTGTGATAAAAATACAAATAATACGGCCTCATGCTATTCCACTTTTTTCATCGAGCGTTAACATGAAAGCAAAGATCGGTTTTCTTTTTTTATTGGTCGCGATTGTTTTATCCCCTTTTTTTATATATCTATTTGATAATTATAATAAAAATAACTTCTCCTGTTGGGGCAACATCAGTTTTAAAAGGCTCGAGGGAACCTATTCTGTTAAGGTCAGATATGTGTTCAATGGCGATTCCGGGAAGGTCATTACTATCGGAGAATATAATGAGCCAGGATTACCAACGCGAAAAGTTACGCAGAATTTATCCTTTAAATTCACCAGGGAAGGCGATGAATACACAATGATATCAACACTCTCTTTACTGACTGCTTCTCAGGCCAGGCTTTTAAGCGGCGTAGTCCCTGATTTTTATCTCTATGAAGATCGTGGTTTACAGCTCTTCATACATAAACAGGGGAGCGATGGACTGGTTTTCAGAACTGCGGCTTTGCCAATATTTATCTGTACCTTACAGTAACACCGCGAAACGCTCATCTGGACAATAATCGGTGAAATCGCCTTCTCCGGAATACTCAGTCCACAGGCTACTTCCCTCAGCATCTGTGACTCCAATACCTAATTCCTTCAGAGCAATGAGGGCTGGCGAGAAATCGCCGGCCCTTATTCTTTATTAAGCATAATGAAAGCTCTCACAGCAACGGTGAGAGCATCAAGGCAGGTTGTTGGCTTCACGCGCGCTCAACTTCGACCAGTTCCTGAAGCTGCTCACGCATGTACAATGAAAAATATTCAGGGTCTCTGATCAAAACCCGTTCACCGGCTTCAAACTTCTCAGCCCACTTAACCAGTTTTTGCGTAAATCTAGGGTTCCACCCCTCCCGCTCACCACGCGCAACGATATCCGACGCACTTGCCGGGCAGCCCAGCTCTTTCAAATATTTCAAAATTCCTTTCGCCGTGCTTTCATCCATAGGTTCTGGAGATGAGGCCGAGGTATTCATACCGTTGATGAAATCTAATGCTTTATCAATGACTGCAGGCATACTTTTATCCTTAAAATTTACCATGTAAAACACAAGACTACTCTATGACCTTAAACCGATTTCAGCCTCAAAGAAATCATTAAATTTCATTGTCCCGACGGCGCTCACTTTACTTGTTGTGCCAGTACGCCGCCACACGGACTAACTGCTGATCAAACGGTTCCTGCTCAAAGCGTTGGCTAAGATTTTTCACCACCTTCCCTTCCCCGGTGATCCAGATGAAATAATCTTCTGTCGGCACGTCAATCTGCGCCAGTCGTGCGGCAACCGCCTGCTCATCGTGTCCCAGCCATTCAATGGAAAAATCGCCCAGATGCGCGAGGTAATCCTGATATGCCGGATCGGCGACGCTCACCAGCGCGCTCACCGTCGGTTTTACCGGTAAGCGACTCAGTGCCTCAAGACGACGCCGCAACGCTGGCATACCGGACTCATCACAAACATAGAGCTGGTAAGCATAGTCTTCCGGCACTACCAGCGAACCACGTGGTCCGCCGATGGTTAGCGTATCGCCTTCGCGCGCTTTCATAGCCCAACGGCTCGCCACACCGCCGTCGTGAATAAAGAAATCCAGCGCCAGCTCATGACGGGCTTCATCGTACAACGGTGTGTAATCGCGAGAAGCCGGACGCACGCCCTCGCCCCAGACAATCCCTTCCTCCGTTACGGTTGGCGGAACAAACCGGCTGCCGGGTTGCGGGAAAAACACCTTGCTATGGTCGTCAAAGCCGCGCGAGTTAAAGCCTTCCAGCGCATCGCCACCGAGGACAATACGCTGAAAACCCGTCCCGATGCGTTCTACGCGCAAAACGGTAAGTTCGCGAAAGCGCAGTTCATTGCGCACGCGCTGAGGGTAACGTGAAGTTTTATCCATCATTTTTGACCTTCGTGTGATAATCAGATATATCTAAACACAGTTTTCAAATGATAATGATTGTTAATAGCCAGAATTGCAAGTCATTTTTTGATAGCGTCTGCAGTGTTACTGCCTTTAAATATTTATCATTTAAATTCATAGGATTAGGAAAATTTTCAACACTGCTCTTGTCAAAATCTTCATTTTAGATATAAATTAGATATATCTAAACAAAAGGAGATTATCATGCGACATCATCATGAAGGTTGCTGTAAAGGCGAAGGGCATCATCACGGCGGTTGCGAACATCGTCACGGTAGAGGTGGCGGTGGTGGACGGCGTCAGCGCTTTTTTGGCCATGGGGAGCTGCGTCTGGTGATTCTGGATATTCTCTCCCGCGAAGCCAGCCACGGTTATGAGCTAATCAAAGCTATCGAGAATCTGACGCAAGGCAACTATACGCCGAGTCCTGGCGTGATCTACCCAACGCTGGATTTCCTCCAGGATCAGGCCTTTATTGTGGTTAGCGAAGAGGATGGGGGGCGTAAAAAAATCACTCTCACTGACACCGGCGCACAATGGCTGGAAGAGAATCGTGAACATCTCGGCCACATTCAGGAACGCGTCAACGCACGCAATGTCGGCTTTGAACTGCGTAAGAATCCGCAGATGAAACGAGCGCTGGAAAACTTCAAGGCAGTGCTGGATCTGAGAGTGAATCAGGGTGACATCAGCGACGCACAGTTAAAAAAGATCATTGGCGTGATCGACCGTGCGGCGCTGGAAATCACTCAGCTTGATTAAGCAGGCAAGGCGTCGCCGTCACGAACACGGAACACTTTCACCATCTCTTTTAAGTGTAACGCCTGCTCATTCAGTGACGCCGCTGCCGCAACGGACTCCTCGACCAGACAGGAGTTCTGCTGGGTGGTGGCGTCAATCAGGCCAATCGCGCTGTTGATCTGCGAAATCCCCTCGGTCTGCTCACGACTGGCCTGGCCGATCTCCCGCAGGATCACATCCATCTCCTCAACGTTGTTGACCATGCCGTTTATCAGTCCATTAGCCTTCTCGACCAGTTGCATCCCTTCCTGGGTCTGACCGGTGGAATCCTCAATCAGATGGCGGATCTCGCTGGCAGAAGATGCGCTCTTTTGCGCCAACTGGCGTACTTCCCCTGCCACCACGGCAAACCCACGGCCATGCTCACCGGCTCGCGCGGCTTCAACAGCTGCATTAAGCGCCAGAATATTGGTCTGGAATGCAATGGAGTCAATCAGGTTGATGATGTCCGACATGCGGTTAGATGTTTCATTAATCACCCGCATTTTTTGCGTTACCTGATTCATCATCTCGCCATTGTTCTTCACAACGGTCGCCGCCCCCGCAGAGAGCTTCGTCGCTTCTCCGGTATGTTCGGCCGTGTTTTTTACCGTGGCGGTGATCTGCTCCATTGACGCGGCGGTCTGCTCAACGGAGCTCGCCTGTTCTTCGGTACGTGCAGCCAAATCCTGGTTCCCGGCGACGATCTGCGCTGCCGCGCTGGAGATATTCTCCGACCCGTTCTGGACTTCCTGGACGATCTCCAGCAGGCGAGTTTTCATTACCATCAGCGCATGCAGCAGTTCGCCGGTCTCATCTTTCTGCGTGGTGAGGATATTGCGGGTCAGGTCGCCCTCGGCAATCGCTTCGGCAAACTGCACCGCTTCATTCAGTGGCCGGGTGATGGAACGCACGATATACCAACCCATCATACAACCCGCGGCAATACCGATGAGCGCCAGCGCGATAAGCAACGCCCGGTTCGCAGTAAAATCACTTTCCACCTGCGCGCCAGCACGCAACATCTGCGCATCTTCAATGGCGATCAGCGCCTGAACTTTCTCTTTATAGGCCTGCTGTACATTGACCGTCGTGGTCATCATCTCCTGCATTGCCGCCTGTCGGTTATGGTTTTGCAGTTCCTGCAAAATGCGGAATCGGGAGGCGAGATATTGCTCGCGCACATCACGGATCCCGGCGATGACCTTTTTCGATTCGGCATTTAGCGGCGCAGCGTCCAGTTCATCCAGCAACACCGTAATCTGCTGGCTAATGTTGTCGAGCTTTTTCTGGGACGTCTGGGTCCACCGCCCCTCTTCGTCCATCAGCATCAACTGCTGCGTGCTGACAAAATCCTGAAAATGATCGATGAGCTTGTTGGCTTTTACCGTGATGGGATAGTCATTGGTAATGATGTTTTGCATACCGCTGTTGGCGCGGTCCAGGCTAAATAATGAAAGGCCTGAACTCACCATCATCAGTACAATAAACAATCCAAACGCGATAAATAATTTTGAGCGGATCTTCATGTTACGCAAAAACATATATTCTCCCTGGAGATAGTTTTTCTTCAGACAGATTCCTTTATCGGTAACAAACTCACTAACTTTATGATATTGATCGCTTTTTATTATCAATAACTGCCGGTAAATAGTTTTTGACGATGAATAAAGGCAGACCGATCGTTATATAAACGATTTTTTATGATGTCCAAATAGCCCAAAGACAGAAATGAAAAGATGCGAATAAAATAAAAAAACCACCCGTAGGTGGTAATATTTAATATGTTATTAACATTATTATTACAATGACGCTTACCATTACCGGTAAGCGTTGATGCGGATAAAAGAAAGGATTAGTGCAACACCGTCACGGCATCCGCCAGACGGCTGGCACGGTGTTTAACCATGGCGGACACCTGCGCGCTCTCTTCAACCAACTCGGCGTTCTTCTGCGTGATGTCGTTAAGTTCGCCTACCGCACGCGTCAGACTGGTCAATCCGTCGGACTGTTCAAGCGTTGAATGGCTGATCTGCGCAATCAACTGAGTGACGTTTTGTACCTGAGAGACAATATCATCCATCGTACGTCCCGCGGCGTGGACCTGCTGAGAACCCGACTGCACTTTATCCGCACTAGCATCGATTAGCTTACGAATATCATTCGCCGCGCTGGCGCTGCGGCTGGCCAGATGGCGCACTTCACCCGCCACGACGGCAAACCCTTTGCCTTGCTCACCCGCCCTGGCCGCTTCAACTGCGGCGTTCAACGCCAGAATATTGGTCTGGAAAGCGATGTCGTTAATCAGCGTGGTGATGGTGCCAATGCGCTGCGTGCTGTTGGCGATGTCATCCATGGTTTTAATCACGGTGTCCATTGCTTCACCGCCCTGTGCCGCCGCACTACTGGCGGCAATCGACAGCTTATCGGCGGCGGATGCGGTTTCGGAGTTTTGTTTTACCGACGCCGCCATTTGATTCATGGTGGTCACCGTCTGCTGGACGTTATCGACCGTCTGACGCGTATGCTTATTCAGATCGTCGTTGCCTTTCGCTAAGGCTTCGCTGCCGTTTCTGACGCTCGACACCTGGCTTGAAACGTCGTTAATTAGCCAGCGACACATCAGACCAAGTTGCCCGACAGCGCGTAGCGTCAACCCCAGTTCATCACTGCGATTCAGATGCGCCACGCTGTTTCGCTCACCGGTCGCCACCTTCAGCGCCTGCTTCGCGACATTCTCAATCGGACGAACAATCTGCCACTCAAACGCCGCTGTACCCAGTAGCATCACCTGCACACACATCAGTTGTGCAAGCCATGGCGCACCAGACAGGTGTAGCACCACCGCCAATACCACGTAGATCAGCGCCATCACGCTGCGGACCCGCCAACGCACCGGCATTGCCGGTAGTTTCCCGAGCCATCCTTTACGCACAACCAGTCCTTTGTGGATCCGGCGTCGACAACGACCTTCATTGAGCGCCTTGTAAAGCGGCTCAACCGTGGCGATCTCCGCATCCGTCGCGCGGGTGCGAATTGACATGTACCCCGTCACGTTCCCCTCGCGCACCATCGGTACCGCGTTCGCCCGAACCCAGTAGTGATCGCCATTTTTACGGCGATTCTTGACGATGCCGCTCCAGGGCTCCCCCTGCTGCAGGGTGTACCACATGTCAGCAAAGGCTGCTTTCGGCATGTCCGGGTGACGCACCAGATTGTGCGGTTGCGCCAGCAATTCATTGAGTGAGTAACCGCTAATATTGACGAACGTATCGTTGGCGTGCGTGATGTAGCTGTGGAGATCGGTTGTCGACATGAGGGTCGTATCGTCATCCAGCGGTGTATTTTGCTGGGTAACGTAGAGCTGAGAAGACATAGTCGCGTCCTGTGCAAGTTATCTGGTTGTTAACTTCTTGTCAGATGTTATTTCGGCGCTAACAGATTTATCTTTAGATGTTAAATTTGATTTAGATCGCAATTTGCGATTAAACCTCATATTTTGTACGAATTCTAATTGATTGATTTAAAATACTTTCACGTTGAAACTATAAAATCACACTGTGGGTCGCGCACTTTTATCGCGCAAAATTTGCACTATTTCTGCGCAATCGCCCCTTCTGACGCCGCTCCGCACGGTCTTCATTTTGCACAAAAACCCAGCAAGTGTTAACAAATGAGATTAAATGTTGCGCAATAACAGTTCTCCCTGGTGTTTATCCCGATTTTCATCAGCGCCGCCGGGATGGCGCAATCCCTGCAATACTTAAATCGGTATCATGTGATACGCGATCTCCGGGAGCATATTTTGAACAGGTTACCTTCCAGCGCATCGGCTTTGGCCTGTAGTGCGCACGCACTGAATCTCATTGAGAAGCGAACGCTTGATCATGAGGAGATGAAAGCACTTAACCGAGAGGTGATTGATTACTTCAAAGAACATGTCAATCCGGGATTTTTAGAGTATCGCAAATCTGTTACCGCCGGCGGGGATTACGGAGCCGTAGAGTGGCAAGCGGGAAGTCTGAACACGCTTGTCGACACCCAGGGACAGGAGTTTGTCGACTGCCTGGGAGGTTTTGGAATTTTCAACGTGGGGCACCGTAATCCAGTTGTGGTTTCCGCCGTACAGAATCAACTCGCGAAACAACCTCTGCATAGTCAGGAACTGCTTGACCCACTGCGGGCCATGCTGGCAAAAACCCTTGCTGCCCTGGCGCCCGGAAAACTCAAATACAGCTTCTTTAGCAACAGTGGTACCGAATCGGTCGAAGCGGCGCTGAAACTGGCGAAGGCGTATCAGTCACCACGCGGCAAATTTACCTTTATCGCCACCAGCGGCGCGTTTCACGGTAAGTCGTTGGGCGCGCTGTCCGCCACCGCCAAATCGACGTTCCGCAAGCCGTTTATGCCGCTGCTGCCGGGCTTCCGTCATGTGCCGTTCGGCAATATTGAGGCCATGCGTACCGCGCTCAGCGAGTGCAAAAAAACCGGAGATGATGTGGCTGCGGTGATTCTGGAGCCTATCCAGGGTGAAGGCGGCGTGATCCTGCCACCGCAGGGTTATCTCACCGCCGTACGTAAACTCTGCGACGAATTTGGCGCGCTGATGATCCTTGATGAAGTCCAGACCGGCATGGGGCGTACCGGCAAGATGTTTGCCTGCGAGCATGAGAACGTGCAGCCCGACATTCTCTGCCTGGCAAAAGCGCTGGGCGGCGGCGTGATGCCGATTGGCGCGACGATCGCCACCGAAGAGGTCTTCTCGGTACTGTTTGATAACCCCTTCCTGCACACCACCACCTTCGGTGGCAATCCGCTGGCCTGTGCGGCCGCGCTGGCCACC
>JAAIGE0101036749.1_pt1 | contig 11792 bp, 12 predicted proteins | sample 6487951 | NCBI WGS metagenome assembly JAAIGE01 (sample SAMN13974128, study PRJNA590717) | phyllosphere metagenome | biome: tomato field; feature: multiple bacterial spot infested tomato fields; material: tomato leaves; isolation source: leaves from tomato fields | host: Solanum lycopersicum ... | reverse complement strand
CTTCAACACGGTTGATCTGGTGAACCGGCTTGAGGAGGAAACGCGCCTTGGGAAGGCCGGCACGCTGGCGGCCCAGCTCTCCCGGCTCGACCTGGTGGTGCTCGACGAGCTTGGCTACCTGCCGTTCGCCCGCTCGGGCGGCCAACTGCTCTTCCACCTCGTCAGCAAGCTCTACGAGCAGACCTCGGTCATCGTCACCACGAACCTCGCCTTTGGCGAGTGGCCGACCGTCTTTGGCGACCCCAAGATGACCACCGCGCTGCTCGACCGCATTACCCACCATTGCGACATCGTCGAAACGGGCAACGACAGCTGGCGCTTCAAGCACCGCAGTTGACGCCTAGGACCACCGGCAGAGAACGCTTCGCGCTGGTTGCGCCTCCGGTCGGGCTACGCCCGCCCTACGCCGCAACCAGCGCGAACGGTGCGCCCGTTATACCCGTCACGCTGCTCGACGAAGGGGGTCCCTTTTGCACGCCGATAGGGGGGCCTTTTTGGACGCCGATTGACACATCTACGGTTTGTCACGCCTTGCACACCGGATGCATTGCCGATGACCCCTTTCAGGGGAGATACCGATCGGATTTACAGCCTGCACGAATAGCTCTGCCTGTGACACCCCTCAAAATCGAAACAGGGGAATCGCCAAACCCGACGTTCCCAAAAATTCTATCCCAAACGGGACCGCTGCGGTTGTCCTCGCTGGTCGTTCGTTTTCGGGGAGGACCGAGGTCGAGGTGCAGCGTTGCCCACGCGACCGCGAAGCAAGTACGTCCTGCCTTATGGAAAAACGAACCTGCCCCACGCCGGCTGAGGCGCTGACGATCGCCGAAACCGTGTTCCATGCTCGCTACCACGGCGCGGCGTTCGCCTATGCCGCAGGATCAATCATGCGCGGGGAAGGCACTTATCTCTCGGACATCGACCTGGTTGTCGTCTTTGATCGCCTCGACGCAGCGCGGCGAGAGTCCTTCATCGTCGATGGCGTTCCGATCGAGGCGTTTGTTCACGACCCCGAGACTCTGGCGTGGTTCGTCAACGAGGACGCGACGCGGGGCCGCCCCAGCATTCTGAACATGATCGTGGAGGGAAAGATAATCGGCCGGGATCGGATTCGTGCTGAAGGCTTGCGCGCTGAAGTAGCGGCTCGACTGGAGAACGGACCGCCTTCGTTTTCAGCCACCGCATTGAACGCGTTACGTTACGAGATCACGGACGCAGTGGATGATCTTCGTGGCGAGCGAACTCTGGGCGAGGCATTGGCGATCGGGGCCATGCTCCATCCAAAGCTCGTGGAACTCGCCCTGCGCGGACGGGGGCATTGGTACGGTGCTGGCAAGTGGGCGCCGCGCCTCCTGACCAAGATCAGTCCCGATTTGGCAGACCGGTTCGACAATGCCTTCCGGGTATTATTCACTACGGGCGATGGTGGCCCTGTGATCGGGCTCGCAGAAGCAGAACTGGCTTCGCACGGCGGCCCGCTCTTCGATGGAGATCGTCGGGATGCACCTGCTTCCTGGCGTTTCGCCTGAAAGCCACTTTTCCCAGAACACCATCCCAAAGGGAATGCCCCGGCTGTCTCGCGGCTCGTTCCCAATCGAGAACGGCTAAGCGTGGTTGATCGGGTGTGTCATCCCAACGCCGAGTTGCTTCAGAAATGTCAGGTCGTCGTATTGGACCCATTCCTCTGTCAGCCGACCATCGGCATCGTAGCGGAACAGGTTCAGGAGTTCTCGGCGCACGGGACGTCCGTTCGGCTCGATCGAGCCGATGGCGGTTCCATGCAGCGGCCCCTTGAAGATGCCGGTCATCTGTTGTTGCCCCCTAAATGCCTGACGGGGCCTCGCGGGTTTGCATGATGTACTCGCGGGGCGAGCGGTAGCCCAGCGCCTTGTGCGGGTGGACCTCGTTGTAGTGGGTCAGCCAGGCGGGCAGCTGCTCGATGACGGTGAGTGCGTCAGGCGTTGGGTTCACGCGGACGTAGTCGCGCTTGAGCGTGCGGACGAAGGCCTCGGCCATGCCGTTCGACTGCGGACTGCTGACCGGCGTGGTGCGCGGGACAAGGCCGATGTCGCGCGCGAAGCGCCTGGTGTCGCCGGCAACGTAGGGACTGCCGTTGTCGGTGAGCCACTCGATCGGCTCGGCGAGGCGGTTCACGGGCCCGAAGCGGTGTTCGACGGTGGCGACCATCAGGTCGCGGATGTCCTCGGCGGTGATGCCGCCGGTGGTGGCAACGTGCCCCATGGCTTCCCGGTCGCAGCAGTCGAGTGCGAAGGCGACGCGTACCTTCTCGCCGTTGTCGCAGCCGATCTCCAGCGCGTCGGAGCACCAACGGGTGTTGCGCCGGTCGACGGCGACGCGGCCGTCGTGGCGCCGTTCCTGGGCCTTGCCGCTGTGGCGTTGGAGCAGCAGGCCGTGGACCTTCATCACGCGGTAGACGCGCTTCGGGTTGGGCGCTGCGCGCCCGGTCTGCCGGGCCTGGCGGCGCAGCAGGGCGTGCACGCGGCGATAGCCATAGGTCGGCAGATCGGCGACGAGCGAGCGGATGTCGGCAACCAGCTCGGCGTCGGGCAGCGGCGGCCGCCCTCGTGGCCTGGGCGGTCGGTTGTGCATGGCCGACAGGTGCTGGCGGCTGATACCGACAGCGTCGGCGACCGCGGTCACCGGCCGTCCCCCGGCAACGAGGTCGAGCGCAACAGCAGTTTTTTTGGGCCTGCGGCCCGGGACACGGCCTCGCGCAGGATTTCCGCTTCCATCGTCTTCTTGCCGAGCAGGCGCTGAAGCTCATTCACCTGGGCCTGAAGCGCCCGGTACTCGGACGCAGGCACCACCTCTTCGCCAGCACCGGCCGCGGTCAGTGCGCCCTGCGCCATCAGCCGCCGCCAAGTGAAGACCTGGTTGGCGCCTATGCCGTGGCGGCGTGCGACGAGCGATACGCTCATCCCCGGCAGGTAGGTCTCCTCAACGATCCGAACCTTCTCCTCCGGGGTCCAGCGCCTCCGGCGCTGAACCCCGCAGAGGACCTCGCCCTCGTTGTAACGCCTGGTCGTATGCTCGGTCATATGCCTCACTCTTATCCAAGAGCGAGACCCTGTCAGGTCAATTAAGGGGCCATCTCATCATCACCGTGCGCGCGGCAATCATGTTGCCTTCTTCTACCAGTGTGACGCGCTCGCAGGCGAAATCGCCCAATGCTGAGCGCATCATCGCGAAAAACGCTTTTGCGCTCGCCACATCGGCATCGCCGCCAGGGCCGTGCAGAACGTAATCGTGCGAAAAGTAGCGGTCCAGCGCCGCGTCGTCAGGCTTCGCGATGGCTTCCCTGCCGATCCGAATAAGGCCGCGGGCACGCTCGCTGTATCGTTGGTCGTCTGGGCTGATGTACGTGTCCATAGTGTCGCCTTTCAAAGAAAGGGATGTGCTATCGAGCGAGCGCGGCCACTATGGCTTGTTAGCCGTATGACCTGTTCAAGGATCGCCATCAGTGGAGTGGAACCCCCAAGAATTGCGCCTGCTGGCAGCCGTGGCACGATGCGGCAGTTTCAGGGGGGCGGCCGGGTCGCTTGGGATCGCGCCCTCCTCGGCCAGCCATGTCGTTCGGCGGCTTGAGGAACGTGTCGGCGTTCGCCTCCTGCACCGCACCACGCGCAGCGTGGCGCTCACCCAGGCGGGCGAGCGGCTGCTGAACCGGGCCAGCGCTGCGCTGGATGCTATAGAAACAGCGTTGGTGGAGGCGGCGGAGGCGGGGGATCGCGTAGGCGGTACGCTCAGGATCAGCGCACCGACTATGGCCGTCCGCCTGCTCCTGAACGAGGTAATGCCGCTGTACTGCACGCGCTATCCGGACGTGGACGTGGAGTTGCGCGCCGAGGATCGCACGGTGGATATCGTCGCCGATGGATGTGACGCAGGCATCCGTCTGCGCTACGCCGTGCCGATCGACATGATCGCGGTGCCGCTCGGGCCGCCCGTCCGCTTTATCGTCGTTGGCACGCCAGATTACCTTGCGCGCACAGGCGACCCTACGACCCCCGATGATCTGGCGCAGCATCGGTGCATCCGGATCAGGCTTCCTTCCGGCGCGCTGTACGGATGGCAGTTCGAGCGCCACGGCGAGGAACGGACGGTTCAAGTGACTGGCCGCCTGACGGTGGACCGGGCGGAGCTGATGGTCGAGGCGGCGTTGAGCGGGGCCGGTCTCGGCTATGTCATGGAAAGCCTCGCGGCGCAGGCGATCGCCGACGGGCGACTTGTGCCAGTACTAGCCGATTGGTGTCAGCCGGAACCGGGCTTATGCCTCTATTACCCCGGCCACCGACAGCCCCCGCCTGCCTTGCGTGCGTTCGCTGCGCTGGCGCGTGAGCGGCTCTGATCTGCTGAACCGCCGGTCAGCCTTCCCGCTTTCCGTCGAAAAGGCGTTTTGAGAACGTTGATCCTTTCCCGATCAACCATCCCAACGGGAATGCCCCGGCCGTCTCACCGACCGTTCCCAATGGGAATACGCCGGGCAATGTCGTTGGCCATTCTCAGTCGCGAAAAGGCTGGCACCTATTGGTAGTCGTGGCCGCCATGATGGATGGAGACGCGGTCGAACCCTTCAGCCGTTATCGGCTCCTCGAATTGCGTTGCGACGGCGACAATCGCCTGGGATGGCACTCGTTTGTCGGGTGTCCGGGCAGAATTGCGCTCTATCGCGACGTCCAGCGGGGTGTTGATCCAGACCGCTTCGACGGCTGATCCAAGCTGCTTGGCGATGGCTATGACCTTCGCCCTATGTCGAATGCCGGGAAGTGCCGCGTCGAAGTAGATCGTGGACGATGATACCGGTTGTGATGCGATCCACGTCGATTTGCCGGCTCCTTGGATGCCGCAAACCACCACCACGCGCATCGGAGTGGTTGCACATCTAAGCGCACTCTCCAAAGCTGCGTAGGAGAGGCGCCATGCCTCTTCGTTTCGCTCCGGCGTCCAGACACGCCCATCCGGCGTCTCAAGGAAATCGTCGGGGTTGATCGTCTGGGTGGCGAGCATGGGACCACCATAGCGGGCCGGCTGCCCGATTCCCATTTCTTGATCTTTCTGGGAAAGCCTTGGTCGTCTCGCTGGCAGTTCCCTTGCGGGAAAGATGAAGAGGGGGCGGAGATCGCCCCCCTCCCGATCGGTCAGGCGGTGATGACCGGACGATCGTAGTTTTTGGCATAGGCGTTTTCCACGCCGGTCAGAATCTCGACGATATCGAAATAGCGGTCCCAGAAGGCCGTTTCGCGCAGATCCTCTACCAGCAATTGGTAGGAATGATGGTCCGCCGCGTCCCACATCCAGATGTCGGTGACACGGGTGGAATAAAACTCTACGTCGAAAAAGCGCAGCAAGACGTTCGCCGCGTGCTTCTTGAGGATCGGCGTGAAATGCTCTGCGAGAAGCTCGAAGCGGCGATCGACGGGGAACCCTAGCCATTCGGGCGAGGTCTTGACCAGCATGAAGACGGTGACGGTCGGTTCGAAGGGTAAATTTGGCGTATTCATTATGTGTCCTTGCATCGTTATGTGCAGGACGTATAATGCGAGCATAACCTCATATTTGGCTACTCGCATTCGATCGATGGAAGAAACGGCAGCCTCGCAGCGCCCCCGCCCCCGGAAGATGCCGCGCCAAGGCCGTTCCGCCGACACGGTGCGGGCGATCGTCGAGGCGGCGGCTCGCATTCTGGAACAAGACGGACTCGGTGCGTTCACCACCAATGCGGTCGCCGAGCGGGCTGGCGTCAGCATCGGCTCGCTCTATCAATATTTTCCCGGCAAAGAGGCGCTGATCGGGGCGTTGATCGTGCGCGAAACATCGCTGCTGATCGCCGAATGCGAGGCGGCGGTTGCGGGCGCAAATGGTCGAGCGGCATTGAAAGGGTTGATCGAGTCAGCGGTGAACCACCAACTGCGTCGGCCGGCGCTGGCCAGGTTGCTGGATCTCGAAGAGGCGCGCCTGCCGTTCGATGAAGACACCCAGCGCGTCACCTGCCAGCTGTACTCGATCCTGATGTCCATTCTGGCGCGCCCTGATCTCCCGAAGCAGCCCGATCCCGATGTAGCCACGCAAGACGTGTTGGCGATCATCAAGGGCATGGTGGATGCTGCGGGGGAGCGCGGTGAACGGGATCAGGACGCTCTTGGCGCGCGCGTGGGCAGAGCCGTTTACGGTTATCTGGACAATGCCGCCTAACGACTTGGCGATCCTCTATCCAACAGCAGACCCCTACAGCTTTCCCATTTCCAGATCGATTTCGAGAACGCCCCGGCCGTCTCGATCGCCGTTCGTTCGCGAGAAATGTCCGCTCTCGGCCCAGTTGCGGACATTCGTCGATGCGTGCATCTTCCCACAATGATGCGCATGGCCCTTTGCTTGATGTTCGTATTAGCTAGCTGTTCGAATGAGAAGAAAGAGAATTCAGCCCGCGCGCCAGGTTGGACCGCGTATCTCGACAAATACAGGAACGCTGTATTTTTCCGATTCGCCGATCGAGCTGACACTACGTTCAACGGTGTATGCGACTCACGCCCGTTTTTTGCTTTATATGGGGGTGACTATCCAGATTGGTCGGAAAGCTTTACGCTCACCATCGACCGACAATCATGGAATTTAAGTGCCTTTCAAGGTGAGCATGGGCGCAGTCTCCCCGTCGATGACCCGCAATTTGTGGACTTGTTTCGAAATGCGAAACAGCGCATCTCGTTCCGGGTAGGCCCAAATTGGGTGCGGTCCTTCAGGCCAAGTCCGCTGTTACGAGCCTTCATCGATAAATGCCGTGCAATGAGAATTCGCGATCCCGAAGCAATGGGTATCTGAATGGTAGGGCAATGTCCGCTAACCACCCATCGCGGACAGGCCGCTTACGCCCAATAGCGGGCATCGCCCGACGAGCTATGATGAGCATGCATCGAACGAGGGCAAACTATGGTGTGGCACAACGTCGTGAAGGATTGCGCGAAGGTCGCAAGCTACCGATGCCCCTGCTGTAGTCGTCTGACTTTGAAAGGCCGGGGCATGTTTGAGATTTGTCCCGTTTGCTTCTGGGAGGACGATGGGCAGGACGACCACGACGCTGACGTGGTTCGGGGTGGTCCCAACCGATCACTCTCGCTGACCGATGCTCGCCGAAACTACTTGGCTGTCGGAGCCGCCGATCCGGTCGATCTGCCCCATGTGCGTTCGGCGACGAGCGCAGAACAATGAGCCGCGTGCATGTCCGCTAACCACCTATCTTCGCTGTTCTGAGTGGCCGAGCGGGCTCGCTCAAGCAGCCGATCCGCTTATATGAACGAGCGGCAGCTTTCGGGAAGCGAGAAGGCACGTGCGAACGGCCGGGATTGGGTCGTTTCAAATCGAGCCGTACCGTTGCGCCGCGAAGTTGCTTGCCAGAGCGGGCGGCCGATAATCCTCAGAGTCTGGAGTCCAGTCCACGTCACCGACGACGCGATGCTGCGCGTGGGCACGTATCTGGTACTCGGACAGGAGGCGAAAAAAGGCAGACTGGGCGTCCGCTCGGGAGCGATGCCAAAGGTTATCCCAAAGGCGAAGTTCCCGGTCGAAACGCTGATCGGGGTTTTCAACGGACTCCGCATTGTTAACCTCGATTAGGCAACCGACGACGCCGTAATCAAGTTCGCAGCGAGCGATCTTCGTGAGCCCGGTCCCGTCGTCCAAGCCGTAGTTCCAAGTCGCCCAGCGGTCAAAGGCGGCCTGCCATAACATGCGCCTTCGCCCCACGTCCGCGTTCGCGCGGAACACCGTCAGACACTGTGTCACTTGTATCCTGCCACCGTCCTCGGCGATGCTTAAGGACATACTGTCGACGTAGGCCTTTAGCGCCGCAGATCCGCATCGGGCCAACGCCCGACCGAGCGCAGGCTGAATGTGGGGGCAGCGCACTGGGTACTTGTTGAAGACTTGAAGCCATTCCCGCCACCCGTCGTTGATGGAAAGCGCGAGCAGCAGGTTTCGAAGCGCGCGGTCCTCCGTTTCGTTAAGCCTTCTGCGCTCGCGATGCGCTACGCGCTCCAGCGCGGCAAAGCGCGCATGGCCGCCGTCGGTTGACGTCGCTACGCGGAGCGCATCGACGAGCGGGAGTGCCCCTAGCACCAAGTGCGCCTGCATCCAGGTTTTTGCTCCGCGGGCAATACTGACCAGCCGCGGGCGGTCGAGCACCAACAGTGCGAGTGTCGCCGCCCGCGCACCACTGTCTAGGGTCGGGAGACGCTGGAACAGCACCGACGTCTCCACCAACTCGGGCCATGCGCTGGCTGCGTCCGCCCGGCTCAAGGCTTCGAGATGTTCCCGCTCGTACACCGGCGCTTCGTCGACACCGTCGACATGCGACGACCGGTCGCGGATGACGGCTTCCAGCGCCTCGGCAACTCGGCCGCCGGCGGGCAGTTTTGGCTGCAGCGCCGTCCAAAGCTCGCCATCTGGGCTCCATACGGCGACCGCCCGCATCGCGACCTCCATACAATGTCGCGCGCGCTTCGGATCGCCGGGGACGCGCGAGAGCATGTCGACAGTCCAGCCTAGGCGTCTCGCCAGGTTTAGCTTGGCGGCCGCTGCCAAAAGCGGAAATCTCGCGAGCTCTTGCGGTATGTCGCCCAAATCTGCCTGGATGGCCGCGTCAAGCGTGGGCATCCAGGTCTCGATCGGGGCGTGTTCTAGCGTGGCGGCCGCCCTCGTAAGCTCCGGGGCAGCGGTTATCACGCCATCCCAGCGCGCGAGAAGCTCAGCGAGGATTGTCGCGCGCAGATTTACCATGATCGCCACACAGTGTGTCTGGGTTGGTCGAGCGATTTCCAGAGGTCTTCGAAAGCACCGGCCACCAAGGAAGGATTTGAGACGCGTTGCAGGATGTGATGTGCCTTGCCTAGGCTGTTGACCGACGTTCCGAGCGACCAGGCGAGAGGTCCCTGGCTACCGTTGGGAAAGATCAGGAATCTGTCGTGGAACTCCCACCCTCCTGGGCCGGTGCGGGTTCGATATTCCAGTCGGAGGCCTTCGCGGTTGCCGGCGTCCCTCGAAAGCCGGTCGCGTTGGCGAACCGCGGAGGTTGGTTTCGGCTCGGTGGAGGTTTCGTGGCCAGCTTTTCGGGGCGGATCGCGACCGTCTGTTAACGCTCGCAGAGGTGCGTTCGCCGCGGGGGACCAAAACAGGGTCTGCAGGATGTCACTTGCGTCAAGATAGGGGTCCCAGAGATCTACACCCGCCTCTCCGTGCTGGATGATGAGCCATCGAAGGTCGCCGAGAGCACGGGCGCGCTCGGTGTTTGACTGTAGCTCCGGTCGGTACTGGACGAAGTCGCGGGTTTCCATGAGAAGCTGCCGCTCTTCTAGATCCTGTCGACGATGAAGCCAGTGGCGACGGTCGCGTTCTGGGGCTTTGCCGACGATACTGCCGTGCGCCGAATGAACTATCAGCCGTTCGGGGCGTGCGGTCCCGTCAGCGTCGGGCGCTGTGAACAGCCGGGGCTCGGGCCGGATCACCCGCATATTCAAGCTGATTTGCGAAATCGTCGAAGTCGGGGCGGTCGCCCCTATGACTAGTCCAGATCCGGGGTCCAGAATTTCGGTCGCGAGGAGTTCGTGTCCCGCCTCAATTGGAATGGGGGCCACGGCGTCGTGTGCCGCAGGGGCGTCGGCTACGACAACTCCCGTTAGAGTTCCGTCCCAGCGCGTGCGGGCAGAGATGCGGAGCGGCCGAGGCAGCGCGCCTGGTCGCCAGCTGATCGCGATCTCCTCCCGGTCTGTTTGGTCCCGCGCTTGAACCGCGTAGTTTAGGAGCGTGACGGGCATCTGGATCAGCACGTCACCGAGCAAATCCGCTAGGCCCGCGAACGCGATCGGCAGGACGGCGGAGACTGAGTCCGACAGGCTCTGCAGCCGTCTCCGGTCGGTAAGGAAGGGAGTTAGCGCCGTCTTATCGCGATCCGCGAGCCTCGCCAGGTGCGACCCCGCCCAGAAATTGTTTTTGAGGACGGTATTCAACGGAATCGTCTCCGTGCCGTCGGGCGGTACGAACATCATCGCTTCTGGTTGCAGCGCACCCGTCCTGATCGGGCGGCCGCTGAAATTCCAGATACCGGTTTCCGCGAAGCTCTTCGCAACTTCGTCAAGCACGGCCGCAGGCCGAATGGTTCGCGCAACACCGAAAGACCAATCTTTGAAGCCTTCGACTGTGATCCGACCGGTAAGCATCTCGGTCGGCTCAGCGTTCCCGACCTTTTTGCACCTTTCCCCAAACACCGCAATCGTGAAGACATTGAGCGTTTCGCCCCCCTTCGGCGTCGCGATCACCTCATTAACTTCGATGTGATCATATTCGGCGATCAGGCCGGGGCGTGTCAGTCGGCCTAACTTTTCTCGCAAACGCTCCCAGCTCCCAGCGCGCTCGTCATCTAACTGGCTATTTGCTGACATACTGCCGTTTCCCAAGGCATTCCCGTGAGAAGACCTAAGAGGTAACTCAGGCTTAAGCACTAAAATTCGCAAGGGCCCGGCCAACAGACATGTCGGTAAAATAAAACCGGGGAACCCGGCACTTGGTGCCTGCGGAGCGTTCGCGGCCCGGTTCCGAGATTGAGATTAACAAATGGCAGAAGTTGGGAACCCTAAACGGCACCATGAATGTTGGGATGTGGGTCCTTCTCACCGCGTCATGCTGGCAGAATAGGGTCGATCCTTGGGGTGTGTTGCCCAAGCGGTGTTAGGGGTGGCCTGCATCGTGAAGCGCAATTCACCCCCGGCCATGATCTCGTCGTGCCGGAGGTAGGCCCGCGTGATGGGTTTTCCGTTCAGTATGACCTTCCCGACATAGGGATGCCGGTTGTCCAGCCGATCGGCGATCACGGTCAGCTGCCGCCCGTTGGGCAGCGAAAGCGTCGCCCGGTTCACGAAGGGGCGGCCGATGACATATTCCAGGCTGCCGGGCGTTACCGGGTAGAAGCCCAGCGCTGTGAAGACGAGCCAAGCGGACATCTGCCCGAGATCGTCGTTGCCAGACAGCCCGTCGGGCGTCGGGCGATACTGGCTCTCGACGATTTGTTTTAACCGCGCCTGTGTCCGCCACGGTGCCCCCGCGTAGCTGTAGAGATAGGCGACATGGTGGCTGGGTTCGTTGCCGTGGATATACTGACCGATCAGTCCGGCGATATCCTCAGCATGGCTATAGTCGAGTTTCGAATTGTCGAATTCGAACATCGCATCCAGCTTGGCGATGGTGGCCGCATCGCCGCCGAGCACGTCGACGAGTGCAGCCTGATCCTGCGGCACGAACCAGCTATATTGCCAGGCATTACCCTCGGTATAATCCGATCCGTAGTTGATCGCTGTTGGATCGAACGGCGTGCGGAACGACCCGTCGCTCTTGCGCGCACGGATGAAGCCGGTCTGGGCATCAAAACTATTGCGCCAGTTGCCTGCACGTTTTTCGAATGTGGCGGCAATGTCGGTACGGCCCATGGCGCGCGCCATCCGTGCGATCGTCCAGTCGTCATAGGCATATTCGACAGTCTTGGAGGCCGCCTCCGGCTCATGATCGATCGGCACATAGCCGCGCGTCATATACTCGCCCAAGCCGCCATAGGGCGCATAAGTCGCGCTCGCGACCATGGCAGCAAGCGCTGCGTCCACATCGAACCCTCTGATCCCCTTCAGATAGGCGTCGGCGATAACGGGTGCGGCGTGATAGCCGATCATCGTCCACGTCTCGCGCCCTTGGAACTGCCAGACGGGCAGGATGCCATCAGGACTGTCTTCGCG
>JAAIGE0101283327.1_pt1 | contig 11795 bp, 5 predicted proteins | sample 6487951 | NCBI WGS metagenome assembly JAAIGE01 (sample SAMN13974128, study PRJNA590717) | phyllosphere metagenome | biome: tomato field; feature: multiple bacterial spot infested tomato fields; material: tomato leaves; isolation source: leaves from tomato fields | host: Solanum lycopersicum ... | reverse complement strand
CTCGAGCAATTCGACAGCACGCTCCTCGACCAGATCAATGCTGTTTATGGCCGCAACCCTTTGCGGGCGTTGCCATCTATCATTGGTCTGGCGCGATTTGTCAGGCTTATGTCTTGGGTGATGGACAGGTCGACTGTGCATATGCCGAAGCGCTACGGCATAAGCTTGACGGCCTTTTGTACGAACGCCGCGGGTCCGGCCTCACGATCACCCGGATCACCCGTCTTTACGATCAGGGTTTCGTCTTTCTGATGAAACCCGATCGACACCGTTTCTGGACACGCTCGGTCGCTTTGCGCGATGCCGACGACATCCTCCCCGATTTGCGCGCGCGGGGCTTTTGAGATGTTGGCGGATGGCGGGGAATGCATTGCTCGAGCAGGATCACTCGGAACCGGTGTCCATCCTCCCGGCGAGTAGCTTGGCGCACTAGTGACGTTCATCGGCGGCGTCCTTCCGGACTGGCGTGACGATCAGCTCCGCCGGCGACGTGCAGCGCTTCAAGGCCGGACGTCACGGCGCGGGTCCATACCTTTGAAACAAGAGCCGCGCGAACCCTGGCGCCCTGGAATGTCGTGCTCGCTCCGACCGCAGAGGTTTCGTTGCCAGGCATTTCAATGGACGCTGGTCTGATCGACGATGGTGCGTTGAACGAGGCGGCTTGGGGATCGACGCGCTTGGAACGCACGATCATTGTCGATGGCGGCTCATCGCCGTTGCGCCGATCTGTCGCCAACGCGATCACGGAGCGTGGCGGCGCAGCGGAACCCGGGAGCGCAGGCAGGCGCCTCCGATTGTCATGGCTCGTTAAAAAGTAATCGCCGACACCTCCTGCGGGCGCGCGCTGTTCTGGCTCGTCGCCCCAGCGCGGCCACTCGTCGACGTCGCGAGCATATGGCAGCCGGCCGGTGATGGCGGGCGCGCCGTCATACAGGTCGCATCACGGCAGTAACAAACTGGCAATCCACGTTTGGGTACAGCAAACAACAAGAGACACTCAACCCATTGCTATAATTTCAATAAATTAGCATTTACGATCATCCCCTCTGAGCTTTGAAGTATCTTTCGACAACAACTTGACGCCTTCATTAGTCCTACTAAACTACGCCCACATTCCCAAGTTCAGGGAAGCCAAGGGAGAGGTTGATGAAGGGGCTTTTTCTGGCCGGCGCAGCTATGTCCGCGCTAATTGTTTCACCTGCTTTTGCGCAATCGAACGCCAATTCCATTGCACCGACCGGCACGCCACAGACCGACACTCCGGCTTCAGCAATTGGACCGTCGGAACAACCGTCAAACGAAGATATCGTCGTCACCGGAATCAGGGCCAGCCTGCGTTCCTCGATCGCCACCAAGCGCAACGCCGAGAATATCGTCGATTCGATCACCGCGGAGGATACTGGAAAATTCCCTGACAATAACGTCGCGGAATCGTTGCAGCGGATTACCGGTGTCGCAATCGACCGGTCCGGGGGCGAAGGTCAGTTCATCACCGTTCGCGGCCTCGGGCCGGAGTTCAACACGGTTTTGGTCAACGGTCGCATCATGGCGACCGACAATGACGGTCGCGAATTTTCGTTCGACGTGCTGTCGTCGAACATGATCCAGCGCACCGACGTTTACAAGTCCTCGCTGCCACAACTCCAGGAAGGTGGCATCGGCGCGACTGTCAACGTCGTCACAGCTCGCCCGCTCGACGGCAAGACGGGCTTTCATGCGGCACTGGCCGGGGGCGGCATCTATGACACGCTCGCCAGGAAGATGAGCCCGGATGCGTCCGGCGTGCTGAGCTGGGCCAATGAGGACAAAACGTTCGGCGCGGTCATCTCGGCGTCTTACACCGATCGCAAGAGCCAGCGCGATTTCGTCGACCTGAACGGCTGGATCCTCGGACCGCAACGACTGATCAACGGTTCGACCACGTCGACCGGACTTCAGCCGACACGCGGCACGGTATTGACACAGAGCGGCACGATCAGCACGCCACGCAACCTGAACTTCAACCGCGAAAGCCAGGAACGCGAACGCTTGAACGTGTCGGGCGCGGTGCAGGCGCAGCTTAACGAAGCATCGCTGCTGACCATCAACGGCCTGTATTCCAAGTTCAATGCCAAGACGACCAACCGCTTCTTCGGTCTTTTCTATACCGAACCGTTCATCGGCGTGACGACGGACGACAATGGTACGGTGATCGGCTTCAACCGGCCGGGCACGCAGTTCGTCGCGGCCAATCCGGCGCTCAACGATCCCAGCCTGGGCAACGACCGTGTCACCGCCTCGCAGAACGACAATGTCGTCACCCAGGCGGATCGCCGTACCGAGAGCTATCAGATTGGCGCCAATCTTGCGGTCGACCTGTCCGATCGGCTGTCGTTCAAGTTCGACGCATCCACGACCGGGGCGACGCGCAACCAGCCTCGCAATTTCCTGGTGGTCGGATCGCTAGCACAGACCGCGCCGCGTTTCGACCTGACGCCGCAGAACGACTTGCCCACCGCCTCGAACCTCGGTCCGATCACCGATGCCAGCCTGCTGCGCGCGCATTATGGTCTGAACGAGTTCACGCGCGTCACCGATCGGGGCAGCGAGTTCCATATCGACGGCGAGTGGAAGGCCGACGACGGTATATTCCAGAAGCTGCAGTTCGGCATCGCCTACAACAAGCGTCACAAGGTGCGCACGCTGTTGAACAACTGGGGCACCGATTGCAGCTATTGCGGCTATGACGTTCCCATTCCAAGCAATCTCGTCCAGGCCTACACGCTCGACAATTTCCTGACCAAGGCGTCGGGGAACGAGAACGTGCCGCAAAGCTTCTTCACCTTCGATCCGGCCGCGGTATTCGCCTATATCTCGCAACCCTCGATCCTCGCGATCCCGCGGCAAGGCCGCACCGCGGCTCAGCAGGCAGCCGAGGCGGAGCGCATTCTGGCAACGCCCGGTGGACCTTACGGCTTGCGGGCGCAGCCCGGGCAGACGCTGGACGTCATGGAGAAGGTCGGCGCCCTCTACGTCAACACGCAGTTCGGCGGCGACAATTGGTCGGCCAACATCGGTGCGCGACTGGTCGACACCAAGTCGGTCTCGCGCGGGTTCGGCCAGACGGTCGTGTCGATCACCCGCAATCCGGGTGACGACAACCTCCTCATCACGCTCAGCACGCCGCAGGCGCTGGAGGTACGCAACAGCTACACGAACCTGTTGCCGTCGTTCAACGTGAAGTACGACGTCGACGCGAGAACCATCGTACGCGGCGCCGCGTCGCAGACGGTGACCCGACCGACCCTGACGTCGCTTGGCACCGACAACAACTACGGTGGCCGCGTCACCAACCCCGTGTCGGGCGGTGGCAATCCGCTGCTGAAGCCGTTCAAGTCAACCAACTACGATCTGTCGCTGGAACATTATTTCGACGCGATCAGCTATGTCGCGGCCAGTGGCTTCTACAAGTCGTTCACCGACTTCCTGGAAACGCAGACGCTGATCGTTCCGCTGGGGGGATATGATTTCCAGGATACCCGCACGCGCAACGGCCAGAGCGGATCGATCGCAGGCGTCGAGATCGGCGGGCAATATGCACTGGACGGCCTGGGTGGCATCGCCACCGGGTTCGGCGTGGCAGGCAACTACACCTACGTCACCAGCAACGTCGATCGCGGATCGGGCCAGGCGAGCAACGCCGGTTGCGGCTACAACGGTCTGTCCCCACACTCCGCCAACGGCAGCGTTTTCTACGAACGGTACGGGGTACAGGCACGGGTATCGTACAACTGGCGCTCGTCGTTCCTGCAATCCTGCTTCGGTGCGGCATCGCGCCCGCAGAGCCGGGAAGCCTATGGCCAGCTCGATCTCAGCCTGGCTTATGACATCACCCCGCAACTGCAGGTGTATGCGCAGGGCGTGAACCTCACCAACGCCTATGTACGCGATTTCTCCGTGCTCGAGGAACGGTTCCTGATGCTTCAGAATACCGGCGCTCGCTATCTGTTCGGGGTGCGCGCCCGCTTCTGACGACTCCAACTTCCGTAACTGCCCTCCCGCTTCGGCGGGGGGCAATTTTCTTTACGCGACTGCCGTCAGACCGAACTTCCTGCGGAGCTGAGTGCCCGGCGCCTTTATCCCGGCCGCGCCAAAATCAACCCGGCATCAAAGCTGTGGGCACCTTTCGACAGGACGGTTTCACGCGGGATTTCTCGCGCTCCAAGGACTCGTGCTGTCGTGAACTTGTAAATTCCGCCTTTTATGGCCGCCCCTAGAAGAACGGGGCCGGGGAGCGAGCCAGACATGGCGTCGCAATTGACCATTGATGCGCATGAGATGCCCGTCGACCCAATCGACTGGGAAGCCGTCCATGACGCCGTCGTGCGTTATCTTCGCCATCGCACATCCGATCGCGAGGCCGCTGGCGATGTGGCCCAGGAAGTCGTGCTGCGCCTGATCGACCTGCGTCGTCGCCAGCAGATCGGCAGCATCCATGCTCTGGCCTTCCGGATCGCCGACAATCTGCTGGTGGACGGCGCACGTCGGCAGTCGCGCACCACCGCCTTGCCCGACAATGATGATATCGCCTGCCCGACGCCATCGGTCGAGCGGATCGTGACGTCGCGGCAGATCATGGACATACTGTCGCGCGCCCTGCGTCGTATGCCTCCGCTACGCCGCGAGGTGATCGTCCGCCGGCGGCTGAACGGCGAGCAGTGCGCGACGATCGCCGCCGAATTGTCGCTGTCGCCTGCCGCGGTGGAAAAGCATATTGCGCGCGCTTTGGTCGACCTGCGCGCCGCGCTCGACCGGAACGGCCTGAGCCTGAGGACCTGAGCGCATGACCGCCGCCCCCGACACGGTGGATCTCGAGGCTGCCGCCTGGGTCGAGCGGATGGCACGGCCGGTACAGGACGCCCGCTCGCTGGCACTGTTCGACGCCTGGATCGACGCCGATCCGCGCCATGCCGAACGCTATGGCGCACTCCATAGCCTCTACGCATCACGCGAACTGGCCGACGCCATGGCGATGCCGGCCGCCAACGATACGCATGGCTCCCCATGGCGGCGCCCCATGGCGCTGGCGAGCACCATCGTTGCCTGTATCGGAGCGTCGCTCTGTCTGGTGCCGCAATTCGAGCATCAACATGTCACGGCGGCGGCCGGACCGCCACGGACCGTGACGCTGGCGGACGGATCACGGGTCGTCCTGGCCGGGAACAGCCAGCTGGACGTTCGGATGACGCCGTGGCGTCGACAGGCCGACCTCGTCCGGGGGCAGGCCTTTTTCGACGTGGCGCATGAACGCACCCGCCCGTTCGAGGTCGCCGCCGGCAACACCAAGGCGCGCGTGCTCGGCACCGCCTTCGATATCGATCGCGCTCCGGGCGGTTCGACCACGCTGCGCGTCTATCGCGGTGCGGTGTCCTTCGGTCGGCCGGAGGGCGCGCGCTGGGTCGTCCGCGCCGGTGAAGGCGCGCTGTCGACGCCATTCGGGCTGACCCGGCAACCGCCGTTGGCTGCCACCACACCCGAATGGCTCGCGAGGTGGCTGGAGGTCGACGACGCGCCGTTGGCTGAGGTCGTAGCGCAGTTGAATCGCTTCTCGACCAGCCCGATCCGTCTCGCGACGCCTGGCATCGGGAACTGGCGCACCAGCGGACGCTTCGACCTGCGCCAGCCGCAACGCGCGCTCGACGCACTGGCACTGGGCATGGGTCTGGAGTGGCGGAAGGACGATAGCGGATACCGCCTCACGGCGGCGAAAGAACCGCGATAATTGTCACCAAATTGCCATAACATTTTTTTGTCGGGTTCACTGCCTGTCCGACGTCTTACCCGCAACGGCTGAGCATTAGCCTACAGGGGATTTACGATGATACGAAAGACGACGCTGGCCCTCGGGCCGGCGATGATCGCGCTTGTCTGGAACGCGGGCGCGCAGGCACAGGCCATCAATGCGAATGCGACGACGCAGGACATGCGTATCCCGGCGCAGGACCTTGGCAATGCGCTAAAGGACTTCGCCCGCGCCACCGGACTTCAGCTGGCCGCACGGCCCGACCTGCTGAAGGGGCGCCGCAGCCACGCGATCCGTGGCCGGATGACCGCCGCCCAGGCGCTGGCGCAGCTGACGAAGGGCACGGATGTCGAGGCGAACATCGTCGGCGGGACCATCGTCGTGCGTCTGCACGCGCCCCGCCCTGCCCCGGTTCGTTCCCCCCGCGTCGCCACGCAGACCACGGCCAAGGCGGCTGCGGCAACTTCGCGCAGCGAGGCGGCAACCGCCAGCGACGACGATATCGTCGTCACCGGCTATGCCGCCGCCTTCCGCAAATCGACCGACATGAAGCGCCGCACCCGCGTCGTCTCGGATTCGATCAGCGCCGACGACATGGGCGAACTGCCCGTCAACAACGTCGCGGAGTCGATGGCGCGGATGCCCGGCGTCAATGCCGTGCGCAACCCGACCACCGGCGAGGGCGACCGCATCACCATCCGCGGCCTGTCGACCGAACTCAACACCTACGCCATCAACGGCGTTCGCATGGGTGGCGCAGGCTCACGCGACGACCGCTTCTTTCGCGGCGTCCGGCTCAGCGTACTGCCGCCCGACGGAATCGACTCGATCACCGTGTACAAGTCGCTGACCCCGGATCGCGACGGGGATGCGCTGGGCGGCGGGATCGACATCCGCACCCCGACCGCTTTCGATCGCAAGCCGCGCTACTTTCTGGTCAACGGTCAGGCAGGATGGCTCGACAAGTTTGACCGGCGCGGATCGGGGCAGATCTCGGCATCGATGGGGCATCGCATCACCGACGATCTCGGCGTCTTCCTGACCGGCAGCTGGAGTCGCCGCCGCTCACAATATGAGAGCAATGGCGGCGACGGCGACAACCAGCCGCGCCGCTGGTACGCTAACAGCGAGACACTCGGCTGGGACCCATCAGAGTTCGTGATGCGCGGCATGACGCTGCAGATGGGCGAAACCGACGTGAGGCGCTGGGGCGTGAACGGCAGCGTCGACTGGCGTCCCGAGAACCACCAGTTCCACCTGCGCGGCCAGTACAACCGCTACAGCAACACGCAGTTCAGCAATCAGCTGAACTTCCGCAACGATACCGGCAAGAACTCGACCCGTCTGGTGCAGCGGGATCCCGGCGTCATGGATCTGGTCCAGCCGGATCAGGCGGTCATCGGCTCGGCAGGGAAGAAGGGACGGCTCTACAGCTACACCACGGCGCAGATCATCGACCAGGACAAGGACGGCGTCATCACCGACGCCGATCGCAAGACCAAGTCGCTTTATTCACTCTATGGCGGCTCGGGGCAGTGGAACCCGCAGGGCTTCCGCCTGCGCCGCTATTGGGACGGTGCGCGCAACACCGGCACGCTGGCATCGGTCAATGTCGGCGGCATCAGCGACTTCGGCACGGTGAAGCTGGATTACGACCTGTCCTTCTCGCGGTCCGAGGACAATCTGGACGACAGCTACGACCTCCAGTTCCGCGGCGACAAATATGGCTGGCTCGGCAATACCGGCGTCGGCGTCAGCAGCATGCAGGATCCGCGCTTCCCGAAATGGGTGCTGAACCAGACCGGACTGGCGGCGGTGCAGGATCCGTCGCAATATCCCTTCAACGGCCTGTCCGGGGAGGTCGGCGGCAGCGGCGAGAGCCTGTGGCAATCGCAAATCAACGCGCAATGGACACCCGACTCGCCTTGGCTGGACACGATCAAGCTGGGCGCAAAGGCGTTCCGGTCGCGCCGCAACGTCTATAACGGCACCTTCCTCAATCTGAGCGCCATGGGCACGATGGCGGATTTCTCCGGTTTCTTCGGCAGGCCGGTCACGACGATGTTCGGGGGCGTGTACACGGACGATTACCGGCTGGGCGCGGTTATCGACAACAGCAAGATGCTGGCCGAACTACAACGCGCCGAACGCGGCGAGAGCAAGATCTTCTCCGGTCTGGCAGTCTCTCCGAATGCGGCGCAAATGACGGGCGAGGACAGCTTCCGGTTCGACGAGCGCGTGGTCGCAGGCTATGCGATGGCGACCGCGCATTGGGGACTGGCGCAGCTGATCGGCGGCGTCCGGGTCGAACAGACCGCCAATCATATCGATGCCTTCGCGATCGATCCGGTGCAGGGCGACCGCTACACCACCGATCGCAGCAGCTTCCTCAACGTATTGCCTTCGATCCACCTCAACTACGACCTGTCGCCCCGTACGCTGGCGCGCGCGGCGGTGTGGACCAGTTTCTCGCGGCCCGACATCGCGCGGATGAGTTCGTCGCGCGAATATGGCTATGACACCGATCCCGATGGCGACGGCGTGGAGAATCCGACCTCGCAATGGCTCTTGCTGTCGATCCGGCAGGGCAACCCCGATCTGAAGCCGATGCGCGCGGTCAATTTCGACCTGTCGCTCGAACATTATGCGGGCAAAGTCGGTGCCTATAGCGTCGCGGTGTTCTACAAGGATATCCGCAACTTCCTGTTCCGCTCCTCCTCCAGCAACGTGCGGAACGGGACATTGGGCGCGATGGTGTCACCGGACGGCGTCGCCATCTCCATGCCAAATAACGGCCGGCAGGCGAAGGTGTATGGCGCGGAGGTCAGCGTCCAGCAGATCATGCACTGGCTGCCCGGCCCGCTGGCCGACCTCGGCTTCAACGTCAACCTGACGCTCCAGAAGTCGCAGGCCGAGACCGGGATCGGCTGGCATCCCGCCGGCTACAAGCTGCCGCTGGTCGAGACGCCCGAGCGGATCGCCAACATCCAGCTGTTCTGGAACCACAAGGGCGCCGAAATCTACGCCTCATGGACGCATCAGTCGAAATTTCTGGGCGGTATCCAGGACTTCGGCAACGATCCCTATGACCATGGCTATTCGTTCATCGACCTCACCGCTCGCTACAAGGTGGTCCGCGATATCGCACTATCGGTGCAGGTCCAGAACCTGCTCGACAATTACACCTATTGGGAAACCTTCGGCCCCGGGATCGGCTCCAGCCGCGCCTATACCAAGAACGGCCGCAGCGTTTCCTTCGGCGTCAACGCCGTCTTCTAAAGGCAGATATCTCATGACATTTCGACCCTCGTTCCTGCTGGGCGCGCTGTTGCTCACCGCCCCGATCGCCGCGCAGGACGCGCCCGAACCACCGCTCGCGGCGCCGACCGTCGCGCCCGAGCGTATCGTGCTGAATCTCGCCGCCGATCCGGCGCACGCCATGGCCGTGACCTGGCGCTCGGCGCCGGGGCTGCCGGGCTTCGTTGAGCTGGCAGAGGCGGGCGACGGCCCGGACTTCGTCAAATCCGCCACGCGCCTGCCCGCCCAAAACGACGATACGACGATCGCGGTGCGCGAGACGACCACGCTACATGCCGCCTATCACAGCCTGACGATGAGGGGACTGAAGCCCGACACCGTCTACGCCTATCGCGTCGGCGACGGCACGCACTGGTCGGAGTGGCTGCAATTTCGCACCGCCGCTGTCACTCTACGTCCATTTCGCTTCCTGTTCCTGGGCGATATGCAGAACCAGATCCTGTCGGAGGCGTCCCGGACGCTACGGATGGGATTGCGGATGGCGGGTGATGCCGCCTTCGTGGTGCACGGCGGTGATCTGATCAACCGGCATGACAGCGATGCCGAATGGGGCGAATGGTTCGCGGCGGGCGGCTATGCCTATGGCCAGACACCGCAAATGCCGACGCCGGGCAATCACGAATATGGTCGCGGTCCGGTGCTAAATCCGCAATGGCAGCGCCAGTTCACCCTGCCTGCCAACGGCCCCGCCGGGATCGAACGCCTCGCCGACACCTGCTGGAGCACCGATTACCAGGGCGTGCGCCTGATTTCGGTCGACGCGCCGCAACTGCATGGCGTACCGGAATCGCGCGCCGCGATCGTTGCGTGGCTGGAGCCGCTGCTGGCGCACAATCCCAATCGCTGGACGGTGCTGCTGCTGCACTTCCCGCTCTATTCGCTGGAACCGCAGCGCGACAACGATCGCGTGCGTGACGCGCTGAAGCCGTTGATCGACAAATATAAGGTCGATCTGGTGCTGCAGGGTCACGACCATGGCTATGGCCGCGGCACAGTCGGGCCGGCGGGTCCCGGCAAGGGTGGCAAGGGCGCGACCTATGTCGTCGCAGTCGCTGGACCCAAGATGTACGACGGCGGCATCCAAGGATGGGCAGACAAGAGCGCGACCAATACCCAGACCTTTCAGGTCATCGACGTGACCGACCGGGGGATGACCTACCGCGCCTATAGCGCGGCGGGGCGGTTGCTCGACGAGACGGTACTGCGCAAGTGATGGTACGTGCGCTTCGGTGCATCGTCGCGGTTACGCTGGCGATGACGCTGGCCGGCGCGGCGATGCCGCTCCAGAGTGGCGAGTCGTCGACCGGTTTGTCTTCCCGGGTCCCGTCGCCAGCGATGCGCGCGGATAGGGGATGACCAGCAATGGCAGCCACCGGATTTTTTCCGGCACCCGTTCGCTGAGAATCGCCGACGCACACTTCGATACCCTCAAGGGCCGTTGTCACGCGATTCCGACCAGCTTGTGGCGTCCATCCCTTAATCGTCGATAGGTCTCAACTATATCGGCAACATCGACTAGGCCGGTGGGTGGCTGTTACCGCAACCTGCGCATGGTTGGCGACAAGCGCCTCGCGTACGGTATGCGCCACATATTCCATGCCCTGTGAGCTGTCGGACAGGGTCACCCCCAACCGGACGCCGGGGCGCGTCACGTCGAGGGTGACGATATGGACCACCCTCGGGTGAGCGGCAGCATCGACGTGCCGTTCCTGTCGATAAGTCACGCTGTCGAACAGGGGCCTGTCAACGGGCGCGGCGGCAGGCCTGCCGCGCCGCCATCGCTGCGAGGAGCGCGAGCCACACGCTCACAGCTTCACCGCCGCGCCTAGCCAGAGCTGGCGCCCGAAGAAATCCTGGTCGCGTGTGCTCAGCCCGTCGAAATTCTCGCGATGCGCATCGGTCGGGTTGCGGACCTGGCCGATGATCTGGATCGCGCCGAACGTCAGTCCCGTCTGCAAGTCGAGTGGGCACCGGCTTTTTCCTACCCCCGCTCTTCTTCGTCCGGAAGCCGCACGTCCGCTTCGCAGAGGCTTAGAATATAGCGAACTCTTCGAATTCAATACCTTGCCAAAAGGCCCGACGTTCAACTGTTCCGAAGGACCTGAAGCGAGTTGAGCTTCTGCGATTGTCCCGTATCATGCGATGTCGAGAAATGGTTCGGGGGCGGTGTGGCGGTCGATTTGGGAGCGGTGGAGCAGCTCGCCACCGATCAGGCGTCGCTCAAGGCGGCTGCCGGACTCGCGAAGCCGGGGAAATGGTCGGGCATCGGCATCAGCGGTGACGCGGCGTTGATCTGGGGCCAATGTGCCGGGTCGGGAGCCATTCCCTATCGGGTGATGGCCGACCTTCGTGACAGGGGAAGCAAGTGTACGTGCCCCTCCCGCAAATTTCCATGCAAGCATGCCCTCGCCCTGTTCTGGCTGAAGGCGGCGGAAATCGTCCCTTTCGCCGTGGCGGAACCACCGGAATGGGTGGGCGAATGGCTGGCGCGTCGGCGCTCGACCGGCGGTGCGCCCAAGGCGACGAAAGCGACAGCGGACAAGGATCTGGACGCCGCCCGGTCCGTCGAACCCGAGCCGGTTTACGACGCCAAGGCGGTGGCGCGACGCGAGACCGCCAGCGCAAGATGGTACCGGAAACGCTTGGCTGGATGCGCAAGTGGATCGCTGCCTATCCGACCTCGAAGAACTGGCGT
>JAAIGE0101263836.1_pt1 | contig 11795 bp, 2 predicted proteins | sample 6487951 | NCBI WGS metagenome assembly JAAIGE01 (sample SAMN13974128, study PRJNA590717) | phyllosphere metagenome | biome: tomato field; feature: multiple bacterial spot infested tomato fields; material: tomato leaves; isolation source: leaves from tomato fields | host: Solanum lycopersicum ... | reverse complement strand
ACGGTTACACTCGAAGAGCCCGTAGACACCGTTACCTGACAGGTGAAGGTCCCCGACGTGCTGGCCGTAGTCGTACACAGCGTCGTGTTACCCGGACCGGTGATGGTCACCGTGCTACCCGGCGTAGCCGTACCCGAGACAGGCTGCGTGCTGGAACCCGGCTGGGGTTGCGCTACCGTTAGACTCGGGGGGCCAGCGGGCGTAACAGCCGTGAAGCTGCTGGTCGCGGGCGATGAGCAGCCACCGGCGGTGCAGGCTACCGCCGTGATGCTGTTGGGACCGGGCGAGAGCGTTACCGCACAGCTGTATGTCCCGGATGCGCTGGCCATGGTGGTACACAAGACAACATTACCTGAACCCGTAATGACGACCTGAACACCGGGGGTAGCCGTACCCGATACGGTTGGCGAGGTTGTTGCCGTGCCGTTGTTGGCGGGTGACGTAATGCCTATTGTTGGTGTCGCAACTGCCGTCACGTTTACTGGCTGCGCGATACAGCCACCGGTGGTGCAGGCCGTTACCGTCACGCTAGCCGGACCCGTAGACACCGTTATCTGACACGAGAACGTACCCGACGGACCAGCCGTGGTTGTACACAGGGTCATGTTACCCGAACCGATAATGATCACCTGACTACCGGGTGTAGCCGTACCCGAGATGGGTTGCGTGGTAGGACCTGGCTGGGGCTGAGCCACCGTTAGACTGGGCGGCCCAACCGGCGTGACAGCGGTGAAGTTACTTGTCGCGGGCGACGAGCAAACACCCCCGTTACAGGCAATTGCCGTAATACTGTTAGGCCCGGCTGATACGGTTACGTTGCAACTGTAGCTGCCCGACGCGCTGGCCATGGTGGTACATAAGACAACATTACCTGAACCCGTGATGACGACCTGACTACCTGGCGTAGCTGTACCGGATACGGTCGGCGAAGTTGTTGCCGCGCCGTTATTAGCCGGCGAGGAGATGCTCACGGCTGACCTGCCCGTCACACTGATCGACAGCCCGTACGCATTGTTGGCGGCATTGTCATTAGCCGCCCCTGTCACGGTTCCGCTAACAGGCAGTTGAGCTGATGCCGACTGCATGGCACTTTCCGTAATAGCCATATAGATCGATGGCAGCGAACTGCCAGTGGGAACGGATTGTGCCGATGTACAGGTGACCAGTGTACCACTCGCCTGGCTCGTCGTCCCACACGTCCAGCCGGTTCCCGTGGCTCCCGTGTAGGTAAGCCCTGTCGGCAATAGTGTCTGCGTCGTGGTCGTTCCGGCGTAAAGACTGCTGCCAATATTGCTGACCGTCAGTGTCAGCGTACCGGGCGCTGACGGAGCAAGTGACGCCGGCCCGGCGATCGTCGCCGTTAAATCAGCGATACCGGGGGTAGTAGCCGCCTGAACAGCTACCGGCTGGCTAAACGCGTTGTTACCCGCGTTACTTTCACTACCCCCACTGACCGCCCCTGCCAGGGTAAGTGTTTGCCCCGCTACCAGGGATGCGGCCAGCGACAAATTGATACTACTGCTGGCAGATGCCGACAGGACAGCCGTCGTGGTACAGCTGATGGGGGTTGTGCCCCCCGCTGATGTGCCAACCATACAGCCCCAGCCCGTTCCCGATGCCCCGGCATACGTTAAGCCATCGGGAATGTTGGCGGTTACCGTGATAACGCCCAGCGAGCTTCCCGTACCGACATTGGTTACCTGAATTGCATAGGTCCCCGAGGTGCCGGCTGTCAGCGTCGACGGTCCCGTTATGCTGGCCGTCAGGTCTGCAACAGCGGTACTGCAGGTAGCCCCGTTGCCGTAGTTTCCTGTGTAGGCGTTACCCGGGCCCCGTCCCAGAACAGTCATCTGATTTCCGGGGTTTGTATTCTGCGAATTAGGCGTCCGAAACGGATCGGTCTGATTATCGAATAACGTGATCGTACCCAGACAGCTGCCTATATTTTTAAAGGAGAACAACTCGATTTCCTGGTTGGCAACTATGTCGAACAGGACGGGGCTGGCGCTACCACTAAACCCAAATGAGAGGTAATCGATGGTCGGATTCTCCGTCGGCGTATTTACCCGGGCATTCTGGCTCCAGGTCATGGATTGGTTGCCGACCACCTTACCTTGTAGATTGGCAATGGTGAATTGTGCGCTCCCGGCACCATGCGGTACCAGTAGCGTAACCTGAGCCGTACTGATCCGACCTGCATTACCCGTATACGAACTGGTTGAGGTCATATAGACCCGATACGTCTGTTTGTCAGCGTCCAGACCGATACGGTATTTTATCTGAGCGAGTGTAGTTCTGCTGCTCACGGCTATGAGCAGCAACGCCCACAAAAACCTCCCTAATGTATTCATAGTGCCCCTGATTATCGTAGAATGTACGCCTTGGCCTTTCGGATTACGTGTTGCTTACCGAGCGATCAGCATCTTCTGGCCTGGTCCCAGTCTGATCCCCCCCCGCTCCAGGTAGACGATATACTGACCGGACGGCAACTGGTCTACGCTAAGCTCTTTGGCGTTGGTACCGCTGCGCATGTATGCCGTTTCCTGACGCACGGTCTTACCGCTGCCAGCCTCGGCCACCAGCAACGTAACCTGCCCCTCGAAGTCGTTGAGGTAATTCACCCAGGTGACCGTAACGCGATCTTTGGCCGGGTTCGGGTAGACCTGCCGCAACCCTACTTTCTGACTACTTGGTGCTTCATCGGCCAGATTACCGGCGTACGCATTGATACGGCCAAAGCCAAGTACGCTGATGTGATTCTGCACATTAAACTTGTTTCCCTTCGCGAGAACCAATGGGTCCTTGCTGTTATCAATCAGCTGCAGGTCAGCCGCTTCTGTTCCAATATTCTGGAAGGTAAACAAAGGGACTTCTGCGCCAGCTGAATACGCCAGCTGACGGGTAGCCATAGACTGCAGCGCAACCGATATATAGTCATAGTCGGCAGACCCATCCGGACTCTTAATCACGGTTCCCTTGTCCCAGTCAACATTAGGCTGTAATGACTTGACCGCGCCCAGGACAAAACCCTCCGAGGCCTTTGTCCGCATACTTACCTGCATGGTTCCGGTGATCGCTTTCTGATCAGTCAGCGATTTCTCGGAAACCAGACTGACGGTATAGGTCGTAGCGTCCGAGCGGGTTAGTTTAAATTTTACCTGTGCCTGAGCGGACAGGCCGAAGCTGCTCACGATGAGCGCCAGACAGAACGTTTTCAGCGATTTATTCATGGCAAGAACGAATTTTAGTATGGTCTGTGAAAGAAGCCGGCCGAACGGATTCGTTCGACCGGCCTTTACCCTAAGGCAGGTGTTGCCGAACAATGAAGTTGGCGAGTCCACCGGTGTTATCCGGATGCCCGATGACATTGAAGAAGATCATGTCGACTTCGTTGGAAGGCCCCTGAAAAATCGACGTACCGTCCATGTTGACATCGGCGACATCGTACCCACTGGTAATGAAGTTGGCGACATAACCGGTGTTGGCGTTATCGATCATGACCCGGTAGAAGATGGGATCAATGTCCGTATTGGGGCCCTGGAAGATGATCTGGTTATCACCGTTGGTATTACCCGCCCAGAGCATTGCTTTCGTATTGTTCACGTAAGCGGGCTGGGTACCTGCATTGGGCAGCGTATACAGATTGGCTGGAACGGTCAGGTCAACGGTGGTTACCGTCGGGCTCAGCGCCTGCGCCTGGGCAGACATGATTCCGAGGTGATTCCGGTGGCGCACAACGACGTAGTACGATCCCGACGTGAGATACGAAAACGAGAGTGGGGATACACCATCCAGTGCACTCACGACATCGCCATCCCGCTGAATCAGCGCGGGTCGGGTCGCCAGAATCGTTGCCGGATTGGTAGCACTGTGCAGTTCGACCATGACCCAGTCAACAATCGCATTGGCACCGGTTGCCGACAATATGGCGGCCGTTACCGTTTCGCTACCACTGTTGATAAACGTATACGTCGAATTGCCGCCCTGTACTCCGCCGTACGGCTGGGTCAGTGGAAGCAGGTTTTTCTGCCGTAACTGATCATGCATCAGGCCAGTTGTCGGATCATAGGCACCCTGTAACAGTGCTTTGATAGCCAGACTAACACCACCCGGCAGTACAGCACCAGCGTAGTTGAGGTACGCTACGTTGTTGGACAGAACCGTTTCGCCGGTTACCGGGGCAACGCTTGCGCCGAAGCTCAGGTTAGCATACCCGATGGCACTATTCTGCGGTACGACGGGAATGATTAATCCAGACGAACCACCCACGGCCAGGCTGGCCGAGCTGACGCAACCGACAATCGTTCCCGTGGTGGAACAGGTCCAGCCATTGGTCGTGAACGTAGTAGTGCTCGTTGTGAAATTGGTCGGCATGGCGAACGTCACCGAAAGCGGGCCGGCGGCAATCGCCTGCGGGCCGTTGTTGGTCACCGACAGGGCAACGGAAGCCGGTTGTCCAGCGACCAGCGTAAAGTTCTGCGCGGGGAATGACACGGCCAGATCAGCGGCAGCAACGGTGCCGGCGTAGTTGATAACACCGATGTTGTTAGGCAGTACAGTCTCACCAGTGGTCTGCTGAACGTTAACCTGGAAAGACGGATTAACCAGACCACCCGTTGTAGCCAGAGGCACAACCGGAATCGACAGGGATGATGAAGCACCGATACCCAGTCCAGCCGTACTCGTACAGGTCACAACGTTCGATGCCGTAGCACAGCCCCAGGCATTGGTCGTAAACGTCGGTGCGCTGGTGGTGAAACCGACCGGCATCGTAAACTGAAGCGACAGCATTCCTGTTGTAGCGGCCGTTCCTACGTTAGCCACGTTGAATGCTACGTTTGCGGACTGCCCGACAGCCAGGTTGAAGGACTGGCTCGGCATACTGACCGACAGATCAGGCGCTGGTGCGGCACGAACAGGAATGGTCGTTACAATTGAGCCACTGTTGTTACCGACGTTGGTTTCGCCGGTAGCCGGGTTCACATACAGGCCCATGGTGATCAGGGCATTGGTCAGCGAAGCGCCCGGTGTGACTGGCACACTGACGGTCGTGCTTTGGCCCTGCGTCAATGTCAGGCTATTGTTGACAAACGTAGTCACCACCGACCCATTCGCTTGGGGCACCTGAGACTGAACGACCCAACCGGCAGGCAATTGAGCGGTGTTCAGTGTGAGCGCGGCTGGCAGCGACACCTGGAAGCTTATTGGCCCTGCGGCAACGGCGTTACCGGCGTTCTGAATGATAACGGGCAGTAACGAGGTTTGCCCTACCATAAGCGTCGGCTGCGGCTGTCCACCATTGACAACCAGGTCGGGGACCGGGGTCGGTTGAACAGTGGTGGATGGCGTTACCGTCTGGGTGGCCGGGGTGGTCTGTCCCTGAACCGGCAATACTGTTACCGTAAAGGATGGCAGCGTTCCGACGGTGCTGGCGTTTGGTATAACCGGAACATTGAGTTGTACCGTACTACTGGCGGGGAAACCACTAGTATTCTGTCCGGTCAGTGTCACCACCGTCGTACCGTTTGCGCCGGCCGCGCTGCTGGTGAGCACCCAGCCAGCTGGCAGGTTCAACTGGGCCTGATTCAGTGAAACGCCGGCGGGCAATACGACCTGCGCAACGAGTGGCCCGTACGCGGTTCCATTTCCGACATTCTGAATCGTCACGGGGATATTGGACGTTTGCCCGCCGACCAGCGCTGGTGTCGGCTGGCCCACTGTCAGCAGAATAGCCGGTGACGTAACTGGTGATACCGTGTACGTTTGTGACCCGGGTGATGGTTGACCGGTTGGCTGAATGGTCGTCGTAATGGTCGGCGTTGTACCGGCAGCGGCCTGACCGGTTATCACCGACAGGTTCAGGCCCAGCTGACCACCATTAGCCGCAATCGATCCTGTCGGGTTGATCAATGTGTAGATCGTGCTTCCATTTGGCCCGGTTGCACTACCACCAATGCTCCAGCCAGTGGGTAACTGCCCCTGAAGAACGGTAACGCCCGCCGGTATGCTGATCGTGGTGCTGATCGGTCCGTTTGCCGCTGCGTTACCAGTATTGGTAAACGTGATCGGAATGATCGACGTCTGGCCAACCGACAGCTGGGGCGAGGGGGCTCCGATAACCACGGAAACATTGGGGGCCGCCGGCATGCTGACAGGGGCGAAGGTCGTGACACTGGTTGTGCTGGACGGATCGGTCGGTAACGATGTCGTTGTGACGATTACGGGCAGATTCTGCCCGGCGGACTGACTCCCTGGCACGACAGGAACAATCACGGTCGTACTACCTCCGATTGGCAGGTTGACCGACGGGTTGACCAGCGTGTAGGTAATGGTTCCGTTCCCGTTTGTCTGCTGACCCGTCAGCGACCAGCCTGCCGGTAAGGCACCAAGCGTGACACTAGCGGGCAGGGTCACCTGCGTAGTCAGTGGACCTGTATAGGGCGCAGTTCCCGTGTTGGCAAATGCCAGGGTGGCGTTGTTAGGCTGCGTCGCTGTAAGCTGAGCCGGCAGCGTCACGGTCGTAACGATTTTAGGCGCTACGGGTGTTACCGTCAAGCTTCCTCCGTTGTTACTCGTGTTTGTTTCGCCGGTTGCGGCAACGACACTGGCAGAAATCGTGCTCGTCACGTTCGCATTCGTTGCGTTCGGAGTGATCGCGACGGTCAGCGAGGTAGCCTGCGTAGCCGACAGGCTGGCGATCGAATTGGTGAGTACCAGCGTTGTTGTTCCGTTTGCATTGGCCGTACTCGACTGGAGCGACCAGCCGGGCGTTAGCGTCAGCTGATTGGCCGAGTAGCCCGCAGGCAACACCAGTTGCGCCGTGACCGGGCCGGCTGCGATGGCCGTTCCTACGTTGGTGACAGTCAGACTCAGCGTCGAGGGTTTCGTTACTTCAAACGCCGGACTGGGACCGGTCAGGGTCAGCTGCAAATCAGCGATTCCCAACGAGACAGTTGCGCTGGTCGTGTTGTTAGCTACGTTGCTTTCCGAGGCTATCTGTGTGAGTACGGCCTGGAACGAAGCGGTGCCCGAAGCGGTTGGCGCGATGCTGACCGGCAGACTCAGCGCTACGCTACCCGCCGGGCTCAGGCCAGTTGCATTGGCGTAAAGCAATGTTACGGTAGTAGCTCCGCCTGCTGCTGTCGTGCTGTTTACCAGCGACCAGCCGTTGGGTAACCCGGCGGCATTCAGGCTGACACCGGTAGGCAGCGTGACGGCCAGGGTTAGCGAGCCCGCGGCAGAAATTTGGCCCACGTTGTTGATCGTCATCGGAATTTGCGCGCTCTGACCGGGTTGCATGGCGGGGAACGTACCAAACGACACGGCTACATCAGCCCCCAGTACCACACCCGTTGTCTGAATAGAGGCAACGTTGTTGGCCGTGTTAGCTTCGCTGCTGGCAGCCGCCACGGTGGCGCTGAAGGGCAGTTGCTGGCCAATGACCGCACTGGACGGCGTAATCGGCACCGACAACGACAAGGCATTGCCCGATGACAGGCTGGTCGGGACTGAGCAGGTCACCAGTTGTCCGGTCGTTGCACACCCCCAGCCGCCAGCGGCCGTGAACGTGGCCGGCGCACTGACGCCCGCTGGCAGGGTCAGCGTCACCGTTTGCGGACCCGTTGCCACACCTGACAGTATGTTTGTGACGTTAATCAGCAGCGGATTGGTCTGACCGGCCGCCAGTACACTTGGCTGCTGGATCGCAATGGCCAGGTCCGATGGTTGTGCCGCAATCGTTACCGTGCTGGGACCAGTCGTACAATTCTGGCAGGGAACTGAGGTTGTCGACGTTAGGGAACCGCCCCCCGTCACGGTAGCGCTGTTGGGCTGCGTACCGGCCGTAGTCGGGTTCACACGCAGCGTAAAGGTTGAGTTCGCACTGATGGCGATCGGGGCCGTACTGGAACAGGTTACAGTCTGACCGGTCGCGGAACAGGTCCAGCCGTTACCACCACCCGACACGAAGACCATACCTGCCGGCAGTATATCACTGACCGTAACCGCACCGCTGGTTGCCCCGGTCCCGGTGTTCGACACCGTGAACGTGTAGTCGAACGGTGTATTTTGTGTGGCGCCAGCGGGTGCCTGCTTAACCAGTGTCAACAAGGGTTTGGGACAACCCACCGGGCATGTATAGTTACACGACCAAGCGTTTGACAAACCATTCCCGGCAACGGTCAGTTGGTTACCCGGATTGGTCGTCGTCGAGGCACCCTGAAACGGATCGCCCAGACTCCAGAGGGCCAACTCACCCAGGCAACTCGCCAGTTGAAAACTAAACAGCGGAATTTCCTGCTCCGCCGTGATGGGGAATAAACTCGAACTGGCACTTTGACTGTAGCCAAACGATGGATAATCTTTCGTAGGCGCTTCCGACGGATTATTGACCCGCGCGTTCAGCGCCCAGTTCATGCCCGTCTGCAGGTTTACCAGATTCGTAAACTGGGTTCCGGTCGGCACATTCAGTGTCACCTGCGCCGTAACAACGCGGGCCGAATTACCCGAGTAGCTAGTCGCCGACTTCATGTACACCGTGTACGTAACCCCATCAGCGCCTAACTTCAGACCATAGCGAACACCGGTTCCGCAGTCGGTCCCCGATACACAGGCACCGGCTGCGCTTACCGATCTCGACGGGCTCGATGGCGTTGACGTATTGTTTGCCGTATTGCTATCCGGTGTCGGCGAGCTAACGGTCGTCACGAAAACGGGGGTCGTGCCAACCGCAGCAGCCTGTGGTGTCACGGGCAACGTAAAACTGGCTGTGGCCCCGGCGCTCATAGAAGCCGGATTGGTACAGCTGAGGGTTTGTCCGGCCGTTGAACAGCCCCAGCCGTTGGTTGAAAAACTCGACGGGGCCGTAATACCCGAGGGTAGCGTGGTGGTCACCGTCAGGGGGCCAGCGGCAACACCGGTACCTATGTTACTGACACTTACGGGAATACTAGCGACCTGACCGGCCGTCAGGGTCGGTACCGGGCCTGTACTTACCGTCAGATCGGGTGCTCCACAACTGGTCGAGCCACCAGCGTTTGCCGTGTACGAATTGCCCGGTCCGGCCCCCAGTATCGTCATCGCATTACCGGGGTTAGTGCTGGTAGATCCTCCCTGAAACGGATTGGTTGTCGACCACAGCGTCAGCGAACCGGGGCAGACACCGGCATCCGAAAAGGAAAAGAGCAGAATGTCCTGGTTGGCGGGAATATCGAACAGCGTAGGCGTAGCGCTCTGGGTGAAGTTAAACGACAGGTAATCGAACGCTGGGTTCTCGCTGGGTGAATTAACCCGCGTCGAGGCCGACCAGCCCATTCCCTGATAGCTTGTTACGGTAGGTGAACCCGTTCCCTGAGGAAGGTTCGGTAATGATCCGGTGGGAATTTGTATGGTCACCTGCGCCGACCCAATACGGGCTGCTGAGCCCGTATACGACGTCACGGAACTCATAAAGACCTTATACGTTCCGTTAACATCCCGGGTCAGCTTGTAGCTGATGACAGGCGAAGCCGCCTGCGCAATGGTCTGGCCTACTAAGACCAGCAGGGCTATCACTAGCCAGATTCGTAGAATTTTCGTGTACATATGTAGCGTGGGAAAAGTCTGAAAATGCACCCTCTCCCGGACAGGAAGAGGGTGCATCAACGTTACGGGAGTTGTTGCTTGATTATGAAATTGACATAGGCATTGGGGTTATCAGGGTGAGTCATTGTTTCAAAGAAGATGTAATCGATTTCGTTGTTGGGCCCCTGGAAGATGACCCGGCCGTCCATGTCGATGTCATTGACGGAGTAGACATTGCTACGGACGAAGTTGGTGAAGCCGCCCGTGTTGTTGGGATCGACCAGGACGTTGAAGAATATCGGGTCAACGTCGTTACCAGGGCCCTGCAGAATTGTCTGGTTATCGCCCGAGGTGTTGCCAGCCCACAGCGCATGGAAGCCGCCTTCTACCGCCAGTGGGGCTGTGGTGCGCATCGCATTGCCGACCGGGAATTGGTAGGCGGTTGCCGCATTCGTGAAATCGATCGTGGCCAGTGCCGAGATCGATACCGGACTCGTCGTCATCACACCCAGGTGGTTCCGGTGACGGATCGCTACATAGCAGGTTGCAACATTGCTGAGGGCACTGCTGGTAACGGTAAGCGCTGAAACGCCATCCATTCCCACAATATCGCCGTCGGCCTGTAGCAGCGCAGAGCGGGTTGCCAGTACCAGCGTGGGGTTTGCCGCACTCCGGAGTTCAACAAAAATCCAGTCGACGATGGCGTTCGTTCCGGTTACCGACAGCACAGTCGACGGGTTACCGATCAGTTCCCCACCGCCACCACCGGTCTGTGCAAAGCCCAGTGCGGTATACGGTTCCGTAGTCGGGATCAGGTTCTTGCTCCGCAAATCGTCGCGCATGATACCCGCCGTCGTGCTACGGGTCAGCGCGCCCTGCAGCAGTACGCGCATCGACAGCTGAGCCGCCCCGGCCGCCGTGAAACTGACCGTACTGGTGGCCGTACCGCCAGGATTGGTGGCTGTTACGGTCAGTGTGTTCGGACCAGCAGCCACGCTCACCGTACAGGAATAGCTGCCACCGGCCGTAGCCGTGGTTGAACACAGCGTCGCGTTACCCGGACCCGTGATCGTTACCACCGATCCCGGCGTGGCTGTACCACTCACCGTTGGGGTAGTCGAGGTCTGGGTGTTCGAGGGACCCGTGGCCGCAATAGTCGGAACAGGCACGGCCGTCACCGAGACAGGCGTGGTAGTGGTGCCGCCCGGCCCTGAGGTAGTCACCGTCACCGAGGAGGGTCCCGAAGGCAGCGTCACCGAGCAACTGAAGGTACCACTGGCGCTGGCCGTTGTTGAGCACAGCGTCTGGTTGCCCGGACCCGTGATCGTTACGGTCGTACCTGGCGCTGTCGTGCCGCTGATGGGCTGAGTCAGCGGACCCGGCGCAGGTGTAGTAATGGCTACTCCCGGTGCCGTTACGGCCGTGAAACTGGTCGTAGTGGCGACGGTACCACCTGGGTTATCTGCTGTTACCGTCAGCGTATTGGGACCCGTAGCTACATTCACTGTACAGGAATAGCTACCACCCGCTGTGGCTGTGGTTGAACACAGGGTTACATTACCTGGACCCGTGATAGTCACCACAGAACCCGGTGTAGCCGTACCACTGACTGTGGGTGTGGTCGAGGTCTGCGTGCCCGATGGGCTACTGGCCGTAATAGTCGGCGTCGACACCCCCGTCACAGCAACAGGCGTTGTGGTTGTGCCACCCGGCCCTGAGGTAGTTACCGTCAGCGTGGAGGGCCCCGTCGGTACCGTCACCGAGCAACTAAAGGTACCGCTGGCGCTGGCCACTGTCGAACACAGTGTCGCGTTATTGGGACCGGTGATGGTTACCTGGTTGCCCGGAGAGGTTGTCCCGCTGATGGGCTGGGTAAGCGGACCCGGTGCGGGCGGGTTGATGGCGATCCCCGGTGTGGGCACGGCCGTGAAGCTGGTCGTCGTTGAGACCGTACCACCGGGATCAGCTGCGGTTACCGTCAGTGTATTGGGGCCGGTGGGCACCGTTACTGCGCAGGCGTAGCTGCCGCCTGCCGTCGCCGTCGTTGAGCACAGCGTCGTATTACCGGGTCCAGTAATGGTCACTACACTACCCGGTGTAGCCGTTCCGCTAACCGTTGGTGTGGTCGAGGTCTGGGTGTTCGAGGGACCCGTGGCCGCAATAGTCGGAACAGGCACGGCCGTCACCGAGACAGGCGTGGTAGTGGTGCCGCCCGGCCCTGATGTAGTCACCGT
>JAAIGE0100726642.1_pt1 | contig 11795 bp, 13 predicted proteins | sample 6487951 | NCBI WGS metagenome assembly JAAIGE01 (sample SAMN13974128, study PRJNA590717) | phyllosphere metagenome | biome: tomato field; feature: multiple bacterial spot infested tomato fields; material: tomato leaves; isolation source: leaves from tomato fields | host: Solanum lycopersicum ... | reverse complement strand
TCGTGCGCAACTTTGGCACCAAGGCCGATTTCGGTGATATGTGTGTGATAGCCGATCGCAGCACGCTGCCGGCAGACGTTCCAGCGCTGATGAGTTACTTATTCAACCCACACGAGGTGGTGAGCAACGGAAATGTCATCAGCTTCGATGTAGCCGCGTTCCAGGTCGATCTGGTCTGTGTGCCCGCCAGCGAATACGACACCGCCCGCGACTACTTTGCGTTCAACGATCTGGGCAACCTAATGGGCCGTACGGCTCACAGAATGGGATTCACGTATGGCCAAAACGGGCTGCGCTACAAGGTCCGGGACGGCGACTACCTCGTGGACGATCTTACAATCACAAACGAGATGCCAGCAGCTTTCGCGTTTCTCGGCTATGACTATGGCCGCTTCGATCAAGGCTTCCACACCCTGGAAGAGGTATTTGCCTTCGCTGCCAGCTCTACCCACTTCAATCCGGCCGCCTATCCACTGGAGTCACGTGGGCACCGCGACCGCGTTCGTGACCAGAAGCTGCAGAACTATCGCCTATTTCTTGAATGGCTGCAGACGGCTGGTGTAGCCGCAGGAGCATCAGCAGACCTCCAGCGCGCACACCACTTACAGCGAGCACTGAAACAATTTCCTGCTTTCGCGGAGGCACTTTCGCAATCCCAGGAAGCACTTGCTGGAGCACGCCGCCGCAAGCAGCTGTTCAATAGCCGGATTGTGTCGGAGCTCACAGGCCTCGAAGGCCGTGAGCTCGGGCAGCTCATGCGTGAGGTTCATGACGCGTATCCGGGTGGCCGTGCTGCATTTGTTGCTTGGCTTGATCAGCTGGAAGATCACAAGCTGGCGCCGCTGCATGCATATATAAGAGAGGTGGCTGCAGATCTCATAACGAGCGCCAAAAACGAAGTAGATGAGTCAACGATTGCTAAATAGCACCCCACCCCGGAAATTCGATCTCAGAAACACAGACGGCCGCATAACGCGGCGGTCTGGCAAAAATAACAAGCATTGCATTCTTCTGCACGGCCTTCATAGCCGCCTTATGGACAAGCTTGGCTTAAAACGCTAGCCAAGACCTGAGGATCGCGCAAGTATTGTGGCTTAAAAGCGCGACCCGTCACTTCGATCAAAAAGCACTATAAAGAGCCACATCCGAAAGGGCAACAATCAAGCGTAATGCCGTGGATACAGCAGCCGTTTGCGAGATTAATAGCATCATCTTCGTTGCGCACTTCAAGTGTTTCGTATCCCTTATCAGCAGCAATCGCAATGGCACGTAAACGTTGATGCTCAGGCAACATAGAAACACGACGGTCAATAGCGGAACTGAATAGTTTTACAAGATAAGACCAAGATAGTCCGCAGCCTCGGTGAGCAATGTTCCATTCCTGCTGGCAAATTTGAAACCAAGCGTCTTCATCAAGCGGACCAAGTAACTCGGCTTTGCAATCGTAAGCATGCTTATGAATGCCTTCAATGACGGCATCGAAACCTGCATCGATACGAGAGAAATTAATGGTAAACATTTGGTTAGCTCCAAGCAGAGTGAGCAAACCAACTGTGCCCCAACAGGCGAAGTCGAGTTCGCCCGATGGGATGAAAAGTAGTTTTAAAGTATGTAGCGTTGAGGTGGCACCGGCCACAGCGGAGATGCGCAAGCGCGTTCTCCACACAGATTAGACCTCCGACAGCAGGGGCGTCAAGGGTCCACAGAGAACAGGTCTTGAAGAAGGGTCGAAGCAAGATTTCGACGCCCAGTCACCCCGGGCAGAACCTCCTAGGGGACATCGGAGGAGTGCAACGGATACAAACGATTTATTCTAGTTCCTGTGTGGTCTCAAGTCGGCTGGATGTAATAGAAGCAGCTTGCGCCGGCCACATGTGATACATGTCTCATAACGACTTCGTCCAACGGAAAAACAATTTTTCGCGGAGTGGTGCTCAAGATCGCTTACCGTCGCAGCTGCCTGAACCGCAGGCGAGCGCCCTCATACGAGGGGAAGGGTTAGAGAAATGCGTTACTTCAAACCTGCAGCGAAAGTTGTTATCAGTATCATCACACTGACGCTTACGCAGAACGCGTCAGCGTGCTGCCCAGATGTCGGTCACAGTCCCAACACAGCAGCAACTGGGCTCGGAACAAGCCGTCCCGCGGCTGCCGATCTGTCAGCTGTGGGCAGCGTAAAGGTATATGCCTTCGAGCGTGATGGAATCCGCTACTTGCAAGTTAACGGCCCGACAGGAATCGTACGAACAGCAATCGGTTGGATCGATAACGTTGTTTGGGTGATGCCGATTGGGGTTGATGCTGACCGGACCAAAGTATTAGCGCCGGGCACCATGCCTACAGGTCTTATCGTGTACCAGGGGGAAAGAATTACGGTACTCCTATTGCCCGATAACAACTGGGTCGTCGTACCGAAATAGCAATTTTGAGCCTAGAGGCTCGGTTAAATAGAAGCTGATCTTCGTATGGTGGTGTTTTAAAGCACCACCATACGTCTTGATTCGTCTGGACAGAACGGACGCATTCTCGTAAGTCGCTCGGTCAACTGGAGTGCACTGAGCATGTTCAACAACTACGGCTACAGCTATGCCTTGAATGCCCCGCGTCTTGCCAACACGTGCTTTGATAATAAATCGGCCACCAGGCGATAGCGAGCTGACAGCTGCCAGTGTGCATCTATAGACAGCGAGCTGGAGTCCAACTGACAGCACGCTGGGGTCTCCACGGAGCATGGAGCTACATACCTCGGTGTGACTCACACGTGCGAAGCTCGCAGAACAGAAGACATGATAGAGACCGTGTGTCTCAATTTCCAACGGATACAATGAGTTGATGTATTCGTGAAGCATTCTTGATTGAATTGAGCCAGTTCGAATCATGCGCATAGCGGCTTCATTCTGGCCGCGTGACTTTAAGTGTGATTCAATGTCCCGGCGCAACATGTTTACATGGACTTGGACATCTACAAATCCAATCACATGCTCACGCAATTCCTTTTCTGCCCACATGTAGCTCATCCTTGCATTTTGTTGAGCATGTTGTTCACCTCTCAATCGGATTCGTGTCTCTGTCAAGACACTAGAAATACGGGTGCCAAGTAGAAATATGCCTGTGGCGATTGTTGCGAGCATTGTCTGAACAACAAATCCAGTTGCGTCATATGCTCCGAATACACCAGTGTTCCTTAATGAAAATGCCAAAGCAGCATTGGAAATGACCAACCCGATTGATGCCCCCCGCCATCCATGCAGCCAAGTCAGAAGAATCGCAGGTACGATCAAAAGAGACAGCATCCCAAGTCTAACTAGCTGACTCTCCGGCAACGTCGCTAGCGCGAATAGAAAGGCCGTCGCGAAAAGAGCCGAAGCGCTGTGAGTAGTAAGACGGCCAGGTGTTTCCGCATCTTCCCTTCGCATCCAAAGCAGTACTGGGAGGACAATCATCAGCATGCCTAGGTAGTCGCCTACGACGAAGCGGACAAGCTTAATCCCTCCTATTGCCGTTGAAGGACCATCGAGCAGTATATTGATGGACTGCGTGCATAGCGCCCCCCATAGTGCCGCTACTAAGAGTAGCGGGATAAGTAAAGCCTCATTGCTATGCACTTTACGTAGCTTGTGGCGAATTGCGATTGGCACCAGCGAAATGGCCGGGCCCAGGATGCACGAACTGCCATATGCCCATGCAGGATTGACACCCATCCCGGCGATTGCTGGAACCCTAAGCATAAGCAGTGCACAAACGTCGCCAAGCAACACCCACGGGACCAAGCGATACGGAATAAAAAGAAGACACGCAATCCGCAGTCCAGCTGGCAAATACCATTGGTCGAGAGAACAGTGCCAAGTTAGCTGAAACGCTAGACAGTAAGCAGTGGCCGTCAAAAGGCCTCGCGTTGCATACCTCATCCCTTCCATGGGTTACCCGAAGTTCTGATGACGTCAGAGCATACCTTAGTGAGCACAGGAATTGTCTGTGCTGAGATAGCCAGACGATCGCAAGTGATGCAAGTCTCGCAAGTAGGACTCGTAGTGTGCGACGCAGTGCTCATTGTGGAAGCTGACAGCCCTGGCGAATTCTGATCTGCTAGTCAGGCTTTCCCTGACAGACCGGCCCCTAAACTTGTGAGATATTTGTGCTGTCTCGGAAGCTCGGTACCTGCGCTTGCGCCGCTTCAGTTCAAAGGACCTCAGCCTTAAGCAAGCTGTAAGCTATGCCGAGACGCTTTTCTAACATCAATCTGCTGGCCCCTCGATTGCCCCATCAATAGATTCCATACGGAGCCAGTCGTGTTTGAGGAAATCTTTAACGCGAGAGTGCGAGAACTGTGGAACCTCTATGCCGCTACGGGCCCACTTCATCATCCAGGTGAAAAAGGAGCATTCCGCGAAGCGTTTTTAAGGCGGCTCCTAGAATCGGTACTCCCTTTGCAATACGGTATTGGAAGCGGGGTTATTGTTGACGGATTCGGAAGGCAAAGTCCGCAAGTTGATCTACTCATCTATGATCGGAGAAATTTTCCACCATTTTACGAATCTGGCGGTCATGGCATCTATCCGTTTGACTCCGTACTAAGAGTCATCGAAGTAAAGAGCCAACTTGATAAATTAGGTCTTGAGCAGTTCGCAAAACTTGCTAGGTCGATACATCCGACTAATCCAGAAGGACTCAAGATGAAGGGGTACGGTAATCTTGAGAACGGAAAATCATATTACCCATTTCCAGCTCTTTTCGCTTATGGAACTCGCATTTCTAATCTCAAAGAAGATTGGAAGAATATATCAGATCTGCAGGGCATGACAAACACACTATGTGTTGCCCGAGGCGGCGTAATTACTAGGTCATATGAAGGGGATGCTTACGTGACTGTCCTATTCACTGACGAGCGTCACTTTGAAAACAACATTCGACGCTTTTTAGTCAGTCTATTAGACGGTATAGAAGCGACGGCAAATTCGCGGCAGGCCCTTAGAGTTAGCGACTGGCTGACGAACAAAACGACAGACCTTGCTTCCTTGCATAGCGAATAATAACATTAACTCTTCACTAACCACCGAAGCAGAACATGATGACTTGGTGGACTGCGCTCGATCACTTGCGAGGCTTGCCCATGCCTCGCAAACCGACAAGGCAGGACTGCCCTACATAGACCACGTCGCTCGTGTAGCGGAAGGTGTTGCGGCTAACGGCCACTGCCGCGAGACAGTTGCAGCGGCATGGCTCCATGATGTTTTGGAAGATCAGCCAGAGCACGCTGATTCGGTTTTGCTTTTCCCAGCCGCCATCGTCGAGGCTGTGGATCTATTGACTAGGAAAAAGCATGTCTCAATTGACTCCTATTACGCCGGCATTCGCCGCAATCGCATCGCATTGGCTGTAAAAGCGGCAGACATCGCTGATAACTCTTCTGCAGAACGCCTAGCCCTATTGTCCAGTGAAGACAGAGACAGGCTTTTAGTCAAGTATTCGAAGGCCAAGATGGCCCTTGGTCTAGCCTAACCCTAAACCAGCCAGCACTGCAGCCAGCCGGAATCGGCGGCGCTGGAACTAATGCCACCGTTTTCTCTTTGCGATCTGCCAGATTGGGCGCCGAGAGGCGGCGTGGTCGACCGAGAACCCACAGGTCTGAGCGACCACGGGCCTGCGTAAGTTGCATGACTGGCTGGCGCCACTGACGCTGCACCAGGTGGTGGTGGAAGCAACCGGGGGCGCTGAGCAATTGGCGCTGGATACGCTGCATGCTGCCGGTCTGCCGATGGTGCGGGTCAATCCGCGCCTGGCGCGTGATTTTGCCAAGGCCACCGGTCAGCTGGCCAAGACCGATTGGCTGGATGCGCGTGCGTTGGCGCACATGGCAGCGGTGCTGCCGCTGACACGCTATCAGCCGTTGGAGGACTGGCGCCGGCAACTGCGCGCCTATCAGCAGCGGCGGATGCAGGTGGTGGCCGTGGTGCAGCAGCAGCGCCAGCAGCTGTCTACGCTTACCGATGCCTGGCTCAAGCAACAGGCGCAGATCGGCGTGCGGCAGTTGCAACAGCAGTTAGCCCAGCTGGACGCATGCATCGCCCAGCAGTTGGCCGCACGTGCAGAGTTGCAGGTGCTGCGTCAGGTCAAAGGTGTCGGCCCGGTGCTGCTGGCGAGCCTGGCGGCACAGCTGCCCGAACTGGGCCGGCTGAGCGGCAAGGCCATCGCCAAGCTGGTCGGGGTGGCACCGCTGGCGCGCGACAGCGGCGCGATGCGCGGGGTGCGGCGCATCTGGGGCGGGCGGGCCGGCATCCGCCAGGTGCTGTACATGGCCACCCTGGTGGCAGTGCGCTTCAACCCGTCGCTGCGCGAGTTTTATCAACGCCTACGTGCCAAGGGCAAGGCCGGCAAGGTGGCTGTGGTGGCGGCCATGCGCAAGTTGCTGGTCATCCTTAACGCCAAGATGCGAGATCAACTGGCGGCTGCCGCCACCAGTTGATCAAGAAAGTTGCTCTCCCTCGCACCGACCATATAATTTGATGTGCGTCTCAGCCTTCTTTTCAACCTACCCACATGCCCGTTGGGGTGCCCTACTCTCTAATTCCCATCATAGTTCGCTGTGGAAAAGGCCAATCTCTGGTGTAGTGAGAAGGTGCAGGCTCGGCCCAGAACTACCCAACTGCGTAATCCGCGATCTCCAGTCTGCGTGCTTTCTTCCACACTTCCGCTGCAGGTGTTGAACAACCTGTACGCCAAGCAATTCCTCGAATTGATCGCTCAGTTGTTGCCTATGTGTTTTGCCTATGTGTTTATTGTATAGACCGAAGCGGCGCCTGAAGGTGCCGAATGCGAGTGATCACAGCGGTGAATAGGTGTTACAAATCGAAGCTGCCTACTAACTTTGACCTGCCATGCCACTGAATGGATCATTGGAGACGCTGACCAACATGCGCGGCCTTCGCGACGTGGTGCGATTCCTGTCGGACATCAACTCGCCCATCCGTCGCGCCATGAGTCAGATGCCAGGGGATGCCGGCCAGATGTTCGCGGTGCAAGGCGCCGCGATGGCCAAGGCAATGGCCGAGTTCACTCCGGATTTGCTTCGAAGAGGAACGGTCAACGTCCTAGTGGTAACAGAGGGCGGGACCGAGCTGCTCGACGGTGGCCGCTGGTTGCAAACGGCGAGCTTGTTGACCGGTGTCGACCTCAAAATCAGCGCTATCGTCACGGACGGCACCATGGACCTGGCACAGCCCACATACGCTACCCAGCACCTCTCCGCTTTGAAGGGGGCGACCTTCCATCGGTATGGCCCTGAGGGAATCTTGTCTTCGGGCGAACGACCGGATCTGATTGTGATCCCTACCCCGTCCTTCCCGGACGACGTGGAGCAACCCCAGCAATGGGCATGGCTGTCCGACATGATGGCCGAGGGAATCCCGGTCGTAGGCTGGACGTACGATGAGTTGGAACGCGATGTCGCGCAGGCTTTCGTTCAAGCCGTGGGGTTTGCCGGCATGAAGCTTGCTTCTAGCGCGCTGTCCTTTGAGGAGCGCCCACACCCAGCCATAATCAATCAACATGGTAAGTTCCTTTTCCAGCTGTGCCCGCTCCAAGATGAGGTACTGGAGGTCGACAAAGGCACCCTCAGAGCCCTGGCAATGCTTGGGAGGAAGTTTTCGGCGGCAATGCACTGCGGAACTGCTACCCCATGGGGCGGCGCCATCTTCAAGAGCGCGAAGATTGAAATTCTCGTGGACATGTCGGGTCATGGAGTTGGGCTGGAAGACGGTGCGATCTATGACGTTCTGGTGGGAAGTCGCGGCGAACCGATAGTCATCAAGTCCGAACGGGTCGCGTATGAATGGACCCCTCTCGCCGCCGATGAACTCAAGGCCCTTTCCAGATTGGAGAGGGTGCTGATTGCTGAAGATGCTTGTGCACAGAGGCTGTTCGAGGGAATGGAAGATCTGCTAGAGCCTGAGGGCATGGCCGACGCACTCGGGTTTCTCGGAACTCCCCCAGATGACGCCCAGGCTCTCTCCGCAATGCTCTGCAGTGATGGCGGCGTCAAGGGCGGTATGCCCATGTTTGTCGCGGCTTCGAAAAATGACGGCGCGGCAATCATCGCCCTGGCAGAAAATGGTGTAGATCCGAACGAGTACGACAGCAGTGGCTGGACGGCCCTCCATCAGGCGGTGGCAGACGAGAGCCTGGAAGCCATTGAGGCGTTGTTGCGGGTTGGCGCCGATGTTGAAGGCAGGCACCATATCAGCGGGATGACCGCGCTGGACATTGCCATGCAGCGCGAATGCTCTAATGCCGCCCTTATGCTGCTTAAGGCCGGTGCCAGTTTGGACAACCAGGCGATGATGGGCCAGGTGGCTCGCACGCTCCTAGACGCTGGTGTCGGCAGTGCCAAGCTGCAGGCGTGGTATCGCAGCAGGCCTAAGGACTGAGCTCGCACCGTTGCCGCGTCTGATGGCGTTGCGATGCGCTGCGTCTTTAGGACGGCCACCTGGCCTACCGAGAAGAGAGCAACCGCATCAATATAACTTTCGGCGATGTGCGGGCGAGTTAACGTAAAGGCTTATCCACCGGAAGTACTCACCGTGAGCAAGCCGAACTAAACCTATGAAGAGAGGATCCAGAAGCTGCAGGAAATCGGCATCGAATGCGGTGCGCGCGACCCGAAGCGCAACACCAGCTTCCCCGGCGATTACAAGGTGGCCGAATCGCCGGGCTGCGGTGCTGCTGGCGTAGGACGTCGCTGACGCGATCGGACCGTGCATCGAGCAAGTCACTCAGTGGCTAAGGCGCTGGGACAGGTTTGATCAGGTCAGGCAATCGGAGCCGGTGAATAGACCCTATTTCACCTACCCCAAGCCCATGACGCGCAGAATCCGGTCCAGTTTGGACGGAGGAGGCCCGGGAATAGATAACCCAACGGCCGTTCGGGCAGAGCGGTCGCATCAGCCCTTGGAAGTCCCAGAGAGCTGCTCACTCGTACTGCGGAACCCAGCTGGGACGCGGCTCACCTTCACGCCGATCAATCGGCCCACGCTCATCCCGCCAAGCGAACGCGTGCACACGGCTGATGCAGTCGATGATGGGCAGTGCATCGTCCGGCCGTAGACGCAGCGCGAGTAAGCGAGGTTCTGCTTGGTGGTCGAAGTACAAGGGTGTAACGCGCAAATGCAGGTCGACGTCACGATAGCCCGGCGCGTTGCCATGGGTAACGAACTCGGCAAGAAGACTCACCGGCTCGTCGCGTGGGGCGTCGAGCAAGGCGTCAAGCTGCCGCTGCTGCTCGTCGAGCGCCGTTGCCTCTTTTTCAGCGGCAGCTTCGTCAATGAGTTGGCGCGCCGCTTCTGGGATCTGCGCCAACCAGTCGGCGCTGAGGCGATCGATCGCCTCGGCAAGGGAGTAGCGCATTTCAACGAGCCAATCCGGCCGATTGAGCGCAAGTGCCGCTGCGATCTGCTCGCCGGTGGACAACACACCGAGGTCGCCGGCGGCCGCAGCGCGGGACTTGGCCAGGATGTGCTGAAGGATCGGGCTGTCGTTCATCTCTAAGGTCCTTTTGTTAGCGGTGGCGGTTGGCGGTGCGGATCACCTCGTCATCATCTACGATTCCAATGCGACACGGAGCCAGAGCCGGGTGCTCCTCCGGTCCGCATTTGCGATCGCCATCGCCGCATAGGACGCGTGCAGGGCGTGCCCGCCAGCAGAGGGTGGTGAGACCATCTCACCACGCATCTTCGCCAAGCGCACGGTGAGATTGTGCTCTGCCCCGCGGAGCAAGAAGCCTGCGCACATGCGTGGCAGAGAAGCGCCCGCTTGGTGACACGCGAAGGTGGCTTCGGCCATGTCGTAGGCTGAGCGTGCGCTGTGAACGAATGCCTCCGCTGGGAATTTACCGATGGCGTCGATTCGCCAAGGGCAGTTCCTGCAGGACTTTGCACACGGTTGCCGACGCTGTGACCGATCGCTGGAAACGGTGACGACCTGGTGATCGCCGCCAGCAGGACGGATCTCCAACTGACGCGATCGAGGTTGTTTGCGCGAATACTTCGGGACTCCTCATGCCAGATCAACCGCTTCTTGAGCAATTATTACACTTTGCAAGATACCTTCACGAAAGGCGACAGACTACAGACGACACCGAGTCGCCCAAGATTGATTGGTGACATTATATAGCCCGCACGGGATGTTCTACCCCGCCCATGCGCCCCCTTCCGACGATGTCATGCTACATGCGCAGACTCCGTCGTGCTGCCACACCAAAGGAGAGCAGCACTGAGGGCATCAGAGCGTATGGAAGCAGCCAGCCGACCTGCCAGCCGGCGACGAGACCAATGCCCAGGAGAAAAGCAGCTATCGCTTGCGTGAACAGACACGTGACGCATAGTGCGGCGGCCGCGCCCGCGAACCTAGCAGGAAGCCTTGGCAGTACCAGGGATCTTGCAAATTTCCTCTTGCCTCCGGCATAGAGCGCAACCAGCAGCACCACTAGCGATCCGCACAGCCACCGAGGCGACGTTGCAAAGAACGCGCCGGCGATTGCAGGAAGCACTGGGTAAAGCACCAAAGGTAGGTAACGCAGCATTTAAGTCACAACCGACAATGACGGCCTTGCTTCTCGTGCCGCGTCTGCGAGCTGAGCACCCAATTGCGTCTGCGGAACGTAGCGGAGTGAGTGTTCTGCCCCATCAATATGGGTTGAATCGAACCAGTCCTGACCGTTCTTGGCCCACGCTAGACCGCGCTCAGTCAAACTAAACCGATCAGATCCGACCGACCAAATCAGGCGCTCACTTGCCAGCTCGTGGACGGTACGAACTGATGCCATCGATTCGTGCTGGCTTTCAAGCCAAAAGAAAGACAATGTCTCGACCATTGCTTCCTCATCCAGAAGCTGTAGGCAAAGCTCGCTGATTCGTTTTACCAATGCAGGTGCACCATCATCAACATCGCGCAGTGGAGCCGTTTCCATTTCACGAGCGATCGCTTCCCGGTAGAACTGATGGGTATATTTGATGCAGGTTTCCAAGAAAGCGAGCCGCCGCACAAGAACTTGTACCCCACTCGCCTCACCCGGTGTCATCGGAGCAAATACGGTAACCATAGGAACAAGCAGATATCCAACACCGCGGGTCGTGTAGGCATTGAAACCCCCCGAAGAAAAGGTCATCAGCGAACGCACAAATTCAAGCGGCGTCATTTTGTGTTCGTCATAAGCAAACGTCCTACGCACGCGCAGACCCACATCAGGGACGTTCTGCCGCAATGCCTCGGTAATAATTCCCACTGCGCTGGTGGCAATTACTCTATTGTTCTGTTGCATTTACTTACTCCGATGACTTGTTAATTTCAACAGTAGCGGTGCTCAAGGGATTGATCACCGCTCCACCAGTTGTGTTAGCGATTTCGAGCATGATCGTCAAGGCAGCAGAACGGTTCCTGTTAGTAGTCTGGATACCAACCGACTTGGTGCCGACTTCACCGGCGGCCCAGGTCAAGGTCGTGTTCACAGGAATGAAGTCCGTGCCTGAAACTGCCGTGCCTCCGGAAATGGTCCGCAAGGTGACGCTCACGGTTCCCTTACCGCCGTTACGATTGACCTTGACATTCGCGATATGCCCCTGGTCTACAAAGTACAAACCCGGATTAAAGGTGATTGCACCCGGGCTTTCAGGATCCGCAACATCGGTGTTCGCAATATTCGATCGCTTATTGATTGCTCCGTCGATCGCGTCATAACCCTCCACGATATTTGGACTCACCGCATCCATTCGTTCGTCCGTGCGCTGCTGAAGGCCTTTCCGGGT
>JAAIGE0101384115.1_pt1 | contig 11809 bp, 9 predicted proteins | sample 6487951 | NCBI WGS metagenome assembly JAAIGE01 (sample SAMN13974128, study PRJNA590717) | phyllosphere metagenome | biome: tomato field; feature: multiple bacterial spot infested tomato fields; material: tomato leaves; isolation source: leaves from tomato fields | host: Solanum lycopersicum ... | reverse complement strand
GCTTCGATGATGCTGCTGCACTGCCACTCGACAGCGAGCTGTCGAGCCTGCAGGATGACCTCGCTGATCTGCAGGCCCTGACCGTGGCGGGTGTGCATGACCTCGATCACGTTCGCGCCCGCCACCGACAGCAGCTCAGACACACGCGCGAGCTGACCCGGACGATCGGGCAGCGGGATGCGCAGCGTCATGTATCGACCGGATGCCGCGAGGCCGTGCGCCACGACGCGCTGCAGCAGCAGCGGGTCGATGTTGCCGCCCGAGAGGATCGCGACCGTCGGCCCCGACGCCTGCACCTTGCCGGCGAGGATCGCTGCGACCCCGACCGCTCCGGCCGGCTCGACGACCTGCTTGGCGCGCTCGAGCAGCACAAGCAGCGCACGGGCGATGTCGTCGTCGGTCACCGTCACGACCTCGTCGACGAGTTCGCGGATGACCGCGAACGGCACGTCGCCGGGGCGCGCGACCGCGATGCCGTCGGCGATCGTCGGCGTCGTCTCGACCACCATCGGCTCTCCGGCGGCGAGCGACGACGGGTAGGCCGCGGAGTTTGCCGCCTGCACGCCGATGATGCGCACCGTGCGGCCTTCGGCGGCAGCGCGGTGCTTGATGGCGGCCGCGACGCCGGCGAGCAGCCCTCCCCCGCCGATCCCGACGAGCACCGTCTCGACGTCGGGCACCTGGTCGATGACCTCGAGACCGAGGGTGCCCTGCCCGGTGATGACGTCGGCGTGGTCGAAGGGGTGGATGAGCACCGCGCCGGTGCGTTCGGCGAACTCGGCGGCCAGTCGCAGCGGCGTCTCGACCGTGGCGCCCTCGAGCACGACGTCGGCGCCGTAGCCGCGCGTGGCGAGCAGCTTCGGCACGGGAACACCGAGGGGCATGAAGATCGTCGCCGGGATTCCCAGCTTCTGTGCCGCGAGCGCGACACCCTGCGCGTGGTTGCCGGCCGATGCCGCGACGACGCCCCGGGCGCGCTCCTGCTCGGTCAGGCGGGACAGCCGGTAGGTCGCCCCACGGATCTTGAACGATCCGGTGCGCTGCAGGTTCTCGAGCTTGAGGTGCACGGGCACGCCGAGCACGTCGGAGAGGTGCTCGGAGTATTCCATCGGCGTGCGCGTCACGACACCGTCGAGCACCGCGAGCGCGTCGGCGAAGTCCTCGGGCGTGGGGGTGGTCACTTTCTTCTTCTCCTGTCTCGGGGCACGGTCGTCCAGATGACCTCTTCGGGTCTCAGACTCACCCCCGTCTCCCAGCTGCGCCGGGAGATGTAAAGAACGACGACGTTGACGACGGCCGCGAGCGGCACGGCGAACAGGGCTCCCGGAATGCCGGCGATCATCGCACCGCCCGCGACGACGATGACGACCGCGAGCGGGTGCACCTTGACCGCCGACCCCATCAGCAGCGGCTGCAGGATGTGCCCCTCGAGCTGCTGCACGCCGAGCACGACGACGAGCATCCAGAAGGCGATCCACGGACCGTTGTAGACGAGCGCCAGGAACACCGCGAGCGCTCCGGTGACGACGGCGCCGACGAAGGGCACGAAGGCTCCCAGAAAGACGAGCACGGCGATGGGTGCGGCGAGGGGCACGCCCAGCAGCCACGCACCCAGACCGATGCCGATCGCGTCGATCGTCGCGACGAGCAGTTGCGTGCGGGCATAGGTGACCACGGTGCGCCACCCGGTGCGCCCGGCGCCGTCGACGGCCTCGCGGGCGCGGCGCGGGAACAGCCGCACCACCCACTTCCAGATGCCACCGCCGTCGGCCAGCACGCACAGCAGGATGAACACGACGAGCAGGGCCCCCGTGGCGACGTGCCCGACGGTCGAACCGATCGCGAGCGCGCCGGACAGCAGCAGGGACGCCTGCTGCTCGAGCACCTGCAGGCCCTGCGCGAGCAACCCGTCGATCTGCTCCGCCGTCAGGTGCAGCGGACCGTCGATGAGGTACTGCCGCAGCTGGCCGATCGCTTCGGCGGTGCGGCTCTGCACCGACCCCCACTCGACCGAGATCTGCCGGATCGCGAGCCAGAGGAGTCCCGTCACGACGCCGGCGGTCGCGAGCACGCTCAGGACGATGGCCGCCCATCGGGGAACGCCGCGCCGCAGCAGCCAGGTGAAGCCGGGCCACAGCAGGGCAGCGAGCAGAATGGAGACGAGCAGCGGGATGACGAGGAGCTTGAGCTGGATGACGATCCAGATCGCCACACCGATCGCCGCGGCGACGACGAGGAACCGCCACGCGTACGCCGTCGCGATGCGCAGGCCGCGCGGGATGCCGGGGCTGACATCCGTCGCGACCGTCGTCGTCACGGTGTCTGAGATCGTGCGCTTCCGCAGGGCATCGAAGAACGACTGCCCGGGCTTGTCGTCGCTCATCCGGCCAGTCTAAGACGCGGCATATGCCGCTGCCGGACCGTCAGAACTGCACGCGCGGGGGCTCGGCGATCGCCGCACCGTCGACGACCTCGAAGAACTCGCGCTCGGTGAAACCCAGCCCGCGGGCGAACAGGTTGTTGGGGAACACCTTGATCTTGGTGTTCAGCTCGCGCACACCGCCGTTGTAGAAACGCCGCGACGCCTGGATCTTGTCTTCGGTGTCGACGATCGCCTGCTGCAGCTGCAGGAAGTTCTGGCTGGCCTGCAGCTGGGGGTAGGCCTCGGCGACCGCGAACAGCGACTTCAACGCCTGCTGCAGGTGGCCTTCGGCGACACCGGCTTCGGCGGGTCCCGATGCCGACAGCGTCTCGGCGCGCGCACGCGTGACGTTCTCGAAGACGGCCTTCTCGTGCGCCGCGTAGCCGCGGACGGTATTGATGAGGTTCGGCAGGAGGTCGGCACGGCGCTTGAGCTGGACGGTGATGTCGCTCCATGCCTCGTCGACGCGCACGTTCAGCGCGACGAGCGAGTTGTACGTCGCCCACAGATAGATGCCGACGACGACGGCGATCGCGATGACAGCGACTACCGGGATCCACCACAGTTCCATCGAATTCCCCCTTCAGCCTCACAAGTCTAATGTCGGGCTGAGATACCGACCCGTGCGAGCGCCACACTCGCAGGCGTTACTCACCCAGGACGCGCTCGAGATAGGCGTTCGCGAATCGGCGATGCGGATCGAGGTCGTCACGCAGCGCGATGAAGTCGTCGAACCGCGGGTATCGCGAGGCGAGCCCGTCGGCATCGAGCGAATGGAGCTTGCCCCAGTGCGGACGACCGTCGAAGCCGAGAAGCACCTCTTCGACCGCGGCGAAGTACCCCTGCCATGCGGCTCCGCGAAGCCGATGAACCGCGATGTAGCCCGTCGCGCGCTCGTAGGCCGTCGACATCCATCGGTCGTCGGCCGCGGCCGCGCGCACCTCGAGCGGGAACTCGATCCGCTCGCGACGGCCGGCGATGACCTCGCGCACCGCTGAGAACGCCTCGCCCACCCGCTCCAGCGGCACGGCGTACTCCATCTCGCGAAACCGGACCACCCGGGGCGACGCGAAGACCCGGTGCGAGGCATCCGAGAAGCGACGCCCGCCCCATACCCGCGCCGAAAGCCTGTTGAGGGACGGCACCGTCGCCGGCACGAGGCGACCGGCAGCGCAGACGACGGCGTGCGCTCCCCCGCCGACGAGCACGTCGTCGGCCCATCGGCGGACGGTCGACAGCGGATGCAGGGCCGAGCCGGCCGGCAGCCGGCGGTGCTCTTTGATGAGGGCGGAGTCGGTGTGCGGAAACCAGTAGAACTCGAGATGGTCGACGGATGCCGCGCGCCGCGCGAACTCCGCCGCCACCGCCGCGACCGGCTCGGGCCGCTCGATGACATCGAGTCCGAACGCGGGCACGCACTGCAGGGTGACGTCGACGATGATGCCGAGGGCGCCGAGCCCGACGGCGACCGCGGCGAGCCTCGGATCGTCGTCCCCCAGCTCGAGCAGCTCGCCGTCGGCGGTGACGAGCGTCGCTCCGACGACCTGCGAGCCCAGGCCGCCGAACGCGAGTCCTGTTCCGTGCGTGCCGGTCGAGATTGCGCCGGCGAGGCTCTGTCGATCGATGTCGCCGAGGTTCGCCATCGCCAGACCGTGCGGGGCGAGCAGCGCCGGAATCCGGTGCAGCCGCGTTCCCGCGAGCAGCCGTGCCCGGCCGGTCGCGGCATCCGCGTCGATGAGCCCCGACAGATCGTCGAGCACGAGCAGCACGTCGGGCGCGACGGCGATTCCGGTGAAGCTGTGACCGGCGCCGACGGCCTTGACGCGCATGCCTCGCCGCGCCGCGGCGGTGACCGCACGCCGCACCGCGTCGACGGTGGGCGGGTACTCGACACGACGCGGACGCACCTGCTCGGTGCGCGCCCAGTTGCGCCAGACTCCGCCCGGCCGCGTCATACGAACACCCGGCCTTCGCCGCGGTACGTCGGCGCCTCGCCGACGACCTGAGCCCCGTCGGTGATGATGACGCGATCGGTGCGCTCGGCGATCTCTCCGCTCTTGGCGTGACGGAACCACACCCGATCGCCGACGCGCAGCGTCCGGGCAGCCGGTCCCCGAAGCGGCGTCTGCACCTCGCCGGCCCCCTCGCGGGCGAGCAGGCTCAGACCCGACGGCCACACCGGCAGCGGCTGACGAGACGGCGACGGGGGTCCCGATGCGATCCAGCCACCGCCCAGCACCGTCGCGATGTCCGCGGCGGGTCTGCGCACGACGTCGAAGGCGACCGCGGCGGCCGGCAGCGGCGAGAACCCCCGGTACAGATCGAACAGGTGTCCGGCGAGCAGGCCGCTGCCGGCGGTCGTCTCGGTCACCGACGGGTCGGATGCCGTGAACCCCAGCGATCCCGTGCCCCCGCCGTTGACGAACTCGAGCGTCGCCAGACCGCGCAGCGCGGCGACGATCGCCGCACGGCGGTCGCGCAGCTCATCGCCCGAGCGACGCTGCATCCACCGCACGACGGCGTCGCCGCGACCGGCGGCGTCGGGCTGACCGGCGATCTGAGCCTCGTACATCATGAGCCCGACGAGCTCGAATCCGGCGCGTGCGACAACGGCGCGCGCGAGCGCGACGACCTCGTCGACCGTGTGGACCGGTGAGCGACGCACGCCGATGTGACCGAGGGCGGAGGAGCGCCACGAGGCATCGGCGTCGAGCGCGACCCTGATGCGCGCACGACGCGAAGGCGGCGCGACGTCGTCGATCAGGTCGAGCTGGGCGATGTCGTCGATCATCACCGTCACACGTGCGGCGAGGAGATCGTCGGCGGCGAGGCGCCCGATGGCGTCTCGATCGACGGACGGGTAGCCGACCACGATGTCGTCGTGCCCCTCGGCCAGCCAGAGGGCCTCGGGAAGGGTGTAGGCCAGAATGCCCCGGAGACCCGGCAGCGCGAGGACCTCGTCGAGGATCGCCCGCACGCGCACGGACTTGCTCGCCACGCGCACCGGAACCCCGGCCGAGCGGACGGCGAGGTCGCGGGCGTTCGCCAGGAGGAATGCGCGGTCGACGGTGACGACGGGGGCCGCCAAGTGGGCGACGGCCTCGGTGCGCCGGCTCCAGTGGCGAGGGTCGGCCATGAGGGCGTCGTCTCCTCCGTGACTGGGTTCGCCACCGCCGGGTCTCACGTCGCCGCGCACCATGGGGTCAGCCTAGACCGACGGCATCCGGCACCTCATGACAGGTCCCTCATCCAGCTAGCTACTCGTTCATTTGATCACTTGCTAATGTAGGCAGCTTGCGGAGGTGAACGATGACGAACGGCTTCTTCTACAACGAGGCGCGCGCTCCCCGAGCGACCAGCGTGCTCGAGGCCCTGCGCCTCTACCAGGCGGCCGAGACCGCCATGCGCCGCCGCACTCGCGAATCGATGTCGATGGGCGAGAACGAACTGCTCGTGGTGCGCCAGCTGCTGCGCGCCCGCTCGCGCGGAGACAGCGTCAAACCCGTCGACATCACGCGCTACCTCGGGGTGTCGTCTGCCAGCACCACGGCCATCCTCGACCGACTCGAGAAGGGCGGGTACGTCCGCCGGGTTCCGCACCCCACCGACCGCCGGTCGGTCCACATCGAGGCGACCGACCGATCGGACGACGAGGTTCGTTCGACGCTGACGGCGATGCACGACCGCATGCACGAGGTCGCGGCATCCCTCACGCCCGAGGCGACCGCCGCCGTCATCGACTTCTTGAGCCGCATGCAGGATGCCGTCGACCAGGTCGGCGCGGCGGAACTGCGCTGAGACCGCGGTACCCCCGGTGGGACTCGAACCCACACTGAAGCGATTTTAAGTCGCCTGCCTCTGCCATTGGGCTACGGGGGCCGGTGCGTCAACCACGCTATCGCGCGGAACGCGAGACCCCCGCACCCGGAGGCGCGGGGGTCTCGACGATGCGGTCAGCGGTCAGCGCTCGGCCGACACCTTCGGTGCGGTGGAGTCGACGGACGCGTCGGTGCCGTCGGTCGGCTGCTCGGCGACGGTGTCCGCCGACGGCTCGGCCGTGTCTGCCGACGGCTCTGCCGTGTCTGCCGACGGCTCGACGGATGCCGCCTTCTTCGCAGCGGGCTTCTTCGCGGCCGGCTTCTTCGCGGCAGGCTTCTTCGCGGCGGCCTCCGTCTCGGTGGCGCCGTCGGACTTCTCGTCGTCGACCTTGTTGTCTTTCTGCGCCGGCGCGACGGCGGCAGCACCCTCGTCCTTCGCGACGCTCTTCGGGTCGATCGCGGGCGTCGGCTCGGCCGCGGCGGGCTGAGCGGGACGGGGACGCGACGCGAACTCCTCGAACGTCTTGCGCGGGGTCAGGGTCGCCTCGAGCGAGACATTGTCACGGCTCAGCCAGAAGTTCATCCACCAGTCGCCGACGACGCGCCACTTGCGCTCCCACGACGGCATTGCCAGGCCGTGGTAGCCGCGGTGCGCGACCCAGGCGACGAAGCCCTTGAGCGCGATCTTGCCCGACTGGAAGACGCCGTTGTACAGCCCGAGGCCGGCGACGGCCCCGAGGTTCTTGTGGAAGTACTCGCGGGGAGCCTCGCCGCGCAGCACGGCGACGAGGTTCTTCGCGAGAAGCTTCGCCTGACGCACGGCATGCTGCGCGTTGGGAACGCAGAATCCGCCCACGCCGCCGCCCGACAGGTCGGGAACGGCCGAGATGTCGCCGGCGGCCCAGGCGCCCTCGACGATCTCGTCTTCGGTGCCGACGCGCAGGTCGGCGCGGGTCTTGATGCGACCGCGCTCCTCGACGGGCAGGTCGCCGCCGCGGACGACGGTCGGGTTGGCCATGACGCCGGCGGTCCACACGATGAGGTCGGTGGGGATGACCTCACCGGTCGACAGTGCGACGTTTCCGCCCTCGGCGCCGGTGACCTGGGTGTCGAGGTGCACGTTGGCGCCGCGCTTGGCGAGGTCTTTCAGCACCCACTGGCTCGTCTCGAGCGACACCTCGGGCATGATGCGGCCCATCGCCTCGATGAGGTGGAAGTGGGTGTCTTCGAATCGCAGCTGGGGGTAGCTGCGCAGCAGCGACGACGCCAGACCGCGCAGCTCGGCGAACACCTCGATACCGGCGAAACCGCCGCCGACCACGACGACCGACAGCAGACGGTCGCGCTCGGGTCCGGCAGGCAGGTTGGCGGCGCGGTCGAAGTTGGCGATGAGACGGTCGCGGATCGCGAGTGCCTCTTCGACGGTCTTCAGGCCGATCGCGTTGTCGGCGATGCCGGGGATCGGGAAGGTGCGCGAGACGGCACCGGCGGTCACGACGATCTGGTCGTAGTGGTGCTGCCAGGGCTCGCCGACCTCGGGCGTGATGGTGGCGACCTTGTTCGCGTGATCGATCCCGGTGACCTTCGCCGTCACGACGTTGGTGCGCTTGAGGTGGCGACGCAGGCCGACGACGACGTGGCGCCCCTCGATACCGCCGGCCGCGACCTCGGGGAGGAACGGCTGGTAGGTCATGTAGGGAAGCGGGTCGACGATCGTCACTTCGGCCTCGCCCTTGCGGAGGTGCTTCTCGAGCTTCCACGCGGTGTAGAAGCCCGCGTAACCTCCGCCGACGACGAGGATCTTGGGCACGGAAGTGGACACAGTCGGATGTACTCCTTGATCGGGGGCTCGGCTAGCGCGAAGTGCGTGCCGATCTGATGCGCCGGACAGCTGCAGTGACGCCGAGCGCCACCAGTATAGCCACCGTGGTCAGACCCAGGAGCGGGACCGTGCCGTAGATCAGGGTGTCGATGCTGGGCAGCAGCGGCGGCGTGTCGCCCGTCGGGGGCTCGGCCTCAGGCAGCGGGGGTAGCTCGACCGGCGTTTCGGTCGGCGCCGGCGCCGGCTCCTGCTCGGCGCGGCGGTAGATGCGGATCCACTCCGCGAGGTCGCCCATCGGGTTCGCCGAGACCGACGGCACGTCGGCGGTGACGGCGGCCGCGGCATCCACCAGTCCGTATCCGTACTGCGGATCGGGAGAGGCCGTCGCTCCCGCGGCCGGACGGGCGGTCCGGATGATGCGGTTGATGACGTTCGCGGCATCCATGTCGGGATGCGCCGACCGCACGAGCGCCGCGACGCCGGCGATGATCGGGGCGGCGCCGCTCGTGCCGTCCCACAGCACGATGCGACTGTCGGCCGAGACTCCCAGAAGCTGCTCGCTCGGGGCCGAGATGCCGATCGTGATGCCCTGCGTCGAGGCCTCGACGCTCGCCGCGCCGGTCTTGTCGACACCGCCGACCGTCAGGACGCCGGGAATGGTCGCCGGCGCGCCCACGCGGTCGGTGCCGGTGCCGCGGTTGCCCGCGGCGACGATGACCACCACGTCGTTGTCGAAGGCGTACGAGAACGCCTCGTCCCACGAGGGATCCCACTCGAGCAGGTTCGTCGTGAACGAGAGATTGATGACGTCGGCGCCGTTGTCGACGGCCCACACCATCGCCTCGGCCACCTGCGTCGCGAACGGGATGGTCGAGCTGCCGCCGAACCCGACCGACAGCGAGAGCAGCTCGGCCTCGGGCGCGACGCCGATCATGCCCGTGTCGGCGCCGGTACCGCGCCCCGCGGCGAGGGATGCGACCCAGCTGCCGTGGTTGGCGTCGTCTCCGCCGACGGGCGATCGGCCGTCGGGCGCGCCGACCCCCGAGAAGTCCGCTCCCCCGGCGACGGCACCCTCGAACTCCACCGGACCGCGGGCGATGCCCGTGTCGATGATCGCGATGGTCTGTCCGGCGCCGCGCGTGGTCTCCCAGGCCGAGCGGATGCCGTAGTCGTCGAGCCAGTACTGGGCGCTGCGCACCGGATCGGCGGGCGGGGTCGCCGCCGGAGCCGCGGCACCACCCGTGGCGGTGAGCACGACGACGAGGGCGATCATCGCCGCCCGCATCGGGCGACGGATCATCCGGCGGCTCGCGGATTCGCGCACGTGCATCGCTCGGGCGACCAGGTCGAGCGCTCGAGGGCGATGTCGCCGATCGGGTTGACTCCGACGCCCGCGGCGAGGGTGTGGGCCAGCACCGCGTGCAGGCATTTGATGCGGGTGGGCATGCCGCCGGCCGAGATGCCGTCGATCTCGGCGACGTCGCCGTGCGCCGCGCGGTCGGCCAGATAGGCCTCGTGGGCGGCGCGGTACTGCGCCGCGACCTCGTCGTCGGCGGCCAGCAGGTCACTCAGTTCGCGCATGACCTGCGTCGCCTCGAGAGCCGACATCGCGGCGGTGGCGCCGGGATGGGTGAGGTAGTAGAAGGTCGGGAACGGCGTGCCGTCGGGCAGCCGCGGCTCGGTGGCCACGACCGTCGGATTGCCGCAGGCGCAGCGAGCGGCGATGCCCACGACTCCGCGCATGGGTCGCCCGAGCTGCTCGCGCATGACCTCGAGGTCGGCGTCGGTGGCAGGGGTCAACACAGCGGTACTCACGGCTTCAGGGTACCCGTCCGCGCCTGTCGGACCGCTGGGTCGACCGCAGGCGACGTCGACGCGTCAGGGGGCGGGTACGGCGGTGCGCGCCGAACCCGATGCGACGAGGGAGCGCACGAACTGCGACATCCAGTCGGTGTGCGTCTGGACGACCTCGTCCGAGACCGCCGCCGTGTCGCCGGGCAACGCACTGTCGGGCAGATCGTCGTCGATGAGATACACGACCTCGCCCGGGAAGTGGTAGTACAGGCGCTCACGCGCCTCGGTGGTGATGTACGCGGGATCGCGCCACTGATCGCGCTCGGCCTCGAGGGCCTCGACCTCGTCGGCGCCGACCTGCACGGCCTCTTCGAGCGCGGCGATCTGCGCGCGCTGGTCGAGATAGGTGCCGACGGTCGGCACGAGCACGAGCGCCCCGAGGATCACCAGGCCCAGCATGATCACGGTGAAGCCCGAGAGGCGCAGGCCTCCCACCCAATCGCCGACGTCGACCAGCCGCTGCCGGCCGGCGGCGGCGCGACCGCGACCGCCCGCACCGTCGGACGCGGCGCGGGAACGAGAAGAGGGAGCCGTCGTCTTCACCACGGCTCCCCCTCTCGTCAGAACTCAGCGCAGATCAACCCTGGAAACGGGGGAAGGCTGCGCGGCCGATGAACTCCGCCGCGTCGCCCAGCTCTTCTTCGATGCGCAGAAGCTGATTGTACTTCGCGACGCGCTCGGAACGAGCGGGCGCGCCGCTCTTGATCTGGCCCGCGTTCACCGCGACGGCGAGGTCGGCGATCGTGGTGTCTTCGGTCTCACCCGAACGGTGCGAGAGCATCGTGGTGTAGCCGGCGCGGTGCGCGACCGAGATGGCGTCGAGCGTCTCGGACAGCGTGCCGATCTGGTTCACCTTGACCAGCAGCGAGTTCGCGGCCTTGCGACGGATGCCGTCGGCCAGGCGCGACGGGTTGGTGACGAACAGGTCGTCGCCGACCAGCTGCACGCGGTCGCCCAGCTTGGCGGTGAGGTCGGTCCAGGCATCCCAGTCGTCCTCGGCGAGGGCGTCTTCGATCGTGACGATCGGGAAGTCGTTGACCAGCTGCACGTAGTAGTCGGTCAGCTGCTCGGCGGACCAGTCCTTGTTGTCGAGGCGGTACACACCGTCGTTGAAGAACTCGGTCGCGGCGACGTCGAGGCCGAGTGCGATGTCGGAACCGGGGGTGAAGCCGGCCTTCTCGATCGCCTTGACGAGGAACTCGAGGCCCTCGCGGTTGCTGGGCAGGTCGGGGGCGAAGCCGCCCTCGTCGCCGAGGCCCGTCGCGTAACCGGCGGCCTTCAGCTCGCCGCGCAGCACGTGGTAGACCTCGGTGCCCCAGCGCAGCGATTCGCTGAAGGTCTCGGCGCCGATCGGCGCGAGGAAGAACTCCTGCATGTCGATGCCGTTGTCGGCGTGCTCGCCGCCGTTGATGACGTTGAACAGCGGCACGGGCAGAAGGTGCGCGTTCGGGCCGCCGAGGTAGCGGAACAGGGGCAGGTCGGCGCTGTCGGCGGCGGCCTTGGCGACCGCGAGCGAGACGCCGAGGATGGCGTTGGCGCCGGTGCGCGACTTGTTCTCGGTGCCGTCGGTCTCGATGAGGATCTCGTCGATGATGCGCTGCTCGCTGGCCTCGACGCCCTCGATGGCGGGGCCGAGCTCGTCGACGACCGCGGCGACGGCCTTGAGCACGCCCTTGCCGCTGTAGCGGCTCTTGTCGCCGTCGCGCAGCTCGTAGGCCTCGAACGCGCCGGTGGACGCGCCGGAGGGGACGGCCGCCCGCTGGACGATTCCGTCGTCGAGGAGCACCTCCACCTCGACGGTCGGGTTACCGCGCGAATCCAGGATCTCGCGCGCGTTGACAGCCTCGATAAGTGCCACGAAGGACTCCTCGTTGGTTCTTGGGTGGAAGAGGG
>JAAIGE0100335788.1_pt1 | contig 11809 bp, 10 predicted proteins | sample 6487951 | NCBI WGS metagenome assembly JAAIGE01 (sample SAMN13974128, study PRJNA590717) | phyllosphere metagenome | biome: tomato field; feature: multiple bacterial spot infested tomato fields; material: tomato leaves; isolation source: leaves from tomato fields | host: Solanum lycopersicum ... | reverse complement strand
GTGCGCCGACGGCTTCCAGGTGTTTCCCTACACCACGGAAGATCTGATTGTCGGTGAAAAACTGCTGGAAGCCGGCTGTGAAGTGCTGATGCCCTGGGGGGCGCCGATTGGCTCCGGCCAGGGACTGCGCAATATTGAGGGGCTGCGCGCCATGCGTGCCTGGTTTAAGGATATTCCGCTGATTATTGATGCGGGGATCGGCGCACCGGGCCAGGCGGCTCAGGCGATGGAGATGGGCTTTGATGGCGTGTTGCTCAACACGGCCGTAGCAAAAGCTCGCGATCCGGTCCGGATGGCCGGTGCCTTTGCCGCCGCGATCCATGGCGGGCATGAGGCGTTTCAGGCCGGGCTGATGGAGCAGCGCGATATGGCGTCGGCCTCCACGCCCCTGTTTGGTCTGGCACAGTTCAGTTAAGGAGCGACAATGGATCGTTATCAGCGACAGACGATGTTGCCGGAAATTGGTGATACGGGGCAGCAGCGACTGAGCAGGGCGCGGGTGCTGGTTGTGGGCGCGGGCGGCCTCAGTGCCACGCTGCTGCCCCTGCTGGCAGGTGCCGGAGTAGGGTTCATTCGTCTTTACGACGGCGATCGGGTTGAACTGCATAACCTTCACCGTCAGACGCTGTTTGGTGTGGACGATGTCGGGCAGCCAAAAGCCCTCTGCGCACAGCGGGCACTGGCGCAGCGAAACCCTGAGTGTGAAGTCGACGCGCATCCGCAGTCACTGAGCGCCAGTCTGCTGCCGCAGGCGCTGGCGGAGATTGACCTGGTGGTGGATGCGGCGGATAACTTTGCCATTACCTATCAGCTTTCGGACGCCTGTTATGCGCGCGGCCTGCCGCTGATCTGCGCCTCAGTGCTGGGGCGCAAAGGCTATGTCGGCGGATTCTGCGGCGGTGCGCCCGGCTATCGCGCGCTGTTTCCGCACTTGCCCACTGCATCGGCTGACTGTAACACCGCGGGCGTTATGGGGCCTGCGGTGGCCACGCTGGGGGCCATGCAGGCACAGATGGTGCTCACGGTATTGCTGAAACTGACGCCTTCACCGCTGGGTTGTATGATCCACTGCGACCTGGCCTCGTGGCATATGCGACAGTTCCGCTTTGACGATGCCCCGGAACCGGAGGCGCCGGGCACGCCGTTCATCGACCTGGCCATGCTCACCGGTGAGGACTGCATTGTGGAGTTGCGCAGCGCCGAAGAGGCTCCGGTCAGCGTGGCGGAAGGGGCGTTGCGCATGCTGCCAGAGCAGATCGCCGGCTGGCAGCCGCCTGCCGATCGACGCGTGGTACTGGTGTGCGCCAGCGGAATGCGGGCCGCGCGTGCGGCTGAAAATCTTGCCGCACGCGGGGTCACGCGTCTGGCGCTGATGGCGGCAAAGGCGCTGTAACTGCCGGTTCAGATCACCTCGACCAACTGGAACGTTTCGAAAATCAGCTCCATCTCAGGGTGAAAAGAGCCTTCCCGCTGAAAGTATCGCTGATGTTCCTGACGCCAGTAGTCGAGGCTGAGATCGCCTTCACCTTCAAGCATCGCCATCTCCGGCGTCACACGGTCAAAGCGCGTCAGGAACAGCCCGGTGGTGCGGATCACGCAGACGGGCTGCTGTTCACCGTTGAGAACAATGCTGTAACCGCCCGGCTGGGGCAGTTTTTCCTGATCCTGCCAGCTGGCTGCCGATCCACAGGTGGCCACTTTTTTACCCGCAATAATCAGCGTACTTAACGCGTTCGCCAGCTCGGGTGAATCACCAAATGCATCGATCATCGCATCCGGATATTTTTCCTGCAGTTGTTCCAGCGTCATCGTCATCAGCAAATCCTTATGAAAGTGGGTGCGTGCCTGCATCATTGCAGAGGCACCGAAAAGGTGTGCAGCCGTTCTCTCTGCAACAGCGCTATCTGAGGAGCAGGCTGCTTGTCGCCGAACAGCTTACCCGGCATTCCGGCAGGAAAACAGGCGAATCTCCGGGATAAGCCGTTTCGCCCGCCGATGTCGCGCACAAGCGCCGCTGTCAGGCAACGCTGTGACTCAGGGGAGACGGTTATACCAGAACTAACGTTTCAGGAAGCTCGCCCACTGCTCAATGTCATCACCGCTGCTAATCTCAGGCTGCACCAGGCCGTTAACCATAAAGGTAGGAGAGACGTGAATGCCATTCTGGCGGGCGTATTTGCAGTGCCACTTGATGGCATTCTGCAAATCGGGCCGATCAAATGCCGCCATGGCGTCGACGCCACTGTAGGTTTTCAGGCGTTCCAGAATCTGATTCGGGGTGGCATCGCGGTTCGGACCGGTGCAGTGGTCGGTAAATTCAAACTCTTCGCGGTGATCGGCAACGGCCTGCATCACCTTTCTGGCGGCCGTTTTACTTTCGCAGGCCGCGGCGAGGATATAGCGCACAATGAGACCCGAATAGAGGTGCCACGGCTGGGACTGCAGACGGATCTTCAGAGTGATGTTCTCTTCGCCTGCGTGCGCCAGTAAGGCGTCGAATTTATTGAAAGCGCGAACGGAAAACGGACAGGTAGGTTCCAGAAAGACTTCGAAGATCGCAGGACCCTGACCCCAGACCAGAACATCAGCGTGCTGATTCATTAACCACTCCTTAAGTTTAAACGTAACGGGAAGTCGTCTTACTCTGGCAAATCCGCGGCACAGCAGCCAGTTAAGAATGGGGCTCAATTGTTACAAAAATCGGCAATCAGAAGCGGAGCCGCAGGTAACAGGCGACAGGCAGGCCTCTGAATCGTTAGAATTATCCGTTCTGGCAATCTTCGCCGCGGGTTCTGGACGGCCGCTGGCGAGTCGCTATAGTTAATCAGCAGCGTTCATTCGCCTGAATGAGAAGATCCTTTCTGTGACTTCCCTGTCGGGGATACACGGGAAGCGGATACGTGTTAGAAGAGGCTAAATTTGTATACCGATCTCACCTGGAAAACACTCTATCGCATTATTAACCAGACGATCGCGGACATGCTGGATGAGCAGCAGACCCTGGATGTCCTGTCACTGCGCGCCCGTCTGCTTGAACGGGCGGAAAAAGAGGAGGATGAGGTGATGGTGCTCTGCTACTGGCAGGCCTGCAAAATACTGAGGCGTTTACCTGCCACCGTGACTGCCAGCCAGTTAATGCTGGCTGCCCGCCATGCTTTTCGTGCGCCGCTGGATAACGATCTGCCTTGAGTGAAGCGGACAGGTGCGCGTCAGCCGTGAACATAACAGAAAGGGCGACGCCTGAACCGGAGAGAGATCCCTGCGGGTCATAGCGCAGAGCGCCCATTCATACCTGATTTAACGATGGACTGCTTAAAGATCCCCATTCTGGAATTCATAAATATTTTTTGAAAATATAATGGGTAATTAAAGTGATCATATTATTCATCACATCCTGTCTTTTATTTTCCGACTATTTAAGTCGGGATTGCTGGAATTGATCCTGCTCAATTAACCTCCTCAATATTAAATCTCAGCCCCGGATAAATCTGCTCGTTTAAGTTTCGTCTACCTTTGTTTAATTAATATACCCGCAACATAATAAACAGCGCGTTATTATGTTGGCGCATTCTTATTGGTGCATATTTATCCATCAGGTGGTTGGTTGCGGCCACTTTGCATGTTCTGAAAAGAGAAACAGTTGATGAATATCAGAAAACGTATTCTGCCAGTGGCGCTGGCGGGCCTTATGATTTCCGGATCAGCATTCGCCACCCCGACTGACGGCCCATCCCCTATTAATACGAATCCGGGAACGGCAGCGGGAACGCAGGGAGCCGGTGGTGAAGTTAAATTTACCGGTGAAATTACCGATGTATCCTGCAACGTGACAACCGCCAGTAGTAAGCAGAGTATTGATTTAGGCAAATGGGCCAAATCCTATTTCGAAAGCCGTACGGAAACCACTGAAACGCCGTTCACTATTTCAGTCACAGACTGCCCGACATCCGTCAAAAAAGTGGCGGTGCTTTTCGATGGCGATAAAGACAGTGGCGACAGTACCCTGCTTAACGTTGCCAGCGGCGGGGCGTCCGGTGTCGGCGTGAAACTTTATGAAGCTGACCGTCAGACTCAGGTGGCTATCGGCGCCGTCTCCAAAAACGTTGATGTAGTGGCAGCCAGCACGGGGGGGCACGCCGATTTAAAATTCTATGCTGATTATAAAAGTGACGGTGCCGCTATTAATGTGGGCGCGGCCAATGCCGTATCAAATTTTGTGATGGTTTATAACTGATTCATAGCAGGGGCAACCCTGCTTTCCCTCCGTAATTCAATGGCGTAACGCTCTATGATTAAGGTAATAAGAATTATTTCGCTCATTTCGGCGTGTCTGCTTCATCTCGCGGCGCATGCAGGTGTGGTGATGGGAGGGACCCGGGTTATTTTTGCTGAAGGAAAAAAGGAAGCCACGCTGTCGGTAACAAATCAGGATAAAACGACACCCTATCTGATCGAATCCTGGATCGAGAATGCCGATAAAAATAATCACACCCGCGTCCCTTTTATTGTGACGCCCCCGCTGTTTCGGCTGGATGCCAATAAAGAGAACCTGCTCAGGATTAATTATCTGGGCATGCCACTGCCGAAAGATCGGGAGTCTGTTTTCTGGCTGAATGTCAAATCGATCTCACCCACACCGCGCGATAAAAGCAATCAGCTGCAGGTCAATATTAAATCGAAATTTAAACTCTTTTTCCGGCCAAAAGGGCTGGCGGGAAATCCGGCTGACGCCTGGCAGGACATCGCGTTTCGCCAGCAGGGCAACCAGCTGATTGCGCATAACCCGACGCCCTATTTCGTCTCCTTTTATACGCTGAGCGTGAATCATCAGGCGATCAACGATCCCGGCATGATTGGTCCGGGTGAAGATCGTCACTGGACGGTCAGCCATGCCGGCCCGGTGAGCTGGTCTGCCATCAATGACTATGGCGGCGTTACTGAAGAACGTACACGCTGATGGATTTTGTTGTGGTTTTACTGATCTGATGCCGGGGCCTTAACCGTGAAAGTGACGCAGCACGCGCAGTTAAAGAAGAGAAAATATGCAAAGACGAAGCATGCCTCTTCATGGCTGGCGGGTGTACCGGGAGTGATACTGATGGTGTTCTGCCCGTTGCGGGCTGCCCGCGCCGACGACTACTTTAATCCGGCGGCGCTGGAGTTTTCATCCGATCAACACACGGCCGCCGATCTGCACTATTTCGCCCGTGAGGGCGGCCAGCAGCCCGGCACCTATCATGTCTCGCTGTTGCTCAACAACAAAGTGATTGATAGCCGTGATGTCTCTTTTGTTGAGGGCAAAAACGGGCTGATTCCACAGCTGACGGTAGCCGATCTCTCCGCGATGGGGGTAAACGTTGAGGGTTTCTCTGCATTCAGCCACCTGAAGAAAGATGAGGCGATTGCTGAGCTGGGCGATTACATTCCCGATGCCTCAAGTGACTTTGATTTTGCGCACCAGCAGTTAAACCTTTCCATTCCCCAGATTGCCCTGAAGATGAAAGATCGTGACTATGTCGATCCCGCCAGCTGGGATGAGGGCGTATCAGCGGCTTTCGTGGACTATAACCTCTCTGGCAGCAGCGGCCGCAATCAGAATGACCGCTGGAACTCGACGCTGCTGAGCCTGCGCAGCGGGGCTAATCTTGGCGCATGGCGTCTGCGTAACACGTCCAGCTGGCGTTACGATCTGGTCAGTCACTGGCAGTCTCAGACGACCTGGCTGGAGCGGGATCTTAAGACGCTGAAAAGCCAGTTCCGGGTCGGTGATACCTACACCTCGGGTGACGTGTTTGACAGCGTGCAGTTTCGGGGGGTGCAGATGATGTCTGATGACACCATGCTTCCCGAAAGTCAGCGCGGCTTTGCCCCGGTGATCCATGGCATCGCCCACAGTAATGCGCGGGTGACGGTGAGTCAGCAGGGTTATGTGATTTATGAAACCGTGGTCGCACCGGGTGCTTTCGAGATTAAAGATCTCTATCCCACCGCTCAGAGCGGCGATCTTGATATCACTATCCATGAAAGCGATGGTTCGGTGCGCACCTTCACCCAGCCTTACTCTGCGGTGCCTTATATGCTGCGTCAGGGACATCTGAAATATAGCGTCAGCGGTGGTCGTTATCACTATTTAGGCAGTCACAATCTGCGCTCACCTGAATTTGTCCAGTCCACGCTGTTTTACGGACTGCCGCATGACTTTACCGCCTTTGGTGGCGTACAGCTCGCGCAAAACTATCATGCTGTGGCGGCGGGGCTGGGCAAGAGTCTGGGTGATTTCGGCTCGCTGGGAATGGATGTGACCTTCGCCAGCACCCGGTTACCGCAGGGGCTGAGCCGAAGTGGTCAGTCCGTGCGCGCGCAGTATCAGAAAAATTTTGCCTCCACGAATACCACTTTCAGCATGGCCAGCTATCGCTACTCCTCCAGCGGATTTTATGCCTTCAGCGAAGCCAATGCGCTCACCAGCCCGGCGAGCTATGTCGATAACAAGCGCAGTCGTTCAGAAATTGCCGTCTCCCAGGGTATCGGTGACGCTGGCAGTCTCAGTGCGTCTGCCTATATGCAGCGCTACTGGCGATCAAACAGAAACGACCGCACCCTGCATCTGGGTTTCTACAGCAATTATAAAGCCATCTCCTGGGGCGTGGCCTGGTTTTACACCGACTCGACCCAGGCCCGGAAAGCTGACCGCGCTATCTCCTTCAATATTTCGGTTCCACTGAGTGCCTTACTGCCGGACAGTTCGGTCAGTTACAGCATGAATGCCAGCAATCGCGGGGATGTCTCGCAGCAGGTCGGCCTGTCAGGCAGTGCATTGCAGAACAATAACCTGCACTACACCCTGCAGCAGGGCCACGACAGTCAGGGGCAGAATGTGAACAGTAGCGGCTCGCTGGACTATCGCGGCAGTCAGGGCAGCGTCAGTGTCGGAGTTGGTCATGATCGTCACAGTACGCAGTACAGCTATGGTCTCTCGGGCGGGATCGTGGCCCATGTGCACGGCGTGACGCTAAGCCAGCCGCTGGGGGATACCTTCGCGATTGTCCGGGTTCCGGATACCGCCAATGTGGGCATCCAGAGCGGCAGCAATGTGTTCACGGACGGCCGCGGCTATGCAATTGTGCCTTCACTCTCGCCGTATCATGAAAATGCCATCGAGCTGGAAACTGAAACGCTGCCCGACAATGTAGACGTGGAACTGGATGGGCAAACGGCTATCCCGACCCGCGGGGCGATTGTGCTGGCTGACTACGCGACCCATGTGGGGAACCGGGTGCTGTTCACGCTTACCTGGCAGCATACCTTCCCGCCTTTTGGTGCCACAGGGCAGATTGCAATCCATGCCGGGGGGAATCAGAGCAGCACAAGCGGCATTGTCGCAGAAAAGGGCGAACTCTATCTGAGCGGTGTGCCCGCTCAGGGGACGGTTGAAGTGAAGTGGCAGGAGGAGGGGAAACAGAAAAGCTGTCGCGCGCCGTTCCGCCTGTCTGACGCCAGCGGCACGAATCCGGTCAGACTGGTCTCTGCGGTTTGCCAGTAATTCACAGGAGTTTCAGATGAAATCAGTTCAGCGTGTCATTAAAGGGATCGTGCTGCTCATCCCGGCACTGGTCTGCTGGCCCTCTCTGGCCCAGGAGTCGTGTCAGGGGGTGAGTCAGGTGGTCGTGCAGGTGCATAATGTCAACTATGTCCCGGGCGCCGCTGACGGCACCCCCATCTCCGCGCAGATGCCCGTGCAAAGTACCAATGCGTTTACCTGCAATAAAAACAGCGGTGAGCAGGGCTATGCCTGGAAAGATATGGGGTTTCAGATTAATGCTGAAGAGTCGGGATTACAGACCTCAATTGCAGGAGAGCACACGACGCCAATCTATCGCGTACCGGGTGTTGAGAGCATCGGATTCGCGATTGGATTTAAAGAGCCTTCATATTGCAACAGCGGCTTTTTCGACACCACCGGCAAAGGCAAAACCAGTTCGATCTGTAACTCGCAGGTCAGTCCACAGTTCAACGCGGCACACGACATCAAACTGCAGTCCTATGTGGTGTTTTACAAAATTCCGGGGCAGCGTTCCCCGCTGAACCCAGGCAACCAACCCGCGAATGTCGATGAGGTAAACATCGGTAATGCCAGCCTGAAGGTGGGGAACAGTGCGGCCAGCAGCCAGCCGATCAACGACAGGCCGCAGCTCTTTCTCTCCAGCTTTACGGTGCAATATGGCAGCTGTGCCGTTGTCACATCCCAGTCTGCGATTAACGTCGGGATGGGAAAAGTGAGTAAGGCGGAGTTCACCGGCATCGGCAGCCGGGCGGGAAGCGAAAAAAGTTTCCGGATTCAGGTGATGTGCGAACACAGCGCCGCAGTCAAAGTCGGCTTTTTTGGCATGGCGACCGCTGGCGACAAGGATGCCATCAGCCTGACACCACAGAGTAACGCCGCGTCAGGGGTGGGCATTGCCCTGACCTATGGCCCCGGTCTGCAGGTCGCAGAAGGCCAGCGCGTGCCGCTGAATGTGCCGACCGATCAGCTGCCGGTGCTGACTACCGTCTCCTCACCCGATCAGGCGAAGTCGATGTCGTTTAACGCCCAATATATTCAGACCGACAGCCAGGTGATGGCGGGTAAAGCGGACGGGACCGTCACCTTTAATCTGGTGTATAACTGAGCCGTTGCCGCTGACGCGGATTCACCGGTTATGGCGACCGGTTTCCCTTCCGGGTCCGGCTACCTGGGTTATCCGCTTTATCATCTGCAGTAATTGTTAAAACCCGCCAAACCCGCCCGGCTGTTTTGGCCAATCTCTGTTAAAATTGAACCTCTGCGCCACTTTGCAGGATGCATGTTCGGGAGAAGCTATGTTGTGGATTTGGAATGCCCTGATTGTTCTGGTCACCGTGATCGGCATGGAGATAACGGCTGCGCTGGCGCACAAATATATTATGCATGGCTGGGGCTGGGGCTGGCATCTGTCGCATCATGAGCCGCACAAGGGCTGGTTCGAGGTTAACGATCTTTATGCGGTGGTGTTCGCGGGCCTGTCGATTTTACTGATCTGGCTGGGCAGCACGGGCGTCTGGCCGTTGCAGTGGATTGGCGCCGGGATGACGCTCTATGGCCTGCTCTACTTTATTGTTCATGACGGCCTGGTTCACCAGCGCTGGCCCTTCCGCTATGTTCCGCGTCGGGGTTACTTACGTCGGCTCTATATGGCGCACCGGATGCATCACGCGGTGCGCGGAAAAGAGGGTTGTGTCTCGTTTGGCTTCCTCTATGCGCCACCGCTGTCAAAACTGCAGGCGACGCTGCGTGAACGTCACGGCGTTAAACGGGGCGCTGCCAGAGGTGAGCGGGGCGTGGAGCAGGACGCGCCATCCGGGAAGTAACCGCCTGACCTGACGCCGCCATCAGCATGACCAGTTTCTCGGGTGTGCTGGTGGACAGGCGCTGATCCCACGCCGCTGGCCCTGCCTGAATCACCTTCATGCCGATTTTACGATAGACCTGCTTCGCGGTTGCGATTGCCCATGCCGATCGCAGCGGCAGGCCTGGCAGACCTGCCGTGGCCGAGTGATAGTAGGGCTCCGCCGTTTCAACCAGGCGACGGGCGACGCGGCTCAGCGCCTGACGGTGTTGCGGCGCGGCCAGATTTTTCCGTGTAAGCCCCTCCTCAGCCAGCCACGCTTCAGGCAGATAACAGCGGTCTGCGGTCGCATCCTCGACGATGTCGCGGGCAATGTTGGTCAGCTGAAACGCCAGACCGAGATCGCAGGCGCGATCCAGCGTGGCCCTGTCGCGCACCCCCATGATCTGCGCCATCATCAGACCGACCACGCCCGCCACGTGATAACAGTAGCGCAGCGTGTCGTCCAGGGTCTGATAGCGGGTCTCACGCACATCCATCGCAAAACCGGCCAGATGAGCAAAGGCGTAGTCAGGCAGAATATCATGCGCCATCGCCACCTCCTGAAAGGCCGCAAAAGCAGGCTCATGCATCTGCAACCCGGCATAAGCCTGGCGGGTTTTTGTCTCCAGCTGCGCGAGACGCTGTTCGGCGGAGAGTCGCGACGGCGTATCGTTGCTGAAACCCAGCACCTGATCGTCAATCACATCATCACAGTGACGGCACCAGGCGTAGAGCATCAGCACACTGCGTCGGGTTTTGGCATCGAACAGTTTCGATGCCGTGGCAAAACTTTTTGAACCCACTTCCATAGTTTCTACAGCATGATCGAGCAGTGACGGACTGTTCAAGCCAGATCCTCCAGCATCAATCCTGCCGTGGCTTTCGCCGAGCCCACCACGCCGGGAATGCCTGCGCCCGGATGCGTGCCTGCGCCGACCAGGTAGAGATTACTGAGGTGTTTGTCACGGTTATGTGGCCGGAACCAGGCGCTCTGGGTCAGGATGGGTTCAACCGAGAAGGCGGAGCCCTGATAGGCGTTCAGCTCATCGCGGAAATCGAACGGTGTAAAGATGCGGTGCGTCACCAGCTGACTGCGCAGACCCGGCATGTAGTGCTGTTCCAGATAGTCAAAAATACGGTCGCGCAGGCGCGGACCTTCAACCGCCCAGTCGATATCAGCCGTGCCGAGATGCGGCACCGGGGCCAGCACGTAGTAGCTGCCGCAGCCTTCCGGAGCCAGCGAGGGATCGGTGACACAGGGGGCATGCAGGTAGAGCGAGAAGTCCTCGGCCAGGCCATCACGATTGAAGATCTCATCGATCAGTTCACGATAGCGCGGGCCGAAGCAGACGGTGTGGTGAGCCAGCTGGTCATGATGATGATTCAGGCCAAAATAGAGCACAAACAGGGAGTTGCTCATGCGCTTGTTCTGCAGTGTCTTTCCCTGTGCTACAGAAGGGGGATGCTGACGCAGCAGATCATGGTAGGTGTGAACCACGTCTGCGTTGGAGGCGACGGCGCGGGTCGGGAGTACCCGGCCATCTTCGAGATGGACAGCCGTAATCCGGTTTTCCTGCGTTTCCAGCCGGGCCACGCTGGCATTCAGTTCCACTTCGCCGCCCAGATCCTCGAACAGTTTTACCATGCCCTGCACCAGTGCGCCCGTGCCGCCGCGCGGGAACCAGACTCCCCATTCACGTTCCAGCGCATGAATCAGCGTGTAGATGGAGGAGGTGGCAAAGGGATTGCCGCCGACCAGCAGCGAGTGAAAGGAGAACGCCTGACGCAGGTGTTCATCCTCAATGTAGCTTGCCACCTTGCTGTAAACACTGCGCCAGGCCTGCAGTTTTGCCAGCTGTGGCGCGGCACGCAGCATGTCGCGGAACGAGAGAAACGGCACGGTGCCCAGTTTCAGATAGCCTTCGGCGAACACGGCGCGGGAGTAAGCCAGAAAACGGCGATAGCCTTCGACATCACGCGGATTAAAGGCGGCGATCTGCGCTTCCAGTTCGGGCTGATCGTTGTCATAACTGAACACCCTGCCGGACTCCCAGCAGAGACGATAAAAGGGCCTGACCGGCAGCAGCTCAACATAGTCAGCGAGCTTTTTGCCCGCCAGCGTAAATAACTCTTCAATCGCGCTGGGATCGGTGATCACCGTCGGGCCGGCATCAAAGATGTATCCCTGATCCTGATAAACATACGCCCGGCCGCCTGGCTTATCGCGCTTCTCCAGCAGTCGGGTGGGAATGCCTGACGCCTGAAGGCGAATCGCCAGCGCCAGACCACCAAAGCCTGCGCCAATTACTGTCGTTCTGTTCATTGCATCGCCTGTTGACGGTGAGGAGTCATGATAGCCTGTAACGCCGCCAGTACGGGGACCGCAGACCGTCTGCTTACAT
>JAAIGE0101123739.1_pt1 | contig 11817 bp, 12 predicted proteins | sample 6487951 | NCBI WGS metagenome assembly JAAIGE01 (sample SAMN13974128, study PRJNA590717) | phyllosphere metagenome | biome: tomato field; feature: multiple bacterial spot infested tomato fields; material: tomato leaves; isolation source: leaves from tomato fields | host: Solanum lycopersicum ... | reverse complement strand
TTAGCCACTCGACTGACTGAGTTGCAGGACACTTACCTTTCCTGCACCCAATAAAAAACCCCGTAGACGTTAATCTACGGGGTTTTCAATAGTGGAGGCCGAGGTCGGAATCGAACCGGCATAGACGGATTTGCAATCCGAATATAATCTCCTTTAATTTCATTAACTTACAATAAAGTCAGTTCCGCATCAGGGCGAAAACAGCAACGCCACAGGCCTTTAAAATCAAGGGGGCTTGCTCCGGTTGCGGAACTGATTTTGCCCATCCTCCGGCGTTCTGCCGACATTCAAATCCCCTGCAAACTCTATGAATCGACTGCATTTTACGGCCCCAAGCTGATCAATGTGCCGGTGTGACCACGTCCTGCTTTGGTGTACGCTGTCCCAGACTACAGAGGATCAGAGTATGAGTAATGCAAAGGTTAAGGCGCTCGAAGTTGCCCTACGTGCAGCACTCAGAACGGCGTGCGACCAAGGCTTGGACCTGTCCGAACTGAGAGATGGAACCATCGGATATCTGCAAGCTCACAAAAAAATAAACGACAGATTTCTAATCGACATGGCCACCCATGAGATTGAGATCGCTACGTCCGCTTTAAAGCAGTAGTGCTGCTTTCAGCCATTGATAGCAATTCATGCAGTCAATCTGTTATCCGCCAGGGTATTGGATTCGGATATCAGTGGCAAAGGAGTGGTAGAGCACATCATTGTCGCTCATCCAGTAGCTCTACAGAGTCGAAGGCTGAAACTGGAGGACGTCATCTCCAGCGCCATCGCACACCTTCAGGCTGTATGCAGGTTGCAGCCAATTGTCATACCATGACCTTCAAGGCGCGCTCATAGAACTCCTTGCGTTCGGCAAGGCCATTTGTGCCGCCGTTGATACGCTTGGTGATCAACAGAAAATCCCCCTTATCAGCCAGGACATTAAGCCTTGCCCGATCCCAGAACCAGCCCGCAGACATGGCGGCATGCTCCGGCTGCTCCAGTAGTTCAGGATGCTTGAGCAGATCCAGCCCCAGCGCCTTGCCACAGGCGGCATAGTTTGCCCGCCCCGTCACCTGAATAAGCCCCCGCCCACGATAGAGCTGACCATCACCATCAGCTTCAAGGGTGTTGCCCAAGCTTGCAGCCAAGCGCCCGGTGTCATAACGCTTCAGATAATCATCACTGCCCAGTTCGCGGACATAGCGTAACTGGCCGGACTCGTGGCCGATCTGGGCAATAAAGGCCGCGATTCGCAGAGGCGTTGTGATCTGATATTTGTCCATCGCAGCATTGAGCGCAGAGGCAAAGAGACTTGCTCTGACACCGGCGCTAGGAAGGATCTTTTGCAGTTGCTGCACAGTGATCGCCATCAACTTTTCTCCAGGCAATAAAAAACCCGCCGAAGCGGGCTGGGTTTGTTTCGATGGGTCAGGCGGGAACAACAGGCCAGTCAATTATCCCCGGGTAACCTGGCTGCTCGGGCAGCCGGACCAGTGCAACCCTGTATTTCTTCCAGGCTTTGAGCAAAGCGATCTCTGCATCTGTCGCATCATCGATGTCGACGGCATCTTGAAGCGGCGCAATTGCATAGTCAGCAGCAGCTCGCAGAGATGCAATCTTACTCACGACATCCGCTAAGGCCTGATCAGCCGCAGCTTTTTCTTTCATTGCTTTTGTAATGAGCTTGCTCCAGTCGATGTTCATACCTCGGGCTCCACTGCTGATTCCTGATTTGAAATTTCAGCCAGGAGGCTGACGGGGAGCGGCGCAGGGAATACGATCGGGCCGTCACTGACATTGAGCAAAGGGTCAGGAAACGCTTGTGCCTGGCTGTAATTTGCTGGCAGCGGCAGGATCAGTGTCAGCTCAAGCTCTCCGCCGATGTTGTCAATATTGCCAGCGAAGAATGGAGAGCTGATCGCGCTGGCCGGCAATGTGTCGCCGTCGACCATTCGCGTGAAATCAAACGACTCACCATTCAAGACCAGAATATTTCCGCTTTTAACAACGTCAAGGCTGTCATCACGACGTTGCGGAGCCAAATAAATCTTCATTAGAACCACCTCCCAATCGCTACATAGCGCACATTGAAGCTCTGCGCAGAAGCCCCGTTTCTTATCGTGATACCGCCGGAGCCTGAAGACGCCGGGTAGCTACTTGTTGCGCCGAACGCATCATATGAAGCACTCGGCACAGCAATACCTATAAACAAAAAGCTTGCGTTAAAGAAGTTTGCAGCAAAATTCACAGTAAAAACATTGCTATTTGTATTTGCACCGTAACTTGGCGTTGCGATGTTCGTTGTGCCGCTTGTGCAGATCAAAGTACCGTCTGCAAACTTTACATAATCGCCACTTGCTGTACTGCCTCGCTCGATAATAGCGCCAGTCGGGATGCCCGCCGACTGGGAAACGGTTCCGAGAATATTTGACTTGGCATATGCCAGGTCCGTGATATTTGCAACCGCCATCTTGTCGGCAGCGGTAAAGTACGGGATCTTCCCTGCTCCACCGGTGAGCGCTGCAAACGCATTAATTGAAGCGGATGCGGCAAGAGCTCCAAACTTGTTAACAAGCATCCGTAGCGCGTCAGCCGAGTCCTTTAAATACCCCTCCATCGGCGCGACCACATAACTACTCGCCCCAACACTTTCCCCCTGATAATTTGGTGAAATTGATATTGCTGTGTTGCTTGCAACGTTTGTTACTTCGTACAAACCACCGTCTGGCCCGCAGAACGCATCACCAACCCTGATGTTTTCAATGAATGCAGTTCCAGAGCCAATCACCGCGTTTGAATTTTGGGTGCACGAAACCGTGCCTGTCTTGTACCAGGGCATTTGAGCACCTTGTGTTATCTGTAAGGAAACGGAAGTCCGGCAGTCCTGATGTACAAAGCTTGCGGATAGCGGTCGGTCGGAAGATTGACGTAGGAAGCCGGACTGTAAGCGCCCGTCCCAACGTACTGACTGAAAATGCCTTCTGTTGTTGCCGCGAAGATGAAGCTTATTCCGCCCACTCTTCCGTAAGCCCCCTCAACAACGCCATATGACCACGGCTGAGTAAACGACCACGCTTCGCTATCAATGACAGTTGCCGTTCGACTCCAGGGCAAGAACACTGCGCACTCCTCGCCGCCCACATCGATGTTGACGATGCACGCGATGTTTGCACCAGTTGGCTGGGTCATTGAGTAGTAGGAAAGCCTGGTCATCACCCCGCCCACGTACGTCTCCCTGTATCTGCCATTAGGCCAGACCGATCCCGGGCCTGGAGCCTGCACTACACCTGCAATGTTTAGCGGCGGCTGCAATGAGTTGAACGTGCACACTCCATTGTTCAGAAACGTCTTGAGGTAAGGGCTGCCCGGAATGTCATCAGCCATCAAATCAAAACAGTAGTACTTCGTGTCAGTGCTTGCGCTTGCGTAATAGAACGTGACGCTGTCGCCACTTCTTGCAGTGCTTACAAGACATCCTCGCCCCACGATAAAAACAATCGGTGATTTCGCATTGCTTACCGTGAAGCCGTAAATAGGGTGCTTGCCTGCATTGTAGTTGTAGCTGCTTTTCTGCTCTGGATCGACGTTTGAGCCTCTTATGATATATACGCCATCCGACCGCAGATAAACCATATTACCGCTCTTAACAAGACCGTATGTGATTTTTGACGTATCGAATAGAAGCTCGCCCGTTTCTTTTCTAACTATCAGCTCCGGCATCAGTAGTACCCATACCAAATTCGACAGTTGGCCGCAAAGTAGCCCCATCCGCCTCCCGCATTGAAGGAGTAAGCCCAGCTCAAGGATGTACCTGATAGAGTTACGCCCGGCCTTTTCCCCTTCTCGTTTTGCATGTCTACAAGCGGCACAACAATGAAGTACGCGACCTTTCCAGTAGGTGGAGGTGGAATAGTGACAGCGCCATTCACGCCGCCAGTATCCACGCTCCCCATGGTTTGACTGATCTTCATTGTCATGTCGACAAGCACAGTGTTATCGGCAGCCCTTATCGTTATACCTGTCATGTCATAAACTCAAATCAATGCCGAGAACACCATTGGCGTGATAAAACCTCATTGCGGAATTACCAAGCGTCGAGCGCCTGCCATCCGACATCGAACCATTCAACTGCCAAGCTCCGGTCTTGGGCATCAGCCAACCCGACGTGTTCGCAACATAATCATTCGACTGCAAGTCACCGACTTTCAGACTTGTTATTGATCCATTCTGAATAAATGCAGAGTTCATAAACACCTGGCCGTTCTGAACCGCGAAAGGTACAGAAGCCGCCCCGCCCGCCATCGAACCAAGAACGGCAAATCTATCAGCACTGACCAGGAAGTAGCTCTGTAGTCCACCTGGGGTGTTTTCAATGCCCGCGCCAGCCCCGGCTGCCACATACTGCCCATCAGCGGTGACCTGAAGTTTTACAGACCACATAGCCGCAAGCTTTCCGTCCGTGCTTACCTGCGCCTGTGATATCTGCTGCACCGCCGCTGTGTTACCCGAAATGCTGGCTTGAAGAGTTGCAGTTGCACTCGCAAGCGCCTGATCTTGAGTGGCACGAACAACAATCTCATTTGCATATGCGGCCTGTGTATCCCACTGTTTCAATGCCGACTGCAGTTCACCTTCTCCATTTTCGTCACGCCATGCCGCCCGCAGCACCTGCACACTTGAAGCCTCTGCGCCAAGGTCATCAATGTCAGCCGTGTTCTGCTGAACCTGTTGAGCCAGCCCACTTGCCGACTCGACAACAGACCCAACGTCGAGCCAGTAATTGATGTTCGGTGGCGGAGTATCGGGTGGCACCGACTTTGTGGCTTGATAAATACGGCCGTCAGCCAGCGTCATTTCTCCGGCAAAATATGACTGATCTGGCTTATAAGCGGAAAGACCATCAAGCGAGTCGATCTGCTCCTGCAGGCTGTCGATCTTGTCGAGCAACCCCTGAGCGAGTTCAGTCTCCCCGATTTGCCCAGCGATAAGCTCAAGGATTGGAGATGCATCAGAGCTGGATTGCCCCATGACGCCAATACCTGCCGGATACCAAGGGCCGATATTGCCTGTTCGATCAACGAGCCTCGCCCAAAAGAAGAACTGAACACCTGCTGCCAAGCCTTGCAGCAAGTAATCGGATTGGGGATAAGCCAGGTCTGTGAGCTTTGTTGCCGCTGCACGATCGGACGCCGGGCCGTACCATACCTCGGTGCGCTGAGTGTCCTCTGCCCCCTCGGGGAACCCCAAATCCAGTTCGATACCAAACACAATTGGCTTGGCTGCCAGATGCGTGACCGCCGGCGGCGCCGAGGTCTTACCTGCCACATTTATCAGCATAGAGCTCGTCGGGATCGATGAAACGCCCATGGCATTCACAGCCCGAACCCGTGCCAGATACTCACCTGAATAAACGCCGCGCACGTCAGCCGTCAGCTCGCCGGTACGCGGCAACTTGATCCAGTCGCGTGAACCCCACTTCCACTCGACATCGTAGGCAACGGCTCCAGGTGCAGAATCCCAACCGATCGTCATCGTGGTGACCGAAATACCCTGATCCACAGCCTGATGGCTGGTGATCAGCACTTGGGCCGGGGCCTCTTGCACGCTCGGGGGCAAAACGCTGATTGGCCGATCATCGAGAACCGTGCCGTAGTCGATTGCGTCGAACTTGCTCGGATCGTGCTGCAAAAGCTCAAGCTGAAACTGATGCCACTCCGGCCGGGTCACGTTGCGAACGTAGAACTGCATCAGTGCAAGATCGTCGTAGTCCAGCGCCCACGCGCACTCCGGCTCCGGGATCTCGCTGTAGTCAGCCAGGACAGTTATCTCACGCCCAGCAACAGAGCCAACTTGGCGAGCCTCTGTCTTGCCAGACGGCAGGTTCACAAGCAGCCGAGCGCCGGCTGGGACATTAATGTCGCGATCAACCGTCACAGCTCGGCCGGCCACACCGGCAATACGGCCGCCGTTGGCCCTGCCCGACAGCATCGGGTCAGATAGAGTGATGATCTTGCCGGGCTTCGGGATATAGCCGTCGAGCCCCACCCGAATTGTCGCGCCGCGCAGTTGCAACTGCTCGGTCATGAGCGCCCACTGCCCTGCTCGCTGAGCTTGACCCCGACTGGTGCAGCCAACGGCCTCCACAGAAATGTCGCGCACGCCATATTCAGCAATGGCGTCTTCGTCGAACACGGGCTCTTTGTCAGTCTCATAGCCTTGATCGGGGTCATCGAACGAGACCATTGCAAGGCTGTGACGATCACGCAACCGGCTGCCGGTATACTTCACTGCACCGTCATTCAATATCTGCGAGAGCGTGTAGGTGTACGCCGAATCCTGTGGCATGTCGGCATTTACAGTGATCTGGCTGCCGTCCCAGTAGGCCAGGCCATGGAAGATGGCGGCCAGATCCTGCAATACGGCCCAGGCTTCTGCCTGCTTTTGCAAATACAGATTGCAGGTGAAACGCGGCTCTTGGCCACCCTTCCCGTCAGGAACGAGCTGATCGCAGTACTGTGCGATGCGATACAGCGCCCAGCGGTTGATCTGGCTTGCGTCAATACGGTCGCCAAGTCCGTAGTACGGGTGCAGCACAAGATCGTAGAAGACCCAGGCCGGGTTATTGCTGTAGGCCTCTTTGAAACTTCCATCCCACACGCCGCTCGTTGTCCCGCTGCCTCCAGTGGCGTAGGTCCGGTTTTCTGGATCATAGTTCGCCGGCACACGCACTATCCGGCCACGCATCAGCGCAGCAACTTTTGCGATGTCCCCGCCGAATTGCTGGGCGTCGTACTCGAGGCAGCCGACAGCAGTTAGTGGGTACTCTTGGTCGCTGTCTACAACCTCTGCGATGGCCTCAACAACCATGCTGTCCTGCACGAGCGAACTGTTTGCCTCTGGCGTCAAGCGACGGGCGCGGATCGTCCAACGGCTACCAGCGGGCAGCTCAAGGCGATGGCTGCGCTCGTACTTTGTGATGTTCTTGCGGTTGACCTCGGACGCCAGCACTTCAATGTACGGACCGTTATCAGTCGCGATATCGAGCGCGTACTGGATTCGCACGCCGTTGATGTTGCCACTTGAATCCTGGGCCTGCAGGTTTGGCCATGACAGCCGCACGCGCACGGCGTCAACGATTGTGTTCACAATCGAATGGACCCACGGATTTGTGGTCGTCAGGGTCTGACTGACCTGAATCTCGTTGCTCGACTCTGAAACCCCGGTCAGGCGCTCTTGATTGAGCTCGCCAGATCGGAACTGCCACTTAACGCCCGGGAAATTCTGAGTGCCATCAGCGGCAATGATTGGCGTGCCGTCGAGCTTTATCGATTGCAGGCCGTTTACCGGCCCTGCGATTGGCCCCCAGCTCCACAGATAGACCATCCGAGCAGTAGCAAGGGATGGGGTGCTGTTCGATGCAATCGAGGGGGATTTCTGCTTTGCCGAACCACCTTTACGGCCAACGATTTGACGACTCACGTCGCGACGACGGCGATCATGCTTGCGTTTTGCTGCGCCCACAGGCTTTCTCCAGGCAAAAAAATACCCGCCGAAGCGGGTCTGAATCAGAGCTGGTCTTGCGTATAAATTCCGCCGGACTCAATTGCACCACCGATCTCGCGCTCGCCATACAAGACCGGGTACGGGTTGCCCTGTGCGATTGTCGTTACGGCCGAGCCGAAGCCGTACGAAGGATTGTTACCATCTTCGTTCTGGTCAAGACTGCCTGTCGCTGCCGTCGGGGACAGCATCTGAACAGCCCCGCCGAGCGCCAAGCCTGCACCACCAGCAATCATCCCCATGCCGATAGCAGATGTGGTGCCGAATGTGAAATAGCCCACAGCTATCAAGGCCACACCCAATATCGTCTGAAACAGACCGGCCTGCTTGCTGCCCTGGATAACCGGAGCGATTCGGATTTCACCGGAATCACTTCCCTGCAAATCCAGATCGTCAGCTGACAGGTTGCGCTTTCCAGAGAACACTGCGAATGCAAACCCACGCTCCTCGGCGGTTGTCATGAACGTCTCGAACCCGGGAATCATGTTGCAAAGTGCCTGGATGGCATCCCGAGCGCTGTACACGTTAAGGGTGTATTCCCGACCAAATTGCTTGCGCAGCACGCCGTAGAGCTTGATGGTTCGCATCATGGCTGATAGCCCTTGTGTCTCAGGATCAGGCGACAACGGTTGGCCATCGACCAGCCATACACCTCGCGCACGGAGGCGCGGCCGGCCATGTGGTGGTAGATGAACGGCCCGGAACCGCCCAGCTTCGGCGCGTTTTCGCTGATCAGGGCGGGCTCGTCGCCGAGGTAAATCGCGGCATGATTCGGGTGGTAGCAGGGCCTGCCCGGTGACGGCACCATGAAAATGAGGAGATCACCGCGCTGTGGGCTCTCGACCCGCCGGAAGCCAACAGCCTCGAAGTTATCTTCGTAATGGCTCGGGCCGTCAGGGTCTTCCCACCACAAGTCTTGCCGCTCGAAGTTGGGCAGTTGTAAGCCACCCTCGCGGGCATACCAGTCGCGGCACGCACCCCAGCAGTCAAGCAGGCCATGAGAGAAATCACGCCCCAGTAGCGGTGCTTGGTAACCGGTGGGCTTGAACCATTCAATATCTCCACCTGGCCAGCCAACGATACCCCAAGGTAGTTCGTGGAGTTCGCAGCTCACACGATCGACCTGACTTGGCGTCGGAGCAGCATCCGGGTGGCTATGGATGATCGCAAGCAGCTCGCCCCGGTCTTCTGCTGCTGCAAGGTCTTCGTGATTAAGCGTGAACTGGTCACGAGGCGTCTTTGCCAAATTACCGCAGGGCACATACTCGCGACCGGATTCGGTCTTTATGAGCACACCACAGGCTTCAGCCGGGTACTCGCGTTCCGCATGCTCGCGAATCGCGGCCTGCAACTGTTGATTGATGCGCATTGTCTACCTCGAGCTGGCAATCAGGCTCGCGCCCATGGAGCCGCCGAACCGGCGTGTGTTTCCGCGTAACTTGCAGCTGGTCCAGTTGCCCCGGCAACGATCGAGCGCCGGGTTGTCCGTGGGCTCGTTTTGCTTCGTGAACATTGCGACACCAGTGTATGCACAGGCCTCGCCACGGTACTGCCCCCGGGTTGCCCAACGGCAGAGCTTGGTGATCTGCTGGCTGGGCAGCATGACGCCGCCCATGTCGAGCGGACTGGAGAGCTGGAACGTGACCTGCTCACGGTCCTCTTCGGTTTTCTGCTCGATATACCAGAGGTTTTCCCGACACTGGTCGGACGCCGTCGTGTTGCCTTCGGGGAAGTTCGCAGCATCCAGGAAGTGCTTGAACGTCTCGATAACGGTCACTTTCGCGCCGGCCAGGTCCTTGAGAGCCAGGCACAACGCCGTCACTGCCCCGCGCACGCCCGCAATCTCGTTGGCCAACTGCAAAGTCGGGGTGGCCGGTCGGCCGTCGCCCCGGATATCAAACCCCTTGGCAGTGATCTGGAGCGGGGAATACAGCTCACCCTGCCAGATGATATCGCCTTCCTGTCCATGCCCATGGAAGCGCATCAGGTTCCCGCCCAGGCGTGTGGCATCAACAACGTACAGGCGGATCTGATTGCCCGGCTCCAGCTTTTGGATGTCGGCTTCAAAAGTCATAAGTATCTCGAAAAGAAAAACCCCGCCAGAGCGGGGTCAGTAAGGAGTGAAGGTTTGCTTCATAGTGAAGCTAATCTTGAGCAAGCCAGCACCCTGGGGGTCGAGCTTGTAGCCATTGACCTTGAAGCGTCCATACGTGCCATTTGGGGATGTCCAGAGGAAGGACTTGTAACCCTCGTGTCGGTCAAGGAAGTCACGCATCAAGCGCAGTTCCTGACCTTCCTCAAGACTTCCAACTGCCTGATGCGTCCACTCCTCGGACTTTCCATTGATCCCCGTGCCGCCTGACTGGGTGTAGCCCTCACCGAAGTCATTCTCCCACACCCGCTGCTTGATATCGCCAGAGGCTCCGACCCGGGTGCAGAACTCGAATGTCTCTGCCATTACCGCCTCCACATACTTCCGCCCTGGGAGAATTCTTCATTCACGACCTGGCGGATTGTTTGTCGCAGACCTTCGCCCATCATGTCGCCCTGACGGCGCGCGGCCTCATCGCTCATGCCGGGCTGGGCCTGTACAGAGATCGGAGCGCTGATGGATATGTTTGGCGCACCACCAGTGCCGGTGCTGGTGTTGGCGTTCCGTAGGTACTGAGTCAGGTCCCGGTTCTGGTTTGGGTTAAGCACGCGCTCACCGCCATCCAGCAACCAGGTGCCCTCCCTCGGGATGTTATCGAGACCGTTGTGCGCTATGCCCATCAAGGCACTGGAAGCCACGCCAGCGACCATGGGTGCTGTTGTCATGGCAGCGGTCATAGCCGCCGCTGGAGCTAAAGCAGGGCCGAAAATCGGGATTGCGGCAGTAGAAGCATACGCAGCCAGTTGCGCCTGAAACGACATAGCCTGGGCATTGGCCACCATCCCCATCCCAGCCATTGACTGGGTGCTCTTACCCACCAGCAACTGTACGGCCTGGTAAACCAGCCACTGCGCGGCCATATCTGCCAGCGCGCTGACCATTGACTTGGCAAAGCCAGAAACCATATCCATCAGGGCTTCGCCGGCATCTTGCGAGCCTGTAGCCACATCAGACATGAACGAGCTTAACTCGCTTCTGGCGCTGCCAAGCACGGACGTTGTCGCATCCGCGGCCATAGCCGAGTAGTTCGTTGCTGCGTCGGCAAAGTTCTCCCAGGCGCTGGTAACACCATCCATCCAGTTATTCTGCGCATCGTCGAGCTGACTGTAGTAGTCGTTCTGTAGCTCCAAGCGCTGGGCCAGAGCATCACTTAGCACCTGGGTTTCTTGGTCATACAGGCCCTGGCTGACATCGCCGCTGTTGCGCTGAAGAACAAGTTCGCGCTGCTGGCGGTTGAAATCTTCCTCGATCGCCAGCCGCTCTTTCAGCCGATCCTTGTACTCATCGCTGCGCCCGGCACCAGCGAGCTCCTGATCGAATCCGCTCTTCGCAGTCTGGTAGTCCTCGTTGACGCTGGATCGAAAGGAAGCAAGTTTCTTGGCGTCCTCCTCGGCCTGCCTCAGCTTCTTCAGCGCATCGAGCTCAGCCGCAAGCCCTTCGAGGCGCTTGCGCTGCTGAGCATTGACGCCTTCAAGCTTGCCAGCGGAGGCCTCAAAGGCAATCTTCTCAACTTCGGTGGCGTTCTTGCGCTTGTCCGTGCTGGTGTTAATCAGCTCGATCTCGCGCCGATACTGCTCCTCCATAGTTTCAAAGCGTTTGTTAAGCGCCTTTTCGTCCTTGATCTCGGCCTTGTTCGCCTTCATGGCCGCCGACGCCTTATCTATAGCCTCAGCGGCTGCCAAAGCTTTCTTTTCTTCGTCTGGCGAGAGCTTTAGTTGCCCGGCATTGATCTGCGCCCGGAGCTTTTCAACTTCGGTCAGTTTTCCGGCAACGACAGCCTGTTTTTCGAGATTTTTTAGGTATGTGCTGCCCTCTTTGCTCGATGCCAAGCGTGCACCGTTCAGTTCTTTGTTTACACCCTGGATCGCCAGCTTGATAGCGTCTACGCGCTCCTTGCTGTCTTGCAGCGGCTTATCCATTGGCACGTCGGAATTGAGGTCAACGCCCTTCTGAAAGCGCTCCTGCAGCTCCTCAGCCGATTTCAGCTCACCCTGCAGGTCTTTCAGCTTGCTCTGAAGCTGATCGTAGGTTTGCGTGCCGAGGTCCTGCGGTAGCATGTCCCGCGATGCCTTGCGGATCCGCGTCGATGCGTCCTCAAACGCTGATGCAGCAACACC
>JAAIGE0100578326.1_pt1 | contig 11821 bp, 12 predicted proteins | sample 6487951 | NCBI WGS metagenome assembly JAAIGE01 (sample SAMN13974128, study PRJNA590717) | phyllosphere metagenome | biome: tomato field; feature: multiple bacterial spot infested tomato fields; material: tomato leaves; isolation source: leaves from tomato fields | host: Solanum lycopersicum ... | reverse complement strand
GTTACTCAAGTACGAATGAAATCGGCAGGTTAAAGCGAGATTTCACAGCACGACCTGACTGACGACCTGGTTTCCAGCGAGGCATGGACTTAACTACCCGCATGGCTTCCTCATCACAACCAAAGCCTAAGCCTTTTTGTACCTGGATATCAGAAATACTTCCATCCGGAGAAACGATGAAGCTTAAGAACACCTTACCCTGAACGTTAGCACGCTGAGCGGCTGCAGGATATTTAATGTTTTTACTCAAGAACTTATACATTTCGGCTTCTCCGCCAGGGAATTGAGCTTGTTGCTCTACTACTGTAAAGACTTCTTCTTTAACAGCGGGCTTCACCTCAATTACTTCTTCTTTCTTCTTACCGGTACCTTCCTCGATAGCTACGATTTCTACAGCATTAGGATCTCCTACTACTGTTTCTTTACCAGCTTGAGCATCGATCAATTCAGTTTGCTTGGGAGGCTCAACATCGGGTGGAACTTCGGTATCTTCCTTAATTTCAGGAGGAAGGAAAGCCGTCGTGCTCATCACCGGCACCTCTGGTGGTGGTGGTGGTGGTGGTGGTGGTGGCGGTGGCTGATTTGGTTGTTCCGGAGGAGGAGGAAGCTCTGACATATTCGCCAGTTTTACTTCTACCTCTTTCTCTTCTTCACCGATCGTTGCAGCGAGCAAACGGGCAGCTAAGAAGGCCGCAACAATCAAAAGAGCAATACCAGTAGCAATCAGGGCATTACGAGACGTCCGGCGACGAAGGTCGTATGCACCATACTCCTTATTCCGACCCGCAAAAATCAGATCTTCTAAGGTGGTATCGTTGGTTATTTTGATTGTTTCTGCCATAAGAGTAGGCAACTAGTTAAACGTTCTAAAAGATTGATTCAAAGTTAAAACTAAAAATCTAGTTTTACAACTATAATTTTAGTTTTATTTTGATTATTTACCTTCTGCCTTGTCGATAATCTTGTTATCGTTCAGGTTGATGTCGGTGATACCGTACTTATCGATTCCGGAAATAGCCATCTCATCGAGTACATCAACCAAGGATTTGTACGAAGCATCATCCTTAGATTTGATTACGACGAAGAATTTCTCACCTACTTCCTTCTTCTTCCGACGAAGTACATCGCGAAGACCGCCACTGGCTGCAAATGAGGTTTTCTCTACCTGCGTTGAAGCGACATCTTTGCCCGTACCCTGGTACCAGTATACAACATCTGACCCATCTTTCTTGCCCAGCAATACAGTGATTGCCTCAGACTCTTTAATAGGAGATGTCTCTTGTTTTTCTTTCTCTTTGTCCTTAGCCGGCATACCCAAGAACATGGTAACCGGTTTTTGAAGCGTAGTAGTCAGCAGGAAGAAAGTAATCAATAAAAAGCCCAAGTCTACCATGGGAGTCATATCTACGCGGGTAGATACCTTTTTACTGCGGACTTTACCACCTTTTTCATTCCCACCACCTTGTGCTATCTCTGCCATTGCGTTGTTAGTTTAAAGAATTTGAAAGCGAACTTTCGAATTCTACATGGAAGTGGGTTTCGTTTCCTGACCTGTGATCAAATTAAAGTTGTTCACGTCCTGCTCCTGCATGGTAGCAATCACTTGCTTTACCGTTTTATAAGGTGCATTCTGATCCGCTTTAATTAATACTTTGTATTTAGCTCCCTGGCTACCAAAGTACTGACGAGCCGTTGCTACCCAATAGAAAAGTTCGTTACGAACGGAATCACTAGGAATACCAGGCTGTACACCGGGTTTATTACGCTCGGCCGGATCCATATCCAGGATCTGTTTCATGTTGGCCATCGGAGCCCCGAAGTTTTCAGATAAGCGGAAAGCTTCTTTTTCGGGATCCGTGAAGGGTACATTGTAACGCTTGGACATTTGCTCCAGCATCCCCAGACGCACCTGGTGGTTATCCACCCCCATGAAGATTTTGCCATCCGAAGAAACCAATACCGTGATGACATCAGTCGCGGCAAGGGGTTCCTGGGCTACAGAGTTTGGAGTAGTGACTTGCACAGCCTCCTGAGGACGCATCTTCGCCGTTAAGATAAAGAATGTTAACAGCAAGAAAGCTACGTCGCACATGGCCGTCATGTCCATTGACACTCCATGACGTTTTACTTTAACCTTTGCCATCGCTACCTGTTTTGATTTTATAACTAAACGTTTCGTTGATCAAAATTATTCGTTTTCAAACTAAAAACTTAATAATTCCGACAATCTTTTAAAGAAGCTCATTGCTGAGCCTCTTTAGGAACGCCTAGTAATGAGCAGCAAAGTTGTTCGTGATGCTCAAACCAATTTCATCGATGTTGTAGGTGATACCGTCGATGATGCTGGTGAAGTAGTTATAAGCGATCAAGCAGATAGCTGAAGTACCGATACCTAAAGCCGTGTTTACAAGAGCTTCAGAGATACCAGCAGCCAGAGCAGCTGAATCCGCAGAACCTGACTGACCCATGGCGGCGAATGAACGAAGCATACCTAATACCGTTCCGAGCAGACCGATCAGCGTAGCCACAGATGCCAGCGTAGCGATGATCGTCAGGTTTTTCTCCAGCGAAGGCATTTCCAAGCTCGTAGCTTCTTCGATTTCTTTGCTCAGGGCAACCAGTTTTTGTTCTTTGTCCAATTGCGTATCAGTCGTCAGTTGCTGATATCTTTTCAGAGCAGCGTTTACTACGTTACCGATAGAACCTTTTTGTTTGTCGCACTCTTTCAGGGCTCCGTTGATATCGTTTTGGTTCAACAGAACTTGTACTTTACGAACGAATTCGTCGATGCTGCTCGTTCCTTTTGCTTTACCCAGCGTAAACAGACGCTCGATAGTGAACGTCAAAGACGTCAAGAAACAGGTAAACAGAATGGGTACAATAAAACCTCCCTTGTAAACGATACCAAAGAAATCGCCTGGCAGCGGTTCGTTGTTGTGATCTCCTCCTTCGAAGTGGCTACCGTCACCTAAGTAAAAGTGATAAAACAGCTCAGCAACGATAAACAAAATCAGAATAATAAGACCAGACGGAATGCCCCCCGACTTCTTCTTCGGAGCAGCAGCAGGCTTGGCAGCGGGAGTAGGGGTCTTGGTAGTGTTACTCATTAGTTTGGTAATTTTAGGGTTTAGTGAAACTTTGGTTTGTTGGTGTAAAGAAAAATAAAATTTGACGTCCTAAGCAACTACGAAAGAAAATTTTGTTTTTGTCCCTCGAAACCGAGTAAACGATTCAGCAAATCTACTGTATTTTTTCCCATTCCCGACGTTAAGGTTTTGTGAAAATTTTTGTAAGAATTCTAAAAAATTGTATTAATTTAAGAATATCCCGTAGATAAATCGACCAAATCAGTACTTTTCTGAGACGTTAATTCATCCGATTTTAACACATTTTTTACTGGTCCGAAGGTCTTTCGGTGCCAAGGCGTCGTTCCGTACTCTAGTAAAGCTTTGCAATGTTTAGGTGTTGGGTAGCCCACGTTCTGCTCCCATCCGTACATGGGATAATCCAGAGCCAACTGTTCCATGAGTTCATCCCGGTACGTTTTTGCCAAAATTGAGGCAGCAGCAATGGAAGCAAACAGGCTATCCCCCTTCACAATACACGTATGCGGAATCATTGGATAAGGAACAAACCGATTGCCATCGACCAACAGATGCTCTGGCTGAACGGTTAGTTGCTCCACCGCTCGATGCATGGCTAAAAAACTTGCTTTGGCAATATTGATCCGGTCAATTTCTTCCGTGCTGGCTTCGGCGATTTTCCAGCTTAAGGCTTCTCGTTCAATCTCTACTCTCAATCTCTGTCGTTCCAGACGGCTAAGCTGTTTCGAATCATTGAGCAAAGGATTCATATAGTCTTTCGGAAGGATTACAGCAGCAGCCACTACCGGCCCCGCCAGACACCCTCTACCCACTTCATCTAACCCCGCTTCTATACTTTGCAAATGATAGAATTGTTTCAGCATTATTCTATAATTTGAATGCTCCCTTCCATTCAAATGGTGTAGGAACATTTAAAATAGCCAACAATATTATCATAAACTTTACAAATAGAGTGCAAATTTTTACTAAAACTATTTAATTTATTTATAATAAATTGACTGTCAGCGGCTATCTGCTTAGAAAATTTTTCGAAAAAATAGTTCGTAAAACTACCTGTCTTTCTTAATCTTCTAAAATATTACCAATAAAGGTACATTTCAAGGCTAATGCTCCCAATAGACAGCAAATTGCCCATTTCAGGTAGACATGATAAAAGTCTTTAATATCTTGATAATAAGATACTTTGACATTTGTCTTCTCTAGACGATTGATCCGTTCAAACACACTTTTCAGTGCACGCGTGTCTTGTACCTGAAAAAACTGTCCCTTGCTCCGCTGGGCGATATCTTTCAGTACCTCCGTGTCAAGCGTTTCCAGGGACATGTCCGTTGAATCTTGGGTGACAACAGCATCTTCTTTCCCAATCGCAATGGTATACACCCGAATCCCGTACGCATTCGCTAACTGAGCTGCCGTAATGGGATCTAGATTACCAGCGGTATTATCACCATCGCTTAGCAAAATGGCTACTTTGCTCTTGGCTTCACTATCCCGCATCAAGTTGATACAATTCGCCAGAGCCGAACCAATCGCCGTACCTGCCGTCGCAATGATGTCGGGTTTAATTGAAACAATCTGCTGCTTGAGTAACGTATAATCAGTAGTAAGTGGACATAGAAAAAAAGCCTGCCCTGCAAAGACGACGAGTCCAATTTTATCCTGAAAACGACCGTCTACAAACTCCGTAGCCACTTTTTTGGCTGATTCAAGACGATTCGGAGCTAAATCTTTCATCAGCATGGAATCCGATACATCCAAGGCTAAAACAATTTCAATTCCCTCAGAGAAACGTTCCTCTGTTTCCTTAATCAATTGTGGCCGGGCTAAGGCCACTAGTACTAACATAATCCCTAGAGCACTCAAAACGGCGGGCAGGTAGCGTAGGTACTGTACCCAACTGGTTTTGACTTCCTTAGCCAGAAAAGCTACGTTGAGTCGCTGGCGGGATTTTCCGTAGAAAATTCGCCGTAGAAAGAAGAGAAAGGGTACCGCCGCGATTCCGTACAGGTAATACGGCTGAGCCCAGTGAAAGCCTCCCAGGGTACCGATTCCAAACCACTTTAACGAAAACCACTCACCCATAATCAAGCTCAGACAGGCAATCCGGTTGCCTTTTTTAATCAGGAATTTTTAGCTAGAATAATTTGCCGATGCCGAAGATACGTTCGTCCGGCCAAATCCCGCAGGATACGTAGGGATTCCTGCGTTTGGGGCGAAGCTACCCCACCATACACAACGGCATCGGTTTCACGAAGGGCTTGTTCGAGTTGCGGGTTTTGCGGAAACTGACTAACGGCCTCTTTCGTGGTGAATGTCGTGAAGGGTTTGCTTTCTAAGCGTTCCAGATAACGTTTCCAGAGAAATACGGCCCGTTCCACATTCATTACTCCCTGTTTAGGATCGGCCGCTCCCCGCAGATAGCGTTGAAAAGAGCCCCGAAATTCCAGATGCCTTCGCCAGAGCTGAAACTGTCGCCAGCGACGCTGAATCGCGGCTCCAAACAACCAGTAGATCAATCCACCCAGCACCGCTGCCATGAGCAGGATAATAAAGAATAGTGGGTAATTTACCTGTGTATCCAATACAACCAGATTCGTACTCGATTTCAATAGCACGGATTTTGCTTTTGGGTCTACCAACCGCTGGAGTCGAATCGTTTGCATCGGAGCATAGACCGCCGTACAATCCTGTTTACGCAACAGATATACCGGTAGCTTCAGGGGTTGTACGGAATCGATTTCAAAAGACACTAGCGTATATACCACGCTATCCACACTGCCAGCAGCGTTGGTACGCGTGGGGAAATACTCCCGTTTCAGAAAGCGGAATGGCGTAAAATCATGCGTGGAATCCGGAAAGAACACTTCGTCGCCCGGATTGTGGCGATAACTAAGAGCATACTGAACCGGACTACCTACTTTAAATTTCGGAGACAAAAACTTTCCTTCCGGCTGAGCCAGAGCCGATTGAAACGAAAAAAAGGTAAGAATCAGAACAATGGTACCAACCCAGCTTCTCACGTATTCCTAATATTAAGCGTTTGACAGACGGCTGAAATCCTACCGCCGATCTACTGAATTTTCTTTCGTTACTTATTTTACCCGGAACAGTTTAATGAGTTTGGGTACGTAATCTTCCTGCGTATCGACGGATAAATAATTGGCATTGTACTGCTTACAAAGCGTCTCCAGTCGTTGCTGATTCTCTTCAAATACCCGACGGGTGGTTTTGCGATACTGCGACGACGACGTATTGATCCACAAGGTACGGCGGCTTTCTTTATCATAGACTGGAATAATACCTAGCGAGGGCATATTTACCTCCCGTTCATCGTACAGGTGTACCACTACCAGGTCGTGCTTTTTAGCCAGGGCTTTCAGGTTTTGTTCGTAGCCCGTATCAATGAAATCGGAGATAAGAATGACTACGCTTTTCCGCCGCAGGATATTCAGGGCAAATAAAATGGCTTCGGATAAGTTGGTTTTAAGCGATTCGGGTTTGAGTCGAAACAGCTCCAGAATCATTTGATACCCGTGTTTGAGACTATTCGCCGGACGAATGTATTTTTCCTTCTGATCCGAAAAGCAGTACAAGCCCACGTGGCTGGCTTCGTGCATGGCCGACAGGGCCAGTACGCCGCAGATTTCCTTGGTAGCATCCAGCTTCGACCGATCTTCCCGACCAATGTCCTGGGAGGCACTTACGTCCACCATAAAAAACACTGTCTGCTCTTTTTCTTCCTTAAATATCTTTAAAAACAGACCATGACCCTTCGAAGATGCGTTCCAGTCAATGAGGCGAATGTCGTCACCATACTGGTATTGCCGCAGGTCTGTGAACTCCAGTCCAGAACCTTTAAATACGGATTTAAAATTGCCGTGCATCTGAGAGTCAACGGCTTTCCGTATCCGAATTTCGTAATTACGAAGTTTTGAAAGCAGATCATTCATACGACGGTCCGTTTAAGGCAGCCTTCTTAAAGGCAGTTGTTTACGCAGGTTTTGTAGCTGCCTTCTGCCAAAACTACCTAACTTTGCTAAAATAAAACATGAAAACGCGTCTTTTGCTCCCATTATTGGCCTGGCTTACGGCCTGTTCCAATGCTCCTTCCCCTCCGGAACACCTCGTACCGGAACAGCAAATGGTGCAGATTCTGAAAGACATTCATCTGGCCGAGCAACGCATCACGCGGCTTCGGTTAGGTTCCCAGGATTCTTCGCTGGTGGCTTTTCAGGTACTGGAAAAAGATATTTTGAAAAAATACGGAGCCGATACCGGTTCGTATCGGGCCAGTTACCGTTACTACATTGCTCAACCCAATCGATTTAAGGAAATTTATCAGGGCGTCGTGGATAGCCTGACGGCCATCGACGAACGCAGTAAAAAGGAGGCCCGTGCCCAGTCCACTCCGGCCCGGCCCGATAGCTCAAAAGTGGATACAGCTCGCAACGTCCGTCTCAAAAAGATACTCAAACGCAAATGATTTCTGACTTCGGCTCCGTACTTCTTTTCCTGATTGCGGGCATTCTGTTTCTGGCCATAATGCTGGCCATTGCCCGCTTTATTCGTCCGGCCCGGCCTAACGAAGAAAAGCTCAGCACCTACGAATCCGGTGAGGAACCCGTAGGGAATGCTAACGTGCAGTTCAACATTCGTTTCTACAGTATTGCCCTGATCTTTTTACTTTTTGACGTAGAACTCGTCTTTCTATTTCCCTGGGCTACGGTTTTCGGACAAGAATCCTTAATCCAGGAAACGAATGGCCGCTGGGGAATGTTTGCTTTACTGGAGATGTTCCTCTTCATCGGCATTCTGGCCTTAGGATTGGCCTATGCCTGGCGAAAAGGCCATCTCGACTGGGTACGACCCCAGGCTAAGGTTACGCACATACCTTCCAAGGTTCCGACGGACCTGTACGGAAAAGTAAATAAGAAATATCAATGAAGAGTTTTCTCGATAGTCGGTTCAAAACCGGAGAGGGCGGCGTGGTACTGACCACCGCTGAGGATCTACTCAACTGGGCTCGCCTGAATTCTCTTTGGCCCATGGGCTTCGGACTGGCCTGCTGTGCCATTGAGATGATGCAAACCTTCGCTTCCAGTTATGATCTGGAACGATTTGGTATCTTTCCCCGGCCCTCCCCCCGCCAGTCGGATGTGATGATTGTAGCCGGAACCGTTACGTTTAAAATGGCCGACCGGATTCGCCGCTTATACGAACAAATGGCTGAACCTCGTTATGTGATCTCCATGGGAAGCTGCTCAAACTGTGGCGGCCCTTATTGGGAACATGGGTATCACGTTGTGAAAGGCGTAGACCGTATTATTCCGGTGGATGTCTATGTACCGGGTTGCCCCCCCCGCCCCGAAGCGTTAATTGGGGCCATTATGAAGTTGCAGGATAAGATCCGGCATGAAAGTGTTCAGGAACCTACAGCTGCTTTGAGTTTGCTTGAAAAATTTGAACAACCAACATTCGCATGACTTTCTCCGAACTTAAATCCCTGTTGACTCAGGAATTCGGTATGGAAGCTTTGGTAGCCGAAGAAGAGTTGGGATTAATGCCGAATTTGACGATCGCTAAAGAGTTTCTCGTACCCATTTGTGATTTCCTGCGGAATGATGAACGAACGTATTTCGATTCGCTTTCCTGCCTGACTGCTCTGGACAACGGCCCCGCAGCGGATACGCTGGAAGTAGCCTACAATTTGTTTTCGATTCCTTACGAACATTCGCTGTGTCTAAAAGTAAAAGTATCCCGACAGACGCAGGATGAGACCCTGCCTGAGGTACCTAGCGTGAGCCGAATCTGGCGAACGGCTGACTGGCACGAACGTGAAGCTTATGATTTGATGGGCGTGTATTTTCACGGCCATGCGGACTTACGCCGGATTCTGCTACCCGAAGATTGGGAAGGTCATCCGCTCCGGAAAGATTACTCGGAACAGGAGCTGTACCACGGCATTGAAGTAAAGTACGGCGTCAATGCCGAAGGAATGGCTCAGAATACAGATTTGTCCTAACCTCCTGGGCTCACAAAAAAACCGTCTTCAGAGAAGACGGTTTTTTTGTGCCTTAACCCTGTCTTTTCCACCACTCCCGGCTCCAGATGCGTTGATACAGCCACCCTTTCCGTTCCAGACTCAGGGGAAAGTACGCGTGAGCTTCCTTTGCACTTAGGCTCTGATAGTACACGTCATCATCGGTTAAAATCAGACGTTTATAGTATTCCTGCTCTTTCTCGACCAGATCGGCAAAGGGTAATTCGTTTTTCCACTGGGGCTGCTGTCTTTGCAGTTGATCTTTCAGCAATTGATTCGACTCTAGTTCTACCGTCATGAGCAGTTTCGGTTTATACGCACCCTGTGACACCTGGCGGGCAAAGTTCAGATATTGTTTCAGCAGTTTAGGTCCAGCATTTACGGTCTCTTCCACGTGTAACTGTTCCGGCCAGAGGCTTGTCACTACGTAAATGCGTTCGCGAGCCCGGGTGATGGCTACATTCAGCCGGTTTTCGCCCCCCGCCTGGTTGAGTGAACCAAATTGTAGAGCTACCTTACCCCGCTCGTTGGGAGCATAACCGATGGAAAAAATGATAATATCCCGTTCGTCTCCCTGTACGTTTTCCAGGTTTTTAATGAATAATGAATCAGGCTTGGAGGAAAGGCCCTCAAGCGTATCTTCCAGCAAGCGTTGTTGCGGAGCATTGAAGGTTACAATGCCGATGGACCGCTCGGGTTCCTGTCGTACTAAGTCTTCCACTAGCGAGCGGATGGCTTCGGCCTCAACGACGTTACTCTGATTTTTCCATTCTCCTTCTACTTTCAAATACCGGATAGCCCCTTCGCGACGGTTCATTTCCTGAAAATCGGGCAGTAACTTCAGGCGATTCTGGTAAAAATGCTGGTTGGAAAAATCAATTAAATCCAGCGATCGACTGCGATAGTGCCCTTGTAAGACCACTTGCGGCAAATCACGAGCCATTAATTCCAGTAAACTAATGACTTCCAGTTCAGGCACATCCTCCGTTTCTTCTTCGAACCGAACGCGGTATAAGTCCGAAGGCTGGAGCTGCTGACTATCACCCGCAATGACCACCTGTTCACCCCGAAACATGGCCGGTAAGCCCTGCTCAGCAAAACACTGGGAGGCTTCATCAAAAATGACCAGATCAAACAAGGGTTTAGTCCCGCGTTGGAAGGGAAAGACGGCCGATACCGTTTCGGGCGAAGCCAGCCAGCAGGGTACTAGTGAAAAAATCTCTTCCGCAAACGTAGCCAGCACCTGCCGCACGGGCCAGATCAACCGCTTCTTGGTTACCTGATGACGTAAGTCACGATACGTAATGGTATTTCCCAGCCGATTGGTTTCGAGCGATTCGTAGGTTTGTTCCCGCAATCGCATCCGGCCAATCTCCCCGGCCAGTTCCTGTTTCCGAACGACGGCTACTCGTAATTCCTCTTCCCGTTGGCTCATGCCCAGGCCCGATACGCTTCGTAAAATCGGATGCTGTACTTCCAGGTGATCGAGCCAGGCTAGTCGTAATGAATTATCGAAAGCGGCTACGAGCGTTTGCCACTCGTACCGTTGAAGTATTTCCCGTTCGGCGATACTAAGCTGGTTTTTAAGCGTATCCCACTCCTGCAGCCATTCAAAATCATCCGTAAGGCTCGTCGTTAAGGCTGGAACGGCAGTATCGGGTTGTTTAATCAGCTGTTCAATCTGGTGGTCGGTCAGGTACACTCCCCAGAACTGATAGGCCGTCTGAAATTGAGCCGCTAGCTGCAAAGCCGTTTCCAGTTGATTGCGAAAGGGTCGTAAGCCTTCAAAATGTAGCTCTTTTAGTAACGAAGGGCCCCGTTGAATCTGCTGATATAATTCACTGGCTTGTTTCAGTTGCTTCCCTACATTTTCCCAGCGTTCCCGGGAAACCGACCAATCTTCCGCAAGTACCGTCACCTCCGCTTGCTCCGCCCATCTTTTCATGTGTTGCTCGGCTTCGATTCGGCGATCCAGTCGGGCTTTCAATTCTTGCAAATCAGCCAATTCCAGCGATAACCCTTGTCGTTCGGCATCGGCCCGAATGATCTCTTTTTCCTTGAAAAACAACCACTTGACCATAGACGTACGGGCTTGCAGAGCCGTTGCCAGGCGGGCACGAAATTCCATCAATTCTGAACTTCTCCGCGTCGTGTGCAGCAAACCGGCTTGTTCAATTCGTTCGAGGACCCGTCGTTCGGGCCAGCTTTCCCAATCGGGAATTTGCTGCCGGTGTACTTTCTGTAGCCAAGGTTCTAATTCCGGAGTAAGTTGACGCTGAATGGTCTGCAAAGCTTCAACCGGCAGGGTACGCATCTCCGTCCAGGAAAGTTTTCTTCCAATCAGTTGTTCCCACTGGTGGTTCATCTCCTCTACCTGAGTTGGTACTTGCTGGATCAGAGCCCGTATTTGCGGTACTACCTGAAAACTCAAACCACTAAAATTCACCCGGTCCGCCCAGGGATGATCCGTACCTAAACGAGCCGCATATAACTCGTAGCGTTTGAACCGCCGTAGCGTCTCGGCGTAGGTATCAAAGTGAAAGGATTGGTACCATTCACCCAGCTCAAAATGATCTTCCTGCGGATGGGAAGTCAGATATAATTCCTTCGGCGAAAGCCCACAAACACGGGCATCAAACAGGGCGGTTTTGAAATCCTGTAGTTCCTGCTGAATCCG